>Ga0187893_10008204_pt1 | contig 16610 bp, 14 predicted proteins | sample MA1701074metaG_FD_139574 | JGI IMG/M metagenome (GOLD analysis project Ga0187893, IMG submission 139574) | White microbial mat communities from a basaltic lava cave in the Kipuka Kanohina Cave System on the Island of Hawaii, USA - MA170107-4 metaG ...
CGCGACGAGCGCCGTCGTCGCGCCGATCGGCGCCCTCCTCCTTCGGGCGACGCGCTTGCGCATGGGATCAGCCCCTCCTTCCGCGGCCGGCGCTGCGGGCGCGGCCGGAGGACGACGAGCCGTAGCGGCTCGATTCGCCGCGGCTGCGTGCCTCGGTGGCGGAGCGGCCGCCCCGCTCGATGTCGCTGAACCCGTTGGTGCGGGGCGCCGATCCGGCCGGTTCGCGGCCGCGGTAGGCGTCCCTCGTCCACGGCGCGTCGGCCGCGGCCGTGGTCGCGGTCCGCGGCGTGGTCGCGGCCGCGGTCCTCGTCGCGCTCGGGGCGCCGGTCCGGGGCGTCGTGAAGCGCCGCTGCGCGGTCGCGGGATCGCGGTAGGCCACGCCGTGGCGGTGGGAAGGGTCGTGCCGCCACGGGGTCGCGGCGCCGCCGCGTACCGACGCCGACGTCGTCGCGTACCGGGCGCGATCGATGGTCCGGTTGCAGTCGACGTTGCGGTTCACGTCGACGTCGATGTCGCCGTGGCCCCAGTCGCAACGGCCCCAGGCGTAGCCCCAGGCCGCCCCGAGCGTCGCGCCCGCGATGAAGCCGCGGACGGCGGGCGCGGGGCAGGCCGGCGGGTACCAGCAGCGGGGCGGGTAGGCCGGATACCACCACGCGCCGTAGATGACCGTCGTGTCGTAGACCGGCACGTAGACGACGTCGGGATCGGACGACTCGATCACGATCACCTCGGTTCCGTCCTGGTCGGTCCGGGAGACGGTCTGCTCCGGAGTCGACTCGAGATGGCCCTCCTCCTGCGCCTTCGCGCGCAGCTTCTGGACGGTGGCCAGCACCTCCTTCGGCTGGCCCAGGAAGGCGTTGCCGACGTCCATGGTCCACTCGAGCTGCTCGCTCATCATCGCGAGGAGGGAGGGGAAGTTGACCAGCGACCGGACGCTGGGATCCCACGTCTGCGACTCGAGCGCGGTCGCGAGCGCGTCGCCTTCCAGGTCCGCGTGCTGCTTCGCGAAGCGGTCGGCCTGCACCACCTCGATCGGATAGGTCGCGGCCATGAACATCTGCGAGAGCAGGGAGTCGGGATGGAGCGCGATCGGCGCGAGCATCTGGTCGAGCTCCTCCTGCGTGTACGGCGGCCTGCCGGGGTGGGGGGCCGCCGCGGAGTCCTGCTGCGCGGCCGCCGCCCCGGAGGCGAGGAGCAGGAGCACGACGGGAGCGAACCTTCGCCCGGCGGCGGATCGCGACCGCATGGGACGTCCTCCTTCGGATCCCGCGCACGAGCCGGCGCGGACGGGAACGGCGAAGCCTAGCGCTCCGGTCTCACGGCAGGAAGAAGGCCGAGAGCGCGGCGCGCCGCGTGGTCCAGGACGAAGCATCGAGGATGCGCAGGCAGATCTCCCGCACGTCGCTCCAGGCGCGCGCGTCGGGCGCCGGCGTCTGCACGCTGCGGGAGAGCTTCACCACCGCGGCGCGTTCGCCGGCGGAGAGCGAGGCGGGGGGCGCGAGCGCGAGCAGTTGCCAGAGCAGGAAGAGGCGCTCCGCCGACGGCGCGAGGGACGACCGCAGGAGCTCCGCCGCGCGCTCCGGTTCGATCGCCGCGACGTCGGTGAAGCGGAAGTCGGGCTCGGCCGGAGCGCGGCGGTACTTCGGCAGGCCGGCGAAGAGATTCTCACCGCCGCGCCGGCGCGCGGCGACCCGCGCGACGTGCGCGGCGAACGCGGCATCCCCGTCGCCGGTGAAGGTCGTCAGCAGGAGCCAGACCGGTTCGGCGATCCGGGCGTCGGCCACCACGGCGCGCAGGTTCGAGGGCGGCGCGAGCTCGAGGTCATCCCACCAGAGGAAGACGTAGCTGCGCTGCTTCTCGGCGTAGCGCACCTCGTGGTCGCGCCAGCGCACGATCGCGGCGGCGTCGGCGCCGTGCGCCGCGAGCGGATCGAGGAAGAGCGCGCTCTCCCCGGAGAGGTAGAGCTCGACCAGCTCGCGGCACATCCCGAACGAATCGAGCCCGGGCAGCCCGCGCACCCGCGCGCGCGACCCCGCCCAGCGCCTGGCGTCGAGGTCGACGGCGAGCCCGCGGTGACGCGTCCGGCAGAGCACGTGGTAGTCGAGCAGCAGGACCGCGAACGCCTCGCTCGCGAGGTGCTGCTCGAGGAAGAAGTCGCGCTCGTCCCAGCGCCCGGCGCCGAAGGTCGTGCAGGCTGCGTCGTACCAGATCACGTGGGCGAGGTCGTGGAGCAGCCAGAGCTCGGGCACGTCGAGGTCTTCGAACCCGATGGCGCCGCGCGCCGATTCGCCGGCGCGCGGGAACTCCGCGGGCTCTCCGGCGAAGCGCCGGATCGCGCGCAGGTGGGGCGTGAAGCCGCGCAGGTCGGGCAGTCCCAGCGCCTCCCAACCGGCGTGCCGCGCCGTCGCCTCGAACTGCACTCCCGTCGCCCGGGCGTAGTCGTGCAGGCGCCGCAGGACGCGGCGGAGCTCCGCCGGCTCGCCGCTCGCGGCGGCGGCCCGCCTCACGCGTCCCATGCCCGCCACGCCCCGGGCGGCTCCTCTCCGCGCATCTCGTAAAGGAAGCGCGACGGCATCGCCTCCGTGCTCCGGCCGCGGCGCGCCCGGCTGCGCACGCAGGTGACGGTGAGGTGGCGCATGGCGCGCGTGATGCCGACGTACATCAGCCGGCGCTCCTCCTCGACCGCGCCCTCCTCGACGGCGCGCGCATGCGGCAGGAGCCCCTCCTCCACCCCCGGCAGGAAGACGCGTGCGAACTCGAGCCCCTTCGCCGCGTGCAGCGTCATCAGCGTGACCACGTCGCGGCCGCCGTCCTTCTCCGGATCCTCCTCCGCCTCGGCCGAGAGCGTCAGCGCCTCGAGGAAGCCGCGCAGCGTCGGCCGGGCGGCGCGCTTCACGTGGTTCTCGGCGAGGTTCAGGAGCTCCATCACGCCGAGCCAGCGCTCCTCGCGCGCGGCCGCGTCGGCGTAGGTGCGCTCGACCTCGTCGCGGTAGCGCACCTCGGCGAGCACCCGACGCATCCACGCCACCAGATCGCGCCCGGGGTCGCGGGCGGCGAGCCCCTCCATGGTCGCCAGGAACTCCCGCATCGCGGCGACCGCGGCGGGAGGGAGTCCGGCGGTCGCCCCCTCCTCCCGGAACGCGCGCGCGACCGGGATCCCGGCGGCGGTCGCGCGGGCGAGCGCCTCGTCGAGGGTGGCGCGGCCCACCCCGCGCGGCGGGCACTGGATCACGCGCAGCAGCGAGACCTCGTCCTCGGGGTCGGCGGCGAGCCTGAGGTAGGCGAGCACGTCGCGCACCTCCTTGCGGTCGAAGAACGACATCCCCCCCACCAGGCGGTAGGGGATCGATCGCGCGCGCAGCGCCGCCTCGAACGGCCGCGCCTGCACGGCGGCGCGGAAGAGGATCGCGAAGTCCGACGGCCGCGCGCGCCCGTCTCCGGTGAGAGCGGCGATCTCGCGCACCGCCGACTCGGCCTCCGCGCTCTCGTCGTCCAGCCGCCGGTACGTCACCGGCTCGCCGGCGCCGATGGCCGAGCGCAGGGTCTTGTCGTGTCGCGCCGAGTTGCGGCGGATCACGCGGTTCGCGGCCTCGAGGATCGGCTCGGTCGACCGGTAGTTGGTCTCGAGTCGCACCACCGCCGCGCCGCGGAAGTCGCGCTCGAAGCGCAGGATCTTCTGCACGTCGGCTCCGCGCCACGCGTAGATGGACTGGTCGTCGTCGCCCACGACGCAGAGGTTCCGATGGCCGCCCGCCAGCAGCCGCAGGATCTCGTGCTGGGGGGCGTTGGTGTCCTGGTACTCGTCCACGAGCACGTGGCGGTAGCGCGCCGCGAGCGCGTCGCGCACCGGGCGCGCGTCGCGCAGCAGCCGCACCGCGAGCAGGAGCAGGTCGTCGAAGTCGACGCTGCGCGTCCGGCGCAGCTGCTCGTCGTACTTCGCGTACGCGCGCGCGACGAGGAGCTCCTGCCTCGTCGCCGCGTCGGCGCGGGCCCGCTCGGCGCTCACGAGGCGGCTCTTGAGCAGCGAGATGCGCGCGTGGAGCGCGCCGGGCGAGAGCGTCGCCTCGGCGACGCGCAGCTCGCGCAGCGCGGCGCGCGCCGCGGCGAGCTGGTCGGCGGCGTCGCGGATCGCGAAACGCGCCGGCACCCCGATGGCCGCTCCGTGCTCGCGCAGCAGGCGCGCGCAGAACGAGTGGAACGTCCCGATCGTCGCCTCGCCGGCGCGCCCGGCGCCGACGAGGGCGGCGACGCGCTCCCGCATCTCGTGCGCGGCGCGATGGGTGAAGGTCACCGCGAGGACGTGCCGCGCCGGCACGCCGCGCGCGAGCAGCCACGCGATGCGCATGGTGATCACGCGCGTCTTGCCCGACCCGGCGCCGGCGAGGACCAGCAGCGGTCCGTCGCCGGCCGTGACCGCCGCACGCTGCCCGGCGTTGAGACCGTCGAGTGCGAGCGCGGGAGCGGGAGCGGCGCGGCGGCCGGCGCGGGAGGCGCGGGCCGGGCGCGGCGCGGACGGGGAACGGGCCATGCGGACTCCGAGCGGGCGCGGACGGAGAGGCGGAACGGGCGGGCCGTTATGCTCGCGCCCGGCCGCTGCGTCAACGATCGGAGGAGCTGCATGCGCCGGGCACGATGGAGCGTCGCCGCCGCGCTCGCGATCCCGCTCGGGCTCGCCGCCGTCGGACGCGCGCAGGACGCCGATGCCCCGCCGCCGGCGCGCATCGGCGGGGTCGTCGAGCTCGCGGGCGAGGTGCTCGACCGGCCCGTCGAGTCGGCGCTCGGGTGGATGAAGTTCGTGGCTGCAGGCTACCGCGAGCCGGCGGAGCACCTCGGGAACGGCGAGGCGGCCGACGCGGAGCTGGCGCTCGGCGACGCCGTCGAGAAGTCGGTCAAGGCGTTCCTGGAGACGCTCCCCGGCAAGAAGAGCAAGGTGCGCCTCAACGAGCTCCTCGAGGGCACGGTGGTACGGATCGAGGAGGGCGGGATCGTCCTCCAGGTGAACAAGGCCGAAGCGCTGGTGCCCTGGCCGGAGATCGATCCGGCGCGGCTGGCGATCCAGATGGTGAAGAGCAAGCCGACCGCCGAGGCCGAGATCGCCGCCGTCGCCATGCTCCGGCTGCTTTGCGGCGACCCGGTCGACGCCCGCAGGCAGGCCGGGAAGCTCGCGGGCGAGCTCGGCCGCAAGCTGCAGGAGCTCGTCGACGACTGGAAGAGCGTCGGACCCGAGCTCGCCGCCGCGCGCTCGCTCGACGCCGCGCTGCGCGAGAGGGACGCGACGAAAGCGGTCGAGCTGCTGAGGTCGGGCTGGACGTCGATCCGGACCACGCGGCTGGGTGGCGAGGTGGCCGCGAAGACGCGCGAGCAGTTCGTGCTGCGCGGCGAGCAGGCGTTCGCCGGAGACGTCGCGCTCAAGGCCACCGTCCACGGCAGGATCACCACCACGCCCTCGCGCGCCCACCCGGCGGCCGGGCCCGGAGGCGTCGGGCTCGAGATCGAGTACGACTTCGAGAAGGATGCCGAAGGGCCCGACTTCGACCCCGGCGCGATGAGTCCGGCGCTGCGAGGCGTGCTCCGGTCGGCGTCGGGAGGGCGCGACGTGAGGCCCGTGCCGTTCGTCGTCCACCAGAGCCGCCTGGTCGGGGGCGAGCCGTGCGGCGGCGAGCTCCCCATCGAGTTCGGAGGCGACGTCGAGATCGAGGTGCAGGGCGGACTCACGGAGATGCCGCGGCAGCCGTTCGGATTCCTCGGCGTGGGGCTCACCACGCGCAGCGGCGACCAGATGATCCTGCTGCAGAACTACGCGGCGCTCGACGTCGTCGAGGCCGGCAAGAAGGGCGGTCCGTCGATGGAGAAGAAGATCGAGGGACTCAGGGCGGGCGCGGCGCACGGCGTCACGCTCCGGCTCGCCGGCGGGAAGCTCACCTTCACGCGCGACGGCCAGAAGTTCGAACCGGCGCTCAACGTCGCGCCGCTGGGGATGCTGCGCCCCTTCGTCATCGCCGGCAGCGGCTGCCAGTGGTTCGTGCAGCGGCTGGTCGTGCGCGGCACCGCGACGCGCGAGAGTCTCGAGCTCCTCGCGCGCCGGGTGGCCGAGAAAGAGGCCGACGCGCTCTTCGGCCGGTGAGGCGCGGCCCGGCGGCTACCCGTTCGGAAGCTCGACCCGCGCCTCGCCGACCGCCCCGGACGGCGCCGCGGAGTCGTGGATTCGCGGGGTGATCAGGATCTCGAGATCGAGGCGCTTCACGTCGTCGCTCTCGAACCGGAACAGCGATCCGATCAGCGGGATGTCCATCAGCCCGGGGATCCCGCGCAGCTCGCGGCGGGCGTTCTCGCGCAGGATGCCGCCGATCCGCAGCGTGTCGCCCTCCTTCACCAGGAACCAGTCGTCGATGTTGCGGCTCGCGACCACCGGGATGTCGAGGAACGTCCCCACCTGCTCGCTCATCGATTGCACGACGTGAAGGGCGATGTGGCCGTCCTCCTGGATCGCCGGCGTGATGGTGAGTTTGAGGCCGACCTCCTTGAACTCGACCTCCTGCACCGTGACGGTGCCCGTCCCGGTGTTGGTGCCCGTGGTGCTGGTGGTGGCGTTGACGTAGGGCACTTCGGTGATGACCTCGAGCTTCGCCTCCTTGTTGTTGAGCGAGAGGAGCATCGGGCGGGCGAGCACGGTGAGGTCGACGTAGCTCGCGAGGGCCTCCAGCGCCCCGGTGAGCGGGAAATCGTCCGCCGAGCCGGTGGCGATGACGTTGGGCGAGGTGCTGAGGAACGACGAGAGGAAGGTCCAGGTCGAATCGCCGATCGAGATGTCGCCGGCGTCCACCTCCACGCCGAACTGCACCAGATCCTCCTCGTCGATCTCCAGGACGATGCACTCGATCAGCACCTGGCGGTCGAGCCGGTCCACCTTCTCGAGGAAGCGCTCGGCCTCGCCCAGGCGGTCGGCGGTGGCGGTGGCCCAGATCACGTTGCGCGCGGGATTGGTGACGACCCCCGCTCCCGTGCCGAGCAGCGCCCGGATCTGCGTCTCGACGCTCTGCGCGGTCACGTTCTTGAGCTCGAAGAGACGGGTCTCCTCGCGCGCCGGGTCGGCGCGCGAGACCATCCAGATGCCGTCGCGATCCTGCACGCGGCAGGCGTGCACCTCGCACAGCGTGGCGAACGCCGACTGCAGCTTCACGGCGGGGAACGTCCCGGCGATCGGCTCCTTGAAGTCGCCGAGAAGCATGAGGTTCACGCCGCCCATGGCGCCCAGCAGGTTGAACGCCTGCGCCAGCTCGGCGCCGCGCAGCTCCAGCGTGTAGGTCGACCCGTCGGAGAAGACGACGGGGACCTCGGGGCGCGCCGCCGGAACGGGGGCCGCGGCGGGCGCGGCGGGCGCCGCGCGGGGAGGACGCACCGGCGGCGGCTTCACCGCGTGAAGGCGCGCACGCGCCGGAGCGGAGCAGCCGATCGCGGCGGCGGCCGACGCGGCCAGCAGGACGCGCGGGAGATGGCTGCTTCGCATCGCGACTCCGTCCCGGGGAGGCGCACCGTGCGCGCGAACTCGCGCGCCCTCCTTCCCCGCCGGCGCGTCGGCCAGCCGGAGGCCGCGACTTGAGCCGATCCGGGGCGCCGCACGCTCCGCCACCTCAAGTCGCGGTGCGCCCGCCGGCGAAAGACCTGACGGGTCCGCCGCGAGGAAACACCCGATGTCCGCCGACACGAGCGATCCCACCGTCGCCGCGCGTCCGAGGCTCGGCGAGCGCCTCGTGCAGGCGGGGCTCGTCAGCGAGGGGCAGCTCAAGAGCGCGCTCGCGGTGCAGAACCGCACGCACGAACCTCTCGGCAAGGTGCTGGTGAGCCTCGGTTTCGTGAACGAGGACGACCTCCACCGGGTGCTCGCCGTCGACCTCGGCGTCCCATTCGTCCGGATCTCCGACCACGCGCCCGATCCCGAGCTCCTGAAGCTCGTGCCCGCCGAGTTCGCGCGCCGCCACATGTTCGTGCCGCTCGGCCGCGAGGACGGCCAGATCGTGGTGGCGATGGCCAACCCGGCCAACATCGTGTCGATCGACGCGATCAAGGAGCGGCTGCGCGGACCGGTGAAGGTGACCGCCTCCGGACGACGCGAGATCCTCGCGGCGATCACCGGGCTGCTCGAGCACGGCTCCGAGAGCGCCGGAACGCCGCCGGCGCGCCCGGCCGCGGGCCGGCCGGTCGAACCGGTCGGCGGCGGCAGCGACACGATCGCCCTCACGGAGCGGATCCTCGACCAGGGGCTGCGCTGGCTCGCGACCGACATCCACGTCGAACCGGAGGAGAAGCTGCTGCGCGTGCGCTACCGGGTCGACGGCGTGATGGTGCAGGGCGAGAACCTGCCGAAGGAGGCCGCGGCCGGGATCCTCACCCGCATCAAGATCCTCTCCGGCCTCGACATCACCGAGCGCCGCCAGCCGCAGGACGGCCGCGTCAAGCTCCAGCGCGACGGCACGGCCGTCGACGTGCGCGTCTCGATCATGCCCACCGTGCACGGCGAGAACGCGGTGCTGCGCGTGCTCGACCGCTCGACCGTGGCGCTGAACCTGGACGACCTCGGGATCGTGGGGCCGCAGCGCGCGGAGCTCGCGCGGCTGCTGGACGCGCCGCACGGGATGCTGCTGATCTCGGGACCGACCGGCTCGGGCAAGACGACCACCCTCTACGCGCTGCTCCTCTCGCTCGACGCGCTCACGCAGAAGATCGTCACCGTCGAGGACCCGGTCGAGTACCAGATCCCCCTCGTGCGCCAGTCGCAGGTCGACCCGGCCATCCAGTACGGGTTCGCGGAGGGACTGCGCAGCATCCTGCGCCAGGATCCCGACGTGATCCTGGTCGGCGAGATCCGCGATCGCGAGACCGCCGACATGGCGCTCAAGGCGTCGCTGACCGGGCACGTCGTGCTCTCGAGCATCCACACCAACTCGGCGGTCGGCGTGGTGACGCGCCTGCTCGACCTCGGGGTCGATCGCTACCTGGTGAGCTCGAGCATGACCGGCGCCGTCGCGCAGCGCCTGGTGCGGAGGATCTGCGAGCGGTGCAAGGCCGAGCGGCCGGCGACCGCCGCCGAGGCGGCGTGGCTCGCGGGCGAACCCGGCATCCGGGTGTGGGAGGGCAAGGGCTGCCCGTCGTGCCGCGGCTCGGGCTACGCCGGTCGCCTGGCCGTGTGGGAGCTCTTCGTACTCGACGACGAGTGCGTGCGGATCCTGGCGCAGGGCGGCCGCGAGTACGAGCTCGCGGCGCACGTTCGCTCGCTCGGGCGGCGCACGCTGTGGGACGACGCGCGGGAGAAGGTGCTCGCCGGCCGCACGACCGTGGCCGAGGTCATCCATCAGTGCCGGCGCGAGCCCGCCGACGCCGCGGCGCCGGCGCGCGCGAGCTGAGGGGCGGCCGTCGATGCCGGCGTTCACCTACGAGGCGCTCACGCAGGGAGGCACGGTCGAGCGCGGGCGGCTCGCTGCCGAGTCGATCCCGGAGCTCGAGCGCGCGCTGCGCGAGAAGAACCTCGAGTTCGTGCGAGTCATCGCCGACCGGTCGGAGCGCCCGCGGCGGCGGCGGCGCGTCAGGATGCGCGACACGGCCGAGCTCGCGCGCTACGTCTCGATCACCTGCCGGGGCGGTCTCTCCATCGTGGAGAGCCTCGAGGACTTTGCCCGGCAGACGACGTCGCCGTCCCTGCGCGCCGTCCTCACCGACGTCGTGCGCGAAGTGCGCGGCGGCAGCTCGATCTCGCAGGCGATGGCGCACCACCCCGGGGCGTTCAGCGACGAGGTGCTGGCGCTCACGCAGGCGGGCGAGGCGTCGGGCGCGATGGACGAGGTGATGCGCCGCCTCTCCGAACAGCTCGAGTTCCAGATCGACGTGCGCGGCAGGGTGCACGGGGCGCTCATCTATCCCTGCGTCCTGGGCGTCGCGGTGGCCGGGCTGGTGACGCTGCTCGTCACGTTCCTGCTGCCGCGCGTCGTCGGGATGCTCGCGCAGAACGGCGTCGAGCTGCCGGCGCCGACGCGCATGCTGCTCGGCGTCTCCCGCTTCGTCACCGAATGGTGGCCGGCGCTGCTCGCGGGGATCGCGGCGACGATCGCCGGGGTGCGCCTGCTCCGGGCGTCGCAGCGGGGCGCGGTGGCGCTCGACCGCGCGCTGCTCGCCCTGCCGGTGCTCGGCCCGCTTGCCAGGATGGGCGCCGAGTCGCGCTTCATCTCCACGCTGCGCACCATGCTCTCGGGGGGAGTCGAGGCGGTGAGCGCGCTCGAGATGGCGGCCGACTCCTGCGGCGCGGCTTCGATGACGGTGCGGGTGCGCGCCGCGTCGCAGCGGCTGCGCGAGGGGCGCACGTTCTCGGAAGCGCTCGGCTCCCTCGACCTTCTGCACCCCCTCGTGCTGCGGATGGTGCAGCTCGGCGAGCGGTCGGGGAACATGGACGATTCGCTCAAGTACTGCGTCGATTACTTCGCCCAGGAGATCCCGAAGGCGGTCAAGCGCTGCACGTCGATGCTGGAGCCGCTGATCGTCTGCGTCTCGGGGCTCGTGGTGGCATTCGTGCTGCTGGCCACCCTGCTCCCGGTCTTCTCGATGTACGAGTCGGTGTGAGGAGTCGCGTCATGCGTGCATCCGGTGCGGCGTCCGATCGATCGGAGCGAGGGGAGGTGGACGGGAGGCCGGCGCGCGGCTTCTCCCTGATCGAGCTCGTGATCGTGCTGGCGATCATCTCGGTCGTGGCCGGGATGGCGGTCCCGATGGTCGCGGTGACCATCACGCGCACGAGGATCGACGAGACGCGCAACGAGCTGCGTGCGATGGGTCCCGCGATCCAGAGCTTCTGGTGGGACTGCCGGCGGTTCCCGCCGACGCTGGACGCGTTGCAGCACAACTCGGCGAAGGTGGCGGGCTGGCGCGGACCGTACCTCAATCCCCAGGTGTCGGCCCGGGCGAACGTGAGCCACTCGCTGGCACAGGACGCCTGGAACCGCCCCTACGTCCTGACCGCGGGCGACGGTGCCGCCTACGCTCCCACCGCCGCGACCAACGTGATCACGATCCGCAGTCTCGGTCCCGACGGGATCGCGAATAGCGACGACGACATCGTCCAGTCGGTGGACGTCGTCTTCCTGCGTCGCAAGGAGACGATCGACGAGCTCAACATCCTGAACGGCGCGATCCAGGCCTACAACGCGCAGTTCATCGCCACGGCGCCGCTCCCGATCAACATGGCGCAGCTATTCGAGGCTCTCTACGTCGCCGGCCTGCTTCCTCGTCCGCCGATGAAGAACAAGAACAAGCAGGCCGAGGATCCGCTCCGCGCCGACGCCTGGGGGAGCGCGTATCGCGCCTCCCCCGCCGACGCGATGCCGGTCATCCGCGTGGAGTCGCCCAACGTCTCCGGGGTTCCCCCCGCGGGGGGCTGAAAAGCCGAATGCGCCGGCCGCCCCCGGGCCGGCCCACACGGGGCGACGGAACCCTCACGTCGCGGCCGGGGCGACGCCGATCATCGGTCTACCGCCCGTCGGCGGACGGACGGGAAGCCGGGGGAGAGGATGGACGAAGCCGTCGAGCAGGCCGGTTCTGCGGCCGCGAGCCGCACGGTGGCGCCGCGGGCGCCCCGCTGCCGCGGCATCGCGGCCGTCGTCGAGCGCGACTCGGCGGCGGTCTGCGAGCTGGCCGTCGACGGGGTGGTGCAGGTGCGCCGCGGGATCGTCGCGCGCAACGGCGCGGGCGACCTCGCCTGGGACCCGGGCGACCCGACCTCCGTCGCCGGGCTGCTCGAGACGCTCCTCGCGCGGGCGCGGCTGCCGCGGCGGATCGACGTCCTCGCGCTCTCGCAGTCGCTGTTCCGGATGACCTGCATGGTCGTACCGCCGGTGAGCGGAGAGACGCTCTCCGCGCTGCTCGCGAAGAGGCTCGCGGAAACCGTGCACGAGGCGCACGGAGAGTGGCTGGCCGACTCGACGCCGATCGGCAACCCGGGCGACGAGGAGGCGACCTCCGTTCCCTCCGTGCTCGCCTGGGCCGAGCGCGCCACGATCGAGCGCGTCGAGGCCGAGCTGCGCGCGCGCAGGATCGACGTCCGCCGGCTCGTGCCGCCGATGGCGGGCCTCCTGAACCTGCTCGGTCGCACGCGCGGCAAGGACGTCCCGGGCGCGCTGCTCGTGGTGCACGTGAGCCTGCCGTCGCTCTGCATCTTCCTGTTCGACGGCGAGGACCTGCTCTACGTGCGCCCGATGCGCGACGCTCTCGCCTCGGCGCCCGAGCAGCTCCCCGAGATCATGCAGGTGGAGGTGCAGCGCACGGCGGCCTACTTCCGGGAGAACCAGCGCGGCCGCTCGGTGGAGCAGGTGCTCGTCTCCGGGCTCGCCGCCGAGAGCGCGGAGCGCTTCTGCCGATGGCTGTCGGCGAGCGTCGGCAGCCCGTGCGATCCGCTGCTCATCGCGACGGACCCCGAGTTCCCGGCGGCGATCGATCGCGACGCGCTCGCCGCCCATCTGCCGCTGCTCGCGGGCAGCCTGCTGCCGAGCATGCGCGCGCACATCGACCCGGCGCGCCCGCTCGACCTCCTGCCGCCGCGCCCGCGACGGATGGCGATGGTGGGCGTGCTGGCGGCGCTGGTGCTCGCGGGCGGCGCGGCCGCGGCCTGGGCGCGCGAGGGCTTTCTGCGCGAGTCGCGCGGCCGGGAGGTCGAGATCGGGACGCTCGATCGGGAGCGGTCGCGACTCGAGGCGGGACGGCCGACGCGCGCGGATCTCCTGGCGCAGGCGCAACGCCACCAGGCCGAACTGCAATCGCTCCAGGTCGCGAGCGAGATCGCGAGCCCGATCTCGCCCGTGCTCGAATCGATGCTGCTGGTGCCGCCGGAACTCGTGCTCGTGGGCGCGCGGATCCGCCGACCCTCGATCGCCCGATCGGCGATCCCGGACGGCGACGGGCGCGCGACGCTCGAGCTGAGGCTGCACGGCGACTTCACCCGGCGCGGACCGGAGCTGGTCGAACGGCTGCTCCGCGCGCTCGAGACGCGTCCCTGGTGCGGCGCCGCGCGGGCCGAGGCCGCGGGCGACGCGATCGGGGGCGCCGACGCGAGCGAGGAGGTGCGCGTGGAATTGACGCTGCGATGAGCGTCGTCGTGCGCATCGGAGCCGATCGCGCCGGCGAGTCGGCGCGCGCGGACTCGGAACGGCGAGACGGCCGGCGGCGGCGCGAGCTGCGGCTCCTCGCGGCGATCGGCGGCGCGACGCTGCTCGCGCTCGGCGCGATCCCGCTGCCCTCGTTCCGGCACGCGCGCGCTCTCGAGTCGAAGCGCGACGAGGTGCGCCGGGAGGTCGACGCGATGCTCGTCGCGGAGACCGCGGCGCGCGCGTGGGAGCAGCGCGATCGAGGCGCCGTCGAGGCGACGAGCGCGGACTACCGGCGCTGGTTCGCCCCGGAGCGACGCCTTCTCGAGACGCGAAACCACGTCCTGCGCGTGACGCGCTCGCTCGGGATCCAGGTGATGCAGGCCGCGGTCTCGGGCGAGACCGAGCCGGCGGCAGCGCTCGTCGAACCGGAATGGGATGGCGCGCCGGAGCTCGCCGGCGAGACGCCCGAGCCGGAGCGGAGCGTCGTCGCCCCCGCTCCCGGCCGCTTCGCGATCCCGGCGACCGCCGAACTCGTGCAGCTGGTCGGGCGCGGCGGGTTCGCCGAGGTTCTGCTGCTGGGCGCGATGCTGCCGAAGCTCGATCCGCCTCTGCGCATCGTCTCCTTCGAGATCAGCGGAACGGGGACGTGGCGTGACTTCACGCTCCTGTGCGAGCGTTTCTTCGAGCAGGCGGGCGCGTCCGGGCCGGTCGGCGGCCCGGCCGGCGCTCCGTGAAGGACGGCGCATGCAAGCCAAGCCCATCGTCGCCATCGTCTGCGTGTGCGCCGCCGCGGGAGTCGGGGCCTGGAACGTGCACTACTTCCGGAATGCGGGCACGCCGGCGGAGCGCGGGCCCGCGGCGCCGCCCGCCATGGATCCCGGCGCTGCGCGGGTCGCGGCGAACGGGATGGACGCGGTGCGCCGCGCTTTCGAACCGATCGGGACGACGGAGGGCGCACGCGCCGGCCGCGCGGAGGCGCCGACCGACCTCGCGGCCGCTGCAATCCCCGGCGGCTCGACGGAGCCTGTCCTCGCGGCCGGTCCGATCCCCGGCGGCTCGACGGAGCCTGCGGGACGCGGCAGCGGCGAGGCCGACTTCGGCCGGCTCTTCGAAGCGCTCGTTGCACGGAACGCGGAGCGCGCGTCGGCGAGCGAGATTCCCGCGGCCGCCCCCTTCTCCACGCCGTTCTCCGCCTCCGAGGGCGGGGGGGACGACGGCTGGGAGCGCCTCGAGCTGCGCGGGATCGTGGTCGGCGCCGAGCGGGCTCTCGCGCTCGTCAACGGTCGGCTGCTGCGCGTCGGCGACGAACTGCCGGGCGCCCGGTTCAGGATCGAGCAGATCCTGGCCGATCGTGTGGTCGCGTCCTCGATCGCGACCGGGGCCCGACGCGCGCTCACGCTTCACGTGTTCGAGAGTCCGAACCGGAAGGTGCGGACCAGCGGAAACCCATCCATGCCGGCGACGCCGACCCCCGCTGCGGCGGACGGGACGAACCGCGGCGCCAGCGATCCCAGCCCATCTGCAGGCGGCCGGGAGGCCGCAGGCGTGGGCGCCAACGGAGGCAAGGAATGACCGGCCGGAATGCACCCGCCGGGGCGACGCGCCCGCGCCGCCCGGCGGGTTTCAGCCTGATGGAGCTCATCGTCGCGATCGCCATCCTCGCGATCCTCGCCGGAACGCTCGTTCCGGTCATGGCGAAGAAGCTGGCGGCGGCGCGGGATGCGCGGCGCCTCTCCGACGCGAAGGCGATGGTCGACGCGATCGAGGGCTACCTGCTCGACAAGGGGTCGCTGCCCGACGGAGACGCGGAGGCGGGAACGGGAGGCTACGACACCACGCTCGACGCGACCTTCCTCTCGAGGCTGCTGGTGTCGAACCACCTGCGTGAGCCGCTGCGCGATCCGATCAACGACTCGACCTATCACTACGAGTACCAGCACTATCCCGCCGGAACGTCGGGCTTCGCCTCCGACTTCTACGTGTTCGGCATCAAGAACTTCGAGACGTCGGGCTACGCGAACGTCCGCGGCTACTGGAAGGGCACTGATCACGACTGGACCAACGACTTCGCCTACGTCACCGGCGGCACTTCGCGGTGAGAGGGGGCCTCGAGCGGGCCGAGCCCGCCGGCGCGGCGTGAGGCCGGCGGCGTCTCGTCCCGCGCAGCCGGACGATCGGTCTGCCGCGAGCTCCCGGTGGTCGTAGGATGGGACGACCGACCGGGAGCGGCTTCGCCTTGGACGCGGACCCCTACGCATCGCTGAAGGCACGGCTCGACGAGGGCCACGTCTGGCCGGCGCTCTACACGTTCAAGTTCATCATGAAGTCGGACGTCCTCGACGGCTTCGTGACCATCCTCGAAGGCCACCGATTCACGACCCGCGCGTCGGCATCGGGGCGGCATGTCGCGATCACCGCCGAGCTCTTCGTCGAAACGAGCGACGAGGTCATCGCGGTCTACCGCCGCGCGGCGGAGTTCCCGGGAGTCATCTCGCTGTGACCGCGCCCGGCGGTGCGCGCCGTCAGGCCCGAAGCGGCGGTGCGGTTCGAAGCGGCGGCGCGCCGCGGGCACGCTCGGCGCGGCGCAACGATCAGGTCGAGAACTCCCGCAGGTAGCGGACGACCCCGTTCGCGCGGGAAACCTCGCCGGGAACGAGCTCGAGGACGCGGAACAGCGGTTCCGGCACCTTCCAGCGACAGCGGATGCCGAGCGGGGCGGCCGGCACGAAGCCGAAGCGCCCGTAGAAGCCGGCGGGTCCGATCACGACGATGAGGCCGGCGCGACGCGAGCGACACTCCTCCACGCCGCGCTGCAGGAGCTCGCCGCCGATGCCTTGCGACTGCCACGTCGGACGCACGCCGATCAGGCCGACCGCCATCGGCTGCCGCTCGAGGCAGGCGCCGACGATCTCGACGGGGACGAAGACGACGCAGCCGAGCAGCTCGCGCTCTCCCGCGGCGACCAGCGCGAACGTGTCGCCGCGCGCACAGAGCCGGTCGGCGAGCGCGCCCTCCGAGCTGCGCCCGAACGCGGCCGCGAGGACCTCGCTCGCCCCCGCGCGGTCGGCCGGCTCCTGTCGGCGAACCCGTGCCACCACTCGATGTCTGCTCCGCGCGCCGAGGGGGCGGTCCGGGATCGATCGGCCGGACGCGCCGGAGCCCAGCGTAGCGCGCCGGGTTCCCGGGTGCCGCGCAACTGCGGCGTCACCGCCCCCGCGGCGCGCGAGGACGTCGCTCCGGGGGCGACTTTCGCGGCGGAGGCGTCTCTCGCGGCGGAGGGGGCTCTCGCGGCGGAGGCGGCTCTCGCGGCGGGAGCGTCCCGCGCGGCGTGCGGTCCACGCTGTACTCCAGCGCGACGATTCCCGAGTTCTGGTAGATCCTGTGCGCGGTCAGCCGCAAGCTTGCCCGATCGCCCGGTCGCTGCAGGAGTGGGATGCCGTCGCCGAGGAGGACCGGGACGATCGCCACTTCGACCGTGTCCACGAG
>Ga0187893_10008205_pt1 | contig 16605 bp, 11 predicted proteins | sample MA1701074metaG_FD_139574 | JGI IMG/M metagenome (GOLD analysis project Ga0187893, IMG submission 139574) | White microbial mat communities from a basaltic lava cave in the Kipuka Kanohina Cave System on the Island of Hawaii, USA - MA170107-4 metaG ...
GGCAGAGACACCCGACGGCTTGTCCGAAAGCACCACCGCGCCCACCAGTTTTTCCTCTTCCACCAAGGGCAAAGCTAGGTAATCGCCCTGAATTAATACGCCCAGCAGCTGCTTTTCCTCTGGAGTCAGGATCAAAGTATTGGATGACACCACTGCTTCCGACTTCATCAGGGCATCAAACAAGGCTCCTTCCTTCCAGTCGAAACCGGCCTTCTCCACCGAGCTGGTTCCGCCCTGCGGCAGAACTCTGAGCGCCGATTCAACATAGGATAAGAACGTCACCAGCCGCGCTTCGAAGACGCTTCGCAAGGCCGCCGCCAGCCGACTCAAATTGTTCTCCGCTGACTCGGCGGCATCGAAAGCGGAAAACAAAGCGGCTTGGAACTCGATCTGTTTAAGGTAGCGGCCCACCTTTTCTGCAACTTCCGCAACGTCCTCCGATACCGAAACCGACTCAGTGGTGTTATTGGCTTCGAGGGCTTTCTGGATCGAAGGCAGTCCATCGTCAAACTTTGGATACGAATCGCTACCTTGGGGGCCTGCAATCAGAGCCGACTGCAAATTCAGATCTGAAAGGGCAGTGAACGATTCGCTGAGCTTCTTTTCGGATTTCGCAAGGTTGCGCCGCGTTTGAGTAATCCACCACGTATCTGCCAGTAGCAGGGCGCAAGCGAGCAAAGTTCCAATCAGCAGCCAGCCGGGCAGGCCATCCGACCCCCGAAATGAATTGGAGTGTCCGGCGACGTACGCTTCGGGCACGATAAGAACGGGCTTTACCGGCAACCCCGCCGCCGATTCCATTGACACGCGGAACCCAGCCTGGCTGCCAGTGAAGCTGTCGGCTTTGGCCAATCGGCGCAGGAGCGGCTCCAATTCTGGCAAGTTAGTGACCTTAAGGTCTCTTAAAACAGCGGCGACCCGACCGTTCTGCTGAGCCTTTGACTCCAGTTTCCGATTGGTTGCGATTACCCTATCGTCGTCCGCCAGCAGCAACCACAAGGCCTCGCGCGGTTCCAAGCTCCTGAAAAGACGCGCGGCCAGCTTTACCTCGTTCACCTCAATGGCAATAACGCCTCGGAACTGATCACCAGCGAAGAACGGGGCGGCGCACACGAGGTCGGATTTCTTGCCTTGAGAAGCACTGTCCACAATTTCCCAAACACCCTCTTTCGACGAGTTGCGGACCGGTATGGCCTTCGGGAAAAAGGGCAGGTCAGTAACTAAAAAACTGCGTTTCAGGGATCCGGCAGTTATCTGGCTCCTAAAGTCGAACCACGGGTAGCTGCGTACGAGTCCGTCGGATGTGTACAGGGCGATGCTTCGGCCGAGGAGATTCAAACTGGCGGAAGCCTTGAACACTGGGTTGAGATATTCGGACAACCTAATCTCGCGCAGAATGTCTGGGTTCAGGGCACTAGTGGCACTCAGGAACACGGCCGAAGTGCCGTCGTTTCGCACAGAACCATAAACTCCAGTTGCTTGATCGTAATCATACTCACCCGGCTGCGCGGCGAGACGGTAACTCTCCGGGTTTGAAAAAATGTGCGTCGCCAGTTCAGCCGTGGCTCGAGTTTCTTGCCGAATTCCCTCCAACTCATTCATCAACGACCCTGCTACCGACCGTGCTTGTTGGGAAATGAATTCGGAGACAGGGTCGCTTGCACTGGGGCTTTGCCACCGGTTCAGGAATATCCCAACTGCTCCGAGCAGAAGAGTGGCTGCAAAGACCAGATTCGCGGCCAAAAGTATCCTGTTGTAACGGCTGAACGGCTGAACCATAGGAAAGTCAGAGGCTAATCTCGGCCAATGCGCGGAGAGTGAATTCTGGCGAATGCAGTCGGCAATGTCAATCCGGGGTCATTGACCTCTGCCGAGAGGACGGTCCTCGAAATCACATCATACGCATGACCGCATGACCGTAGCTATCAAGTTGGTGAGCCCGGTATCAATTTCATAAAATAGCGGATAAATCCTTAACTCGCTTCATCAAATTGGACGAAACGATACGAGTCTGAGAGTCGCTGGGGCAATGAGGAGACTTGTATGAAATGGTGGTCTGGCATCTGGGTAGCAACAATCCTGTTGGTTTCCACAACCTGCACAGCTGAACCCAAGCGGCAGAGTTCGCAGGATTTGAGCGAAATCAGTCTCGAAGACCTCATGAACTTGGAAGTGACTTCCGTTTCCAAAAAAGAGCAGAGGTTATCGCAAACGGCGGCGGCAATCCATGTCATTACGCAGGATGACATCCGCCGATCCGGGCTGACAAGTGTTCCAGAGCTGCTGCGGAGGGTTCCCGGGCTTCATGTTGGGCGGATCGACAGCAACAAATGGGCAATCAGCGCGCGGGGCTTCAATAGCCGCTTTGCAAACAAGATGCTTGTGCTGATCGATGGCCGGAGCGTTTACACTCCGCTGTTTTCCGGTGTGTTCTGGGACATTCAAGACGTCATGTTAGAAGATGTTGAACGCATTGAAGTTATTCGGGGTCCAGGAGCCACTCTGTGGGGCGCCAACGCAGTAAACGGAGTAGTCAACATTATCACCAAGTCTGCGGAGGACACCCAGGGTGGGCTTTTCAATGGAGGACTCGGCAACGAGGAGCAGGGGTTCGGAGGCGTTCGCTATGGAGGTAAGGCTGGCTCCAATGCCCATTATCGGATTTACGGAAAGCATTTCGCCCGTAGCGAATCGGTCGATTCCTCAGGTAATCGGGAGGCGGACTCGTGGAACACAAGCCGAAGTGGCACACGCATCGATTGGAATGTGTCCCCACAGGATTCTCTAACGATCCAAGGAGACGCCTATCGGGGGAGGATGAACCAGACAAGTCGGCCCTTCGTTTTTTCCCCTCCCTACAGCCAGGAAGTCCGGTCGCAGACCCCGGTAAGCGGCGCAAATGTCCTGACCCGCTGGAACCACGCTATCTCACAACAATCGAACCTGAGCTTCCAGATGTATTACGACCGGACAGACCGCGACGACATCATCATCAAAGAGCAGCGCGACACAGTTGACTTTGACTTTCAGCATCAGGCAGCGCTGGGGCTGCGGCACGACTTTATCTGGGGAGGCGGTTTCCGGTCTACCCGTGACGTTGTCGGCAATCGTGCGATGGTCTCGCTGGACCCGTCCACACGCCGCGACGGCTTGTTTAGCTCCTTTGCGCAGGCTGAAATAAAGCTTGTTCCGAGCCAACTGTATCTGACAGTCGGATCAAAGTTTGAGCACAACAACTACACTGGCTTCGAGATTCAACCCAACGTGCGCCTACTGTGGATGCCTCATCCTCGGCACACGCTTTGGACCGCGATCTCTCGGGCTGTCCGCACACCCTCGCGGGCTGAACACGACAGTCGCGTGGTATCCAGTGTTCGGCCGGGGCCTGGAGGCTTGCCTCTCGTGGCGACCGCCTTGGGTAACCCCAACTTCATAGCGGAAAGTTTGAGGGCGCACGAAGTCGGATACCGCTGGGAGGCGCAGAGCCGATGGTCGCTTGACGTTGCCACCTTTTTTAATGTCTACGACAACGTTCAGTCGTTCGAAACGGGAGAACCCGCGTTGGTCAGCGACAGGTCTTTGACTTACCTGCAGGTGCCAGTGCGGTTCGAGAACAAAGTCTTCGGCGAAACATTTGGCCTTGAAGCGACGGGCAACTACCAGCTGAACTCCCGGTGGCGCTTGTCCGCCGGATATACCTGGCTGAATGCGGAATTCCACAGGAGGCCCGGCAGCGTGGACACGGTGACCAGCGAAGCTGAGGACAATAGTCCCCGGCATCAGTTTCAGGTGCACTCTTATCTTAAGCTGTCGAAACGCTTGGAATTGGACCACAGCTTTTATCGTGTGGGTGCCATCCAGGACAGGACGATTCCTGGTTACAACCGTCTGGACGCTCGCGTGGGTTGGCGGTTTAACGAGGCCTTGGATTTGAGCTTGCAGGCGCACAACCTGCTCGACCCACGGCACCCTGAAGCGAAGCCCCTGTTCTGGGAGCGAACCACCGAAGTAAAGCGCGCCGCTTACCTCAAATTCACCTGGCAATTTTGAAGGATGACGCTCATTCCGTCTAAACGACCATCGACGTTGATTTCTGCTGACTGGATTGAGGCGGTGCCGCATACCCAGGCGTCCGAAGACGCGGCTTGCTTGCGGCAGGTGAAGCACAGAAGGCAGAGTCTGCGTTTACTGTGCTGCCTTTTGTTGTTCTCCCACAGCTTCCTGAGTTGGTCGGCACTTTCCGCTGAGCCGGGTGTTGACGAGTATCAGGTGAAGGCTGCCTTTCTGTTCAACTTTGCCAAGTTCGTGGAGTGGCCGTCCGACGCGTTCTCCGACGCCCAAGCGCCTCTTGTAATTACTGTGTACGGAAACGACCCGTTCAACGGCTCATTGGAGACTGTCAAGGGAAAGCTCGTTAATAACCGAAAGCTTGTCATCCGACGCGTTAAGGGAATTCAGGACATCGGGAGGAGCAACGTTGTCTTCGTAAGTTCGTCCGCTAAGAAGGATTTGCCACGTGTCCTCACCGCTTTGCAAGGCCAAAGTGTGTTGACTGTCGGAGAAGACGGTGCGCTTGCACAGAACGGCGGCATCATTAACTTCGTGAATGAAGACAACAAGATCCGTTTTGAGGTGAACGTCGCCGCCGCCGAGCAAGCCGGATTGAGGATCAGCTCCCGATTGCTTTCCCTGGCAAAAATTGTCAAAAGTCCCGCTGTCGTGGAAGGCAAATAAGATGCGCGCCCTGCGAAACTTGTCCATCAGACGAAAGCTAACGTTTATCGTGATGGCCACCAGCAGTGTCGCACTCTTGCTTGCCTGCGCGGCTTTCGGCTTATACGACAAGATCGTTTTCCAGCAGTCGATGGTCGAAGACCTGGAGATTCAGGCCGAGATCATTGCGACCCACAGCACGGCAGCCTTGACGTTTGGCGATAGCAAGGCAATTGAAGAGATTCTGGCTGCGCTCAAGGCCAAGCCCAGCATCGTCGCTGCCTGCGTCTACAACAAGAACGGGCAGCCCTTTGCGCGCTACGAAAGGCATGATTCAATCGGTCTACCGGCCCCGGCACCCCGTGCTGGCAACTTCAGCGAGTTTCGTGCCAATGATCTTGTCGTCTTTCACCCGGTTGCATGGGATGGCGAAGTTATCGGGACTGTTTTCATTCAATCGGACCTGAATGGACTCTGGGCACGACTTCAGCGCCTAACTTTGATCGTGACCATCGTTCTTGCGGGGGCATTGGCGATTGCGTTATTGATGGCAGCCCGTCTGCGTCAAGTCATCTCTGAACCGATCGATCATCTGGCTCAGACCGCGCGGAAGGTGTCAGTCGAACGAAATTACTCCATTCGCGCTGAGAAACAGGGGAACGATGAAATTGGCGAACTGATCGACGGGTTCAACGACATGCTGGCACAGATCGGAGTCCGTGATGAAGAACTCCGCCTTTATCGCGAGCATCTGGAGGAGCAGGTGTCCAGACGCACGGCTGATTTGGTCTCGATGAACCGTCAGTTCCAAGCCTCCAAGGAGAAGGCCGAAGAAGCGAACCGCGCCAAGAGCGAATTTCTGGCCAATATGAGTCACGAGATTCGAACGCCGATGAACGGCATCCTGGGCATGACCCGTCTGGCTCTGGAAACCGACTTGGCGCCTGAGCAGCGGGAGTATGTCGATCTCGTGAGGGTCTCAGCCGAGTCGTTACTGACCGTCATTGACGATATTTTGGACTTCTCCAAGATTGAGGCAGGGAAGCTGGAGTTTGATCCGATTGTATTCGACTTGCGATTTACCCTCGAAGAAACCCGCAAAACGTTCGAGCTGCGAGCCCGCCAGAAGGGGCTGGAACTCGCTTTCAACGTCTCGGCTGAGGTGCCAGAAAAACTCGTCGGTGACCCGGGTCGCCTCCGGCAAGTTATCGTGAATCTGGTCGGCAATGCGATCAAATTCACAGACTATGGGAGCGTGGTTGTAAGTGCGACGCTGTCATCCGAAGATTCAGGCAGTGCCGAGCTGCGCTTTCAAGTCAAAGATACAGGCATTGGGATTCCCAGAGACAAAAAACAATACATTTTTGAGGCGTTTACTCAAGCGGATGGCTCAGCCACGCGCAAGTACGGGGGTACTGGTCTGGGCTTGTCCATCTGTTCCAAGCTGGTCGAACTCATGGGGGGCAAGATATGGGTGGAAAGTGAACCCGGAGAGGGCAGTGCGTTTCAATTTGTGGCTCAGTTTGGAAAGGCCGATGACTTGCCTGAAGCCACCCTCGATCTTGCGGCGCGTCAACCGGAAGCCCTCACTGTCCTGGAATCGTACAGTCCGCTAAGGATTTTGTTGGCGGAAGATAATCTCGTTAATCAACGACTGGCAGTTCGGCTTCTCGAGAAGGAAGGACACAGCGTCGTCGTTGCGAGAAACGGCCGGCAAGCCCTCGCAGCCTTGGAGGAGAGCGATTTTGATGTGGTGTTGATGGACCTCCAGATGCCAGAGTTGAGCGGGTTTGAAGCTACGGCAGTAATACGGGAAAAGGAAAGAAAGACGGGCAAACGCCAGCTGATTATTGCAATGACAGCCCATGCGATGAAAGGCGACCGTGAACGTTGCATTGCGGCCGGCATGGACAATTACCTTGCCAAACCAATCGACAGTGCTGAACTTTTCGCTGCTCTCTGCAGCGCGGGAGGAGGGCCTAGGACGCGAGAAACCACGGCATCGATCTTCGACGCGCAGGTGGCGCTCGTCCGCACGGGTCACGATTCAGAGCTTCTGGCGGAGTTGATCGAGATTTTTTTGGCAGACTGCCCGCAGCGTATGGCAGAAATTCAAGAAGCCATCGCTTTTTCGGATACCCGGAGTCTCGAACATGCGGCACACAAACTCAAGGGCTCTGCGTCTGTATTCGCCGCTCGAAAAGTGGTGGAACTCGCTGACCAGTTGGAGGTGCTCGGCCGCGACGGTAATCTCCGCGCAGCTGAAGAAGTGCTTCCCCGGTTCGACCGGGAAGTCAGAGAACTGACTCGCGCTTTGCAAGAGTCATTGGCTGTCAAGCGATAACACACCTTGTCATAGCCAATGAGTTCCGACAGTTCTTCAATCGACTGGCGTCACCACGACCCACCGAATGAGGCCTCGTCCTTGCCGTCATCCTCGGCGTTTCTTCAAGAACCGGCTTGAGACGATCTTCAACGGCTCCGGCTCGTTCCAGCGGTGTCATATCAAGCTAATGCGCCCCCAGGTATTCCATGACCAGGCTACTCATCGCATGCACCCCAACGCTGAGACAAGTTTCGTCCACGTCGAATCGCGGCGTATGCAGCATTTCAGTGATGCCCCGATTCTCATTGCGCACACCCAGCATGAAATAGAACCCCGGCACGCGCTCAGCGTAGCAAGCGAAGTCTTCAGCCCCCATCTGCGGTTTTTGGAGTAAGACGTTTTCCTTGCCCACGATCGTTTCCAGCACGGGTACCGCTTTCTTCACCATCTCAGGATGATTCATGGTGACTGGTGCGCCCGATGTAATTTTCAGCGAGTGGGAAGCTCCAAAGGATGTGGTGATCCCACGGATCAAGTCCTCAATGCGGTCCGGCGCTGCCTTCCTAATTTCAGGATTGAGGCACCTCATCATTCCCAGCATTCGCACTTCGTCTGCAATGACGTTGAACTGATTTCCACCCTGAATTACCCCGAAAGAAATCAGAAGCGGATCGTGCACATCCACTGAGCGGTTGACGAACGTCTGGAGACCCTGCAGCACGTGCGAGGCCACCAGTATGGCATCGACACCTGTGTGGGGATATGCTCCATGGGTCTTGCGGCCACGAATGACCACCTGAAGGGCATCATTGCTGGCCCAAACCGGGCCTGAGTGATAGCCAAGCTGTCCTGCCTCCAGTGTCGGCATGACGTGTAACCCAAAAATCGATTCGACCGGAGGGTTATCCAGAACTCCCTCATCGAGCATCAGGTACGCTCCGCCTGTTTCTCCCTCCGGAGCGCCTTCCTCGGCTGGCTGAAAGATAAACTTCACAGAGCCCCGGAATGTTGTTCGTATCTGACTCAGCGTTTCGGCAACGCCCAGCCCTATGGCCGTATGCACGTCGTGGCCGCAGGCATGCTTCACGCCGTCATGCTTCGACTGGTACGGGACGACATTCAGTTCCTGAATGGGCAGTGCATCCATGTCCGCGCGCACTGCCACGGTGGGTCCGGGAGCGCTTCCTTCGAGAATGCCGACGACGCCTGTATGCGCCACACCAGTCTGAACTGAAATGCCGAGTCGCCTGAGATGCTCGGCCACGATACCCGCGGTGCGAAACTCCCGATTGCTTAGCTCCGGGTGCTGGTGGAGGTCGCGACGAATCTCTACCAGCTTCGGTTGAAGCTCGGCAGCAATGTGTTGAATATGCGAATGGATCATCTCGCGGCCGGGACCTTCAAACCCGGGGATGCTGTCTTCTTCGTGCGCAAGCTTCCTGCCAATTTTGATGCGATTGCGCGCAGGTTAACGCAGCAACTCTTCGAGGGCCGTTGTTGCGTCGGTTGAGTCATCCCTATATTTCACAATGAGCGGGCAAGCGATGTGCAAGTGGTGCTCCATGGCAAAAGAGCCCTTCGCCGGACGTGTTCCAGGCACCACAACGGCACCGCGTGGAATGACCAGAGGAGCGTCTGCGGTTTTGCGCAACACGTTGCTGTTGACCAAATCATAGATAGGAGTGGAGCCGGTGATAATCGTTCCCGCCCCAATGACGGCGCGCCCCTCAATAATCGCACCCTCATAAATGCCGCAGTTACCACCAATCAACACATCGTCTTCAACAATCACCGGCAGAGCGCCGATGGGCTCGAGCACGCCGCCAATCTGACTTCCAGCGCTTAAATGGACGCGTTTCCCAATCTGCGCGCAAGAACCTACCAACGCATGGGAGTCCACCATTGTCTCGTCGTCCACGTAAGCACCTGTGTTGATGTACATGGGTGGCATCAGAGTGACGTTGTTGCCGAGATAGGCCCCCCGCCTTACCGAGGAGCCACCGGGCACGAGTCGCACATTTTGAGAGAGTTCTTTCAGGTTCTTCAGTGGAAAAGTGTGCTTGTCGCGAAACTGAAATAGGTCGTTGATTGAGAACTCGGCAATCCTTCCCAGACGGAAGCCGAGTAGAATGCCTTGCTTCACCCAGTGGTTGATCTCCCACTGCCCGTCCCGCTTTGCAGCGGCGCGAATCTCACCGGCATCGAGTCTGGCGATAAACGCCTCAAAAAGCCGCCGGGACTCTTCGTCGAGATCCTCTCGCCTTCTAGAAAAATGCAACGGAATCAGGGTTTCGAGATCCATGGATTCGGATGTGAACAGATGGACAACCGTTCTGTGGAGGCACTTCGATAATGACGAATGCGAAAGTCCGAAGCACGAACGGCATTCGGGTTTCGGATTTCTTTGGTCATGGGTGCTTGGGCCTTGCGTCATTCCGGCAGAACATGCTTGTTCAGCCGAGACAGCGTTTCGAGGTCACTCTCTGGCAATCTGTGCCCAACTGTGTCCCGTAGCAACTATGCAATCAACTTCAGCTCGCGGAGAGCGGACTGGAGCTTTTCACGATTCTTCGGCTGCATCGAACACAGCGGCAGCCGGTAGACTTCTTCAATCAAGCCCATCATTGCCAACGCAGCTTTGACGGGCACAGGATTGGTCTCCACAAAGTTGGCACGCATCAAAGCATAGGTCTTGTAATGAATGCGGCGGGCCTCATCCCAGCGATTGTCGAGGGCCGCATGAATCATCTGGGTAAACTCTTTCGGCATCTCATTGGCCAGAACCGAGATGCACCCATCGCCTCCCGCGGCAATCAGGGGTAACGACAGGGAATCGTCCCCAGACAACACCGCGAAGTGTGCCGGCCGTTCGCGCAAGATCAACATCATCTGGTCCAGATCGCCGGAAGCCTCCTTGACTCCGACTATGTTGGGTACCTGCGCCAAACGCAACAATGTTTCGGGCTCGATGTTAACGCCCGTACGCCCGGGGATGTTGTAAATGATGATGGGGATGTCGGTAGACTCAGCGATTGCCTTGAAGTGCTGATAGTGTCCTTCTTGAGTCGGCTTGTTGTAATAGGGCCCAACGGACAAGACAGCGTCGGCTGCGATGGACTTCGAAAATCGCGTCAGTTCGATGGCCCGATGGGTATTGTTGCTTCCCCCACCGATGATCACTTTGGCGCGTTTGTTCACGAACTTGACTGTGAGTTCGCACACTCGAAAGTGTTCGTCGTACTCGAGCGTGGAGGCCTCGCCCGTAGTCCCACAGGGAACGATGGCATCCACGCCTCCCGCGATCTGAAAGTCGATGAGCCCCTTCAAGTGCTGCTCGTGCACTTTACCGTCCCGGTCAAAGGGGGTCACCAGAGCCGTCATAGCGCCACGAAACAAGGGTCGGGCTGTCATTGGATGGGTCTCCTCGAAATCCTGAAACGGCACTGATTGGTTACTGGACGCCACCCAGCAACTCTTCCAGCACCTGCTCAAACGTGTAGATCCCCTGCCGGCCCAAGATCCACTCGGCAGCCAGCACCGCTCCCGACGCAAAGCCGGCTCGCGATCGCGCAGTGTGAGTCAGTTCAACGGTGTCGGCCGCCGAGTCGAAAGTCAGCGAATGGGTTCCCGGGACGTGCCCGGTCCTAAGCGACACCAGATGGAACTCGTCCCGCTCGATCGCCCGGTTGAGTGAATCAACCACGACTCGCCTCTTGCGTGGGAAGTGCTCGATGACAATCTCACTCAGTTTGCGTGCCGTGCCGCTGGGACTGTCTACTTTCAGGCGATGGTGGATCTCTGCTCCACACACATCGTAGTCCTCAAATCGGTGGAACAGACGTGCCGCTGCCGCTGCAACCCGGTAGAACAGATTGACGCCAAGCGAAAAATTGGGGGCATACACAAGACCCGTCCTCTCTCGAGCAACCATCTTCTCGACCGCCGGCAGGTGTTGGTACCACCCTGTCGTTCCTACCACCAGCGGTTTGCGAAGACGGAGAACCTGCTCGATGTTGCTGGCTGCAGCTTCCGGGTGGGTGAACTCAACGCAAACGTCAGCACTTCCGATCGATTGAGCGGAAATCTCGGAGACGGCACCAAGGTCCGGCAGGGGATCGATTCGCGCAGAAATGACGTGCCCTCTTTTGAGGGCGGTCTGTTCCACTTCCTTTCCCATCTTGCCATAGCCAATCAGCGCGATCTTCACAGATGTAGCCTCGTGAAAGCAGGCGGATGATATCAAATGCGCTTCGGGCCGGAAATGTTTTCCACGAGCTGCGCCCGCATGGTAAGTTTCAGCCGCCGCAAGCGAGGTGGCTTTGAGATCTTGACGCTTTAGGTAGTGGTTCAGAAAACCCCCAGGGAAAGACCGCAGGGCGGCCAGAATCAGCGGCCGGCACGACATTGTCTCGTGTCATTCCCACGAAAGCACATTCCCCTTTTGCGGGAATCTCCCCCGCGGGCTCGCAAGCAAGGAGCTTCTCAATGACTCTGTTTCATTGGATCGCGGTTTTCGGAGCCGCCTTCGTCGCAGGCATAATCAACTCGGTGGCTGGAGGTGGGACCCTGCTCACGTTTCCATCGCTGGTTTGGTTGGGCCAATCACCCATTGTCGCGAATGCCACTAGCACCGCGGCCCTTTGGCCAGGATCGCTGGGCGGCATGTGGGGATATCGCCACGAACTGAGGCAAACCAGAACGCAACTCTTTTATCTGATTTTTCCCAGCCTGGTCGGAGGAGTGGCTGGGGCCGTTATGCTCCGGCAGACTCCACCTGGAGTGTTTGCCAAACTCGTCCCCTTCCTGATTCTTTTCGCAACGATCTTGTTTATGATGCAAGCCACTGTCCAACGTTGGCTGCGAGTTCATCAGCATCAACACGAGGGAGCGCGCTGGATGGCTGGCGCAGCTGCGTTCCAGTTTTGCGTCGCCGTCTATGGTGGCTATTTCGGTGCCGGCATCGGCATTCTAATGCTGGCCGCGCTGAGTCTGCTGGGTTTGACAGATATTCACCAGATGAACGGATTAAAGAACTTGTTCGCACTCTGTATCAACATCGTCGCCACGGCGTACTTCATGACCGCCGGGTTGGTCGAGTGGCCCATCGCCGCCACGATGGCTTTGGGAGCCGTTTCTGGCGGTTATGGAGGAGCGGGTCTGGCCCGCAAGCTGGGTCCTCTTGTTGTCCGCCGCACGGTGATCGCGATCGGTTTTTTCATGACCTTCTCGTTGTTTTTCAAACAATACTGAAAGTGCTCGTTTGAGCCGAAGATGAGGCAGATCCGCCTCCACGCTCCGTGACTGCCACGTACGAAATCAGCCGCGTCTTCGTTGCATCTGTGCGGAATACTCAGCGAAGAACAGCAGGATGGCAGCGGACAGATAGACCCAGGTCAGGATCATGATAATAGTTGCGATCGAACCATAAACGTTTTTGTAGTTCGAAAAACGAAGCAGCGTGGTGAAAGCGTATTTGGCCATCTCCCACGTCCAGGCGGCCATGATGGCCGCTGGAGTGACTTGCGAGATTCGAATTCTGGTGTATGGGACGATCTTGTAGATCAGCGCAAAAATGCATACCGTGAGAAAGAAGCTAACCACCACCAGCAAAATCTCGAAGACGATTCCTGTCACAGCCATCTTGCCCGCCTCAGGGAAGACGGCGCGCACAAAATGATCAAGACGGCCGATCATCGCCGCGGCAAAGACGGACACCAGCATGAATGTGCCACACAGCAACGCCGTCGAGGCAGCCACAATCCTCTGAAAAATGAAACCGCGCTCCCGCTTGACTCCCCAGGCCCGGTTAAGTGCGAGCTCCAAAGGAATGAAGGCGCCGGAAGCGGTCCAGGTTAGCAAGAGGAGGGCAAGAAGCGAGGTGGGCCCAGTAGAAGCCGTGATGCGCCGCAGATTGTCTGCGACCAGGTCGGCGCCGACAGGAAGATAAAAGCGGACCGATTCGACGATCTGGGTATCCAGACGCAGGCGATGTATGAACACACCGCCAATGTTTAACAGGATGATAATAAGCGGGAAAAAAGAGAAGAGCGTGTAGAACGCTATAGCGGCTGCATACATCATGGAATTCCCTTGCAGGAAAGCCACCAGTGCCCGCCACAAATGAAAACGCGTCGACATGGGATCAATCAGGGCACGTGACCCGCAAGCGCAGGGAGAGCGCTCAGAAATACAGAGGATTTAAGTGAGGCAGCAGGCCAAAACCTCATCGGTGCTCCGGCGGACCAAAGCTATTCTTTGAATCGTGCGGCGCGAAGCAAGTTGACGCGCTGATCGTGCAGCTTCTTCAACGCTTGCTTTCTCTCTTAGCGCGCTTGGCGTCTTCGCGGTTTGATGCGTGTGGCGGGATCCTCACCGGGGATTGACCGGCCGGGCTCGCCCCACGCTGATGAGATTGGCGAAGATTCGAATTGCTCCGGGCACGCCTTCGGGCAGCTGACGGAACCACGCATATGAAGTCAGGATGTATTTTCCAGCCCCATGGTCGGCGATCAGCAGTCCGCCGTCCAGAGGCTTTCGGCCGGGATCGCCCGAAACAAGCAGCGGTTTGAAATGTGAGTCCCGATCCTGAATGAAGTAAAGGCCGCGCTCCTGTACCCAGCCGTCGAAGTCCCGAAGGGTAATCTGGTTTGGGAAATTAAAGACGGGATGCTCTGGATCAAGCATCGTGACTGGAGCGTTCTCGTCGGTCACCCGATCGTCGTTGCTCGCAATCTTGGCCGGATAGGGAGCGTATTGAGCTTTGTTCCAGGGCTCTCTTCGATTGTATTGGATAACGAAAACTCCGCCCTGTTTCACATAGTCGAGCATACGGGCATTGTTCGCAATGAGATCCTCGCGTACGTCATAGGCGCGTACACCGGCGATAATGCAGTCGAACTGCCGTAAGTTACCGGCTGCCAGATCCTCTGCTTCTAAAAGCTTTACCGGGAGTCCAAGCTGCACAAGGGTATCGGGAACTCGATCTCCTGCGCCCATGATGTAGGCAACTTTCAGCTTGGGCGGTAACTTGAAATCGAATGCAACCACTTCCGAATCCGCCTTCCGGTAGAGCGGCATCCGCCAAAGATCCAGCACAGAATACATCCGATAACTCTGATCGATCTTCTCTCCGGAGACCGTAGTAACTGCCTCGAAGGCTGCGCGGCCGGGTCGAATCTCGTTTCCGGCGACGGCAACAAACTTAAAGACGGACTCTGCCCCTTCTCTGGAAAAGGCGAACGGCACCTGTTCGGGTTCACAGCTCCACCCCCCAGGAGGACTCAGCGACAGGCTGCCTGAGACAGCGCCGCGAGCGTTGTTCGTCAGCTTCACGCGGAGCTCGCGGTGGCTTCCGGCCGAGCTGAGCGACACCAATTGGAGGGGTGGCGTCACTTCTATGGCTATCGGCGGGACAACAAATAAGGGCATCTTGCGCGTGCCTTTGAAGGGGTCTCTGTCCAAGTACTGAGCAGCCCGCTGCAAACCCAATGGAGTCGCACGCAGGCGGTATTCCATTCGGGCAGACAACAGTGCTGGAATCAAAGGATCATTGATGCGGGATGGATCGGCGACGGAATACACAGCATCCTGCTTGCTGGTTCGCCTCCAGGGGGGAGCGGAAGGCTGTGCGTCTTCAGGCGTCGTGACGGCGAATCTGAGATTCAGCGTTTCATTTGGGAACAACGACAGTGCAGCCCAGGGAGCCGCAACGTTGAGAACCACCTTCTCCAGCGGAGGCAATGGCTGCACATGTCCCTCTGCGAGCTGATGCTTCCACTGCGGCACGAGGAGGATCTGCTGGATCTCGACAGGTTCAGGCGAGCGATTGACGACGGTCGCCGCGACGCTGAAAGCCTGACCCGGTGTGATTTCAAAATCGTCTGCCAGGACTTCGAAATGAATTCCTGAGGAGAGCTCGAGAGCCTTCTCAAAGTCGCGTTCACTTTCAGAAAGAAAGAAATCTACCAACTGGGTTCCTGACGCTTTCGGTAAGGTACCTGATAAACGCTGATGCAGGGCCCGCACTTTCTCCAGACCTCGCAGCAGAAATCCAACCGTTCCGAAAGAATCGCCCGGCCTAAGGTGCTCTCTAGCCTGGCTGATCAGTGCTTCGACCTGGGTCAGCTCGTCTGAGACTATCTTGCGTTCTGCTGAGGCACCCTCGAAAAGGCTAGCGAGATCCACCAGCCGAACAGGGACATCGTCAAGAAAGCCGCTGTCCACACGGCCTTCGGGAAAGATGAGCCGATACTGAAACGTTCTGGCGCCGGGCGCCGAGTAGGCATCCCCGCTTCCCTGGCTGCGATGCGAGCTATATCCGCGCGAAGCAATTTCCTGGTAAGAGGCCCCCAGCAAGGCAGCATACTGTCCAGGATCTACGGTCAAAGTTGGTTGCTCCCGCTCCCCGACGCGGCTATAGAACTTCTGCACTGTCCAAGGCCTCAACCCCTCGTGTTCCTGTTCAGAGAAACGCGTGGGATCGCCTGCAGCCTGGAACGCTTCACGAGCCAACAACCCCGCAGCCTGGTGGTGTCCGTGCCCGTCCGACTTCTCGCCGCGCCATACCGAAACCATCACGTGCGGCCGAAAGCGCCGGATCGCCCTCACCATGTCGGCGAGCACGGTTTCTCTTCCCCACTTGGTGAGTGTTTCTGTCGCGCTGTTGGAGAAGCCGAAATCGAATGCTCGAGTGAAGAATTGCCGCACGCCGTAGTACTCGCCTGCAGCCATCATCTCACCGGTACGAATCAGGCCGAGCGCCTCGAACAAATCAGGTCCGATAAGATTCTGACCGCCCTCGCCCCGTGTCAAGGTCAGCAAGGCGGTTCTGGCATGCAGGCCGCGGCTCACATAAGGCAAAACGCCCGAGTTTTCATCGTCGGGATGGGCGGCAACGAACATGACACGAGATGTGTACGGAAGGCGATCGATCGCCTGCGACAGGCCAATGACTCCACGGTCAATCACAAGTTCCTGAGTCTGAGCACCCAAAGATGATGGGAAGAAAAAGAGCAGGACGAGAAGTAGCCAACCTGTTCGTTTAGTCATGATGAATGATTGAGAAATACAGAATATAGCGACTGACACTATTCGTTTCTGATGTATCACAGGTCGCCATCTTATGCATGCCTGGAGACTTCCTGCACATTGAAAGAAATGCCGCTGACTCGCCGAAAAGCCGGCGAGACTGTACTGCGAGAGCTATTCTACGACACTGCCCGATCGCCCAGGTCCGAGAGGTATTTCTCCGAGAGCACAAAGGCTCCCCCGATCAGCAGGATGAGAAACACGCTGTAAGCCGCGGCGCTTCCAAAGTTAAATTGACGCAACTGTGCCAGAATCTCGATAGAAATGGGTCGATTGTGGATGGTGTAAATGACGATCGAGGTGACGAACTCGCCAAGGGCTGCGACAAAAGCCAGCAGCGAACCCGCCAGCGCTCCGGGCAAGACCATAGGCAGCACCACCCGACGCATGCTGTATATCCAGGTTCCCCCCAGCGAGCGCGCGGCCTCCTCTAACGTCGCATCAAACTGCTCGAAGCTCGCCTGCACGGCGCGCACCAC
>Ga0187893_10008206_pt1 | contig 16604 bp, 10 predicted proteins | sample MA1701074metaG_FD_139574 | JGI IMG/M metagenome (GOLD analysis project Ga0187893, IMG submission 139574) | White microbial mat communities from a basaltic lava cave in the Kipuka Kanohina Cave System on the Island of Hawaii, USA - MA170107-4 metaG ...
CGGGAAACGGGATTTGAACCCGCGACTTCAACCTTGGCAAGGTTGCACTCTACCGCTGAGTTATTCCCGCATTACGAGAAAAATACTAGTGACGCGATACTCAAATGTCAACCGATTTTCGAGACCTTCTGGATGCTCGGCTGGGCCCGGCTTTGGGCTGCGACGGCTCCTCAATCGTAGACATTCCCGCAAAGAACGTCACCCCGGCAAGTAGTAACCCGTGCTTTGAATGACTGTGGCAGTTATCATAGAAGGAGGAGGAGCACGCACTGATGCCGATCGCTTTCAATTGCCCCCAATGCGCCAAGGGGATACATACTCTCAGCCACCGGTCCTCGTTGGTGCACGCAGTGCGGCACTGAGCTGCCATTTCCATCGAGTCGAAGGCCGTGCCATTCTCCCGAATGCCAAAAATACCCCTCGCGCGCCCGGCTCGATCGTACCGGTTTCAACACTCTTCCGGCCAGTCGGTATGGCTCGCCATAGTTCTGATTCTTCTTGTTGGACTTGGCGTCGCCTGGTTCCTGGGCAAGAAAGGGTTCTTGGGATGGGATGAAGCTGATCGTCCTTCGAGTGCGAACGCCTCTCTGATGCACCTGCGAAAGGCGATGCGACTTGCTGACGCCGGTAGTCATGCTGAGGCCGAAGTCGAGTTTGCGCGAGCCATCACTTTGGCAACGGCTCCTGGCACTGAGGCTTGGCGGGCCGTTTCCGACGCGCAAGCCGCGCATCTGATGCGCGGAGAAGCGCGCTTCTCCCGCGGCGAGCCACGCGAGGAAGACTTCTCCAGAGTCATCGCGCTTGCTGGCACACAGCCAAGCTCCAAGGGTCTACCGGTAGGCGACGGGAATGATTACAAGTTCCTCGCCTTTCTCGATCGAGCCCTGGCCAAAACTCAAAGGGCCGATCTCGGCGGCGCCCGGAGCGATCTCACGAGCGCTTTAGGCGCAATTCCTGAGTATTCTCAACAGCGCCTGCAGTGGCTGAGAGCACAAATCAACAATCCCAGCAAGTCCTCCGGCGCTTGGTTGGAGTACTTGGAACAGAAGGGCAACAAAGACGGCTATTATTACCTCGTTCGTGGGCAACACAAAATGTTGCAACGCGATTATTCCGCGGCCATCGCAGATTTTACCGAGTCGATGGAAAGAAGCTATGACGTGGCGCTCAGCCTCCAACACCGCGGGGCTTGCAAGCTGTTCCTCGGGGATCAATCAGGCGCTCAGGCAGATTTCAAACAGGCCAACGAATTGCGGCAGAACCCTGGGATGATCTTCTTCTTCCGCGCCGTCTTACGCCAGCTTGACGGAGACTACGAAGGCGCAGTGGCCGATTACGTGGAGGCCATCCGCCTCGATCCTAAACCCTTGAAAGGTCCCCCTGGCCGGCGGAGCGCGATCAGTACCATCTACAGCTACCACAACGATTGGTTCGTGGCTGGGCTCTCGAAACTACAGCTAGGTGACGCGGAACCCAACCTCGGTACAGCCCACTTCAACATGGCCCTGTGTTACGAACGGCTCGGCCGCATCCGGGAAGCGAAAGAGGAACTGCAGCAGATACTCCGAAAGCAGGCGAACTTCGCTAGAGCCGAGCACCGGCTTGCGCAATTGAACGGCAATGCAATAAAGCCGCATCCATAAGTGGTCTTGCCTAGCTTCGGTGGAAGGTGCGCATCGTGTGTTTCATTCATCCAATCAACGGAAACGGCAGGACGAACCCGCATCCGCCTCGAGCCTATCGATCAAGTACACAGACCCGCTGCTCTTCGCCGTTGCAGCGGATCTCAGGGACATACATGGCGTGGCCGAGTACGGGGAGGGCATGAAACTCACCGGGAACCTCGGCCCGCAGCTCGTAACGGATCTCCCACACGCCCTCGGGCAGCTTGTCAATGAATAGGGCCACCTTTCGGTCGCGCAGCTCCTGGTAGACCCAGCGGTTACGTCCAGTGAAGCGGGCGCTTGTCTCGTCGCCGCCATCGTGCCTCACACTCAAGGGAAAAGCGATCAAGCTGCTGGCGCCTCTGGCCGTCGCAGCTCTGTCGACGCGCTCCTCGGCGGGCGGCTTAGCGGAGTTTTTGAGATGTGTCACCGCAGAAGACTTTAGCTCGCGGGCAAACAGCGACCCTCCGCTGCGGATCTGAACCGCTTCTAGCCCGGCCGGTTTGAGGTCTTCGAAGACCAGGTATTCGTAATTGTTCTTGGCTTCGACTGTGAGGACGACTTCAACGCTGTCACCACTGGTGAGCTTGTCACCTTCCTTGAAAGCCAACTTTTCAGTGACAGACCCTTTCAGCAAGGTTGGGCGGCTGGCTAGCCGGTAGTATTGGCGGCGGACAAAGATCTCGCTGCCAGCTGGTGACACCGGTTCTTCCAGGCTGAAGAAGCGGGCTTGAGTGGCGAAATAAAGTGGACCGTTGCCACCCTTGCGCAAGATACGAATCTCGTTCGCTCCATCCAGGATGAGCTTACGGTCGATTTCAAACTGGCTGGGTGCGCTAAGCACGTCGGAAGCGTTGACAGTTCTGTTTGCAACGGTCTGCCCATTCACACGCACCTCGTACGCAGCATCGGCAGCCAGCTCGCCGCTTTGACGCAGATAGTCATTCAACGCCAGAACGGTCATCGCCGTGTCGCGTGTGTTGGACCATTGTGCACCTCGGCGGTTTCGGATGATCCAGTTCGTCACCGGTTCAATCAGCGGGTTCTTCGGATCGATAGCCAACAGGGCGCGCAGAGCAAATGCTGTGCCCTCGACTCCGCCGTCAGACCAGCGCCAGTAGATACCGTCCTCCCCCCAGTGTGCGTTGCCTCGTGTCGAGGCATCGGGCTGTGTGCCGCTGAGCAGGATGGAGCTGTCAGAGCGGCTGTCTCGCTTCACTCCGTTCTCCAGATTCTGCACCAGCGTTCTGGCCTGCTGGTTCATGCCGAACTGGTGTGCCGAAAGCGCCACCAGTGCGCGCGTGTACGCATTGAGCTTTGCCCGGTTCACCCACAGGTTGTCGAAAAGCCGCGGCCTGGAACTTTCCGACGGTCCGCCCCTTCACTACTGCGTGATGCGCCGCGAGCGCATGCAGCATCCAGGCTTGCAGATCGGGTTGCTGCTCTTGTTCCACCAGCTCCTTGTCGAGATAGCTCACACCCCGGTCGAGAACGTCCGTGCGGAGTTCAATGCCCGCCTCCCGCGCCAGCGTCAGTCCCCAGACGACGTAGGCGCTCATGAAGTGATCGCTTTCACCGTCTTTCCACCAGCCCCAGCCGCCGTCACTGTGCTGGAAGCTGTAAAGCCGATCCAAACCCTGTTTCACCATTTCATCTAGCTGTCTCAAATCCCTCTTTCCTTTGGCGTGTGTCTGGTTGGCGTGCTGAGTCTCAATGCCGCCGAACAACCGGTTCATCACGGTCTCGGGCGCAACGCCAAGACTTTTTAGCGTTTTCATCGTGATGGCGGCTGGAAGGAAGCGGCTCATGGTTTGCTCGGTGCAGCCGTAGGGGTAGTCGATGAGATAGGGCAAAGCATCGAGCATGGTGACGGCAAGGCTGGGCGTCACCTGCACGTTGAGCATCGTAGACTCGGCCTTGCGCTGGCGAGGCAGCTCCAGCCTGATGGTGACGTCATCACCCCGCAGCTTGCCGGCTTTGGAAATGAACTTCTCGATGCCGTGCTCATAAACGATGAAGTCTTTCTCCATCGCGTCGGCGAACTTCCCTCCTCGGGCTGTGACCTTCAGCCTTACATTGCCGGGCTTCTGGACAGAAACAATCCAGTCGACGCGCGCTTCGGCATGCGGTTGGATTTGCACGATCGTGGTTGTGGGAGGGCGAGGCTCCCGCCGAGCCTCTCTGAATGAGGAGCTTGCAGCTTCGCGGCTCGGCAGGAGCCTCGCCCTCCCGAAGTTTTTTGCGCCTTCCCTTGCCAAAGGGGACAAAGAACTCTTGCCGACCCCTGCTGAGGATTCCGCCACGGCTTTCCTCCCTTCAGTCGAAGAGGGAATCTTTGCCTGCAGAATCTCCAACCCTTCGGCGCTGAGCGACGGTGTGACAGTCATCAACTGATCGGTATTGTTATTCATGATCGCGGAAACCGTGGCTCGGTCGCCAACCACGAAGAAACGCGGTGCCTGCAGACGAACGATCAGCGGTTGCTGTGTGCGGGTGGTCTCGCTGCCCAGGCCAAATTGATTGCCGGCCGAGGCGGCGCGCGCCACGGCCTTCCAGGTGGTTACGGAGTCGGGATACTTCACTTTGATTACAGCTCTGCCGTCGGCGCCCGTGACAACATCGGGCTGCCAGAAGGCTGTGGAGCGGAAATCGCTACGTACTTGCACTGCCGGCTCCTGCGCGGGATCAGCCATTTGTGCCGCTTTGCGGGCGAGTTGATCAATCTCCTTGGCGTTCTGCGCGTAGGCGTGATTCGAGCTCAGCGATTTCTCCTCCCGCGCTGGAGCGGACATCGGGGCGGGGGGAGGGCCGACCATAGCCCCGGCACCAACGCCTCCGCCCACTCTTAACGCTTCGCCTTCGGCAACTCTGTCCTTCATGCCGACCTCATCGTTGCGTCGATAACGCCCACCGGGAAGATCGGCGCCAGCGATGCGGTTCGCTTCCTTGTCCTGCGCCAGGTCCCGGTCGTCCACCAGCACGCCCCGGCCGTTGTCTACGAGCCGCGAATACCTCTTCAAATTTAGCGTGCTCTGCATCTGCATCGCATGCGGGCGTTTGGTGCCGTAGTAAAACTGGCGGGGATCTCCGGCGTACTCCTGCTGGATGTAATAGACCGACTCATCCACGAGTCCCAGCCCTAGCTCAGCGGCTACAGGCTTGCCCTTGTGATCGCTGGCCGTGATGACGAGCGTGCCCTCTTGACGGGGCTCATACTGGCCCCGGTCGGGTTTCACTTCGACTCGCAGGAAGTTGTTGAGCGGAGGAACCACGACCTGCTTCGTATCCTGGAAAATCTGCTGGTCGCTGACCATCGCGGCGCTGAGAAAGATGTTCGGGACGTGCTTCTCCTGGACGTCAAGCTCCACGAGCTTGACTGTACCGGTGACATGGATGAGTTGATAGTTGTAGAGGTCGTCTGCTTCAGCCGCGAAGAGCACGTAGCGGTCGGCGCTGGGCACGCTGAGGAGCACGGGAGCGGTCTTTCCGGCTTGGAAAGTGTCTTTGTCCACGATGATCTCCAGGCCGCCGTGGCGATAGCCAAGTTCCGTGGTGCTGCTGCGCGCCACCCAGACCGTGGTCTCTGCGCGGATAGACTGCCGGACGCGCGGCAGCGCGTCGCGTCGGGTTTCGCTTGTCCACAGGATGCGGTAGTACCCTTCGCGTTCGGGAGTGAAAGCAAACTCCGCCTCTCCTTCGCTGGTGGTCTTCACCGCGCGTTCCAGGATGTCGTCGTGCTGATAGCCGCGAAACTTGAGCTGCCAGGGCCTCGTGCTCGCCGGAATTTGCGGTGGAAACGACCGGCCCTTGTCTCTCAGTGACTTGAGTTCCTCACCCTGCACCTCGCGCCCTTCCGGATTCAGCCAGATCTCATACCAATGATCTCGCGTCACCTTCACGCGTCCTTCCGCTTGCACCGGGCGATGGTTGGCATCGAGCGCCTTGATGTCGATCGCGATTTTGTCTTGGGGCCGGTGCAGGTTGTGTTTGGGGCGCGGATAGACGTAGTACGGCTGGCGGGTCACGCGCACGGTGTCTGAGCCGACGATCTCTCGCCGGGAGGCATCGGTGACGCGGGCTTCGATGCGGTACTCGTAGTCCTGTTGGGAATTGCGGGGCGTCTCAAAGGTGAGAATAGCCTTTCCAGTCGCATCGGTTTTCAGGGTTTCGCGCTTCACCACGGTTCCCGCCCCGCCCCAGTACTGCCTACTGGGGGACATGTCGGCGTAGTACCAGGGATACTCGTGAGGCGGCTGCCACTGGTGGTAGAAAGGATTCTGCGAAACGACTACCTCCACGTTGGCGTTGGCTACTGCGCCACCGAAGTAGAAATCAGCCTGGATGTTCACCTCGACTTCGTCACCGAGTTGGAACGCCTTCTTCCGGCCATTCTCTTCCGGTGTGCGGATGGAGACTTTGAACTCGGGCAGCTTGTACTCCTCCAGGCGAAACAACGTGGCGCTGCCGATGTGGTTTCGGCGCCCGGCATCCCAGAAATTGGCTGTGTACTCGCCGAGAGGCATCGACTCGCTCAGTTCCAGCGAGCCCCAGGAGCTGCCAAAGCTGTTGAGGACTGCTTTGCCTTCCTTCACTTTGGCGCTGCGTGGATCGGTGATCTCGAACTCGATGGTTTGCTGTGCTGGTGTGGTGTAAACCGAGCCATCCAATCGCCGTGCCACGAACTTCCATTGCACCTGTTCCTTTGGGCGATAGGCAGGACGGTCTGTGAATGCATAGACCCGCCAGGGTTGAACTGCGTTGGAGTACGCATAAGGCTGGCCCAGGCTGAAGGCCTGGCGTTCGCCCGCGGCAGCGGCGGCGAAGAGTTGAACATTGGAGCTCGATCTGTTCAGGTCGAACACCGCAATGCCGTCCTGGCCGGTCTGTTTTGCGAGTTCCCGCCACACCCATCTCTGGCCGTTGTAAGTCCCTTCCCAGAGCCTCACCTGCGCCTGGGCAATGGGAGCGCTTGTCACGGCGTTGCAGAAATAGACCAGCGCCTGTTTCGCCGAGGCTTTCAGGACTACAGAGCTGTCGCCGACCAGAATGAGTTCCCGCGAGCTCACCGCGCCGTTGCGGGCCTCAAGCAGGTAAGCGCCAGTGGGTAGCTTGCCGTCGTAGCGCAAGGTTTCCTGTCCTGGCTTGTGATCTCCCTTGTCGTTGGTGGTCTTGGTCCAGGACTTCACCGGCGCGGCGGCCTGGGGAGTGATCGCTTGCAGCCAGGCGCCGCTATTGGTGTCTTTTTCCGCGAAGCGCACGTCACGCGTGAGATCGACGCGCGTCAAGGTGAAGTCGATCCGCGCGATGTTGCGCCAGGTCAGGTGGTACTGGATCTCAGAATCCGGCAGAAAAACGCTGGGCACGGCGACCTGAACCGCCGGGCTGGTGAGGGTCTTGATCTGTCCCTGCGCCTGGTCGTAGTAGCGAGTTTCTCCCTTGGCATACTCGAGCACGAGGCGACGAAAGAGCTGTAGTGCTTTCACGTAGTCCGCCTCCTGCCGCCATTGGCCATCGGCCAGTGGGATCACTGAGCCCTGGTTGGCCATCCACTCCGCATAGTGATACAGCGCGTCATCGTGCCAGCTTGACGTCTTGCCGGTTTCAATGGCTGCTTCAAACTCCTCTGGCACGCGCTGGCGCTGTTCCCAGTCGCCGGTGTGGCGCAGCGTCATGGCAATCAGATAATGGAGTCGCGCTTTGTCAGCGCTGCTCTGGGCGATCTTCAGCGCATTCTCGACGACTTCGAGCGGAAGTACATTGCCGTAATAGCCATAGTAGTAATAAGGCTCCGCGTGGCCGGGCTGGCTCATTGTCCACACCATTTGCAAGTAGCGCCGCCTGGCGAGTTCGATGTCGGAAGAAGCAGCCCACCATTCGAGTGCCTGCTGATAGTGCGGCCAGGCCTGGCCCCAGTTGACATTGTTGCGTCGCGTCCACCAGAAATCACCCAAGGACTGCTGTGCCTCTGCCCAAATGCGGTCGCGCAGCTCCGGCGACTCGGCTTCACGTACGAGCCGTTCCAGTTCTGCACGAGCCTGGTCGAACGGAGTGGAGTCTGAAGTCTGAGAAGCTGCCTGAGCGCGCCAGAGCGTATCGGCTAACCGAAAACGGGTCCAACGCTTCTGTGCCGGCGTAGCGTCTGACGTTGCAACTCTAAGGTAGAGTTCACGTGCCAAGGAGAAGGACTGCTCCTCAAAGTGCTTCTCAGCCTGAGTTCTCAGTTCATCGTAGCTCTGCGGCGAGGTCTGCGCCTGTTGAAACGCCAGCCCACCCAGGGCCAACAGTATCAACAGAGTAAAAGCGGTCAGGGTTCTCATAGGTGCTCCTGCTCAGCGATTTGAACTTCTGGGTCCGGCAAGATTCAGCTCCGTGTTCATCCGCTAGACGCCAATCGAAAGGTTTCTTGCAGCAAAAAATTCCCCTTACTCAAAAAGGGGGGCGGCGGCGTAGTCGCTCGGGGGTTGTCTTGAAGTTGACGGAAAGCCTCACCTCAGCGGGGCAATTTCTCGCAACCGAGGATCCGCCATTTTTCACAGCACCCCTCTCCATCAATCGAAGCAGGAGAGGCAGTATCACTACAATCTGCAAATATCAATAGATGCGGGGTAAACCGAAAAGTTCCCTGGAAGTCATAGAAGCCGTACTCTTGACCAAGAGCCATCTCTCTCCCGGCCAGATGCTCCAGCCTGGGATTGGTTGTTGGTCAGGGTGACCCGCTGGGCTGCGGTTCGGAAGGTCAACGTCGAGTCATTCAGGGTTTCGGTGAGAGGTGTGAATGACGAGCTTGCAAGGAGGATGATCCAGAACCTGGTTGATCCTCAGAAGCGCAGACCTCAGGATGCGCGACAGGTTTAGATCCTCCTGCTTCTGCGCATCCTCAAAACAGGAATCGTGCGTCTTTGGGAGCAGCCAGATCTTAAACCCCTATTTTTTGGACTTTTAAGGGCTGGCCCTAATCGCTCCTAGTCGATCTAGCCACGGCTAGCGGCGCCCAACATCACGGCTCACCTGAGAGTGCGTCTTCCTCGCTTGGTCAGGTGAACGAAGCTCGTTAGGGAGTTGAATTCAGAATGTAATGCTCATATAATTATTATTGCCATATGCGATTAAGATTTGAATGGGACCTCAAAAAAGAAAGGATCAATCAACGGAAACATGGTGTTTCTTTTGCAGAGGCCAAAAGCGTTTTCTGGATGATGAGGTCCTCTTAATCCCCGACCCCGATCATTCGCCGGACGAAGACAGGTTTGTTTTGTTGGGCATGAGTCATAAGACCAGGATTTTACTCGTATGCCACTGTTATCGGGAAAATGACCAAGTTGTCCGGCTCATATCGGCACGAAAAGCTGATCAACAAGAATCCAAAGAATATTTTTTCAAAGAGAGATTAAGATGCGCAAACATTACAGTTTTTCAAAGGCCATCAAGAATCCTTACAGCAAAAAGCTTAAGACCCAGATCACGATAAGGATCGAAGATGACGTGATCGAATACTTTAAAAATCTCGCTCTTCAAGAAGACATCCCTTATCAAAAGTTGATCAATCTTTTTTTGCGGGATTGTGCCCAAAATCAAAAACGCCCACTCATTAAGTGGACCCCGGAAAAAGTGATCTCCTAACGCCGGGCATCAGCCGCCGCGGCAGGCGGTCGCCTGCATGTCTTGGTCGGCCAGATGCTGGTTATCTGCTTTAGTCGATGGTCGCACACGTGACTGGAAACCGCCATGTATGCGCTACCCATGAAGAGCGAGTATGACTTTTCCAAGGGTGAGCGCGGGAAATTCTATCGTCCGGACGCCGAGTTGAAGATTCCAGTCTACTTGAACTCCGACGTGGCTCATGCTGTTCGGCAATACGCCAACAAGGGGAAGACCGATATCGCCACACTGGTCAACGAATGACTGCGAAGGGACATCAAATCGATGGCCCCACGGCGCAAGGTAAAGGCACGGTAGTCACTCGAAGTCTGTCGACGGACCAATAGAGGTGCATGATGTTGATCCAGACGTGTATCGCTATAGGAATCTTGCTTGGATTTGCGGCTAAGGGACTCTTGGAGCAAAAACCTGACTTTTCTGGCGAATGGATCCTGAACCGACAGGCCAGTACTCTCAGCCCTGGTGCTGACGCGGTGAAGAGCGGTTCCGCGCAAATCGAGCACCGGGAGCCAACGTTTCGGTACAGCGCCACGTTTGTGAGCGACAGCGGTCCCCTGAAGTACGAATACGAGTTGCTGACAGACGGACGCGAAGTCGTTAGCACTCGGGAGGGAGTGAAGACCGTGTCGAGCCTTCGGTGGGAAGGAGAGGCGCTGGTTGCCACCTGGCGAATCCAACGTTCCGATGGTGAGATGAAGATCTCGTTTCGGCACGAACTGCTTGACGCCAGGCGACGTCTTCGAGCCGTGGAACAACTTCGTGGAGGGGGACGAGACCAGGACAACGTTTGGGTCTTCGAACGCCGTTGAGGCATTCATCGATGGAGTCCTGGCGATTGCCAACTCTGGTCACTTGACTAAGGGATGCAGCTGGCGGCGCTGCGCGCCTCAGGACCACCTTGGACCTGCGTACTCGCCTGACCACCAGCGCCATTGTCAGGCTGCGCCGTGCTCATCCGGGCCACTATGCGGCGAAGAGAATCTGACATGAGGAACATCCTATTCGGTCTTTGGGTACTCGGAGGGCTGTCGTTATTCACCCTGGCCGTCGCTCATGGCGCTATAAATTGCCGTTTTAAGGCGGGCGCCGTCGTTCTCTCGGGCCAAGTAATTGGTTCATCCGAGCGGAACCAGTCACAGCGGACAGCGTCGCCGATCGTGCGATATGTAATGCCTTCGGGAGAGCAGCGTGAATACAGATACAGCGCTCCTTTGACAGGAAGTTCCCACTAAATCGGTGAAAAAGTAAGAATCCTCTACGATCCTCAATCTGGCAGAACCAGGCTGGATGACTGGAGTGAGCTTTATCTATTGCCGTCGTTACTTGGCTTCACCGCTTTCCTCATTTTGTTACCGCCAATAGCAGGCGGTGTTATCTATTGGTACGTGCTGAAAAAGCGTTAGCGAACTGGAGGAAACACGGTGTCTCATTTGAAGATGCCACCACGGTCTTCGCAGATCCGCTCTCGCTGACCATCTCGGACCCACATCATTCCGCTGACGAAACACGCTTCCTGGATCTGGGATTGTCGCACCAGAGATAACTTTCTTGTCGTTTCCTATACGGAACGACCAGACGAGGGAAGCGATCAGGGTCCGAGCGATCAGGGTCAGCCCTTAAAAACCAACTATCCAAGCTTCTTGCTCGACTTCTCTTGTCTCAAAAGGCTTGGCCGCTCCCATTTTTTCCCAGTGCTTCAGCGATTGTGGTGTTTGGTCGCGGCCGAATGCCAACGCTGGGTTTCGGTCGTTGGCGGAGTCCCGAGGTCATGCTCGCAACAGCGCTTCGTCCCGAAAGAATTGCCGCAGCCGTCGTGCGGCTAAGATCTCCTCGCCCTCGACCATGGTGCGGGTCTGCAGGACGCCGCCTTCGTCATCGTCGTAGTAGACGATGCGCGGCTGCCCGTTTTTCAGCCTTTCGGCGGCCTGTTTCCCGGTCAGCGGGATCTTTGCGCGGTCCCAGCTGATTCGGGTCTCTCCAAACCCGTAGGCGTTCATCCGGTATTCGGCGTTGAGTCCGGGGATTCCCTGAAGTTGCTCCGCAATGTAGCGCGCCTTCTTGTTCCAGCCCTCCTGCACGACCTCGTGATCGAGCCGAAGGTAGCGGTTGAGGGCGGTGATCACTCCAACGATTTCCTCCTTTCCCACCTTCATGCCGCGCCCAATGGCGGTGTTGGGAGAGTGGTTCAGCCACGCCGCTTCAATCAGGTCCTTCCGGCCCGCTAGTATCCCGGTGGACTGCGGTCCTTCGAGTCCCTTCCCGCCACTGATGACCACCAGGTCGGCTCCCATGGTCGTGTAGCGGGTCAGAACGGATTCCGGAGGGAGCTCCGAAGCAGCATCGATGAGCACCGGCACGGCGGCCTTCCGGCCGATTTCTACGAACTCCTGAGGCAGCAGGACGCCGGGCTTCACGTTTCGCTCCACGCTCGCCAGCACCGCCAGCATGGCTGTCCGCTCGCAGAGTGCGTTGATGAGCTGTTCCTTGGTCTCGACGTCCACCATCGTCATCCCTGCGGCGCGGTAGGCACGGTCGTAGTCGAACCGATGGGCCTTCTGAGTGAGACACTCCCGTTTCGCCCAGGTTGGGTGCGGCAGAGCGTCTACCCTCGAGCGGTCGGTCCCGGTCAGGCAGGCGGCTGCGCCCAGGATCATGGCAGAGAACGAGCCCGCCGTTACCAACGCCGCTTCCGCCTTCATCACTTCGGCGATCCGCCTGCCTGCGGCGGCGTTCAGCTCGACCATGTCGACGAAGTAGTCGTTGGCTTCCGCCATCGCCCGCAAGACCTCGGCCGGCATTCGGCTGCCGCCGATGAGGGTCGTATGGCCGCGAACGCTCAGCAGCGGCCGGACGCCCAGCAGGCGGGTGTAGATGTTATCCTCGCGGGGCGAGCTTGCCGGTATTCCCGTCTTGGCAGCGAACACTCCCGAGGCGCCAGCGAGCGCTCGAAAGAGACTGCGACGAGTCAAGCCTACCGGCGCTTCCGCTGCTTGTTTCATAGTGTCCTCCCAGTCGTTCAGTGATCATAAGGTTGACAGAGCATGTCCCTCAAGATCGATAGTGTCTGATGTGGCGGCACTAGCAGATCAGGGGTGAGGTTTACCTCTTACCCCCCTGAAGTCCCCCCTTGTCCAAGGGGGGACGCTGTCTTCGTCGAACGTGGCACGCGACGCGGCATGAGAAACTCCGATGAATATCCCCAGTGAGGAGCTGGTCAGCCTTTAAGAATGAAATATGAAAGTATGGAAGGCAGATGAAATCGGATATTTTGCGCGGAACCAATTTCCAGACCAGGAGCCGCGCCCTTCTCGGGTCGGACGAGTCATCGTTCGTCACGGGTTGCGGCATTCTCGGTCGCTGGTGGCTGGGCCGCGATGTAGGGGCACGGCGTCTCCAAACAGCTTTCAACCGGCCGCCTTCCCAAACCCGTACAACCGGTGCGCCGTGCGCCCCAGGATCCACTCCTTGTCCTCCGCCGTAAAGAACGGAATCATCTCCTTCATGATCTGATACTCGAAGAAATTCGCCCACACCATCCGCTGTGGGCCGAAGCGGTCATACACGCGGCGGAGAAAGGGCCACACATCGCGGTAAGGCATCTCCTTCGTCTTCGATGGATTATGCAGCGAGGTGCGTACATACACGTTCGGCAACTTCGCCAGATCGAGCAGCGGCCCGAATCCTGCCGAATCGGGAGCCGCTATGTCGGTCATAGCGATATGGTCGATGACCACGTTCACCCCTGGAAACCGCGCCGCCATGTCTCCGACCTGCCTCACCTGATGAGGCGCCAGGAAGATATTGAACGTCGCGTTGAGCTGCTCGGCCTTCTTCCACAGCGGGTAGCAAACCGGATCGTTCAGCCAGACCACGCCGCGATTGTAAATCGGACTCAGCCGCAACCCGATCAGACCATCTTCCTTGATCAATCGCTCTAGCCTCGAGGGATTCTCACGGTCGTCGGGAGCATGGAGACGATGCCCCACCAGCAGGCCGATCGCGGCAAAGCGTCCCGGATACTTCTTCACACAGTAGCTCGCGTACGAGTTGTCGCGCCCGTAATAACAGACATGAGAAATCACGACATGATCCACCTTGTAGGTCTTCATCTCCGACAGCAGGAACTCCGCCGAATACTCGTGATCGGGCAGATTGGTGGGACACACCGCCATCTCCCGCGTCATCGGGTACTTCGAGTTCAACACCCACGCGTGCTCAGCGCCGTTCACGACCGGCGCTTTCGTCTGCGGCAATGGAACCGCCGCAGCCATGCCGGCAAGCAGCAACTGCCGCCGGCTTAGCGAAAAAGAACTGTTCATGAGACGAGTTTGCATAGGAAGGTCGCGGTGAGCGTCGGCCTTAAAGGGGCAAGTAGGAGGCGCCTATCACCATCGCTGATCGCCAAATGCGCCTTTGAGCAGTTCCACTTGTTCCTGCCCGGCAATTCGTTCAATGCTGACGATGTCGAAGCGGTAGTTTATATCATGGAGGCGATTCCGGCTTCTATACTCGCGAGCCACGCGGCAAATCTGTCGTTGTTTGCCCCGATGCACAGCCTCTTCCGGCCGGCCGCGCTCGTGACTTGTCCTGTACTTCACCTCGACGAACGCCAGCGTGTCACCATCCCAACCGATCAGATCCACTTCGCCAAAGCGCTTTCGATAGTTACGCGCGACGATCTTGTAGCCGTGCTGACGGAGGTAGCGATAAGCGCTGAGTTCCCCCGCAGAGCCTTTTTGCTTGTTGAGGAAGTCGCCTCGGCGCTCTCGATCTGCCAAGCTATGACGGTTGAGAGCAGAGCTCAGGCGGGAGTAAAGCCGGTTCAGCAATGACCAGGACATGGAGTTGAGTGGCAGCACAGCGATCAATCAACTGAAGATGGCCGCATCCACGATTCGTCGTCCTCGTTCTCGTGGTCGTCCTCGGCTTTTCTTCGAGGACGAGAACGACGACGAGGACGATTTTCATCGGAAGAACTCGGAGATGTCCAATCTGCAGGGAACCGACTGCAGTACAGCGCCTACTTCCCGGGAATCGTGGACAGTACCTCGTCAAGGATCGCGAGCGCTGCATCGGCTTGGGCGCGATTGGCAATCAGTGGGGGCATCAGGCGCAATGTATTCTCGCCACTGCCGAGAATGAGCAATCCTTTCTCAAAACATTGCTGGACCGCCAGATCACGCCAAGCCCCGGCTCTTTCCTTAGTCGCCCGGTCTTTCACCAGTTCGATCCCAATCATGAGGCCACGGCCGCGCACGTCGCCGATCACAGAACAACGACTCATTAGCTGCCGCAGAGACTGCAACAGGTGCTCACCAACTTCAGCTGCGTTCTGCATCAATTCATCCTCGAGCAGCCGAATCGTTTCCAACGCCGCAGCACAACTGATGGGGTTGCCACCGAACGTCGAAGCGTGTGAGCCTGGCGGCCAGCTCATGAGCTCGGCTCGGGCCACAATCGCTCCCAGGGGCAAGCCGGACGCGATTCCTTTGGCGATGGCAATGATGTCCGGTTCAATGCCGAAATGCTCAACGGCAAACATTTTTCCGGTCCGGCCCATGCCGGACTGCACCTCGTCGGCAATCAAGAGGATGCCGTGCTGCCTGGAAAGTCGTTTCAGTTCCTCAAAGAACTCCGGGGGAGGCACGATGTAGCCACCTTCTCCCTGGATGGGCTCAAAAACAATGGCGGCAACTTCATCAGGGCTGAGGATGGTCTTGAACAGTTGATCCTCAATTACCCGAAGGCAGGCCGGATGGCAGCCACCATCAGACAGCCGGTCGGGGCAGCGGTAACAATAGGGATAAGGAACATGCGTCACGCCTTCCAGGAGCGGTCCGAATCCCCGGCGCTGCACCGGCTTGCTGGCCGTCAGGGAAAGAGCACCGAGAGTCCGGCCATGGAACGCCCCGTAGAAGGCAATAAAGTTCTTCCGACCAGTCGCGTAGCGAGCCAGCTTCAACGCTGCTTCAATAGCCTCTGTCCCGGAGTTCCCAAAGTAAACTTTCTTGTCCCAATGCCCAGGAGCAATCTCGGCAAGCTTCTGAGCCAGTGCAGAAAGTTGCGGGTAGTAGAAGTCGGTGCCGGAAAGATGAATGAGCTGGGCGGCCTGCTCTTGAATGACTTTGACGATGCGAGGATGGCAATGCCCCGTGGCGCAGACCGCGATGCCAGCAGCAAAGTCGAGGAAGGTGTTCCCATCGACGTCGATAACCACCATACCTTCGGCTTTGGCGGCCACCAGTGGATAAGGACGACTGTAAGAAGGTGAAACGTACTTTCGGTCTTGGGCGAGGATGGCTTGGGCTTTTGGACCCGGGAGTGGAGGCGTGATTTTGATCCAGGGGTTGGACGTCATGGCCGTTCAGACCTAAGGGTAAGAGCTACACACCCCAACGACACGGAGCCGCAAAGAGCAAATCTCTACATGGTTTTGACTTCAGACAGGGAGACTCCCCCTCACCCCCGGCCCCTCTCCCGCGTTGGGGCGAGGGGAGCCGATCCTCGCAACTGTAGCTGTATCCGTCAGGTTCGTAGAAGTATCCCTGTGATCTGCAACCGCTCCTCTACCGCTTCTTCCAGCGGATGCCGTCCTTTGTATCCTCTATGACGTAACCCAGTTCATGAATTTGGTCCCGGATCTGGTCGGCCAATGCGAAGTTGCGTGACTTTCTGGCCTGGGTGCGCTGATCAATCAGATTCCGAATTCTTTCGTCGATTTCTTCGTCATCCGAGCGCCACAGCTCAAGCACTTGATCGAACTGTCCCAGCGCACGGAGCGCTGCTTGCCGGTCGTCTTCAAGGAACCGGCCTTCCGCCAGCTCGGTGTTCAGATCGCGGACCCAGTCAAACACGGCGGCCAGCGCCTGAGCCGTATTCAGATCATCATCCATCGCCTTCTCGAAATCTTGAAGGGCCGCCGCCGTCGTGTCCTGCACTTTCTGGCTGCTGCCTGGTTTCAGTTTCTCGGTCGTCAGCCGCAATTTGAAATCGTGCAACCGTGCCAGCGACTTCCCCGCCTGGTGCAGCAGGTCGAAGGTAAAGTTCAGTTGGCGTCGATAGGGCACGCTCTGAAGGGCATAGCGTACGGTCAGTGGGTCGATGCCCTTTTCCGCCAGATCGCGCAGCGTATAAAAATTGCCCTTCGACTTGGACATCTTCTCGCCTTCAACAATGAGATGCTCGCCGTGCATCCAGTAACGGACAAACGGCTTCTCGGTAGCCGCCTCGCTCTGCGCAATCTCATTCTCGTGATGCGGAAAAACCAGGTCCACCGCTCCA
>Ga0187893_10008207_pt1 | contig 16604 bp, 12 predicted proteins | sample MA1701074metaG_FD_139574 | JGI IMG/M metagenome (GOLD analysis project Ga0187893, IMG submission 139574) | White microbial mat communities from a basaltic lava cave in the Kipuka Kanohina Cave System on the Island of Hawaii, USA - MA170107-4 metaG ...
AACTTAAGCACGGGTGAATATTTATGGAAAACAACATTGGGCAACGATACCCGATTTCCTCAGAGTAAAGAACCAACAGGAACTGAAAATTATGGTGCACCTGTTGCAACAGCAGGCGGTTTGTTATTCATTGCAGCTACGATGGATGGAAAGTTCCGTGCATTCAATAAACATACGGGTAAGTTATTGTGGGAAGTTGATCTGCCATCGCCGGCATTTGCTACACCGGCTGTGTATGTGGTGGATGGCAAGCAATACATCGTAATAGCCTGCGGTGGCGGAAAGAACAAAACAAGATCGGGTGATAGTTATGTGGCATTTGCATTGCCGTCAAGTGATAAATAAAAGAATAGCGGTTTATTTTTTTGTACCGGCTGCATTACTACTATCATCGCCTGTTGTGTCACTCACTTCAACGTTCTGTTCGCTATTGAGCATTATGAAAGCGGCCGGAATTTTTGAAACTGATCTTTGAGGAAGCAGAGGCGTAGCCTCGATCTGTATTGTAACAACGGGTTTTAACCCGTTGCAAGAAAAAGAGCCGTAGGCCCGGTACATATAAATCTAAACTTAAAATGTGGTCATGACTATGACAAGAATTATTACAACGCTATTGCTGCTTTTCTCTTTGCAAACAGCATCAGCACAATTCAGCATCAGTAGCAATCAACGATATCTTTTAAAGGATGGTAAACCATTTTTTTGGTTGGGTGATACCGGTTGGGAATTATTTCATCGCCTTACCCGCGAAGAAGCTGATCAATATTTGAAAAGAAGATCAGAACAGGGATTCACTGTGATACAAGCTGTAGTGTTGGCCGAGTTTGACGGATTGCATGAGCCTAATGCTTATGGCCATACACCATTGATAAATGATGATCCAACCAAACCTGCAGAAGACTATTTTAAACATGTTGATTACATCATTGATAAAGCCGCCGAATATAATTTAAACATTGGCTTGTTACCAACATGGGGCGACAAGGTTTTTAAAAACACATGGGGCAAGGGCCCGGAAATTTTTAATACAACCAATGCAAAAGCTTATGGCAAATGGATCGGTGATCGGTATAAAAACAAAACAAATATTATCTGGATCGTTGGCGGTGATCGCAACCCACGCAATGAAACTGATGTGGAAATATGGCGGGCTATGGCAAGCAGCATTATGGAAGCAACCAATAATAAGGCCTTAATTAGTTTTCATCCGCAGCCCGCCGAATTGGGATCGGCCACCTGGTTTCATAAAGATGAGTGGTTAGATTTTAATATGTTTCAAAACGGGCATTGCCGTGATAATAACGTGTATGATAAAATACAGGCAGCTTATAAATTGCAACCAATAAAACCGGTCATGGATGCGGAACCCATTTATGAAGATCATCCTGTTTGTTTTAATGTAAAAGATTTGGGCACAAGCAATGCCTATGATGTAAGAAAGTTTGCTTATCTCGATTTGTTTGCCGGTGCTTTTGGACATACGTATGGCTGTCATGATATTTGGCAATTTTATTCACCAAAAAGAGAAGGGGTAAATGGCCCCCATGTTTATTGGCAGGAAGCGATGGAACTGCCGGGCGCCAATCAAATGAAGTATGTAAGAAAACTGATCGAAGCTTTTCCGATGCTGGAAAGAGTTCCCGATCAATCCTTGATACAGGAAAATAATTATGCAGCCGCTGAAAGAATACAAGCTACCCGCGGCAATGATTATTTGTTTGTTTATACAGCAGCCGGAAAATCTTTTACCGTTAATCCCGGAAAAATAAAAGGAACTACTTTAAGTGGTTACTGGTATGATCCGCGCAATGGTAATACAACTGCTATTTCTTTTCTGACAAATAAAGGAACGCATAAATTTACACCGCCTTCTTCCGGTTATGGGAAGGATTGGGTGCTGGTGCTGTTTGATGGAGATAAAAAATATCTTCTGCAATAAAAGACGTGAAAATAATATTGAATGATGATGATGATTTTAAAAAAACGTCAGCAACCTTAAGGTGTAAGGAGAATGAAATAACTTTTTAAACCTATTAAACCTTTTAAACTTCTGAAACTTTTCAAACGATGCAAATTGTAGTTACTGATGGCTATACCTTAAATCCCGGCGATCTGAGCTGGGATGCTTTTAAAGAATTTGGTGAACTGGTTTATTATGATCGAACACCTCCGGATCTTGTCGCGGAAAGATGTAACAATGCTGAGATCATCATTACCAATAAAACACCGGTGAATGCAGTTACCTTACAAAGCTGTCAAAAGGTAAAGCTAATTGCTGTTACAGCCACAGGATATAATAACGTGGATATAAAAGCAGCAAAAGAAAAGAATATTCCTGTTTGCAATGTGCCGGTGTATGGTACCGATTCAGTAGCACAGCATACTATTGCTTTATTATTGGAATTGACAAATCATGTGGGCCGGCATGCCCAAAGTGTTGCTGATGGCGAATGGAGTCACAATGCCGACTGGTGTTATTCAAAAGCTCCCCTTATTGAACTTAGCGGAAAAAAGCTTGGCATCGTTGGCTATGGAAGAATAGGAAAAAGAGTAGCTGCTATTGCAAAAGCTTTAGGAATGAAAATCATTTTTAACAACAAAGGAAAAACATCATTGCCTGAAGAAGCAGACCTGGATGAGTTATTTAAACAAAGTGATTTTATTTCTCTTCATTGCCAGTTAACCGAAGAGAATAAAGGTTTCATCATTAAAAAATTGCTGATGCTGATGAAGCCAACTGCTTTTTTAATTAACACATCAAGAGGGCAGCTAATAAATGAAAAGGATTTGGCCGAATCTCTGCAACAAAATATCATTGCAGGTGCTGCATTGGATGTATTAAGTATAGAGCCGCCGCCGGCAGATCATCCGCTGATAGGATTAAAAAATTGTCTCATCACACCTCATAATGCCTGGATAAGTTTTGAAGCGAGAAAGAGATTGATGGATACAACGCTGGAAAATGTAAAAGCATTTTTAGCAGGCAAGCTGCAGAACGTGGTGAATTTTTAAAAAAAATTTTAAATGTCGTTTGAGTTTAACGTTAACCTGATGCTATGAAAATGGGACGCCGAAGAGTGTGACACAACAGGCAATGCCATGAAAATATGTCGCTGGCTTCAAAAAAATAAATAACTCAGACACCATCTTAGTTGGGCATATCAACTATTCAACACAACGTTGATGACTTCATTTTGTCAATATCAATCCAATTTCATTCTTTTGTGGGACAAATAAATTGCGATCAACACGAATGGCAGAAAATAACCTGGGTGAGTTTATCGAGCCTGTTTCAACAAAAACAATGGCCGAGGTAGTAGAAGTGAGGCTTAGGGAATATTTCAAAAAGAAATCCTTTAAGCCTGGCGATGCACTGCCTACTGTTGGAGTTGTCTCAGGCATTGGGTGTTAGCCGCAATGTGGTGAGAGAAGCCTTAAGCCGTTTTCGTATGCTGGGCATCGTGGAAACGAAAAAGAAAAGGGGCATGGTAATGTCGAACCCCGATATTCTTGGCGCTTTTGAAAAAGTATTGGATCCGCTCATTATAGACAAGGCCACCATGCAGGATATTTTCGAGTTGCGCCTTGTGCTGGAAATGGGTCTTGCCGATCTGTTATACATCCGCAAAACAGATAAGGCCATAGCAGAGCTGGAAAAAATTGCAAACGAAGAAGAGACCAGTGAAAGTTTTCGTGTACAAAATGAAATTGCTTTTCATGGTAAGTTATATGAAATGACCGGCAATAATACCCTGAAGCGGTTTCAAACTATGCTGTTGCCCATTTTTGCCTACGTTATCACTCTCGAAGAAAAGCCCATTCGCGGCAAAGTTTCTCATAAAGACCTTGTTCAGATCCTGAAAACGGGTACAAAAGAAGTCATGGAAACGTGGCGCTATTGTATCAGATAGCTCAGCAATTGTTGCCAATCCCAATGAAAGTATGCCTGTTCAATTGCCGGACGGCACCGTACTGTTAAGCATTCGTAATGCAGACAGAATAAAAAAAAGAAGAGTATTCAGCACCAGCAGAGATGGCATCAGTGATTGGAGTGAAGTAAGATTTGAAGAAGAAATTTTTGATCCCACCTGTATGGCAAGTATTGTAGCATTACCTGCTGATAAAAAAAATGAGCCGGCTATTTTATTTGTAAATCCTGATAGCCGGGATATAGAAAAACACCCGAGACAAAATCTTACAGCAAAAATTTCTTATGATGGCGGTAACACATGGCCTGTGCAAAAAGTATTGAACGGCGGGCCATCCGGTTATAGTGATCTGGCTGTTGGGCCTGATGGAATGATCTATTGTTTATACGAAACCAACACGGTTGGTAAAGGATTTAATTATACACTTGTATTGAAAAGATTTGATCGCAACTGGCTTTTAAAATAAAATACGATTCATTTTAAATACAACCTGATGAGAATAGAAGGATTGATAGCGGCAACATTCAGTACGTTTAAAAAAGACGGATCTGTTGATTTGGAACTTATACCAGCATTGGTAGAAAAATTAATTGATGATGGCATCAAAGGAATTTTTATTTGCGGTACCAATGGCGAAGGCCCTAATCTTACTATCGAAGAGCGGATGCAGATAGCAACTGCTTATGCAAAAGCGATCAGCAAACGTATTGTGCTGATGGTGCATGTGGGACATTCATCCATTGCTGAATCAAAAAAACTGGCAGCTCATGCACAGCAGATCGATGAAGATGCTATCTCATCAGTATCGGCTTTTTATTTTAAACCCAACTCTGCAGAAGCGATGGTTGACTGCATGAGTGAAATTGCTGCTGCTGCACCGCAACTGCCGTTTTATTATTATCATATTCCTGCACTCACGGGTGTTGATATTGATGTTGTAAAATTTCTAAGCCTGGCGGAACAAAAAATTCCTTCACTCGCCGGTTTAAAATATACAGCTACTACGTTGCATGAGTACCAGGCTTGCTACAAAGATTGCTTTTATCTTTTCAGTGGCGGGCAACTTACAGATGGTAAACGGGAATATCTCCGTGATGCTTATTCATTTTCTGAAAAAGAAGGATGGAAAAAAATAAATGATCTTCCTTTTCCCGTGGCAGCAGCGCCATCGCCTGCTTTTTCTATTCAAAAAAATGAATTGATCATAATGGGTGGGGATAGCGGTAAAGACGCAACACAGGCTGCAACGTTTAAAGAAAAACATCCCGGTTTCAGCAATAAGATATTAAAATATCATTTGCAGAAAGACGAATGGTCAATTGCTGGTCATATTTTTACTGAAAAGAAAAATGATTTTATCGGACACCCCAATCATAGCATCTGGGCGCCGGTAACAACAACATTGGTTGTTTGGAAAGATAAAATTGTTATACCTGGTGGCGAAGTAAGACCGGGTACAAGAACACCGAATGTTTTGGTAGCAACGCCGGCCCCCTATAATCCACCGAAGGCGGATAAAGAGCGCCTAAAGCAATAATGATTTGAAAGAATCTAAAAAATTTATTCTCTGATAACCGTAATTTTTATTCGGTAGAAATTTAACTGAGCTAAATAAATGTGAGTTGGGTGTTATTGAGCATATAAGAATGATTGAAACATAGTAATCAGATATGGTTTTGTATTGTTTTGGGGAGACCTGACCTTATTACCTTAGTAGAAAACATGACTGTGATATAATTTAACCTTATTACCTTATTTGGCGCTGAAGGTTTTTTTGATAAGGGAATAAGGTTAGATACCTGGAGTTATTTGCCGGTTACTATGGTAATAAGGTTGCAGTATATTAGACGATGGGCTATTTAATTCAATTTGAAGCTTGAATTATTATGAGAGTGGAATTTCAATTTTGAACATTCAAAACTGATTTTAAATATTTGAACAAAGGATCAAAAAGCTACCCCTGGATTTTAGTCGGGCTACTTTGGGTAGTGGCACTGCTCAACTATATGGACAGGCAAATGCTTTCAACCATGAAGCCTTCTATGCAGGCAGATATTGCAGAGTTGGAATCAGCAACCAACTTTGGAAGGTTGATGGCGATCTTTCTTTGGATCTATGGTTTCATGAGCCCTGTTGCCGGCATGATAGCAGATAAAGTAAACCGCAAGCGGCTGATCATTGGAAGTTTGTTTGTTTGGTCGGGTGTCACGTTTGCAATGGGACATGCCGCTGATTTTAATCAGCTTTATTGGTTAAGAGCTGTGATGGGTATCAGTGAAGCATTGTATATTCCTGCAGGCTTATCGTTGATCGCCGATTTTCATTCTTCACGAACAAGATCATTGGCTGTTGGTATTCACATGACAGGTTTGTATATGGGCCAGGCTCTTGGTGGATTTGGCGCTACTATCGCTGATAAATTTTCATGGCAGCAGGCATTTACTTCTTTTGGTTTGATTGGTATTATTTATTCTGTCGTATTGATCTTTTTTTTGAAAGAGAAAAAATATCATGCTTCAACTGCAGAGCCGGTAATTGATAGTTCTGCAAAACCATTTTTGTTTAAAGGCGTTGCTATTTTATTCACCAATATTTCTTTTTGGATTATCTTTTTTTATTTCTCTATTCCCAGTTTGCCGGGCTGGGGAGTGAAGAATTGGTTGCCCACTTTGTTTTCAAACAATCTCAATATTGAAATGGCATCGCCAGGGCCTTTGTCAACCGTTACTATTGCTGCTTCATCATTTCTTGGAGTATTGTTTGGCGGTGTTCTTTCTGACAGGTGGGTGCAAAAAAATATAAGAGGAAGAATTTATACCAGCGCCATTGGTCTTGGATTAACAATTCCTTCTTTGCTGCTTGTTGGTTTTGGCAGTTCATTGTTTCATGTCATTGGCGCTGCATTTTGTTTTGGTTTTGGCTTTGGTATGTTTGATGCCAACAATATGCCGATTCTTTGTCAATTTGTTTCTTCAAAACATCGTGCTACTGCTTACGGACTGATGAATATGGGCGGTGTATTCTCCGGCGCTTTTATTACCGATTGGTTGGGCAAATCAACTGATGCTGGTAATCTTGGAAGGGATTTCGCAATGCTGGCAGGTATTGTGTTTATTGCACTCATTATACAATTGTTGTTTCTTCGTCCAAAACTGAAAGATTTTGATGAAGCAACAGAATGACATTCCTGATTAAGCTTTTCCATAAATTTATTTCTGGCCGCAACCCGCTTTTTGATCCTGAATAATCCTTCCGTCCCGTCGAAGTTGATCTATTTGCTTCCGGCCTTTTTGCAATAGTAGCACGATATTTTCTAACTATTGAATGGATTGTTTATTACTCAGTGCAGGTATTTACAAATGGAGAACCAAGCCAAAAAACCAAATAAGGCCAGGCGAATCGGGAAGATCGTGCTGAAGATCATATTGGGGATTTTTTTCCTCATACTTCTCATTTTTATATTAATACTAACTCCGCCGGTTCAGAGTTTTATTCGTAAAAAGGCTGTTGCATTTTTAGAAAAAAAACTGGATACAAAGATTGTTGTTGGTTCTTTGCGGGCAGGGCTGACAAAAGATGTAGTACTTAGCAATGTATATATTGAAGACCGGCAAAAAGATACATTGCTTTATGGAGGCAGTATTAGAGCAAATCTCAACCTGCTACGGCTGATCTTTAAAAATGAAATGAACATCAGGAGCATTGAGCTCGATAATATCACCGCGAAAATAAAACGCCAGTTGCCCGACACCAGTTTTAATTTTCAATTTATCATTGATGCGTTTGCTCCTCCGCCTGATACAATAAAAACAACTCCGGATACAACAGCAACTGCTGCTACTGTTAACATCGGTACAGTTGAATTAAACCGGATAAATATCATTTATAAAGACGTGATCACCGGCAGCGATATGGAAGCAAGGCTTGAACATCTCGATACAAAAATTGAAAAATTTGATCCTGAAAAATTGCATTTTGATATAGGCGCTTTAAATATTGAAGGGCTCACTGCAAATGTTTACCAGTTCAAACCATTAGCTACACGGGAACCTGCGGCAAAAGATATGGCAGAGGCGAAAGAACCACTGCCCTTACAGCTTGATTTTAATAAAGTGGATCTTAGTAACGTCAAACTGGATTATCGCAATGATGTATCAGCAATGTATGCTGATATTGATATTGGCGGATTAACCATCAGGCCAAAAACATTCGATCTTACTAATCGGGTAATGGAGTTTGGTGATATCGCTTTAAACAAAACCACGGCAACGATCCGGCTTGGTAAAAAAGAGCAGGCAAAAATTGTAGAAAAGGAAGTAGAACAGGAAGTAAAAAGCCAGGTAGAAGCAGGATGGAAAGTTTATGTTGCATCCATTGATCTTACTAATAATAATTTTCAATTTGATAATGATAACAGTCCGAAACTGCAAACCGGAATGGACTATGCTCATTTGAAAGCAGATTCAATAACATTAAAAGCGGATGAAGTAGTACTGACAAAAGATTCGATTGCAGGAAAAATTACAAAAGCAACGTTCAGAGAAAAAAGCGGTTTTGTATTAAACGAATTACAAACTGATTTTTTGTATGCAGGCAGTGAATCACATCTTGAAAATTTATACCTGCAAACGCCGGGTACAGAGTTGAAGCGAAGCGTAAAGATTCGTTATAGCTCTATTCAATCACTGCAAAGCGATATTGGCAATATCTTTCTTGATCTCGATATTGATAAAAGTAAAGTACTTGTAAAAGATGTGCTCACTTTTGCGCCGATGCTCAAGCAACAGCCTGCTTTTGCAAATCCCAATGCGACCTGGTATATTGACAGCCGCATTACAGGACGTGTAGCCGATTTGCGCATTGATCAGTTGCAGGTAAGCGGATTGCAGGATACTAAAATTGATATTACCGGAAGAATTTCAGGATTGCCAACTATGAAAAACATAGCTGCCGATCTGCACATTCGTAATATCAGTAGCTCAAGACGTGATGTCAAATCATTCATTCCAAATAATACTATTCCATCAAATATTGTATTGCCTGCTACATTTACTGCTACGGGAGATGTCAATGGCAATTCGGGAAAATTAAATACCGATCTTTTTTTTGCAACTGATCTTGGCAATGCTTCTGTGAAGGGATCATTCAGCGACTTCAGTGATCCGAAGCTGATGAGCTATAACGCAAACGTAGAAACATGGTCAATTGATCTGGGCACTATTCTTCAGCAAAAACAAATGTTGGGTCCCGTTTCAGCCACTATCACTGCAAAAGGTAAAGGTGTTGATCTTAAGACAGCCAACGCATCATTTGACGGTATCATTCATTCAGCAGTTGTGAAGCAATATAATTATCGCAACCTCGAGCTGAAGGGAAACATTGCCAACCAAAAAGCAACAATAGATGCAGGTATGGTTGATCCGAATATTCATTTTGCTTTAAACACTATAGCCGATTTTTCAGATAAGTATCCTGCTGTCCGAATCAATGGTATGATTGACAGCATAAAACTGCAACCGCTTCATCTTACTCCTGATGCAATGATCTTTCGTGGTAAAATTGATGCTGATTTTCCTGTAACAAATCCTGATGATCTGCACGGAAAATTATTTTTAACACAGGCACTGCTGGTGCAGGATGAAAAGAGATTACCATTAGATACTGTTCAGTTGCTTGCAGGACGCAGCGATACGGGTCATTATGTTCAGCTATCAAGCGATATAATGACCGCAAAACTGGAAGGGCAATATAAACTGACTGAATTGGGTTATGTTTTTCAGCAAGCGATACAACCTTATTTTGCTGTAATGCCGGCGGCAACAATAAAGAAGTTACAGCCTTATGATTTTACATTAAATGCTTATGTGATGGACAATCCTGCATTAAAACTTTTCGTTCCTAACCTTGAGCGAATGGATTCGGTTTCCTTTACCAGCCATTTTTCTGATCAAAACAGTTGGACAGCTTATTTAAAGGCTCCTTCATTGGACATAGGGTCAAATAAATTGCGCAACCTCGAATTGCGTGCAGGAACAAATCAGAATACGATCGAGCTTGCCAGCACTATTGAAAAAATTACAAGTGGCGCCAACTTAGAATTGGATAACACTACACTCAACGCTGCTATTGCCAACAATACAATTGATTTTAACTTAAACATAAAAGACAAAGAAGCCCGCAGCAAGTACAATATAAAAGGATTGTTGCAGCATCCGCGACAGCAGCATTACCAGTTTGCATTGAACCCTGATAGTTTAATATTGAACTATGATAAGTGGGGGATTGCAACTAATAATCGTTTATTGATCACGCCGCAGGGATTCAATGCAAGCAATTTTGTATTGAGTAAAAACGGGCAACAACTATCCATCAATAGTCTTTCAGCAGCCGTGAATGCGCCTATGGAAGTAAACTTCAGTCAATTCAGGCTGGCAACGCTGACAGGATTTGTACAAACTGATTCCACATTCGCCAATGGAATTTTAAATGGAAAAATCACTTTCAATGAGCTTTCCAACGAACCTGTTTTTGTAGGCAATCTTACCGTAAATGATTTTAGTCTAAGAGGCGATACCGTGGGTAATGTAAATATCGCTGTAAACAATCGTGTGGCTAATACTTATGCTGCCGATATAAAACTTAGCGGAAGAGGTAATGATGCAAGATTTGTTGGTAATTACTATTTGAAACCAGGTGAAAGCAATTTTGATTTTGATCTTGACATCAACGCATTGCCGATGGCAACGGCACAGGCATTTTCAAATGACATGATCAGTAATGCATCGGGTTCTCTTAATGGACATTTTGATGTGACGGGTACTATGAAACGACCGATAGTAAAAGGTGATCTTAATTTCAACAAAACGGCTTTCAATTATAAAATGCTCAATAGTTATTTCACTATTGACCAGGAAAAGATCATCGTAAATGAAAATGGATTACAGTTTTATCGTTTTGAAATAAAAGACTCCGCACAAAATTCTTTAATAATAAATGGTAATGCCTTCACCAGCAATTTTGTGAACTACCGGTTTGATATGCGACTAAGGGCAAACAACTTCAGAGCTATCAACAGTACGAAAAGAGATAATAAATTATTTTATGGCCAGATTTATTTCAACACAAATCTCAATATAAGCGGAACAGAGGCTGCTCCGGTTGTTGATGGCAGGCTGGTAATAAATGAAGGAACAAAGTTCACTGTGGTGTTACCTCAACAAGAGCCGGGTATTGTTGACAGGGAAGGTGTTGTTGAGTTTGTTGACTTTGATGCGCCGTTAAATGATTCGTTGTTTATGGCTGCTTATGATTCTTTGAATACAACTCCTTTTACCGGAATGGATGTATCGGTAAATATAGAGGTATCGAAAGAAGCCGAATTTAATTTGATCATTGATGAAGGCAATGGGGATTTTCTGAATGTAAAAGGAGAAGCGTTGCTGACAGCAGGCATAGATCCGAGTGGCAAAATAAATTTAGCCGGCTCTTATGAATTAGAGCAGGGATCGTATGAACTATCGTTTAATTTCATTCGTCGCAAATTTGCCATTGAGAAAGGCAGCCGCATTGTATGGCAGGGCGAACCAACAGATGCAACTGTTAACATAGAAGCAATATACGTTGCTAATGCTGCACCGCTTGATCTTGTAAAAAACCAATTGGAGCAAGCTTCGGCCTTTACAAGAAACACTTATCTGCAAAAGCTTCCATTTGATGTGCACCTGGGCATGGAAGGAGATTTGCTTAAGCCACAGATCAGGTTTGACATTGTATTGCCCGAAGAAAAAAAATATGCTGTATCAGGAGAGATCATTACTACAGTAAGAACAAAGCTTGATCAGTTACGCCAGGAAGAAGGAGAGATGAATAAGCAGGTCTTTTCTTTGTTATTGCTAAACAGGTTTATTGCCGAAAATCCATTTGAATCAAGCACAAATTTCAGTGCCGGTGCATTTGCAAGACAAAGCGTAAGCAAATTATTAACGGAACAATTAAACAGGCTGGCCGGAGGCCTTGTTGCAGGTGTCGATCTCAATTTTGATGTGCTGTCATCAGAAGACTATACAACGGGTGAAAGAAGAGACAGAACAGATTTGAATGTAGGGCTATCAAAACGGTTGTTAAATGACAGGCTTAAAGTTTCAGTGGGCAGCAATTTTGAATTAGAAGGACCAAGAAATTCCAACCAGCAGTCAAATAATATTGCCGGCGATGTTGCATTGGATTATAGCATCAGCAGGGACAATCGTTATATGCTTCGGGCTTATCGTAAAAACGAATACCAGGGTGTGATTGACGGATATATTATTGAAACCGGCATGGCTTTTATCATCACTGTTGATTATAACAATTTCAGAGAAATATTTCTTTCGAAAAGGGAAAGAGATAAAAGAAGACAACAGCGGCAGCAGCAACGGGAACTGGAACGCCAGCAACAGCAGCAGGCGGCCGCTGATTCATTGCGAACAACAGACTAATATGTTTCGTTGGCTGAATTATATTATCATTTTAACTGCAATTGCATTGCTTGCATCCTGCAGCGCAACAAAAAAAGTGCCGCCCGGTGATGCGTTATATCTTGGCGCCACCGTCAAGTTTGATTCGTCAGGATTAAGCGCTAAAAAGAAAAAAGAATTAAGAAAAGATCTTGCTTCCATGACAAGACCAAGACCCAACAAGAGAGTTTTGGGCATACCTTTTAAATTATGGTTTGATAATACAAAGCTGTTTAGAAAAAAAGGAGAGCCGCCTGTTTTGCTAAGTTCAGTTGATCTTGACTATAACGAAAAGGTATTGCAAGGCTCATTGGAAAACCGGGGATATTTTGTAGCAAAAGTTTATGGTGATACTTCGATAAAAGGAAAAAGAGCAAGAGCTGCTTACAGAGTGCAGCCCGGTCCGCAATATTCTATTAACACAGTACAATTTTCCGCAGACAGCAGCACTTTGGTAAAAAAAATAAATGAAGTAAAGGATAAAACTTTTTTAAAGCCCCGTGAGCCCTTTGACCTGGCAGTGTTCAAAGGTGAAAGGGAAAGAATAGATGCGTATTTAAAAGAAAATGGATTTTATTATTTCGATCCCGATTATATCATTATTCAGGTTGACAGCACTGTGGGAGAGCACAAGGTGGATTTGCTGGTAAAAGTTAAACCGGAAACACCTTCACAGGCAAGAGATATTTATAAAATCAACGATGTTTATATCTATGCACAGTTTGGATTAAGAGCTACTCAATCGGATACTACAAAAATGAAAGCTGAATATTATAAAGGATATTATGTAGTTGACCCGAGAAACTTGTATAAGCCGCGGTTGTTTGAGCAGGCTATGCAATTTGATCCCGGTGATATTTACAACAGGACAGATCATAATCAAACGATCAGCCGCCTTGTCAATCTTAATCTTTTTAAGTTTGTAAAAAACAGGTTTGAGCCGGTTCCGGTAATAGATACACCCAGGCTCAATGCATATTATTACCTCACGCCTTTTCCCAAAAAATCATTGAAGGGAGAGATCAATGCCAATACCAAATCAAACAACCTTACCGGTTCTTCTATTACATTAGGATGGCGCAACAGGAATATATTGCGGGGTGGTGAACTCTTAACTATTGATGCCACCGTTGGTTCTGAAGTGCAGTATAGCGGGCAAATGCAGGGCTATAATACTTTCCGTTATGGTATTGAATTCAATTTTACCGTTCCCCGTTTTATAGTTCCGTTTGGCATTAATCCCAAAGGAAGCTTTGTGCCTAAAACAAATTTTTTATTGGGTTATAATATTTTAACGAAGCAAAAATTATACAGCATGCAGTCTTTCCGGGTAGGATGGGGATATCTATGGAAAGAGGATATTATCAAAGAACACCAGTTTAACCTGGTAAGCATAGACTATGTGCAGCCATTACTGATAAGTGATTTATACAGTGATAGTGCCAAAAAAAATCCTACGTTATTAAAGGCTGTCGAAAAACAATTTATACTTGGAACCAATTACAACTATACATACAATTCACTGGCAGGAAAGCCAGCCATGAGCGGTGGATTTTATTATAATGGCAATATAGATCTTTCAGGAAATATAGCAGGCTTGATCACAGGAGCTGATGCAAAAAATAATAAAACCAGGAATCTTCTTAATGCACAATTCTCGCAGTATGTAAAGCTGGAGAATGATCTTCGTTACTATTTGAAATTATCCGAAACAATAGTGTTGGCCAATCGTTTGATTGCCGGCCTGGGCATACCGAATGGCAATTCGCTTCAATTGCCTTATATCAAACAATTTTTTGTTGGCGGTACCAACAGCATCCGTGCATTTCGCAGCCGTTCCATTGGGCCGGGCTCTTATGTTGATACAACGATTACTACTTTTTTACCCGATCAATCAGGCGATATAAAACTGGAACTAAATACAGAATTAAGAGCCAAACTTGTTGGTATTGTTCACGGAGCTGTTTTTGTTGATGCAGGAAATATCTGGCTGTTCAATGATGATCCCAATAAACCAGGAGCGAAGTTTAGCAATAAGTTTTTAAGTGAACTGGCTGTAGGCACTGGTGTGGGTCTGCGTTTCGATATTTCTTTTCTTGTTATAAGATTTGATATAGCATTTCCTTTGCGCAAGCCCTGGCTCGAAGGAAAGGACAGATGGGTGATCAATCAAATAAACTTAGCGAGCCCTTCATGGCGTAAGCAAAATATTGTTTTCAATTTGGGCATTGGCTATCCATTCTAACATTTCTTCAAAAAATAAAGTAATTATTATCCGGCTAACGTGGGCTAAAATCTACAAGATGCGAGTTTCGGAAATTGCTCAAACTTTTCGCCGAAAATATCAAACCAGTCATTTTTCATCAACCGGAATTAAATCTGATAAGTTTTCATACATATCGTAAGTGACATTGATTTGCCTGCGTATTTCATCCATTATTTCTACAATCGTCAGGCTAAGATCATGTGGTAGCATATCGCTTTCAATTTTATTTGAACGAAGGCAATGAAGCACTTCCTGTATTTCATATTGCAATCCATGACCTTCCCAATCGCATAGATAAATTTTTTTTTCTTTTTCATACAATGAAAGTTCGATGCCTTTTGATTTTTCAAACCAGGGATGTAATATTTTGATGGTTCCTTTTTCACCTGCTATTTCAGCCGGCAGATCGGTTTGCGATATCAATGATGATTCTAACGCAGCACGCTGACCACCATTATAGTGAAGCAATACCGAGCAAGCTTCGTCTATATTTTTTTCCGTTAAAGCAGCGACTGCCTTTATTGTATTGGGTTTTCCCAGGAAAAGACAGGCTAAAAAGATTGGGTAAATACCAAGGTCTAATAATGAACCGCCGCCCAATGCCGGATCAAAATATCTGCTGGACGGATCATCGGGTGCTTTATAACCTATAGAAGCCTTTACAGAAATGATATCTCCTATTTTATTTTCTGTGATCAGTGATAACACTTTTTGCATAACAGGCAAAAAGCGCAGCCACATTCCTTCCATCAGGAATGTATTATGTTTTTTAGAAGCATTAATTAATTTTTGTGTTTGTTTGGTATTTAGTGCCATGGGCTTTTCACATAATACCGCTATTTTATTTTCAAGACAGTGAAGAGCTTGGTCAAAATGTTGCGGGTGAGGCGTAGCGATATAAACCACATCGGGCTTTTTATTTTTAATAAAATCATTAAAGTCGGTATAGCTATGCGGTACATCAAATTTATCAGCAAATTTTTTTGTCTGCTCCGGAGTATGGCCTGTCACTGCTATTATTTGTTGCGGCGATGCGATCAGCTTAAGATCGTTGGCAAAATCATTGGCAATATTTCCCGGTCCGATTACTCCCCACCTGGTTACCTGCATGTTGTTTTTCTTAAAGCACACCATTAATATGCCATTGTTGGCATGCAGATAAGGAGTGGCTGATGTACATGTTGGCCTGGTTATTTTTTATAACAGATGAGAATAATCGTTTTTGAGTAATAAACTCCACATAATACAAAGTTTAAAAGGTTTAAACGGTTTAAGATGTTTCAGCGGTTAGGTAAAGAACATTTTGAGCCTTTTAATCTTATTCAGCCTCTTAAACTTCCCTTAGATGGCAGGATAATTGTTTCTGATGTGGTAAAGCAATTTGCCGGTAAGTGGCTATCACATGAAGAACTTCCTGAATTAGCAGATCTTGCACCCGGTGAAGCAAAAGTAGTTGTATATGAAAATAAGAAACTGGCGATCTATAAAATAACGGAAGGTGTTATACATGCCGTAAATCCTGTTTGTACACACATGAAATGCGAAATAAAATGGAATGATGCAGAAAAATCATGGGATTGTCCTTGTCATGGTTCAAGATACAACTATGATGGCCGTGTAGTTACAGGCCCCGCTGCTGCCGACCTGGAGCAAATAGAGATTAAAGCATTAATCAGTAAATAATGGAAGGTTCAGGAGTTTAAAAGGTTCAAGACGTTTCAGAGAGATCCTTTTAAACCTTTTTATTTGCTTAATGAAAGAGGTTTTGGTGTTGACCAAAACCTCTTTTTGTCTCTTTAAGTTTCCCTTCGCTGGTATTACCCAGTTCAGGTAGTATGGGTTTATTTCTCAGATAAGATATATCACCCCAAAAAGAGATTTAATAAAAATCTGCTAAAATTATGCCACTGTTAA
>Ga0187893_10008208_pt1 | contig 16604 bp, 16 predicted proteins | sample MA1701074metaG_FD_139574 | JGI IMG/M metagenome (GOLD analysis project Ga0187893, IMG submission 139574) | White microbial mat communities from a basaltic lava cave in the Kipuka Kanohina Cave System on the Island of Hawaii, USA - MA170107-4 metaG ...
ATGTGCTTTAAGAACCTTCCGATCGAGTTCGACGCGCAGGGCAAGCCGTTCCTCCGGGCCGGGGTGGCGGACCCGTATGGGCCGTCCAGCGCAGTGCCGCGTGGGGCGCCCGCCCAGCTGACCGCGGAGCGGATCGAGGACCTGCTCAAGCGCAATGGCTACATCAAGGACCTCGACTTCGATCCGGTCACGCGTGTCGCCGGCGCGCTCGCATTCCATACCGTGGCCGACTTCCAAGCCCGCAAGGTGCTCGAGGCGCGGTCGGTGGCGACCCTGTTCCGTGGCTACGAGGTCATCATGGTCGGGCGCGATCCGCGCGACGCCATCTTCATCACGAGCCGCGCGTGCGGGGTGTGCGGTGGGGTGCATTCCGTGACCTCGGCCATGGCCATCGAGATGGCCATCGGCTGCGTCCCGCCGCCGCTCGGGATCCTGATCCGCAACATCGCGCTGGCTCTGGAGTTCCTCTACGATCACCCTCTTCATCTGCACCTGCTGGCGGGTCCCGACTACTCCGCGGCCATGGTGGGTCCCACCAACCCGTCGCTGCTGGAGCGGGCGCGGTCCTCCGCGGCGCCCTACGCCGAGATTCATGGGTTTCGCACGATCGGCGAGCTCATGGAGGATCTCAACCCGCTCAGTGGCAAGCTCTATCTCGAGGCGCTGCACATGACGCGGGTCGCGCGTGAAGCCTACGTGCTGATCTGCGGCAAGTATCCGCACCCCCAGACCATCGTCCCGGGGGGCATGAGCTCGACGGTCACGCTCACCGTGATGAACGAGATGTTCATCCGGCTGGCCCAATTCTTCGACTACTCGAAGAAGCTCGCGGCCATCTGGGATGACCTCACCGAGTTCTTCTACGAGGCGAATCCCGCCTACAAGCAGGTGGGCGCCCGGCGGGCCAACCTCATCGATAGTGGGATCTTCGACCATCACGAGGCGTACGACGCCACCTACGCGGGCGCCACGGCGTGGGGCGAGCGGCGCTGGGCGACGCCGGGCGTCATCATGGATGGCCAGCTGGTCACCACCGACCTCCACGCTCTGAACATCGGAGTCGAGGAGTTCGTCGAGCATTCCTACTATGAGGAGTGGTCGGGCAGCGGGCAGCGCCAGCACTTTCCCACCGATCCGGTCGGCAATCCGCTCTCGCCCTACCATCCGTGGAACAAGGTCACCAAGCCGCGTCCGCAGGGACAGAACTGGAAGGAGAAGTACACCTGGGACACGGCGCCGCGCTGGGACCGGCAGGCCATGGAAGCCGGTGCCTACGCCCGGCTCTGGAACACCGCGGTCGCGCGCAAGCTGCCGGCGAACCCCTTCATCGAGTCCACCGGCACCTCGCTCAAGCTTCGCCTGCCGAAAGGCGCCTTGCCCGAGCTCGAGCTCGAATGGAAGGTGCCGGCGGTCTGGAACGCCTTCGAGCGCAACCGTGCTCGAGCCTACTGCACGGGCTTCACCGCGCTGGTGGCTCTGAACAACTGGCTCGCCGCGATGGATCGCCTCAAACAGGGCGACACGAAGACGAGCACCGCATTCGAGATCCCGAAGCGGGGTGAGCAGCGTGGCGTCGGCTTCTGGGGCGCCGGGCGTGGGTACCTCACGCACCACCTGACGCTCGACCGGGGCGCGGTGGCGAACTACCAGATCCTCACCCCCTCGACGTGGAATGCCTCGCCGAGCGATCGGTGGCGGCAGCCGGGCCCCTACGAGGAAGCGGTCCTGAACACGCCGCTCCTCGAGGAGACCGACGACCCGGCGAAGTTCAAGGGGATCGACATCCTGCGCGCCATCCGGAGCTTCGACCCTTGCATGCCGTGCACCACCCACATTCACTCGGATGCCGGCGTCATCACCCGGGAAGTGAACACCTGCGCCTGCGGCATCGACGACGACGGAGGATAAGTGCGCGTCATCGTCGCTGGCGTCGGGTACCGTAACCTGCGCGATCACTCGGTGGGAATCGCGGTGGCCGACCGTCTGCTCGATCGTGCCTGGGGCGGCGACGTCGTGGTGGAGGATCTCAGCTACAACCCGATCGCGGTGATGCAGCGATTGGAGGATGAGCCGCCGGAGCGCCGCTTCACGCGGGCGGTCATGGTGGGGGCGGTCGAGCGCGGCAACCGTCCGCCGGGAACCGTCGCGGCGTACCGGTGGGACGGCGTCCTGCCCAGTGACGAGGAGATCCAGCGCGCGGTGAGCGAGGCGGTCACCGGCGTCATTGCGCTCGACAACACGCTCGTGGTCACCCGGCACTTCGGCGGCCTGCCCGAGGATGTGGTGGTCATCGAGGTGGAGCCGGGCGTCCAGGAGTTCGGCGACAAGTTCAGCGTGCCGGTGGCCAGAGTGGTGGACGAGGTGTGCGAGCTCGCGGTGACCATGGCGACCGACGCGGGAGCGGCGGCGCGGCTCCCGCGGGGCCCGCTCGGGGGCGCACGACCGGCGGCGGCGGGGCACGGTCTCGGATGAGCGCGGATATCCTCGAGGAGGTCCAGCGGCTCATCGATGCGCTCGAGTCGCATGCGGATCCGGCCGTGCGCGCCGACGTCACCGCGCTGCTTCAGGGCATCGACGCGGTCCATCGCACCGCCCTGACCCACCTGGTGGACGCGATCCGAGGCATGGCCGGTGACGCATTCGTCAACCGACTGGCTGGCGATCCGGCCATCCGCCTGCTCCTGATGTCCTACGAGCTCCTGGCGGTGGACCGGCGGCTGGTCGCGGAAGAGGCGCTCGACGCGGTGCGAGGCCATCTCCACGATCACGGGATCGATGTGGAACTCGTCGACGTGGTGGGGGGAGCCGTCTATATCCGCCTTCACGGGCTCCGCGACGGGGGGACCACACTCGAGGCGGTGCGACACGACGTGGAGGAGGCCCTGCGGACAGGTCTGATCGGGTTCCAGGAGCTCGTGCTCGGGGACCGCGCTCCGGCCGGACCAGCGCTGCTGCAGGTGGGCGGGTTGCGATCCGCCCAGCGCCCGGTGTATCGGCGCGCCTGTGCCGCGGCCGACGTCGCGCCCGGCGCGATGATCGCGGTCAATGTCGAGGGGCAGGGGATCCTCATCGCGAACGTGGACGGCGAGATTCTTGCGGTGATCAACCAGTGCGGCGATACGCCGTTGCCCCTTCAATTCGGGACTCTGGCCGGCGCCGAGCTGCGATGCTCCTGGCACGGGTGCCGCTACGACGTGCGGACCGGCAAGCGGCTCGATGGTGGGCCCGAGCACCTCGTGGTCTGGCCGGTCGCGGTCGAGGACGACGAGATCCGGGTGGTCGTGGGCGTAGAGCCCGCGGTCGGGCGCTGACCGTGCGCACGCTGATCGCCGGGTTCGGCAACGTCCTGCGCGGCGACGACGGCTTTGGCGTCGAGGTCATTCGACGATTGCAGGAGCGGGAGCCGCTCTCGGATGTCGAGGTGATGGAGGTGGGGACCGCCGGGATTCGCCTCGCCCAGGAGCTGCTGACCCCGTGCGACCGCCTGATCATCGTCGACGCCATGAACCGGGGTGGCGCTCCGGGTACGGTCTACGTCGTCCGGGTGGAGTCGGTGGACGCGGCGGGCGAAGTGGATCTGCACCTCGCGGTACCGGCCCGTGCGCTGGCCGTTGCGAAGGCCCTCCGGGCGCTTCCTCCCGAGGTGTTCATCGTGGGCTGCGAGCCGGGGGAGGTGGACGAGCTCACGACCGAGATGACGCCTCCGGTACAGGCGGCCGTGGGTCCTGTGCTGGAGCACATTGACCGGCTGCTTGCGGATGGCGGCGCCGGCGCCGATCCGGTCGCCGAGCTACAGCAGCGGGACGAGATCTTGCAGATCATGTTCTGGCTTCATGGAGAAGGGCTCGGTCCAGACGTCAGCCCCGCGGACATCCTCCGCTTCGTCGGTGACAGCGTGACGGTGCACGCGACGCTGCGACAGCTCGTGGCGGATGGGTTTGCCGAGCCGCAGCTGGATGACAGCGGCGCGCAGCGCTATCGGCTGACCCCGCTGGGCATGCGGGAAGGTCGCCGCCGGTTCCTCGATGAGTTCGAGCCATACCTGGCGAAGCACGGTCACGGGGAATGCGGCTCGGCCGACTGTGATTGTCATGCCGGGGGCGGTGACTGCCGGAGCCTCGCGTGATGGCGACCGTGGCGGCGACCTGCGGGTGTGGCTCTGGCCTCGCGGCCACCGACTGTCTCTGTCCAGCCACGCCACTGGCGAAGTTGATCGGCCGTCGCTATGCCCTCGGGTTGCTGAGCCTGATCGCGAATCACGGGACAGTCAGATTCAACGAGCTCCGGAGCCGTCTCGGGGACGTGAGCTCATCCACGCTGGCCACGAGACTGGCGGATCTCGAAGAGGCGGGATTGATCGGGCGGACGGTTCATCCAGAGACGCCGCCCCGGGTCGAGTACTCGCTGACCGGTCGCGGACGGGAGCTCTGCCGTGTGCTGAATGACTTTCTCCGCCGCGGGCAGTCGAAGCGGGATTGAGTTGCAGCCCCCCTTTTTTGCCTGGCATACTTCGATTCTTCGCAGCAGGTTCCGTTTGTCGAACCGCTGCCTGGAGGCTCTATGCGTCACCTCATGGCCGTGATAGCCGTGCTCGTGTTGCTGGCGGTGTGGTCCGCTGGATGCGGGCCTGCGGCGGGCCAGGACGGTCCGGTGCGGGGCGGCACGCTGGTCGTGGCGATCGTGTCGGACCCCGGCCACTTGAACCCCGCGATCACGACCAGCGGGGCCACCCACGCCGCTTCCGAGCTTGTCTACAACGGACTGCTCGGGCGCGATGAGCGGGGTGACCCTGTCCCGGAGCTGGCCGAGAGCTGGCAGGTCGAGCAGGGCGGCGCGGTGTACCGGTTCCGCTTGCGGGACGGGGTGAAGTGGCACGACGGCACGCCTTTCACGGCGTCGGACGTCAAGTTCAGCTTCGAAGAGATCCTCCTGAAGTTTCATGCGCGGACGAGAGCCTCGATGGGAGGGCTCCTGGCCGGCATCGAGGTCCCGGACGATCGAACCGTGGTCTTTCGCTTCAAGCATCCGTACGCTCCGTTGTTGTACCAGCTGGATGCCACTGAGGCGCCGATCATCGCCCGACATGTGTACCAGGGGACGGACCCGCAGACGAACCCGGCGAATGTCAACCCCATCGGGACCGGCCCATTCAAGGTCGGCTCCTATTCGAAGGGAACCGAGATCCGCCTGGTCCGGAACCCGGCCTATTTCAAGCCGGGGCTGCCGCACGCCGATGGCCTCGTGATGCGCATCATCCCCGACTTGTCGGTGCAGGTGCTGGCGCTCGAGAATGGCGAGGTTGATTTTCTGTGGGAGCTGCCGGGGCCTCTGCAGAGTCGGATCAAGGGTGACTCGCGATTCCAGACCGCCCGGACCGGGTACCACCCTGGCGGGTCGAACTGCATCATGACGATGAGCTTCAATCTGGAGCGGCCGATCCTGAAGGAGCTCCGGGTTCGCCAGGCGGTGGCTCAGGCGCTCGATCGGCAGACGTTCCTGGCGCAGATTCTCTTTGGGGACGGGAAGGTCGCGGCGGCACCCATCTCGAGTGAGATTCCCTGGGCTCACGCGGCCGGCCTCAGCATGCCAAAACCCGACCGTGCCGAAGCCGAGAAGCTCCTAGATGGGGCGGGCTGGAAGAAGGAGGGTGACGGACCAAGGACGGCGAGGGGAGTATCCGGGATATCCGACGGGACCCGACTTTCGATCGACTTTCTCCATTTCCCGACTTTCACGAAGTACGGGGAATTGGTCCGGCAGCAGCTCGGCGCGGTCGGCATCGGAGTCGTGCTGAAGACACTCGAGCCGGCGGTCTTTGCTCCCACGGTATTCAAGGATCGCAACTTCGACTCCAACGTCATCTCGTACTGCAATGGTCCGGATCCGGAGATCGGCGTTCGCCGGATGTACCATTCCTCGCAGATCGGGCCCGCCCCGTTCACGAACGCGGCCGCCTACCGGAACCCTCGCGTCGATGCACTGTTCGACGAGGCAAGCCGATCCGTGGAGCGTGACCGGCGCTCACGGCTCTACCGTCAGATCCAGGAGATCCTGGTCCAGGATCTGCCCTACTTCTGGTTGGTGGAAACCGTGAGTACGCGTGCCTGGGTGGCGCGCTGCTCGGGCTTCAAAGCGTGGACAGGGCTCTTCGCCGAGGGGGCCTTCTGCCGAAGGTGAGCGCGGCGTGCCGTCTCGTTATCTGCTGAGGCGGCTCGCTCACGTCCTGCCGACCGTGGCGGGACTTCTGGTGCTGAACTTCTGCATCATTCACCTGGCCCCGGGTGATCCGGCCATCGCGCTGGGCGGCGAGCACGGGGACGAGGCCTATTACACGTTTCTCCGAGCCCGTTTCGGGCTCGATCGCCCGCTTCCCGAGCAGCTGCTGACCTACATCACGAATGTACTCCAGGGCGACCTGGGGACGTCGTTCGTGCACGGGCGCTCCGTGGTTTCCGTCATCACGGAGCGGCTTCCGGCTACACTCCTGCTCGTCTCATCCGCGCTGGCGCTGTCGAGCGTGGCGGGCATCGGGCTCGGAGCCCTGGCGGCCCGTCACGGCCGGCGTGCCGCTGACGTGTCCATCAACGCCGTAGCGCTACTGGCCTACGCGGTTCCTTCGTTCTGGCTGGGGCAGATGGTCTTGCTGGCGCTTGCGGTGGGGACCGGGCTGTTTCCGGTTCAGGGCATGACGGACGCCCGAAACCCGCAGAGTGGCGTTGGCTACCTGCTGGACGTGCTCCACCACCTGGCTCTGCCGGCCCTGGTTCTGGCGGCGAACGAGCTGGCTCTCACCACCCGACTGGTGCGGACCGGTTTGCTCGAGGCGTTGGGGACTGACTACGTGCGCGCCGCGCGGGCCAAGGGGCTGCCGGAAGGGTTGGTCATCCGGCACGCGCTGAGGAATGTCATGCTGCCGGTCATCACGGTCATCGGAAGCCGGGCTGGCATGTTCCTGTCTGGCGCGGTGCTCGTCGAGGTGGTCTTCGCGTGGCCCGGGCTCGGGCGGCTGTTGCTCTCCTCCCTGCTGGCCCGGGACTACCCGATCCTGCTCGGCATGTTCCTGCTCATCTCCCTCGCAGTGATCCTGGCGAATCTCGTCACCGACCTCGCGTATGCCTGGCTCGATCCCCGCATTCGATATCAATAATCGGCCTCCCGCCATTCTTGAGTCGCGGGTGCCGGCGAGCCGGGTCGGGCTGTTGCGTATCCTCGGGAGCGGCTCCGGACGAGTCGGCGTCGTGCTCACGTGTGGACTACTTGCGGTCGCCTTGCTCGCCGGCCGAATAGCGCCGGCCGACCCTTTCGCCTCGGTCGGACCCCCGTTGAGCGCCCCGATGTTGGCGCACCCGATGGGTACGGATGATCTCGGCCGCGATCTGCTCTCCGGGGTAGCGCACGGCGCCCGGACCTCCCTCCTGCTGGCACTCATCGTCAGCGCCCTCACGGGTGTCATCGGGGTGATGGTGGGCGCGCTCGCGGCATGGGAAGGCGGACGGGTGGACGATGCGCTGATGCGAGTCACCGAATTCGTCCAGGTGGTTCCGCGTTTCTTTCTCGCCGTCATCGTGATCGCGCTGTTCGGCCCGGGGCTCGATCGACTGGCCCTCCTGCTCGCGCTGACGTCGTGGCCATGGATCGCTCGGGTCGTCCGCGCGGAGGTGCTGTCGCTCATGCACCGGGAGTTCGTCGAAGCCGCGCGCTCGCTCGGCGCGGGGCGGTCAAGGGTCCTCTTTCGCGAGGTGTTGCCCAACGCGTTGCCACCCGTGGTCGTGGTGTTGTCCCTCAACGCGGCCAGCGTGATCCTGATCGAGGCGGGGTTGTCGTTCCTCGGTCTCGGAGATCCGGACGTCGTCAGCCTGGGCTACCTGGCGAACAACGCGCAGCGGTTTCTGCGCGTGGCGTGGTGGATGGCGGCCTTCCCCGGCGCGACGATCGCCCTGGCGGTCCTCGGGCTGAACCTGCTGGGGGATGGACTCAACGAGGTGCTGAACCCGCGCGGCGCTTCCTGACGGGCGCCGACTAGACGGCGGCCGTCAGTAGCTGGTCGGCGAGCCGACGGATGGCCGCCACGCTGGTAGCCTCAGGACGCTGGTCCATCACGGCGGTCCCACGCTCGTCCGCTTCGACTACCGCCGGATCGTAGGGGATCACCCCGGCAATCCCCACGGTGTGACGTCCCGCGAATTCGCGCACGGTGTCCTCGTCCCGTGGTGAGCGGATCTTGTTGGCGACCATGTAGATCCGGCCGATCCCAAGGTCCTTTGCCAGGGCGAACGAGCGCTGCGCGGCTTCGAGGGACTTGAAGTACGGCTCAGCGATGAGGAGCAAGGTGTCGACGTGGCGGGCGGTACCTCGGCTAAGGTGTTCGAGCCCAGCTTCGAGATCCACCACGGTCATGCGGGAAGTCGTCGAGACCAGGCCGCGGAGCACGCCACGCACGGTGGCGTGTGCTCGGCAAAGTCACCCGGAGCCTCCGTGGCTGGGCTGGCCCATGACCAGGAGCGTGAGGTTCTGCCCGGCCGGCTGCCCAAACCGGTCGATGAACTCCTCGGCCGGCACCTTCAGCTCGAGGCGCGTTCCGCCCTCGCCGTCGGGCTGCTCCTCGAGCCAGTCGCGCGGGATGGCGGGGAGGGAGGCGGCTTGGCCGTGGGGCAGGCCCAGGGTTACCGCGAGGTTGGGGTTGCTGTCGTCGTCAAGGGCGATGACCTGCTGACGTTCCGCCAGGACACGCGCGAGCGTGCCTGCGACGGTGGTCTTGCCGGAGCCGCCTTTTCCGCCGACCGCGATCTTCATAGGATTGACGAGGAGCAGCGTACCGCATCGAGTCCCCGGACGCTACTGGCCAGACCAGCCGGAGTGCTATCGGGTCCGCGACTCCAAGCAGCGTGAATCGTTGAGAGCGGATCGAAGCAAGTCCGCCTCGGCCCGGTCGGCAGCAACCCAGCGTTCGAACCGAGCGCCGCATGGGCACCACGCCCAGACCCGGTATCCGTGGCTCTGCAGCGCGTCGGCGTCGCCGGTCGGTCGGCCACACACGCGATGCTGGGCGAGGAAGTCACGGAGGTCGACATACACTCCCGGCATCAGGTCGCCACGCCGTAGCACCGGGATGAGCCGCACCGAGCCATTCGCTTGGGGCCATGGGATCACCGCCTGCACGTGGCCGCACCAGTTGACGTAGGTCGCGACGCGGCACGGTGTCCACCCGACGTACGGGAGGTCGTCGACGCGTAGCGCCGTTTGGGCGCGCACGATGCTCCCGCACCGCGCGCAGGGATAGATCAGCCCGTCCGCGCGCCCCGAGACCGCGGCTTCTTCTCTCCATAGTGCGACCTCATCCGGTTCGACGCCGACGGGTTGCGAGAGGAGGCCGACGGGTGACGAGCTCATTGACTGATGGTATGTGGCCCATTCCGACCCCACCAAAGATTTTGTGGACCGTGAGCCCGCGCCCGGGCCAGCAGCCCGTGTAACGCGACGCATCAAGGCTCCGGCTCATTTGCTGTCGTTACGCGGATCGCCTATACTCCGCCGCACCACGCCCTCTGAGGAGAAGCAGGTGGGCTACTCGGGGGAATCGTGCGCCTGGTGTTCAGACGTCGGAGCAACTCTCCTCGCTGGCGCTGCAGCTCTGGCCGCCGTTGATGGATTGGATCACCGGGACGGAGCTAGGCGCGCCGGTGCTCATGCTCTGTCTGGGAGCCGTGCTCGTTGCTGCCGCCCTCGGCATGGTGCTTGGCAGACGGGCGCAGCGGCGGAAGGAACATCAGACTGAACTGCGCCATATCGTTCCGGACAACGCTGATGAGGTCTCCATTGGCCGCTGGATCGAGGAAGGTAAACAACTCTTCAACCTCTGGCAGGAAAGGGTTGGCCAGGTGACCGAGCTGCAGAGCCGTCTCGAGGCGATGGCACAGGAGATCGATCAGCTCAGGGTTCAGGTCGGTCAAATTGACGGGCTGCGGGCTGAGTGCCTCCGCCTCAGTCGGGCAGAAGAGGCCCTGTTGTTGGAGCGGGACCAACTCCGGTCTGTCCTGGGTCGCATCAGCGAACTGGCCCAACGGGCCAGCCAGATCCGCCCCGGCGCGACTGGAGACACGGCTCCCGAGGTTGGGCCGTGATGACGGGTGGTCTGCTCCCGTTCTGCTCGCATACCAGCCCGAAACATCCTTCAGATCGCTTCGGATCAGCCGGACGCGCGGCGCGAGCTGGGCCGGCTTGACCGGGGCCCCGCCGGCTCGCCCACTACATCACTTCCGGTCCAGCGTGTGCCGGCGGCTGAGCTCCTCGCGAAGCAGCGTGGCCGAATAGGCCGAGTCGCTCGACTCCGGCTGTCCGCGCAGGAGCCTGATCGCCAGTTCGGCGCGATGGTCTCGCACGACGATCCCGGGATTCGGCGGGCCCCAGTACCCGTACCCGTACGATGTATAGGGGAGCGGGGTGTAGGGAGGAGTCGGGAAGCTGCGCGACTCCCGCAACTGCTGAACCACGACGAAGTAGGAAGCGCCGTGGGCCAAGGCGAGGTCCGCCGCGCGGAGCAGCGCCAAGTCGGCCACCCGCTCCTGACTCGTGTAGGGGTTCCCCTGGAAGGCGACCCGGAAGAGGTCCGGGCCCAGCTGAAGCTCACTGTAGCCACCATCGGAACCGGCGGGCTCGTACCGGGTGACGCTAGTGAGCGCACAGCCCCCGAGAGCCAGCGCCAGGAGTAGGCCCGAGAGTCGAGTGGATGTCATCGTCAGTCCCCCTCATTCGGCGATACGGAGCAAGTCGTGTTCCAAGCTCACAGAGGGCTCGCCTTACCGGCACCTTGCCGACCAGCCACCGGCTCGGCTGCAAGATTCGCGTAGGACCCCGGGACCGCACCCTGGCAATGGTGCTGCCCTTGTGGGTAAGCGATTGCCCAGTGCCTTGGCTGAGGCGTCCTGCTGCGATGCCCGATGGGGGCTCGGGGCGAGGATTCGGATACTGGCATGCTCTGTGAATCGAGATCCCGGCTATGGGACGCCGTTCGAGGCGAGGTGGCGAGGTGAATCGTCGGTCTGCGCGGATCGTCGTTGGAGTGGTGTTGGCCGTTCTGATTCTCGTTTCCTGGCTGAGCTTCGATTGGCTCTTCGCCACGCCGCAAACCACCCTGGGCGTCGCTCAGCTCCCGCGCACCGATGGGAAGCCGGATCAGGGTGATCGCTCGCCCGGCCACCCGGTCGAGGTTGACTCGAGCAGCGCGAACGACGTCGCGGGCGCCGGGGACCGAGGTGGTCCTTCTTCCGGTAGGCCGGGATCGTATTCCTCAAGCGCCGGTCCCCGTGCCAGCACGGGGCTGGATAGCATCACGGGTGGCGAGTCGAGCGGCCCACCCGGCTGGAGTGCAGCCGGTAGCCCTGGATCCGGTGCGGGATCGAACGGATCGCCGGCCCCAGTCGTCGCGGACCTACCGCCGAATGCGGGTGCAACGCCGCGCGGGAGCGGCCCGGGCGGTGCCCCCGGATCAGGTCCGGGGTCCGATGGCAGCCCGTTGTCCTCTGCGTCTGGTGGCGATGGCCCGGGGCTGCCCGGGGGGGCGGTTCCGCCGACTGTCCCCACGGGTGGGTCAGCGCCGCACGACCCCGGCCAGCCGAGACATCCGGGCGCAGGCGACGACAATCCGGGTCCCTCCGCCACTATTCCTGTTCCGGTCCCGCCTGGGCTGCTGCTCTTTGGAGCGGCGGCGTCGATGCTCGGAGTCCTGTCGCGCATGCGCCGTAGGTCGCCACGCTCGCGCCACGAGCCGCCACTCACTCGCTGAAGGTGTTGGCGAGCGCCGCGTAGACCGACGGCCCGAGCTCGGCCGCTGCGATCAGGGAGCGAGAGAGCCCCTGCGCGCGATCGACCGGGACGGCGATGCGGATGAGGAGGCTGTCCCCCCGCCGGGCAAGAAGAATGCGGCGCACGAGGGCCCATCGATACCAGTAGTCGCTGCCGTAGACGGAGCTCCCGATCTGGTGCCAGTAGACGACCACATGCTGCCGGCCGCCCCGGTGAATCACTCTAGCTGGTACGGTGGTCGGACTGACGCCGTCGAGTGCCACGGTGAGGTCGGCGGGCTCGACCAATGCGACGTGAGTCTCGGGGTAGATCTTCTGGACAGAGGCCCGCCTGAGCGGCGCATCCTGATGCGTGAATAGCGCGACGGAGATCCACACTACTCGCTCACCGTCCCGGTAGGTCCGACGGACTCCGGCCGCCTCGCGGTCGTCAGGAGGGAGAAATGCCTCCGGGACCCCATCCGTCGCCGCCCACGCCCCGAGCGCGCTCGGCAGTGCCTTGCCCAGAGCCGGCGCTTCGCCGTCCCGTACCGGCGGCAGCCAGTGCGCCGCGCCGACGACGCCGACGAGAAGCCCTAGCACGACGCCCAAGCGCCCGCCGGGGGTCACTGGCGCGCAGTCCGCGCCATGCGAGGCAACACCCAGCCTAACGCCGCCAGCAGGACGACGGCGGCCATGAACACGACCGTGCCGCCGAAACGATGAAAGGGGCTGGTGAGGGTCACCGAGCCGATATAGTAGGCGCCCAGGATCGTGAGAACGAGGCGAACGAGGTTGGCAACCAGACCGAGCGGGGCCGCCGAGAGGGCCAGCGTGAGGCGAATCCAGGCGGCCCCGGGCTGCAGGTGGGCATACGCAACCCCGAGCGCCACCAGGGCGGGGATGGCCCTGACCGCGCTGCAGTCATCGGCGACCTCGAGCGTCATCGAGGGCAGGTGAAGCATGACTCCCTGCTGAGTGACGGGCACTCCCAGCCACTGCAGCGTTCGGGCTGTCACGCCGGCCTCGAGGAGGCGGGAGTGCAGCGTGATCTCTCGCAAAGGGAGGTACGGAGTGGGGATCATGAACAAGAGGTACGCGACGGCGGGCCACACGTGGCCGGTCACCCGTGATCCCGTCAAGTAGAGCATCAGGCCCAGCAGCGCGAGCGGAAGAGAAAGTCTAGACACGAACGATTCGCCGGTCAGGAGCCCGACGACCAGGAGGCCGAGCGCGACGGTGAGGACGGCCAGTCCGGCGCGGGCACTTCCAAGGGGTTCTGCCCTGATCAGTTCTCGTCGCCGCCAGATCAGGTAGGCCGAGACCAGCGGGACCACGAAGCCATGGGACAGGCTCGGGAACGTAGCCCACTCCGCGGCCATCCCGGCAATGACGCGTGCGTAGACGGCCAGGAGCGCCGCGAGTGCGACAACCACGGGGATCCAGAGAGCCCGCTCGGTCGGGACGACGACGGGGGTTGGGCCGCCTAGGCTGTCCGCGGGTCCGGCCGTCACGTGGGTTGTCTGGTCCATGCGGTGACGCTCCACGACGGAAGGTGGAGCAACCCGCATGCCGTCCTGGAAATCAATCCTGGCGGCTACTTGGGAGGCTTTCGCGATCCACCGGTGACCACCTGCGTCTGGCCACACCCCACTTCTTGGCAAGCCTCGGATTCGCCGGACCCATCCTGGCGATGTCCCCAGCTGCGGGAGGGCCTCGGATCGACCCGGAGCGGGACCGTGGCTTCGGTACAGGAGGAACGTTACGTGATGGGCGGATTTACTCGCGCGACGAGAGCGGGCACACCGTTGGTATGGATTACGATCACCCGGATAGCGGAGTCGTCCAGAAACGCGCCTACGGCACTTGTCTCGTCCAAAGAGCGCCAGTACGTGACGCCGCTTCTCCAATACGCGGAGCCGTCGCGTGAAGCCTGAACGGCCAACTCGTGAATCGGTGCATCGGGGACCTGCGATTGCAATTCGGTCGGTGACTGCGTGGCGAGTTCGATGGAGCGACACCAATCCCCCAAGGTGGTGCGTGACAACACCTCGACATCGCCCCCCACCGCGTCGCAGCGCACAACGCGGGCCGTTACGAACGGCATGGCTTCCAGCTCTCGAATGGAGTGCGGCACGTCAGAGGGGTTCCCGACAAGCACAGCAAACCGAATCGTTTCGCCAGGTCGGGCCGCCTCGAAGTACTGATCGAAGAAGCCGTCGATACCGTCGAGCGTGACGACGGCACCCTCTCGGAAGGGCTCGGCCGACGCGGCGCAGTAGAGGTCGAACGGCTCGCCCATCGTTGGCCGCGCTACTTTGCAAACCGTCTCAGGACGGCACGCAACCGCGAATGCACGTACGGCTGGATGAGATCGTCATCGCGCGTGTAAAACTCTATCAACGTGCGCATGTAATCGTCATCCAAATCCCCTGAAAGATTTGCCCGTGCACCGCCTTCGGTATAGAAGACTGTCTTGCCGCGCTCCCAGAACTCGTGGCCGTTCCTGCTGTGTCTTCAGCCGACCACGAGATTCACGACCTGCCCCGGCACGTAGACGAACTTCCGCACCGCCTGCCCGGCCAGGCGCGCCGCGATCCCGTCCGCGGCCAGCGCCGCCGCGCGCGCGTCCGCCTCGGAGGCGTCGCGAGGGAGGTGAACGCGTCCGCGCACCTTGCCGTTCACCTGGACGGGGAGCTCGATCACGTCGTCGACCGCGAGGGCCTCGTCCCACGCGGGCCACGGCTCGTACGCGAGCGATGCCGTGTGGCCGAGATGCCACCACAGTTCCTCGGCGACGTGCGGCGCGAACGGCGAGACGAGCAGGACCAGCGTCCGCACCGCCTCGCGCGGCCTCGCGGAGAGGCGGGCGAGGTGGTTCACGAGGACCATGAGGGCTGAGATGGCCGTATTGAAGGCCATCGCGTCGATGTCGGTGCTGACCTTCTTGATGGTCCGGTGGAGCAGCCGGCGCGTGGCGTCGTCCATCGACTCCACGAGGGGCTGGCGGCAGACCGCGTGGAGCCGGTCGCGGAAACGCACCACGCCCTGGATCTGCGAGGTCTGCCACGGCTTCACGGCCTCGAGCGGCCCCATGAACATCTCGTAGAGCCGGAGCGCGTCCGCGCCGAATTCCCGCACGATGTCGTCGGGGTTCACGACGTTGCCCCGCGACTTCGACATCCGCTCGTTGTCCTCGCCCAGGATCGTCCCCTGGTGCACGAGCTTCATGAACGGCTCGGGGTGCCGGACGTGACCGAGATCGAAGAGCACCTTGTGCCAGAAGCGGGCGTAGAGGAGGTGGAGCACCGCGTGCTCGGCGCCGCCGACGTAGAGGTCGACGGGCATCCACGCGTCGTAGGCGTCCATCGTCCAGGGCTTGTCGTCGTCGTCCGGGTCGAGAAAGCGGAGGTAGTACCAGCACGAGCCCGCCCATTGCGGCATGGTGTTGGTCTCGCGTGCGAACCAGCGACCGGCGCGCTGGAAGAAACGCCAGTCGCCGACGCGCGCGAGCGGGCCGGCCGGGTCCTCGCCCGGGCTGTAGTCGGCGAGTTCGGGCAGGCGCAGCGGCAGCTCGGACTCGTCGACCGCGAGGGGCTGGTCATGGCGAATCGTGTGCGCGGCCCCGCGCCGGGGGTCGCCGGTCGGGTCAGCGAGCTCGACCGGAAAGTAGATCGGGATGGGCTCGCCCCAGTAGCGCTGACGCGAGAAGACCCAGTCCCGCAGCCGATAGCTGACCGTTCCGAGGCCGCGGCCGAGCGCCTCGAGGCGGCGGACGACCGCGGCTTTGGCGGCGGGCGTCGCCAGGCCGTCGAACTCGCCGCTGCGGACGGTGACACCGTCGTCGACGTACGCGGCTTCGAGCGCGTCATGCAGTCGCCCGTCCGGGCTCACGACCTCGACGATCGGAAGACCGAAGGCGGTCGCGAACTCGAAGTCGCGCTCATCGTGCCCGGGGACGGCCATGACGGCCCCGGTCCCGTAGCCGCCAAGCACGTAGTCAGCCACCCAGATCGGCAGGCGGGCTCCGGTGATCGGGTGGATGGCCGCGGCACCCGTCGGCACCCCGGTCTTCGTCTTGGCAAGCGCGACACGGTCCAGCTCACTCTTGCGGGCGGCCGCCTCGACGTACGCGCCGACGGCCTCGGCCCGAGCCGGCGGCGCCAGCGTTTGCGTCAGCTCGTGCTCGGGCGCGAGCACGACGTAGGTGGCGCCCATGAGGGTAGCGGGCCGGGTGGTGAAGACGGCGATGCGCGCGTCCGGGTGACCGTCGACACCGAAGACGATCTCGGCGCCCTCCGAACGGCCGATCCAGCGCCGCTGCGCGGTGAGCGTCCCCTCGGGCCAGTCGACGAGCGCAAGGTCCTCGGCGAGCCGATCGGCATAGACGGTGATCTTGAGCATCCACTGTCGGAGCGGCGTGCGAAAGACGGGATGGCCGCCGCGCTCGCTCTTGCCGTCGACGACTTCCTCGTTGGCGAGCACGGTGCCGAGCGCGGGACACCAGTTGACGGGCACCGTCGCCTGGTAGGCGAGCCCGCGCCGGAACAGCTGGAGGAAGATCCACTGCGTCCAGCGGACGTAGCCCGGATCCGTGGTGTCGATCTCCCGGGACCAGTCGTAGCTGAAGCCGAGCATCTTGAGCTGGCGCTTGAAGGTGGCGATGTTGTTCGCCGTCGTGCCCGCGGGGTGCTGCCCGGTCTCTATCGCGTGCTGCTCGGCCGGCAGGCCGAACGCGTCCCAGCCCATCGGGTGCAGCACGTCGTAGCCGCGCATGCGCCAGGCGCGCGCCATGATGTCGGTGGCGGTGTACCCCTCGGGATG
>Ga0187893_10008209_pt1 | contig 16602 bp, 29 predicted proteins | sample MA1701074metaG_FD_139574 | JGI IMG/M metagenome (GOLD analysis project Ga0187893, IMG submission 139574) | White microbial mat communities from a basaltic lava cave in the Kipuka Kanohina Cave System on the Island of Hawaii, USA - MA170107-4 metaG ...
ACTCCTGAATATCCACTTACTCCTGAGTAACCAGATGATCCAGGATTATCTCCACTAAATCCTGAGAAACCAGAATACCCAGATATTCCTGAATAACCAGAAAATCCAGATGTACCTGAATAACCAGATATTCCTGAATAACCAGATACCCCTGAATAACCAGAAGTACCATCTGAACCAACAATGCCATCTTGACCACTTACTCCAGAGTAACCTGATATTCCAGAGTAACCTGATATTCCAGAGTATCCACTTACTCCTGAGTAACCAGATGATCCAGGATTATCACCACTAAAACCAGATACCCCTGAATAACCTGAAAGACCAGATACCCCTGAATAACCAGAAAATCCTGAATAACCTGAAAGACCACTTACTCCTGAGTATCCACTTACTCCTGAGTATCCACTTACTCCTGAGTATCCACTTACTCCTGAATAACCAGATGCACCATCTAAACCAATAATGCCATCTTGGCCACTAAAGCCTGAATATCCAGAAAATCCTGTGCCTCCACCACCGTTCAATATATTTTGTATTAAGATACTTAAATCATCAGAACTGATAGTAGTACCATCAACACCATCAGTTAAACCCAAAGCACGTTTAAGTTTATCTAATTGATAACCACGAAATACACTCATATGATGTAATCTTTATTATATTTATCTTTATTATATAATAAAGATAAAATTACATCAACAACCTATCGACAACATCTAAAACTTTAGAACCAATCTCTGGGTCAGTCATATTACCGATAGTATAATATAACACATTCGGTACATGCCTATGTGGATCAAAATCTATAATTCCTACATCACAATTATCCAACTTTAACATCATACGAAGAAATTCAATTTCTTCAGATACAAATACATAAAGTAATAAATCATTCGATTCTGGAGAATATTTTATCGTCATGAAATCAATATCAGACGCTATCATCCATGAATTAAATATAGTCTCCGACACCACACAATGCGCGCATTCAACTAATTCTGATAGCCAAGCTCCAACTAACAAGTTATCTTGATTATCATTCATTTCTTCATAAAGAAACGTTTAATAGCTATAATTAGCTTTGTCTTACAATTTGGATCTGCAATGTTTATAATACCAGGCAATCCGCAAAGTTTGGATAAACTCATCAATTTCTTATTGGCAGTAATTTTCACATCATTTATAATTGCATCAACATTATTTTCTAAATGGCGTCGACAGTGACTTGTTGGAATAAATCCTATTTTACCATCATGATAAATTATTGCTATTGCTTTATTTTTATTATTACGATTAATCAATATCAAAAAATTATCGTCATCATCAACATATTCATAAGCAATTCTACAATTAGTAGATTTTAATATATTGTTCAAAAATTCTTCTACTATCTTGTTCATAATTTAGCGACCATCTTCTTAACTTGTTTATTAACCTCACGCAACACCTGTTTCTTTCCTATAAAATAAATATTCTTACCATTTATAGTAAGCAATTTATTTGTATCAACATCATATACACATTTAACAGTTCTAATATACTGATTAATCATTTGTCCCCATAGAAATGGATTCACACGATCCAAAATATATAATCTTATATTTACACCAACCCAAACTTTAGATTCAGGATGATCAATCTTTCCATCACATTTCAACATCACAGAATATGATTCAACACTATTTTCAAGTCTCTTATGTCGCGTATATTTTATAATCATAAATTCATAAAATACATATACAAATCAAAAATGAAATATTAATTAAGGAGTTATTATGCTGTTATGTGCATTAAGTTGCTTAGCATTAGGAGCATTATTAGGAGTAGTTGGCTGCAAATTACTATGTCGCAAAGCATGTAATATACGCGTTGAGCAAAAACGTCGCAAGAAATAGTTAACTAACTGGGCCATTTGGATCATAACATTCATTTTTCATAATTTGATGTAGTTCTTCTCTAATTAGCTTTCTTAATATAGAATCAATAGATCCAGACAATCCAGACATCCGGCTAATATCATCTCTCACGATATTTATAATTTCATACTTACATTCTGTCAGCAAATATTTAATTCCACAAATCATACAATTTACTCCAGAACTATCGAAATATGGATTTAAATTAGTTAATGTACTAACTAATGTACCAATTTGTAAATTTTGTCCACATTGTCCACAATTTTTGGTATATTGAAGAGGAGGAGACCATATAAAGAAATTAATCATACATTACCTATAAATTTCATGACATCTTTCCATGAATTTTTCTTTGCTTTTTTATATAGGACTTTAAGTCCTTTTTTCAATTTTTCTAACCCATCATCATAATTTAAGAGTGAGATATTAAATTCATCGATACACTTACTATCTTTAAGAGGAGATCTTCGATCTATTAATATAGAAATATGTGAATCTATATTACTATAATCAATTATACACACATTAACCGTTGAAACTTCAGTTGTTGCAAAATTTATTATGGCTGGCAATCTCTCAAAATCAACCAAAAACATATATTTAGATATAATTGATTTATCATACCATCGTAATTTAATTCCGCAATTTTTAAATAATTTAATACTATAATTAGCAATTATTGTAACATCTTCAATTATCTTTTCTATTGCAATCTTATGAATGTTACAATAATAGTTATTATAAATTTTGAAACAACACTTCTTATGGAAGACTTTTCCACTAATCAGACAATCACGAACACTACACATAAACACACTATGATGTATAATCTTCTTACAAACACTGCAAATACAAGATGAAGACATAAGTTTAAAATACCGCTCAGATTATCCTCAGAATTCCCGTATAACTTCATTCATCCATCGTATCGGCAATATAGTTATATATAAAATCAAAATTTATCCACACTTTAACAAACATTGCTATACAATGTTCCTGAACCATCACATCATCATGTTGAACATGTGGATGAACTTTAAGATGTTCATGCATTATATCTTCAAAATCAGCTAAAGGATCATACATTAACATATTTCTATTCAGCGAATCACATAACATAACATATGTTCCATACACTGTGAAAGCTTCACCTTTCACCCATTCATAATCTTTTAGAGTTCTTAATATTTTATTAAAATCATCTCTATCACTTTGAGACATTCTAGATTTTCCAATTGTTATCCAATCTTGTGCACCTTCCCATTCATCTTTATCGTGTAATTCTATAGGTTCAGATTGTTTAAATCTATCTGAGCATAATATTTTAATTGGCATTGAATATAAATATTTAAATGCCCTATCTATGTAACAATATTTTAATTTATAACCAGCTAAATCTAAAATTTTAGGAATCATACTCTTCTTAATACTTCAGTAGCGCTTAAAATCGTATTTCTGGAATATTTGTTGGTACCATCTTCCCACTCATCTTGATCATGTAATAATAACTCTCTTTCCGGGTCTACAACTGAATTATAAAATTGTACACTATAATCTATTAAAAATTTTTCAAATAATTTAGGAATACGTAGTTTAGTTGTTTTGTCATAAACTAAATATGGGGAATTATTTATATAAACTACATCAAATGTTATTTTATTTGGATTATTTGCAATCCATCGATATAAATTATCTACAACAACTCTTACTGAACTAGTCCCAACATATATCATTTGAAAAATTTTTAAATTATTGTCTGGAAAATATTGCAATAAAAATTTATTAAGCTCTAATAAGTCTTCACGCCTATTCTCAATTATTAATTCCAACTTCATTATCATATCTTTGAAATTAGAAATAATATCTTCCATTCAAATCACCATGAATAGATATTCTGATGTCATCTTCTGATAAATCGATGCCGCATGGGGAAACTCATCCGATAAAAGGTTCTATAGTTAAAACTTGTATCGATGTAGAAAAGGGTGAAATGTACCGATCCCTACGTTCTCTTTGTTTAAAGAGAGACCGAAGGGATCCCTCACATCGTACGTGCGAAATGAGGGAAGATGTTGCCTTCCCAAGAGAGTTCGCATTATCTGGATATTTCCTTAACAATCTTTCTTTGGGCCAGATACCAGCACTACTACCAGAAGATCAATTTGCAACTCTCAATAAAATAAGAAATAACTCTCTTTATTTACTTGGGAAGATTCATCTAAATACTTTTCCTCTTTAATTATTTTCCTATTAGGATTGAGAGGAGAGTTCCTTTGGGAGAAGGAGGGATCCTAGGAGGGGAGAGAAAGAGGAATAGAGGAATAGAGGAATATTATGAGGAAATAGGAAAGAGGAAATAGGAAAGAGGAAATAGGAAAGAGGAAAGAGGAAAGAGGAAAGAGGAAAGAGGAAAGAGGAAAGAGGAAAGAGGAAAGAGGAATATTATGAGGAAAGAGGAAATAGGAAAGAGGAAATAGGAAAGAGGAAAGAGGAATATTATGAGGAAAGAGGAAAGAGGAAATAGGAAAGAGGAAAGAGGAAAGAGGAAAGAGGAAAGAGGAAAGAGGAAAGAGGAAAGAGGAAAGAGGAAAACCTATTTACAATCCTTCTAACAATTTCCTCAATTCTTTGAAAAATTTTGGATCTGATGCTTTTAATGTTCTATTACTAAAAACTATCTCTTCTTCAGTAATCACTGCTCGCAATCCCTTATTAAGCCTACATAATTGTGGTGAAGGATAAATATATATTGCTCCAAAATCACCTAGGAGTTCTACATCAAATCTGTAAGTTGGATAATTTTCATCAATCCAGATTTTGATAATATCTATTAAATTAGGAATGCCGGGCGTAATATCCTCCGGAGTATATAATCTATGAATTAGATACATTCTAATAATATAGGTGATTTATGAGCAAGCATGTTAAACCAAGATGTTTATTATTAATGGTTAAAGATATAGAATTAATTAAAGATTGGTTTATGTTTGTAGAACCACCTCAACGCACTAAAATAGATCTCAGAATTTACAGTAGATTATTATCGATTTTATCTAAGAAAGATGAATGTTTTAATTTGAATAAAACCGAATCACAAATAATTATACGATGGTATTTTATGATTCCAGAAGTAATACGGGATAATACTGATGAAAGAGTCTATAGTTTATTAGAAACATTTATAACTAAGGAGTAATATATGGTATCAGTTCGTCCAACTGGTGATCGAGTATTAGTGAAACTTATTGATAAGGGAGATGAGATACTTAAAAGTGGTATAATATTACCAGCAAACACAGCTAAATTACGTTCTGCGAAAGTAATTGCAGTGGGGCGAGGAACGCCTGGTCCAGATGGAAGTATGATTGCATCTGAAGTTAAATCTGGTGATATAGTTCAACTTGTAGCCCATGGTGGAGATGAGATGACAGTTGATTCAGAAAAATATCTTCTGGTATCAGAGAGATTAATTTTAGCTGTGATTGAACAGCAACCTAAAGCTAAAACAATTGATCCCCAAGGGCTTCCGACGCCCGGCAAGACAGATAAGGCAACTAAAAGAATTTTAACAGAAACGTTGTGTCAAACAGATATTCAAGGGACGTAATTCCAACTGATCAACTATTCTTTATAGGTGGTCCAGATGTCATTGAAGATGAAAAGCATGCCTTAAGACATGCAGCATCAATTTTAGATGTCTGTTATGCACTTGGAATTTTTTATATATATAAATCAAGTTATGATAAAGCTAATAGAACATCCATAAAATCGTATAGAGGACCAGGTATAAAGGGTTTAGAGATTCTTAAAAAAGTTAGAGATAAATTAAATATACCAGTACTTACTGATGTACATTCTCCAGAGGAAGCTACAATTGCCGCTAAATACGTAGATGTAATTCAAATTCCAGCATTTCTATGTCGTCAGACTGATCTATTACTAGCGGCCGCTAAAACTCAAAAACCATTACATATTAAGAAAGCACAGTTTTGTTCACCAATAGATATGAAAAATGTAATCACTAAAGTTCGATCAGTATCTAAACATAGTCAAATTATTCTTGCTGAACGAGGTGTTACATTTGGTTACAATAATTTAGTGGTTGATATGCGTTCTATACCTATAATGAAAGAATTGGGTTGCCCTGTAGTTATAGACGCTGGACATAGTGTTCAACAACCATCAGCTGCGAAGGGAGGAACAGTTTCTGGTGGTGATAGGAAAATGATACCGATTATTGCTAAAGCAGGCATAGCAGCTGGAGCAGATGGTATATTTATGGAAGTACATGAAGATCCTGATAATGCTCCATGTGATGGTACTAATAGTGTGAAATTGAATGATTTATATGATATATTAGATGTAGTCCATAAAATATGGATGGTATTACATGAGTAATTTGTTTATAGATATTATTAGTGATTGGCTTTATAAAGAATTTGGAGATGCTGTAAGAATTGAATTTGATATGATAAGTGGTTGTATATATATACAACACCACCACCTTGCATGTTGTAGAGATGGTATTATTGAAAGTTCAATGAAACAACTTGAAGATAAATTTTATATCTCAGATCCTGAATTCTTTAATAAATTTAAACATTTTATTAGTAATGCATTAATACGTTGTATACATAAAGGTATAACAGGGTAAAAATATCGTATGAATTTACCAGATAACATAGATGACAAGTTAAATCCATTGAACATTCCTAAATTTGATAAAATTTCAAAGTTTGAATCAAATATTTTAACATCTTTTGGTTTATTAAAAGAAAGCGTTGATTCATTTCTTGGTCTTATTGAAAAACCATGGGGATGTGATGTCAATAAATTAATGGATTATCTGAAAAATGCAGATGAAAGTGATTTAACTGATTGGGTTAGTGCATTAGAAATTGCGATAGTAGATAGAAAGCAACAAGATCGTTGGACATTAGGATTGACTGAACGTACTGAAGGATTAAATCTGCCACAAAGATTAAAATCAATTTTAATAGGTATTATGGATGCATTGAAAGATGATGTTTATGATACTGGATTGGATAAAAATGCAAGGTATGATACAGAAGTTAAAGATCCTACACAATTTCCACAACAAATTGGAGATTTATCAAGTAATATAAAACATAGGTGCCCACATGGTCATTTATGGCATGTTAAAATGTTTAATGAAGAAGGTGGGTTGTTCTATTATGCGGAAGAAGATGTGTATTGCCCTGAATGCGGGTGGCCAGGAGAAATTATTTATTAGAGGAAAGTGAAGGTATGAATACAACAATGAATACAACATGTGGAGATGGAATTACATTTGATAGTGTTACGTGGATATATCCAAATGATGCATATCAATATCCAAATTATACTACTGCTCCAGATCCAAATTTAACTTCTATTGGTGGATCTGGTATTTATGGAGCTGGTACTTACTGGCCTACTACTACTCAAACTACTTTACTTCCACTAACTAAAGTTGGAAAAGCTGACATTTTAGCCAACTTTTTCGGTCCAGATCTTCATGCTTTGATGTATAGTGATGATTCATCAAATCTTAAAATTATTCAATTTATGGATAAGTTTGGGTTAATATGGATTTCATTAGGAAATGAATGGCTTGTTTATAATCGAGATGCATTTTTAGAATTCGTACATAGTGATGCAACAATATTCTTAGGGACGCCATTAACTAAGCAAGAAATTCTAAAATTGCTTATGAATCCTGTTGAGTAATTGTACGTATTTAAAGTATCATGAGTGATGCTTTATTAAAATCCAATGAAGAATTGGAAATAGAAAAACAATTACACGAAGCAAACGAAGCCGATTTAAAATTTCCAGGTCCGAAAGATTTTACACATCTTCATACTCACAGTCTATTCAGCACATTGGATGGGGTTGCAACACCAGAACAGTATATTGAACGATGTGCTCAAGTTGGTATGAAAAATTTTGCGCTGACTGATCATGGTAGTTTAGCTGGAGTGCCGGATGCTTATTGGGCTGCTAAAGAACATAAGATAAATTTTTCTGTGGGCTGTGAGATTTATCTAAATGAACAACATCTTAAAATTAAAGAGTTGCAAAATCAAAATGTGAAATTGAAGGATATTAAAACTCTGAATCCTGAATTAGTTGAGGGTTTTAGACGCAATCGGCATCTTACAGTCATATGTAAAAACATGGTTGGATATAAGAATTTATTGAATTTGATGCATGATGCTAATGAATTAGGTTTATATTATGGTAAACCAAGAACATGGTTCTCACAATTAGAGAAATACCGCGAAGGATTGATTATTATTTCTGGATGTTTAAATGGTCCAATTTGTCATGAATTGCGGCGTGCATCAAAATTTAGAGATGAAAGTGATGATGGAAATACATCTAAACGGTTCTCATATGCAATAGCACTTGCAAAGAAATATCGTGACACATTTGGAGATGATTTTTATCTAGAGCTTCAAATGCCTGGTGAATCGATTGAAGGTGCGAAAGAAGTCTTCTTTCAATTATCGGAAATGTCTAAAAAATTAAACATCAAAGCTGTAATGACTGGTGATATCCATTATCTCCATAGGCGAGATTTTGAATTACAAAAAGTTATGATGGCTGTTGAGCAAGGCATGTTAGCAAATGACCCAAACTTGTTCCATGTTGATTCTGATGAAGGGTTCTTTAAAACACGAGCACAATTTAGACAAACATTTTTTGAGCATGGATACGATAAATATGATTCGGTTGAGTGGTTTGAAAAAGCTTGTGATAATACAATGGATGTTGTTGGAAAATGTAAACAATTTGAACCTGATCTTAGTCCTAAATTACCTGAAATTCAAAACGCAGATGAAATTATTCAACAATTTGTCGCAGAAGCTCTTATTAAAAGAGGGCTACATAAAGACACTAAAAAATATCCAGTTGATGGACGAATGGTAACTTACACAGAACAAGTAAAAATCGAATTGGCTAGAATTGTTGAAAAGAAATTTTCTTCATACTTTTTAATTACTAGAAATTTAGTAAATTATGCTCATGAAAATGATTTCGACGTTGGGCCTGCTCGAGGAAGTAGTGGTGGAAGTTTAGTTCTTTATTTATTGGGTGTCCATAGTTTAGATCCCCTTAAATGGGGTTTATCATTTGATAGATTTTTAAGTCCTGCTCGTGGAGGATTCATGTTAAATGTTAAAATGGATGATAACAAATGAATATTACTAATGATCATATAAAGGTGTTGTTAACAGAAGCCAAGCAAACTACTGCATTATTTAATGCAGTTTTAAACAATGTGGATACAGCTAATACTGATACATTGAAATCAATGCCATACTTTTTAAAGTGGATTGATGTTGCTGATCTAGCATTAAATAATCTAGATTCTAATATGTCGCTTACAAGTAGGCAACAATTAGTTGAAGATTTGGTAATGTTGATGAATGCACCATTGAAGGGTATAATTGAATCATTGATTGTATATGCAAATAACAATTCAATAAAACTAGAACAATTATCTTCTATGCCAGAAGATGCATTGCAATACAAGAGGTGGGCACTTGCTTATATCACTAAAGCTTTTATTGCTATTCAAGGGTCTCATCCTATTCAAGGAGTTAAGAAATGATAAATGGAGCAATTTATGGGTATTCTAATAAAGGCAAGATTGTTTTTGGTGTATCCCTAAAATATGACAAATTTGAACATAAAAAAGTTATAAGACTTAAAAACGGCACTATAAATACAGCCGAAATTCAAGCCGCTGAATATGCGTTGCGTGCTATAAAACCAGAACATCGTGATATGGAAATAAACATAAACACATGTAATGCATATGTACCTAGAATGTTACAGAAAAATGATGACAATACTTATAAATCGGCATCTGAAAAGAACGCCAATGAGGTAGCGGCACTACGTAAACTTACAGAATTATTTAGATCTGTAAAATTTAATATTGAGAAATCTGATGTATTAGAAATTCTTCAAAATGAGGTTAAAACTGCGAAATGACTTGGAAAGAAATTAAACAAAAAGTTTTAGATTTAGTGATTCAATATCCTGTAGAATATTGTAATAGATTAGATTATGAGATTGCTGAAATTGAAAAACAAGGATTAAATGATTATTGGGTTGAATTAATTGCAACCAATAATAAATTTGAACACAATAAAAATGGATTGGTGTTGCCATTTTTATTAGGTATTACCACAATAGATCCTATAAAGAGTAATATTGCACATATTAAAACTTATCTTAGTGATTTTCCTGACGCAGATATTGATTTTGAAGCTGGTGTTCGAGAACATATTGAGAAATTTGCCGCCAGAGAATATGGTCAGGATAAAGTGTGCAGTGTTGGGTTGTGGCAAACTTATAAACCAAAACTTGCATTGCAAGATGCCGCTCGCGCATTAGGAGGGGATTTAGAAGCAGTAATGGCACTCACAAAAGTTTTACCAGATGAATTTGATAAGCGTGACTATGAATATTCATATAAGAAATTTCCAGACTTTCAATCGTTTGCTGAAAAACACAAAGAATTAGTTAATATGGCTTATAGGATGGTTGGAGGTATCAAAGCTCAAGGCAGACATGCTGGTGGTTTAATTATTTCCAGTGTTCCTATTAAAGAGCATATACCGCTGGCTCTAACTAATAAACGTTGGGCAAGTACATGGACTGAAGGTAGAAGTTTACAATTATCAAAATTTGGATTTGTGAAATTCGATATCTTAGGCGTACAGACTTTGTCATGGATTAAATCGTGTTTAAAATTAATAAAGCAGAATAGAAATATTTCAATAGAATGGGGTGATATAGATCCTGAAGTTGATAGAGCTGGTTGGATTACTTATCCTGATGGTAAACGTAAAATAATTTCACTGAATGATGAAGATGCATTGGATGTTGCAAGACAATTACGGACTGAGACTGTCTTTCAATTAGAAACGCCCCTAGCTAAGGGAATCTTATCAGAAGGTGGAATAAAATCTTTCTCTGATATAATAACTTATATTAGTTTGGGACGTCCGGGACCTCTTCAACAAATTCCGCATTATATTAAACGCAGAGATGGAGAAGAGGATTGGGAAAAAGTTGAACATCCTGCAATTACTAAAATTTTAAAGGATACATATTCAGTTTGTGTTTTCCAAGAGCAAATATCTACATTGTTAACGAATATTGCTGGATTTTCAATTGTGGAAGCTGAAGCTACTCGTAAAGCAGTTTCTAAAAAATGGATACAGAAATTGATGAAAATTAAGGATAAATGGATTGTAGGTGCAGCTAAAGTTATTGGTCAGAAAAATGCTGAAGATTATTGGCCAAAGTTAGAGACATTTGCAGAATATGCATTCAATAAGTCGCATGCGGTTAGTTATGCATTGGTAGCCCATAGATGTTTATATTTAAAAGCTAATTTTCCTGCTGAATGGTGGGCGGCTGTATTATCAGATTGTGATAATGATAAATTATCAAAATATATTAATTATGCTAAAGCTGATAAAGTAGAATTTGGGATGATCGATATTGAAAATGCAAGTTTAAAATTTTCTGTACGAGGCAATGTAGTGACTCCTGGAATTACCAGCATTAAGAATATTGATTCTGAATTAGCACAGCGATTTGTATTAAATAATCAGAAATATATTGATTTAGATGATTTTATAACTAAAAATGGAAAGAATAAGATAGCATGTGAACGGCTTATTAAACTTGGTGCATTTGATGATAAGCATAAAAATCGGAAGGCACTTTGGCTATGGTATCAATATCAATATGGAACTGATGATGATAGTAAGCAGATGAAAAAACTTATTAAATGTGCATATGCATGGCCGATACAATTAATTTTAACTGAACGTGAACGTCAAACTCATGAATATAAGAAGCAATATCCTAAAAGGAACTTGATTCCTGATAAGATATTGAAATGGATTCCTAAAATTCCATATCCGAATGCTGGAACAATATTACCTTCAGAAATTGATGATGTTACATATAAGAATGCCAAACAGATAAAATTATCCAAAGAACAAATTTTTGCTCTAGCAAAGGATGATTTCTCATTGAAAGATTTACTTTCATTTGAAAAAGAATATTTAGGTTATTGTGTGCATTCTCCTATGGATTTGTTTAAACATGCACAAAACACTACCATTGCTAATGCACGCACAACAGGAATATTAGAAGTTTATGTTGAGAAAATGGTTATTAAGAAGAAGAGTGTTGAATTTGGAGAATTAATTATTACCGATGGTACCGAATCAGCCAGAGTAATGATATGGTCAGATGAATTGATAGCGAATGGTCTTGAAACCTTTAAAGATGGTGCAGGACTGCGTATGCATGTAAAATGGAATAATAAATGGAAGAGTTTTAATCTATATCAAGGCAGTATAGTAATTCCATTAGAGAGAATTTGATGTTATTAAAATCTAATGATGGTATAATTTGTGATTTATGTGGAAGAGCATATCGCAATTCTTTCACTTATTATTCATTTGAATCAACATTAGTTCAAGTCAATACTATATCTAAAGCTTCAATTAAACAAAATAAAGATCTAGATATAGATGTTTGTGATGATTGTTATCAACAATCAATAGAGAATGTTAAAAAATTCCTTAATAAAATTGTAGGCAATACTATAAAATGTGATTATTGCACAAACTATATGAAGGGAAATTTCACTTATCATAAAGTGTTAATACATAAGGTTATCGTAACAAATAAGAAACCAGAAATTAGTAATAATCATATGGATTATAATCTAGATAATAATTGTTTCAAACAATTATCTGATAAAGCTAATAATATTAAACAAACTATAAAAAATGAAGGAGAATGGTCATGACACCATTTGATTTAATTACTGTAAATTTCAAGGGGAGATCAATTGCTGCTAGACCTATTGAATGGAATAGACAACCTGTCAATGCAGCTGGAGATGATGAAGATGGTGTACCAATTTCTCCTGTGAAATATGTTACTACTTGCCCATGGTGTGCTCAATTAGTAATATTCATAGTGAATGACATTATGACCGGTATAGATGGTCCAAATGTTAAATGTACTTCTTGTGGTGCAGTTTCTGAAAATGTGCATCAATCAGTTGATGTTGTTATTGAACCTGTAGTGAAAGAATTGGTTGATCCATTCATTGATCCAATTGCGTATAATCTTATATCTGTTGAAAACTTTGAATTGTAATGAACTTCATTCTAGGAAGTGGGATCCTTGGTTTATTAGCCAAAGTGGCGTTAGGAGATCAATGGTGTATCATACCATTTGGTCGTAGTAGATTCTATTCATTTAATCCACCAATTGGTGATAATTACATAATTAGAAATGAATTCACTGCTGATTTATTTTCTAGATTAGGATTCAGTCAAGATATTCAATATATCAATGGGGCATATTCATATAATGGAGAATTGATTTTTTCCAATGAGAGTTTTGCAAAATATGAATATATTGATAAATTATTCGCTACCGATCCACATCCTCTAGCGAAAACTTTATTACGTATTGATTTTATGGCTCATTCGATATCGATTTATGAATTGTATCATAGGTTATTAGAAAGATATAAATCTGAGATATTAGAAAACAATATTAAATATGGTGATATAAATAATATAACTGATCATATAATTAGTACAACTACTGGAAAGTATCAATACACTAAGATTATAAGTACGCTTCCATTACCGACGTTGAATAAATATTCTAATCTGTCAAGCGGCCTTTCAAGTCGTGATATGTGGTATTATCATGTTACTACTCCATTATTAAATTTTGAAAATGCTAAATTTGTGTTAGTTGGAGATAAACCATATGATTTTCATAAGGTTGTAAATATAGGACCACAAGAATATATATTTCATTGCTTAAAAGATTTAGTAAATCCAATACAATATTTAGGGATGTTTGTAAATAATCAATTGAAATTGTTAAATAGTACTTTTATTCCTCAAGCCATTCCAATCGGAATGCCACCTAATATTTCAAATCTAGAACAAATGGATATTTATCCAGTGGGTTGTCACGGCCAACATGATTATTTTATGGATTTAGCATCAAGTATTAAAAGATTGTATAAGATGAAATTATGAACTAGGAGGTACTATGTGCGAATGTGGTAATCCGATTGATTGTCCAATATGTGAAAGTTGTGATGATTGTTGTTATTGTGACGCTTGGTAATTAATACAAGATAATGAATATTAAATCTAAACAAACTATGTTAGAGGCTATCAAAGCCACATGTAAGATTTGTAATATGTGTCGATTGGGACGTATGACGCATGAACATAATGGTAAACAATTAGATAATTTTCATGTATTTAGTTCAATGACGTTATCTAGAATCATCATATTTGGTCAAAATCCAGGTTTCAATGAATGTATTCAAGATATACCATTTGTAGGTGATGCCGGTGAAATATTCAATCGTGAAATTACAAAACATAATATAGCACGTGATATGTTCTACATTAGTAATACTGTTCGTTGTCATACTCCAAATAATCGTAAACCAGAACAAGATGAAATTAATGCATGTGAACCATTCCTCAAGATGGAATTGAATGTATTGAAACCTCTATTGGCGGTAACTTTAGGGGCAGTTGCATTTGAAATAGTATGCCCAGAATTGAAATATTCAGATAGTCTTGGAAAATTAATTAAATCATCTAAATATGATATAAATGTATTTCCAATATATCATCCATCTCCAAGAAATATGGCTGATCACAATAGGAAAAGTAAATTTGAGGAAGATGTCGCTACATTGTGTGATCTGATTAAAAAGTTACAATCAGATTATGGTGAGGCGTTAAATCGCTTCAATGTGTAGGTTCTACTTTTATCCCCACCAAGAACTATTACCCATTCATTATTTTTAGCAATTTGAAGGAATGATTTAAATTTAGATATGATTGGCGCAATTTTATCAGCAGTTATTCCCAATGTTTTTATGAATTGTTCTTTGTCTAATATTATATTATTAGACATGATTTGGAATAACTTCTCAAATTTTTCATCCCACATCTTCTTCTCTGGATCTAATTTTCTATTTCTGGCGCGAGCGTTAGCCAATATTGAATCAACTTTGGATTTAGTTGAATTATCTATATTAGAATATTTCTTGATTTCTTCTTCTAAATTTATATCGAGTTTTACATCAATTATTTCAATCTTCTTTTTATGTGATGTCATGACAGTATATATCAATGAAAGATACAGGTGAGAATTATGAATAAATGTGTATTCTGCAGTGCCACAAATATTACTATTTCGATGAATGTTTCGACCACACGAGGGCAACAAACAATTCATATATGTCAAGTTCATGAGGATGAGGCATCTCCTAAGAAAGTTCGTGAATTAGTTGAAAACCAAGATAAAGTTTTGATTGATCTTGAACAAAAAGCCAAAGAATTAGGATACAAGTTAGTGCCATTAACTCAAGAAATTCCTCAGAAAACAGAAGCTCCTAAAGTTGAAAAATCAATATCGAAGTCAGTTAATAAATTGAAACCAACTAATGTTAGTACACCTAGTGGAAATTTACCAACTGGTGAACAAATTGAATCACATAGATCTTACGACACTAATGCTGCGCCAGATATTATAACACATGAGGAACAAGTTGTGAATGGCCGTGATGGTGTTCCAATAGCTGTTCCTAAGAAAATAGTTAGTGAAGCTGGTACCACTGAGATTAACATAGTTAATACTGGTGGTGATAGTGAACTTCAGAAACGTTTCAAATCAATTCAAAAAGCTACTGCTGCAGCACGTTCCAAAGGGGAAGTTGACCATGCTTTGATGTCTGGTGGTTATATGGCGCGTGAATGTCTGTTTTGTAAAGGAACTGGCACTACTCTGATTGATAAAAGAATTTGTCCGAAATGTAAGGGTATAGGTACGATACAATGACTAATTTTTATTCACGCAAAGGTAATAGATTTCGTAAATTAGATCCAGAAGAAGCTAAACTACCAGAACTCAAACCATGGTTAGGAATAGAATTTGATGAAATGGGTGGATTATCAGTTAAAAAATTATATGTCACTAATGGAGAACAGACATATGAGATAATTAAAGCTCCTCCTTTAGGAGGTGGACCATATGAATATCAAATATTAGTCGAAATCACTTCAAGAGAACATCCATTTCTTAGCACTCTTATAAAAGATGAGTTTGAAAAATTGTAATTAGAATTGAGGAACACATGACACAAGATAGGGTGAAGCCGAAGATCAATTTGGAGGGGCCTGCAATTTGGACCAGTCCAGAGCCACCTGCTGACTATACGTATAGGCCGATAGATGTTGTCGCACTACGTGCCTTGCTGCAACCAAATGAGGTTAAATCTGTCCAACTTCCAGTGAAGACATCTAAAGAATGTAAATAATGGTTATATTTTATATCCGCTCCATTCTCTAGCGTTTCTATCATTTAAATTTAGAACATCTCTAGCATAATAATATACCCATATAGGCTCATTTTTTATTGCTTCCTCCCCTTCCAACCATCTTCCTTTAATAATATCTTTAGCATAATTATATGCATGATAAGGATTTTTCTTTATTATTTCTTCAGCTTCTATCCATCTTCCTTTAATAACATCTCTAACATAATAATATGCTGATTCAGGATCTTTCTTTATTTCTTC
>Ga0187893_10008210_pt1 | contig 16602 bp, 15 predicted proteins | sample MA1701074metaG_FD_139574 | JGI IMG/M metagenome (GOLD analysis project Ga0187893, IMG submission 139574) | White microbial mat communities from a basaltic lava cave in the Kipuka Kanohina Cave System on the Island of Hawaii, USA - MA170107-4 metaG ...
TCCCTCACATAACCAAGAGAAAATTAATCAATTCAATCCCATGCAACTATTGAGCCAAAAGTCGTCAAACAATGATAATGCAAAGATTGCGCTAAGCGCACTCTTTGTTATGTGAGGGATGTGCGCGATTATTGGCCAGGCCGGTGGAAAGTTGGATCGGCAAAAATTTGAAGAGGCCAGGGATTTGATGGCGAGCAGAGGCCCCGACGATTACGGGGCGTTTTATGATGATGGGGCATCAGTTGCTCTGGGCCATCGGCGGCTTTCCATTTTAGATCTTTCTCCGGCCGGAAAGCAGCCGATGGCGAGCTCCGATGGCCGATATCGGATAGTTTTCAACGGTGAAATTTTCAACTATCCGGAGCTTAGAAAAAGTCTTTCGGATTATTCTTTCAAAACCAATACCGATACGGAAGTTTTGTTGGCCGCCTACAATAAGTGGGGGCCCAAATGCCTTGACTTGCTCAATGGCCAGTTCGCCTTCGCTATTTATGATCTTAAAACCGGCGAAATATTTTGCGCGAGGGACCGCCTGGGTATTCTGCCTTTTTATTATTCAATTAAAGATGGCGTGTTTCGCTTCGCTTCCGAAATAAAGGCATTATTGGCGCTTGGCGTTCCGGCGGGGGCTAATGATCGTATTATTTTTGAATATTTAAAATACAACGCCTATGACCATTCGGACGAAACATTTTTTGACGGAATCAAGCGCCTGCCTCCGGGGCATTGCGGAGTTTGGAAAAACGGTAAATTAGATATTCGGATTTATTGGGATTTAGGATCTTTAGGCAACAGGGAAGCGGCGTCGGAATTAACTGAAAAAGAGGCGATTGGAAAGTTCTCCGAATTAATGAGCGATGCTATAAAAATCAGATTTCGCAGCGATGTGCCGGTAGGTCTGAATCTTTCCAGCGGTCTTGATTCTATGAGTATGTTATTTTTTACAACCAAAAATATCGGCGAGGTTCGGATGTTTTCCGCCGGTTTAGCGGACGATAAATATGATGAAACGGCGTATCTTAAAAATATTTTGGATGAAAATCAAAAAAGGAGGTTAACAACAAGCGTTTTAACTCCGGAAAAAGTTTGGCCGCTCAGCCGGGAATTATTAAATATGCAGGACGAGCCATACGGAGGCTTGCCAACAATCGCCTATTTTAATCTTTACAAAGAAACAAAAATGCCCGGGGTGACGGTGTTGTTGGAGGGGCAGGGGGTTGATGAGATTCTTGGCGGATACAGATATTATCGGGAAGACGGCGCGGATCAGAATTTTAGCCAGGATTTAACCTATGAAGGAGCGGCGGAAGCGATTGCGCCGGAGTTCGCTAAAAAATTCGTTAAACCATTAGAGTTCCCGCGGCCATTTAAATCCAATCTTTTAAATCTTCAGTATCGCGATTTGCGATATACAAAGCTGCCCCGCGTGCTTCGTTTCAACGATCATATCAATCTTGCCTACGGCAAAGAATTAAGGCCGCCGTATCTGGATCATCGCCTGGTGGAATTTTGCTTCTTTTTGCCGGCGAAATTCAAAATAGACGGCGAGCGGCGCAAGGTTTTGTTGCGGGACGCGATGAAAGAAATTGTTCCGGAAACGGATCGCAACAAGGCAAAAGTTTTTTTCGGCGCTTTCCAGACCGAGTGGCTGAGAAAATATTTTAAAAAAGAAGTTTTTGAGATCCTTGATTCCGCGTCTTTTCAAAGCCGTCCTTATTGGGATTACAAAAAAGTTGAGGAAATGGCAGAGAAATTTTTTGCCGGCCATGGCGGCAATTCCTTCTTTATTTGGCAATGGGTTAATCTGGAAATGTGGCTCCGCGAATATATAGACTAAATTTCTAATCACTAATTAACCTAATTTCTAAATGAGGATTGCTTACCTAAACCATGATACCAGTTCTTTGACCGGCGCCGGTCGGTTTTATCAATCCTTTTCATCAGCAATAAAAAAGCTTTTGCCGAATGTTCAAATCGAGGCGCTGACTACTGAAAATATAATCTATGCTAATAAGTTCAAGCTTATTTTCGCATTGCCAGTTATACGGCGGATTTTAAGCCGCTGCGACGTTATCCATGCCCTGGACGGCTGGCCATATGGGGTAATCGCCGCCTGGGCCAATAAAACGCTAAAAAAGCCCCTTATAATCACGGCAATCGGCACTGGGGCGGTGAAGCCGCTATATTCCTGGTGGCGTCGCCCGATTTTAAAATGGGCCTATAGAAGAGCATTTAGGGTCATAGCGGTTAGCAATAATACTAAGCGGGAAATTTTGAAATTTTTGCCCGACCTGAAGATTGAGGTGGTCAACCATGGTGTTGATTACGAAAGATTTAATAACGAAAATACGAAAATATACGAAAGCACGAAAATAAAATCATTAAAACCTTATATATTAAGCGTTGGCGCCTTAAAAAAACGCAAGGGATATGAGCATGCAATAAAAGCATTTGCTCAAATTGCCAAAATCTTTCCGGATTTAAAATATTTAATTCTCGGACAAGGTTCCGAGAAGACCAATCTTCAATTACTAATTACTAATTACCAATTACAAAACCGAGTTGTTTTTTTAAACAAACTTTCTGAAGAAGAGATGATCGCGCTTTATAGAAACGCTGAACTTTTTATGCTTTTACCGCAAGATGACAACAAAGATATTGAAGGGTTCGGCCTGGTTTTTCTGGAGGCCGCCGCGGCCGGGTTGCCGGTAGTCGCCACTAAAGAAACCAGCGCGGAAGACGCGGTTCGTTGGCAACCGACCCCAACAACCCGAACGCACCCGAATGACACGAACGAAATCATAGAGAAAGAATTATCATACAAACTTGGGAAAATATTTTTTGAAGTACATGATAAATTAGGACGATTCTACAGAGAGCGGCAATATGCCGACGCTTTAATGGAAAAATTATCTGAAAAAGGTATTAAATTTAGCAGGGAATTACCATTGAAAATAGCGGGTCGCAAATCTAATTTTGCCGACTTTCTTATTGAGGGTAAGATTTTAGTTGAATTAAAAGCCAAGTCATTCATAGAAAAACAAGATTATTACCAAGTTTTGCGTTATTTGGAAACGTTGGGTTTGGAATTGGGATTATTGGTTAATTTTCGAGATAGACACCTAAAGCCCAAGCGGATCTTAAATGCTAAATTAAACAAAAAGCAGTTCGGGACATTCGGGTCTAATTCGGATAGTTTGGGTCGGATCAATGGGATTCTCGTCCCTCCAAGAGATTATAAAAAGGCGGCCGAAGCGATGGAAAAAATTTTATCGGATGAAAAATCGCGGCAGAAAATGTCCGCAGAGTCCATTAAATTCGCCAAGGAAATGAGCTGGGGGAAAGCCGCGCTCGCCTATAAGAAAATCTACGGCACTCTGGCTTGATACCAGGCAATCGTTTTTTTCAATCCATCTTTAAAACTGACTTTCGGATTATAACCCAGGACTTGGCGGGCCTTGGCTATGTTGGCGTGGGAGTGCCTGAAGTCGCCGGGGCGGGGCGGGCGCTGTTCCAACTCAAGTTTTTTCCCGGTCATCTCTTCTATTAATTCCCGCGCCTGATTAACCGATGTTCTTTCTCCATAAGCCACATTGAAAAAATCCCCTTTCAGCGGTTTTGGGTGCGCCATCGCCAAAATATTCGCTTCCACAACATTATCCACGTAACAAAAGTCTCGGGATTGCCCGCCATCGCCTTCCATAAAAGGTTTTTTATTTTTGTCGGGAAAATAAATCGCTTCCAGCCATCCGGAGATGACGCTGGCGTAGGCGGAGTCGCCGTATTGTCCGGGTCCGAAAACGTTAAAATAGCGGAGCGAAACCGTATCCATTCCATAAAGTTCGCTGAAAATTTGGCAAAGCGGCTCGCCGGCATATTTTTGAAAAGCGTACGGTGATTTAGGATTCGGAAGGTTTTCCGATTCTTTAGTCGGAAGCTTAGCCGCGCCCCCATAAACAGAAGCGGAGGAAGAATAGACAAATCTTTTCACGCCGTGATTTTTCGCGGCTTCCAATAGGGAAATGGTGCCAATCACATTATTTTCGGTGGTTTCTCGCGGATGTTCTACTGAATAGGAAACCCTGGGAATGGCGGCAAAATGGAAAACATATTCCGGCTTGTGTTTGGCGAATATTTTTTCCAGCAATATGGCATCCAGAAGTGATCCTTCGTAGAAGGAAATCTTCGGGGAAATGGCGTCTCTCCGCCCGGTTGAGAGATTATCAATGCCAACAATTTCAACACCGGGGTATTTTCCCGAGAAAGTTTTACAAAAATTGCCGCCGATGAAGCCGGCGCAGCCGGTGGCTAAGATGGACTTCATATCTTCACAATAAGCCCAAAAACCGCTAAAATCAACGATATGAATAAAAGTATCTCCGTTTTTCTTCCGGCTTATAATGAAGAAGAAAACATCAGCGATTCAATTCTGGAGGTTGAGGGTTATCTAAAATCTAGATTTAAGGATTATGAAATTATTATTGTGAGCGAGGGTAGTACCGATCGGACAAATGACATTGTGCGTGAGCTTCAGAGAAAGATTCCAGAGTTAATACTGTTCGTTAAAAATTTCAGTTTTGGCTACGCCGGCGCCCTACGCACCGGTTTTCAAAATTCCAAAAAAGATTTGATATTTTATACTGACGCCGATCGGCAATTTGATATTAAAGAATTAGACAAGCTTCTTGACCAGAGAAGATTTCGATCCTGCCTCCGTCGTCCGGCGAACCAGGGAAATTTTTGATCGTGAGAATTTGAAGTGTGAAATAATTGCCGGGTCTATCCGCACGATTTGGGATGTTCGCGACGCGATGCTGGCCGGTGCTCATATTGTTACTGTGCCCTACAAGTTTTTCGCGGAATTCCCGAAGCTGGTCCAGCATTTTAAGACTGATGAGGTGGTCAACCAGTTTATGGAGGACGCCAAAAATACAAGTTAGGCTCCGGTAACCCGGAGCTTTTTTATTTGGTTATATTAGAATAATTTAATGAAGACCATTTTCATCACCAGTTTAAATCCTTTCGTTACCCGTAATATTCTTTTTACCGATGTTTTTAAAACCCTTGCCGCCGATCCCGATGCGCGGCTGATTATTTTTTGCCCGGATTATAAAAAAGAATATTTTGAAAAGCATTTCCAAAGGTCTAATGTTAGCATTGAGCCGATTGTCAGCGAGAAAATTTCTATTCAAGATATTGTCTTCGGTTACATCGGGCAATCTTTGCTAAACACCAGAAGGCTGATTATCCGGCGGCAAGAAGTTTTTCTTTCAAAGAAAAAATATTTTCAATATGGCGGCGCTGTCTTGCTTGCCTTGGTTGGCCGGCTCGCTTTGGTGAAAAAGCTGGTTCGGTTCCTGGATCGTCTGACGATTTCCAAACGGCGGTTCGCTTCTTATTTTGACCGTTACCGGCCGGATTTGGTTTTTGGGCCGGACGTCTTTCACCCCGATGACGCTCATTTTTTGATTGAGGCAAAGTATAGGGGAATAAAAACCATCGGTATGATTCGCTCTTGGGACAACATTACCAATAAAGGTTTTTTCCGTCCCAAACCAGACTGGCTGATTGTTAATAACGAAGTAATTCGCGATGAAGCCATTGAATTTGAAGATATTCCGAAGGAAAGAATTTTTGTCGCCGGCATGCCTCAGTTTGATTATTACGTTAATGAGCAAAGAAGCGACCGGGAAGAATTTTTCCGACGCGTTGGGTTTGATCCCAAAAAACCTTTACTGGTTTTCTCGCCCTGGGGGAAGCGTTTCATTGATACCGATTGGCAGATTCTTCAGATTCTCAAAGACGCTTTCTCGATCGGTCAGCTTCCAGATAATTTACAAATATTGGTTCGCGTTCCGCCAAATGACATCATTCCTTTGGGAAATTTCACGCCTGATCATCATTTTATAATCGAGTATCCCGCCCAAGGCTTTCAGGAGGGAGTTTACCGAGATCAAGAAATGGATCGTAGCGCCATGACTCATTTAGCCGACTCTTTGAGTTATTGCGATTTAGTCGTTTCTTATATGTCCAGCTTAAATATTGATGCTTGTGTTTTTGACAAACCAATCGCGGCTATTGCTTTTGATGGTTGGGAAAAGAAACCATATCTGAAAAGCGCGCGGCGATTTTTGGATTTTGATCACACCAAAAAAATGCTTTTCACAAAATTCGCCCCCTTTACCAAAACCAAAGAAGAATTGATTGAACACATCAATCGTTATTTGAAAAATCCGGCCTTGGATCGGGAAAACCGGGCCCATTTTCTTAGGCTTCAAACTTGGAAAATGGATGGAAAGTCCGGTAAGCGGATAGCCGACTTCTTGCTTTCCAAATTGAAATGAAAACCATCTTCATCACAGCCTTTCAGGGCGTGGAGGCGAAAAATATTTTGCGCACTGATATTTACAAAACCTTAATCGCGAATCCCGAAACGCGTATTGTGGTTCTGGTTGACAGCTTAGAACGCGCCGAGTATTACAAAAAAGAATTCAGCCACCCCCGGCTTGTTTACGAAGCTGTAGCGCCCCGTGAAGCCAAGGGATTAGACAGATTTTTCTCGGATTTGAGCTTCCTTTTGCTTAGAACTAAAACGACCAAATTGCGGCGAGGCATGGCTTTGGAAGAGGACAAAAAATACAGTCATTGGCTGGCGGCTTTTCTAAACTTTATTTTGGCGCGTCGCTGGATTAGAAAAGTCGTCCGCGTTTTAGACTATATTCTTGTTAAAAGCGACATTTTCCGAGAATATTTGGAAAAATACAGACCGGAAACGGTTTTTCTAGCGCATCTTTTTGATGATCACGAAATCGCGCTCCTGCGGGAAGCCAGGCGCCGCGGCGCTCAAACTATCGGATTCATTAATTCCTGGGACAAGCTTACCCTTCGCCACAGCATCCGCCTGCTCCCGGATTCCTTGGTTGTTTTTAACGACATAGTCAAAGAAGAAGCGGTGAGATGCGCGGATATGAAGGAGAAAGATATTTTTGTTTCCGGTATTCCGCAGTATGACTGGCACGTGAATTATAAGCCGCTTTCCCGGCCCGATTTTTGCCGGGCCAAGAATCTAGATCCGAATAAAAAAATAATTGTCTATGCGCCAATGGGGAAGGCTTTCAGTGAATCAGACTGGGATATTATAAGCGTTCTCAACGACCTAATAACTAATAAACTGATAACCATTAACTCGCAGCTGTTTGTCCGTTTCCAGCCCAACGATTTTCTTGATGAAGCAGAATTAAGAAAAAGGCCTTGGCTCAAATACGATTATCCCGGCGTCCGCTTTTCCAAAAAACGCGGCGTGAATTGGGATATGAGCTTTGACGATATACGCGGATTAACCGACACCCTGGCTAACGCCGATTTATTTATTTGCTACGCTTCCAGTATGAGCGTGGACGCGGCTATTTTTGACAAACCAATTATCAATATTAATTTAGAGGTTAAAGAAAAACAAATCCTGTCTCGCACGCCGACCTTCTTTTATCAAACCGAACATTACGGCAAAGCGCTTCGGGCTGGCGGGATCCGGTTGCCGAAGTCTCTGGAGGAACTTATCAAAGACATTAATGAATATCTTGCCGATCCGTCTTTGGATCGCGCTGGCCGCCGCCGGTTGGCCAGAGAGCAATGTGGAATTCTGGACGGCAGAGCGGGCAAGCGAATCGCTGAATTTATTCTTTCGTCATTGCGAACGAGGTGAAGCAATCATACAATTATGTTATGTTCCGAAAATTTTTAAATAAAATCTTTCTCCAAAAATCGGCTACCGGAAAATTTTCCCTGACTCTAACCAAGGGATTGGCCGAGCGATTTTTCTATTTCCAGCGCATGTTTGAAAAAGTCGCAAAAGTTCCCGGCGAGATAGTAGAATGCGGAGTCGGAAAGGCCAAGTCCTTCCAGATGCTGGCTATTTTAATGAATCATTACCGGCGTCCGGAGAGTCTCTGGGGCTTTGATTCTTTTGAGGGCTATCCGGAGCCGACCGCTGAAGACGCAAGCGTTCGTAACCGCCAAAAAGGCGAGTGGAATTTTTTGGATGATCATTTGGTAAAAGGCGTTTTGCGCCACGCCGGAATGGAAAGCGATTTTTTGAGCCGAGTTAAACTGGTTAAAGGTTTCGTGGAGGATACATTGCCGAAAACTGTTGATCAAATTGGGCCGATCGCACTTTTGCATTTGGACATCAATCTTTATTCCGGCTACAAAACTTGCTTGGAAAAACTTTTCCCTAAAGTCGCCAAGGGCGGCGCGGTGCTTTTTGATGAATATATGAATCGGAACGACGCCGAGGTTTGCCCGGGCGCGAAAAAAGCGATTGACGAATATTTCCGCGGCAAGCCTTATAAAATAGAGCGCGATGAAAAGTACGGAAAATACTTTGTGGTCAAAGTTTAACCTGAATAGACAAGTTCCGCGTTTTTTGATATTCTATGTGTGGTCCTTTTAAAGGAGCAACGCAGTGAGTGAGAGCAAGAGAGATTCGCGTGAGCGAGCCTTTACGGAGCATGACCAGCGAGCATTGGAAATTGCCAAATGGGTCCGGGAACATGGCGGTTCTCGGATTTTAGTCAATCCTTACGCCCCAAAAGTTGATCCTAGAGCCTTGACCGATTTGATTTCCGTTATTGAGGGTGAAGTTGCTTTAGTAGATGAAAAAAACGGACATATTCTTAGAGAAATTGTTCGTTATCTCAAGTCCTACGATTTTACTTGTATTGATGAGGCGGGTTATGACACGAATGGTTTTTGCCTGGCGTTGAGCGAAGTTGACACGGCTTTGCGCCATCTCAGAAGGGGCCCAAGGCGAGCGATACGCTATTTGATTTATCGCTATAACCTCAAACAATTCGCCAATAACCATTATTTGTTTGATTTTGTTCCGGTTTTGCATATGGAGATGGCGGCGCCATGCAATCTCTTGTGTCAAATGTGTTATCAGACCGATATGGGATTGCAAGAGGACATCAAAAAGATGTCCCACAAGCAGATGCAGTGGGATTTGTTTACTAAAGTGATTGATGAAGCGTCGGATCGTGGTTGCAACGCGGTTGTCTTTGCTGGAAGAGGCGAGCCTACGCTCAATCCGCGTTTTGTGGAAATGATCCAGTATTGCCATGAGAAAGGGATTTTGGACATCAAGTTCAATACGAACGTGATGAAGTTCGACGAAGCTAAGGCGAGGAAAATCCTTTCGTTGGATGCTTTTCTAACCATTGTTTTTTCTGTGGACGCCGGCGATAAAAAGATTTTTGAAGAAATTCGCATTGGTTCGGATTTTGATTTGATCGTTGAGAATATAAAGCTTTTCAATAAAATCCGTCGGGAAGAGTTTCCCGACTCTCCGGTGCGGACTAGAGTGAACATGGTGCTTTTTCGGGAAGATCAAGACGCCGAAGCCGCCCGCGCTCTTTGGGGGCCGTTGGTGGACGAGTTTTCCGCGCGCAACGCGAATTTTGAGCAGGCTGGAAGCATTTATCAGATAGAAAACGGCGACGTTTCCCCCGGCAAGATTTGTCGGGTGTTGACTACTCGTTTGTATGTTTACGCTGATGGCGCCGTCAATCCTTGTGAAAGCGATTATCGCTGCAAGCTGATGGCGGGCAACGCTTATCAGGATTCTCTTTATGACATCTGGAACGGCGCGAAGATGACAGCTTATCGATCGGCGCACATGCGCGGGGAAAAAAATTCCATCTATCCTTGCAATAACTGCACTGGGTATTAGTTTAGAAAGGAGGAAGCTTGGGGAAAATCGGAATCTGCATCGCCGGCTACGGCGCTTTTGGGAGGAAGCTTCACGGCTACCTTTCCAAAATTGAGGATTATGAAGTTCGTTGTATTTACCACCCAGACGAAGTTAAGGCGAAATCCCATGGCCCTTTAGGCGCCCATATTCTAGGAAGAGTTTTGGGTAATGAAGCGATCAACGCTTTTGTAATCGCTACGCCAAATGATCAACACTCAGATCTTATTAGATGGATTTTTGAGGTAGGCCGTCAGCATATTTTCGTGGAAAAACCAATGACCGGCTCTTACGCTGAAGCCAAAGAAATAGCCAAAGTTGTTGATGGCAGAGTTTTTATGGTCGGACACTGCCAGAGACGAGAATCGGTTTTTAGAAAGGCTAAGAATTTAATCAGTTCTGGGATAATTGGGAAGGTTGTAAATCTGACTTTCAATTTTTCTCATGGCGGGGCCTACAACGTTGATTCCGCTAATTGGCGGTGTTCTTCGGCAAGAAATCGCGAAGGGTCTTTGGCAATGCTTGGCACGCATTGCATTGACACCATTCTGCATCTTTTGGGTCCGGTAAAATCGGTTTATGCCAGACTGGCTAATTTGTCGGAAAAAACCGAGGCTCCGGACACCAGCGCGGTTTTTCTGGAGATGAATTCCGGCGCCAGCGCTTTTTTTCAGTCAAATTACAATACTCCCAGCGAGAAACGTTGCGAAATTTTCGGAACTGAAGGCGTGATTTATATAGATCGCGACCGGATTTGGCTGAGAATCGGTCGGGATCAAAATCAAAACGGCCGTTTTATTCCGAGCGAACTTCAGAGAATGGCGACTGATGGAACTGATCCCATTGAAGAAGAACTGCGGGAATTTGCCAAAGTTATTAGAAGTGGCGGAAAAGTTGAGACGGGATTTATGGCGGGATTTGAAGTAATGAGGGTTATGGAGGCGATTTATCAAAGCGCTGTCCAAAATACTCCCCAACGGCTTTCATATTGAAAGCCGTTTTTTGTTACCAAAACACCTTTAAATGGGTTATATTTATACGATGAAAAAGCGCGTTGTTTGCTTCCCGATTACCAGTCGCATTCATTATGCCCGCCAAAAGCACTTGCTGGAAAAACTCAATAGACATTCCAAAATTGACCTCCAGTTGGTTGTTGGCGGTTCGGTTTTATTGGACAAATACGGCGAGCGTTTTTTGCCGGCGATTCAGCAATCCGGTTTGAACATTCGGGACACGCTCTTTAACGTGGTGGACGGCGGCAGCCATATCGCGATGGCCAAAACCGCCGGGTTAACGGCTTTGGAGTTCGCCAATTCTTTGCATAAATTGAATCCGGACATTGTCGTTATTCGGGGCGATCGTTTTGAGCAGTTGGCGATTGCGATGGTGGCGGCTTATTTAAATAAGACCGTCGCTCACATTGAAGGCGGCGACTTGAGCGGCACGATTGACGAAAGCGTCCGGCACGCCATTACCAAGTTGTCGCATTTGCATTTTGTCACCAACGAAGACGCCCGCCGAAGGGTTATTAAGATGGGCGAGCGCCCCGGGGCGGTTTTCAACGTCGGTTCGCCGGAAGTGGAGTTCGCGGCCAAAGTGGATCCTAAGCGCGACGGCCGCTTCGTCAACAAAGCCGGGGCCGGGCCCCAGATTGACGTTAACAAACGATTTTTGATGGTGCTTTACCATCCGGTGACTACCGAGCGGAATAACCGGGGCAAGACTGAAGCGCTCTTGCGGGCGGTGGACGCGTTAAATCTTCCGGCGATTTGGTTCTGGCCTAATAGCGATGCCGGCACTAACGAAATCGCCAAAGCCATCCGGGTCTACCGCGAGCACGGAAAATTGAAAAACAATAAAATCCGGTTTGTCACAGATCTTTTGCCGGAAGATTTCATCGGACTGCTCCGCAAAACGAGCGTCCTGGTCGGCAATTCCTCTTCCGGCATCAAGGAGGCATCCTATTTTGGAATTCCGGCGGTTAATATCGGCAGCAGGCAAAAAGGCCGCCTTCGCGCGGAAAATGTGTTGGATGTCGGGAATAATCAGAGCGCTATTGCCAAGGCGATCAATACCCAGCTGAAGCACGGAGCTTATCCAAGATCAAAAATCTATTATCAGCCCGGAACCAGCGACAAAATCGTTAAAGCCTTGAGTCGGGCCAAGCTTTATGCTCAAAAAACTTTCCACGAAGTAATCGCTAATAATGCGAATAATAAATTGAAAGTTAAATAACGCCAATTCTATTTATAAAATGATAAAAAAAATAATAGAAAAAATAAAAATCGTCTGGCCTAACTTGGTTTATCTCAAGCGCGGCAAATCGGTTCGGCCCCTTTATAGAATTTTCCGGCCCTACTATATCCTTACCCGCGGCGTTTTGCCGGTCTGGCTTTATGCCATCAATCGTAAAGCTTGCCGATTGCACGAAGAAAATAAAAAACCGTTAAATTATCTTCAGCAAAAATTAGTCGGCGAAATGAGGGCAAACGGCGTGGCGATGACGCATTTGGACGAGCTTTTCCCCGGGCAGAATCTTTTGCCAAAACTTCAAGAGTGCGCGAAGGGCTTGATTGGCAGCGGCCAAAAAAGAGAGAAGGGGAAAATTTATATTACCGATCTTCTTGAAAAGATGACTACTGTGGATTTTGAAAATCCATTTGTGAAAGTGGCCCTTTCACCGGAAGTAGTCTCCATTGCCAACGGGTATTTAGGCATGCAATCCAAATTTTTCATGCATAGCCTGACTTTAGTTTCTCCGGTCGGCGACGCCAAGCCGATTTCTTCCCAACGATGGCATCGGGACCCGGAGGATAAAAAACTTTTTAAAATTTTCATTTATCTTAGCGATGTTGATGAGGAAGCCGGACCATTCACTTATTTTATGGGTTCCCAGGCTGGGGGGAAATGGGGCCGGAAATTTCCTCAAGTGCCGCCGCAGGGGAGAATTGACATCAATGGGGAAGTTATACAAAAATTAGCCGGCCAGGATGGGATTCGGGTTGGCACCGGCAAGGCTGGTTCGGTGATATTCTGCGATACGGCTGGAATTCATCGCGGCGGGTATGCCAAGAGTAAAGAGCGATCGATGTTTACCGGCGGTTTTTGTTCCAGCGCTTCGCTTTGGCTGCCAAAATTCCTTTATCCGGCGGATAGTGAAATTGGTAAAATCGAGGATCCGGCGACGCGCTACGCCCTGAGTCCTTGGTTCGATAGGGCCCGGGGAAACGCCGGAGTGGAAATGATGTAAAGCGGTTGGTGAATCAAAATGAACAAGAATTTATCAAAAATTTTAATCGGTCCAGAAGAAAGCGTTAAGGCCGCCCTAAAAAAACTGGCAGATAATGACAGCAACGCAACTTCTTTGCCAGCGGGGATGATTTTGGTTGTGGAAAAAAACGGCCGGCTTGCCGGCATTGCCACCGACGGCGATATTCGCCGATCGCTTTCTAGAGGCGTAACTTTGCAAAGCCCGATTTCCAAAATTATGAATCGCAACCCCTTCGCCGTAGAAAGCGGTAAAAGCAATGCCGAAATTCTGGCTTTTATTTCTGGCCAAAGCCATCTGGAGAATTGGCACAAAAACCGGCTGGCCAATCGTCTCAATAAAATAATCATTGTTGATAAAGAGAAACGGCCCGTTGATTTGGTTTCTTTTTATGATCTTTGGCACCGGAGCGATGTGCGCTTAAAGCAAATCGGTGTTTTGGGTTTGGGATATGTAGGTTTAACTTTGGCTCTTACGTTGGCAGATTTAGGTTTTACCGTTAAGGGTTTTGATATTAATGCCGCGGTTCGCGAGTCTCTAAAGAAAGGCAGGCCTCATTTTTATGAAAACGGCATAGGCCAAATGCTCAAAGATTGTCTCAATAAAAAGTTTGAAGTGGCGGCCAATTTTACCGGCAAGAATCAGTGCGATATTTATTTCATCGCCGTTGGTACGCCGCTCGGTAAGAGTAAAAAGCCAGATTTGAAATACCTTAGAAGCGCCGCCGAAAAAGTAGGGAAGGTTCTAAAATGCGGCGATTTGGTGATTCTGCGATCCACGGTTCCCATCGGCACCACCAGAAATTTCGTCGTGCCGATTTTGGAAAAAACTTCTTCTTTAAAAGCCGGCGACGGTTTTTTGGTGGCCTTCGCTCCGGAGCGGACAATTGAAGGAAAGGCTTTGGAGGAATTGCGGAGCTTGCCTCAAGTTATCGGCGGTCTTAATAAAGCCAGCGTGGATTTAACGGCCGCGCTTTTTAACAACCTGACTCATTCCACCGTTTTGGTGGACTCATTGGAGGAAGCGGAAGTCGTGAAATTAGTCAATAATACTTACCGCGACGTAACCTTTTCTTTTGCCAATGAATTGGCTTTGATCTGCCATCGTTTTGGCATTGACACCCGAAGGATTATTGAAGCCGCCAATCGGGGATACGGGCGGAGCAATGTGCCGCTTCCGAGTCCCGGTGTTGGCGGAGCTTGCCTGGAAAAAGATCCTTTTATTTTTTCGGAAAGCGCTAAATCTAAAAATTACGAACCGCTTCTGCCGACGAATTCTCGGAAAATCAGCGATTTGATGGTGGATTTTGTTTCTCAAAATGTCGTTGAATTTTTGCGAGAGCATAAGCCGGGAGTCAAGAATCCGAAAGTGCTGGTGCTGGGATTCGCCTTTAAGGGTCGGCCGGTAACTTCCGATATGCGAGGCTCCACAACCGTTCCTTTAATTAAAAAAATACAGAAAATAACAAAAAATATTCACGGCTTTGATCCGGCTGTTCAGCGGTCCGAAATTGTTGGCTTGAAAGTAAGGCCGGTTTCCGATCTGAAGAAAGGTTTTGCGGGGGCGGATGCGGTGGTGATTATGAATAACAACCCCGCTTTTGAAAATTTGAGGATTCGGCCGCTGCTTTCTCTGGCCAATAAACCCTGCTTCCTTTTTGACGCGTGGGGACTTTATGAAAAAGATGAAGTAGCCAAAGTCCGTCACGCCAGGTATAAAAGATTATAAAACATGCCTAAAATATTGGGGATTATCACCGCCCGCGGCGGCTCTAAAGGAGTTCCCGGTAAAAACATTAAACTTTTGGGCGGTAAGCCGCTGATTGCTTACACAATTGAAGCCGCCAGAAAATCCGGCGTTTTTGACCGGATAATTTTAACTACCGATGATCCGAAGATTGCCGAAGTGGCTAAGCGGTTCGGTTGTGAAGTGCCGTTCATGCGCCCGAAAGAACTGGCCGCCGATGACACCCAGCATTTGCCGGTTTTGCGTCATGCGATCTCCTGGCTGAAGGACAATGAAGGCTATTATCCGGATTACGCGATGACTCTTCACCCTACTTCGCCGTTCCGCCGTTCCGAGCATATCCGTCTGGCCGCGGAAATAATTTTAAAAACCGGAGCCGATTCGGTTCTGGGCGTTTCGGAAATTCCGGGACATTTCAGTCCGCATAAGGCTATGACCATGAATGCGGGCGGAGCGCTGACTCTTTTTAACGGCAATCCGGTAAAAAAAAGAACCATGCGCCGCCAGGATCTCGCGCCTTGTTATTTCAGCAATGGCACCATTTATCTTTATAAAACCGACAATTTATTTAAAGGAGACGGTCAAGCCGAGTTTTTCGGCGATGATGTCCGGGCCTGCGTGATGGACGCCAGGTATGGGGTAGATATAGACACAATGGAAGACTGGGAGTATGCCGAGTTTATGTTTCCAAAAATGAACCGCGATGGCGGATAAAAAATGATTATTCAAATAACCGAACCTATTGATTATTCGCCGAAAGCCCTAGCGATTTATCGGTCGCTGGGCAGGGTGGTTTTTGACTCCAAGCCGCGCCGGGACGCCGATGTTTTGGCGATCGGTTTGAAATACCGCATTGATAAAAAGTGGCTGGACGCGATGCCGAAGCTGAAAGTAGTCGGCTGGCAAGGAACCGGTTTGAACCACATTGACGTTAAGGAATTAAAAAAGCGCGGCGTTAAGCTGATCAGCCTGCGGGGTCGCAAGGATTTTTTGAAGAATATTCCCTCAACCGCCGAAGAAACAATCGCACTCATTCTGGCATTGGTTAGAAATATCCCCTGGGCTTTTGACGCGACTAAGAAGGGAAGCTGGGATCGGGTGCCTTGGCGGGGCAGCCAGCTTTATCAAAAAACCCTCGGCCTGATTGGCTTTGGGCGCCTCGGCCGGATTATGGCTCGTTACGCGCGCGCTTTTGGCATGAACGCAATCGCCTACGATCCTTTTGTCTCAGAGAGTATGATGAAGCGATTCGGCGCCGCTAAAACCGATCTTGATAAGCTTCTAAAAAAATCCGACATTGTTTCCCTGCACGCGCTTTTAACCGAGGGCAATCACGGTCTTTTACGGGAAAGGCATTTCCGGCTGATGAAGCCGACGGCAGTTTTGGTAAATACCGCCAGGGGGGAGCTAATCGCCAAAGGAGCGCTGGAAAAAGCGTTAAAAAACAAATGGATTGGCGGCGCGGCTTTGGACGTTTTATGGGACGAACGGAGTGACGGCAGTCACTTGAAAAATAACGTCCTTTTGGAATACGCCAAGAAAAATAATAACTTGATTATAGTCCCCCATATCGGCGGCGCCACCTTTGAGGCGATGGCGGCTACTCAGGATTACATCGCCGAGCTGATAAAAAAGTATTTTAAAAAATAATCCATGCTCGTTTGGTTTTTATTGGCCATCAGCGCGGCGGCCGCTAACTCTTTTGCCCAAGTTTCTCAAAAGGCGGCTATTTTGATAAGCCGCTATTCAAAAATCTCCATCTGTTTTTTCGCGTCTATAACTGCCGCTTTGATTTCGCTTTTCTTTTCCTATTTCGTTATCGGCTTTCTGGCTTTTGATCCGA
>Ga0187893_10008211_pt1 | contig 16599 bp, 15 predicted proteins | sample MA1701074metaG_FD_139574 | JGI IMG/M metagenome (GOLD analysis project Ga0187893, IMG submission 139574) | White microbial mat communities from a basaltic lava cave in the Kipuka Kanohina Cave System on the Island of Hawaii, USA - MA170107-4 metaG ...
CGGCGGCGAGGAGGAAGAATACCTGCGCTCCAAGCGCGATGGATATTAGCTGCCAACTGCGTTTGAGCATCTCGTCCGCCATAGCCAGTTTGCCATTTTTTGAAGGACCGTCGCCTTTCGTCCATGAATTGCATTGTCATCACCGATCTGGATGGGACGCTGCTTGACCACGACACCTATTCCTTCGCCGAAGCAATGCCGGCGTTGCGGCGTCTGAAACAGCTAGCCGTTCCCGTGATCCCATGCACCAGCAAGACCCGCGCCGAGACCGGGTACTGGATGAACCGGCTGGATCTCGATGGGCCGTTCGTAGTCGAGAATGGAGGAGCGGTGTACGTGCCGCGCAACATGTTCCCCTTTCCGCACGATCTGGTTCCCGCCGGAGAGGGCTGGTCCCGTCTGGAACTTGGAGCCTCATACGCGCAGCTTCGGTCCCAGTTGAAAGCAGCGGCCTTTGAGTCAGGTTGCCAAGTAACCGGATTCGGTGATTGGAGTGTCGAAGAAATCGCTTCGATCTGCGATCTGCCGCCGGATCAAGCCGCAATGGCCCGTCAAAGAGAGTTTGACGAACCGTTCCTCATAGAGGATCAGCAAAAGGCGTGCCTCCTTCTAGGGGCGATTGAGCGGAAGGGGCTCTGCTGGAGCCGCGGCGGGCGTTTTTATCATATCCATGGCGCGAATGACAAAGCCGAAGCCGTTAAGACCTTGGCAAGCTGGTACCGGCAATGGCGTCCCGGCGTGCGCGTCATCGGTCTAGGCGACGGACTGAACGATGCCTCCTTTCTAAGAGAAACAGATACGGCCATACTGTTGCCTTCTCCGGTGATCGAAGAACTCATGCGGCGGATTCCCGGGGGCATAAGGGCTCCCGAACCCGGTCCGCGCGGCTGGAATGAGGCGCTGATGCGGTTGCTCAATCATTAGTCTTTGATGTCCAATCCGGCCTTCCGCAAACCGGCGGCGCCGGCAGCGCCGCTGCTCGCTTAGGTTAAAGATGGCTCCAGACGGCTTTTTCGTGTTCTTGCTCGGCGTCCTTTTTCTGAGTGAGGTAGTTGCGCACCGGTTCGCGCGATCCCAGGCCGATGGCGAGGCTCCCGGCCAGCGCCGCGCCACCCGCAAGGATGACGAATGCGGCCAGGAACACGGAAGGCGCGAAATTCAGGGTTTGCGCAGCTACGACGATCGAGATGAAAGAAACGCAGACGCGCACGGCCGAAGCCCAGCGGCGAGGATGCGGGAGTTCTTCATTGCATGCCCATACCAGCATGCTGCGGCCAAAGTAGCGCGCCAGCCAGAAACCGGCCAGCAGAATAATCCCCGCCGTCACGAGCTTCGGAAACAGAAAAACGGTTCCCTCGATAATTTGCGTCGTCAGCCGCGTATTAAAAACATCCAGGGCGATAAGCCACCCCAGAACGACGATGAAGCCATAAACCGCGGACGCCACCAGCCGCGCGCCCGGAGTTCGCCCAACCCTGCCCAGCATGGGGCCTAATCCTGTATCGGAGAGGAAGTTGTCGATTACGGTCGCTTTCATAGCGCGGAGCAGCACCCAGCGCACGCACAGGGCGACAACCCAAGTGACCAGCAGAATCACAAGGGCCGCGAGAATAGACGGGAGGTAGAGGTTGGCGTGTGCAAACAGCCGGTCGAAGGTGTTCTGCAAGATGGACTGAAAAGCTTGAATCATGGTTGTACCTCCTGAGAAATCTCTTTGCTTGTGGGCGCGTGCTTGGGTGCAGAAGCGGGATCGGGAATTGTATGTCGGCTCCAGGCCGCCTTGAGGTAATCCCGGTTTCGCTCGAAAGTGCGGCAAAGCGCTTCCATGCGCTCCTCGAAATCGTCGGCGAACATATCCTTGGTTTCAATGACAAACGATCCAACCCGGCCTATGTAGAGAGGCGTAAAGGAGCGCAATAGGTGGCCGCGCTCGATCGGCTTGTGATGGAAGGCCACGGCGAAATCGTAAACGATGCGCACCCACAGTTCGTCGCTCAAGTGAAAAGTCGATTGCGCTTCCGCGCTTTTGGCGGCCGCCACCAGCGCCTGTATGCCGCGCAGCGTATCCGGCTGTAGAGCCTGTTCCCAGATTTCGCCCAATTCCTGCGCGCCCTGGCGGAAGTTCCGCAGCATGCGCTCCAGGTTAACGGGTATGGGATCGAGCCCCACATCGTATCGGAAGCCGAACAGATCTATAGGCTCGCTGACTTTTGTACGCCGCCAGACCGGCTCGTATTCTTCCATGAGGCTGAACAGGCTGCCAAGAACCTGTACGAACATCGCGCTTAAGTCCGAGCCCGGGTCCTTGGCGTCATGGAGTTTGGCTCCCAGGAAACTCTGGCACACCCGGAAGCCCTCGGCAACGGCAATCGTCGTCATCCAAATGTCGATTCCAAAGCGTGCGACTTCGGTCTCCCAGTCGTTGCGTGCAAGGTAGCGGCGCACCAGGCCGGACGACATGCCGAAGTCGCCGCCGATCGGCTGCCGGATGCGCTTGCCGTACAGCGTGCGCGTCAGCGGATAGATGATGCTGTTAGTGATCGTCCCGTCGTACTTGTGCCGGTGATAATACGGCGTAACAAAATCGTAGCCGTGAAGCAGCACGGGACGGATCAGCAGGTCAAACCACTCCGGCGTAATCGAGCGAAGGTCGGCGTCCACCACCGCGCAGGCTTTCGCGTTCAGCGCCGCGGCAAGCTGAAACACCAGACGGAACGCGCTTCCCTTTCCGGGAATGCCGTGATAAGGGAACGTGAGACGATTCACCGGCTTCAGCGGAGTGTTCAGCAGGAGGATATGCGAATCCTCGACTTTCGATTCCAGCACCGCTTGTGGAGTGCCGTCGGAGGATCCGCCATCGGAATTCACAATCACTCCCGTGAACTGAGGGAAATATTTGAGTATGCCCGCATGCGCGGCGCGCACTACGTGTCCGATCGTTTTGGCGTTGTTGTAACTGGGAATCCCGATCACGATATCGGCGCTCTGAAGTTTGCCGACGGCGGCTTCCACTTCTTGCTGGGCAAATCGGATGTTCATGCTCTCCTTCAGCGGACAACCGCCTCGGACGGCTGGTTGTCGTATTCCACCGCGCTGCGCAGCCGGTCGAAGAAATCGGGGATGGCGGCCAGGACGCGGTTCCAGTTCGGAATCAAGGGTAAGCCGAGTGGATCGACAAGAAAATCGGACGCGGCGCGCCGCAGGCTGAGAGCGAATGTCGAAACCGCCACTTCCTCGATGTGACGGTCGAACTTCAAGCCGTTCAGCATGGCATCGGCGTAATAGCGGTGTATGGTGTCTTCAGCCATGCGAACATAGCGGACCTGAAGCGTCTGAAAATGTGCGCTGGTGAGCACGACTCCTTCCCCCGCGATCGTGCGAAACAGGGATTTGGCTATGTCGGACGCCATCCGGCTAAGTCCGCGCGTGGGGTCTTCCGCGGACAGACTCTGGTGCTTGTGATCGTAGTTCTCGGCCAGGTCCACCTGACATACACGCGCCGTCGCGCAATTGCGAAATACCTCAGCCAGCACGCCCACTTCCAGGCCCCAATCTCCTGGAATCCGGTTCACTCGGGCCAGATTGGAGCGCATGGCGAACTCGCCCGCCAGCGCGTAGCGGAAACTGTCCAGGAATCTCAGGAAAGGCACCCCCGGAGCTATAGATTCCAAGGCCCGGACCAGCGGAGTAAGGAACAGCCGGGTGACGCGCCCGTGCATGCGATCGGTTACCCGCGCGTAGAAACCTTTGCAGAATTCGAAACCGAGATTGACGTTGGCGACCGGGTAACACAGCCGAGCCAGCATTTCACGCTCGTAGTTGAGAATGTCGCAATCGTGGAGCGCGATTATCTCGGCCTCTCCTTGCGCCAGCAGGTATCCGTAGGCGAGCCAGCAAGACCGTCCTTTGCCGTCCGGGCCGGCCGAGAGTTTGTGCTCCTCCAGAAGGCTAAACAGGTTCTGGATGCGCTCGCTGTCAATCCACAGGAAAGTGACCTTCTGAGGGAAGTCCCGAAAGAAGGATCGCGCCTGAAGGTAATCAGCCATATTCGCCCGGCCCAAGGCCACCACGATTTGCCGTACATAGCGGACCCGGGAAAGTGCATCGATAATCCGCTTCATGGATGCGGTTTCGAATTCCGAATAGAGTGCGGGGAGAACCAGACCGATGGGCAGCGTCCGGCTGAAATCTTCAAGCTCAGCTTCCAAACGCTCTAGTCCGTTCGGGTTGAGCCTATGGAGAGTAGCCAGTACTCCGGTTTGATAGAAATCAGACAAAGATTGCCTCCTTGTAACGAATTTGGCCGATAACAAGCCAAGCGGGTATCCCTTCTATCCGGGAATTCCAGCTAGATAAGGCATGAAGAGAAGCTTTGCCCAAAAAGGAAAGCGGCCCTTGCCACGGGGCCGCCTTCGGTGTGGTCAGCCTGCCATTGTAGGCAGGTCAGAGTTCCGCTCTAGGAGGTTGGCCCGGTGTCAGTGTCCATTTGCCGTGGAACCGGCAACGGGGATTTCAGAGGCAATACCGAGCCAGAATTGAACCTATTATGCCAGAGGATTGAAGGTCCGCCTATCCCGGAAACAGGTGAATCTGCCGGTGAAAAGTGCGGGAGGCCCAATCAGACCTCCATGCGCCGGGCAGTGCCGTTCCACCTCATCCGCCGGCCCGTTTTCAGCGACTCCATTGCCATGCACAACACCACGTTAGCGTGCTGCCCCATTTCTACCGTGGCATTCGGATCCTTGCGAGTCCTCACGCATTCCAAAAAATTGCGGATATGCGCTCTGGCTGCTCCGCTGAAACTGCCCGGCCGCCGCAGCTCTAGCTCAGCCTTCAGATCCAGGGCCTTGGGATCTTCGCGATAGAGCGCATACGACTCCCGCCCCACGTCAAAGCGAGCTTTGCTGCCGTGAAACTGCTTCATCTGGTCGTTGACGCCCGCGTAGCGCATCGCCTGGTAGCCGAGCGTAAACACGGCCAGATACCCCTCCGGATATTCCACCGACATGGTGCAGGTCTCCGGCACTTCCGCCCCGGCTATGTTGGGACGCAAGCCGCTGGCCGTCACCACAGCCGGGTAGGTCGAGTTCATAAGCCAGTGAATGGCATCGATCACGTGCGCGGCTTGCCCCACCAGTAGCCCGCCGGAATAATCCCAGAACCAGTACCAGTTAAAGAAACGCTCCGCCGATGTCTGGCGCTGCGGCGCTGGGCCGATCCACTGCTTCCAGTCCAGGCTGCCCTGAAGCTGGGCCTTGCGGAACTGCGCCGTGTGATTCAGCCACCAGCTATTGACAAGGCGCACCGTACCCAGCGCGCCGGAATCCATCACTCGCTTGGCTTCCTGAAAGACATCGAAGCTGCGGCGCTGCGTGCCCACCTGAACGACGCGGCGGGTCCGGCGCACGGCTTCTATCATCCGAAACCCGTCCTCGATGGTGTGCGCCAGCGGCTTTTCGACATAAACGTCCTTACCCGCTTCAACGGCATCGATGGTCATCTGGGCATGCCAATGATCGGGAGTCGCCACAACCACCACCTGAATGGATTTGTCTTCCAGCATCCGGCGGTAATCGCCATATCCCTTGGCGCCCGTCGAGGCCGCTTTCAAGCCTGCGGCGAGGTTCGGTTCATAGACATCGCACACGGCTGCCATCTCGACGCCTATTTCTTTGAACTCCGCCGTCAGATATCTGCCGCGGCCTCCGGCCCCGATGATGGCGCCGCGCAATCGGTCATCGGCGCTCAGCATCGCGGCCGCGCCGGCCGCCAGTGCGCTTCTTCGTGCTATGGTTCCCATCGCATGCATTATACGCGCTTCAGCCCCGGACGGAAACGCCCTATAATCAGGGTGTGGAACACGCCGTAAAACGTGAAACCGGCCATTCGGTCTGCGCGCTGGATTGCCCGGACTGCTGCTCGCTGCTGGTGACTATCGAAAACGGTAAAGGCGTCAAGCTGCGGGGCAATCCGGATCATCCGGTAACTCGAGGATTCCTGTGCGCGAAAGTCACGCGCCATCTGGAACGTGAGTATCACCCAGACCGCCTTCTGTTCCCGCTCAAGCGCGTAGGCGGGAAAGGCCAAGGCAGGTTCGAGCGCATCGGCTGGAATGAAGCGCTCGATACAATCGCCGGCAGGCTCAGCGACACCGCGCGCACTTACGGACCGGAAGCGATTCTTCCCTACAGCTACGCAGGCACCATGGGCCTGCTGAACGGCTCCGGCATGGACAGGCGTTTTTTTCATCGCCTGGGGGCTTCCCGCCTGGACCGCACCATCTGCTCGGCGGCGGGCGGAGCTGGTCTCAGCGAAGCTCAAGGGCTGCGTTATGGCGTCGAGCCGGAACAGTTCCGCAACGCCAAATTCATCCTCTGCTGGGGCGGCAATATTCTTGGGACCAACGTTCACCTCTGGCCTTTCGTGACCGAGGCGCGGCGCAATGGCGCCCGGTTCTATGTCATCGATCCCGTCAAGAACCGCACCGGGGCGCTCGCGGACCGGCATTACGAAATCTATCCCGGCGCCGACATGGCTCTGGCGCTCGGCATGATGCACGTCATCATTGGCGAAGGCCTCCATGACAGAGGCTACGTGGAATCTTATACGCATGGGTTCGAACAACTGCGCGCTAAGGCCGCCGAATACCCGCCAGAGCGTGTCGCCGCGCTCACGGGCATCGAAAAAGATGACATCGTCTCGCTTGCGCGCGAATACGCTACGGCGCAGCCGGCTGTCATCCGTCTCAATTACGGAGTCCAGCGCAGCGACCGCGGGGGCGCCGCCACGCGGGCCATCGCCTACTTGCCCGTAATCACGGGAGCGTGGAAGTTTGCGGGCGGGGGCATGCAGCTTTCGACTTCACAAGCCTTCCATCTAAACCGCGCGGGTCTGGAAATGCCCGATCTGCAACAGAAGAGTCCGCTTGGCCGGCCTGCCCGATTGGTCAACATGAGCGAGCTGGGCAAGATACTTACAACGCTTGAGAATCCGCGGGTCCATGCCATGGTGGTCTATAACTCCAACCCGGCCGCGATCGCGCCAAATCTCAATCTGGTTCGCCGCGGATTGGAGCGTGAGGACCTTTTCACGGTTGTGCTGGAGCAGTTTCAAACCGATACGGCCGATTACGCCGATATCGTTCTCCCATCCACAACGTTTCTGGAGCACACGGATCTTTATCTCGCCTACGGTCACTACTTCCTCCAACTGGCGCGGCCTGTGCTACAGGCCCCGGGCGAAACCAAATCCAATGTCGAAATGTTCCGCCTTCTCGCCGCGCGGATGGGCTTGGACGATCCCTGCTTCCGCGATTCCGATGACGACATGATTCGCACGCTGCTCGATTCCCCGCATCCTTTCGTCAAGGGAATCACCCTCGAGCAGCTCGATCGGGAGCGTTCCGTCCGTCTTAAGATCTCCGAGCCGGGTAAGCCCTTTCTACCCTTCGCCGGAGCCAACTTTGGGACCGCCGATGGCCGGTGCGAATTGAGCGCCGCCGGTCTGGACTATGTTCCTCCGGTCGAGTCCCGGCTGGGCGACGCCGCGCTCCATGCGCAGTATCCGCTTGAGCTGGTCTGCTCGAAAAACGATGATTCCATGAACTCCACTTTCGGAAACCGGCCGGATGTTGATGAGCAGACTGCCCAGTTGTGGATGCATTCGCAAGATGCCGCGCCGCGTCAAATCGAAGACGGTGACGCGGTCCGTGTATATAACGCCCGCGGAAGCGTAATTTTAAAGGCCGGTGTGAATGGGCATGTCCGTCAGGGCGCGGTTCGCGCTCCGTCGGTTCGATGGCCGAAGTTGTCCCCGGACGGTCAAGGCATCAATTCGCTCGTATCGGATCGCCTCACCGATATAGGAGGCGGCCCTGTCTTTTACAGTTGTCTGGTCGAGGTCGAAAAATGCGGCGATTGACCGCCATCGGCATCTGTATACTGTTGTTGGCCGCGGCCGGATGCAAGAAGCCCAAGCGCGTCCGCGCAACCGCTTCCAACGCCGACGAGCCGTTCACTCCGGACACCACATTGCGCTCCGTCGTCCACGTCGCGGATCCCAAATGCGCCATCCAACTCGTTCGCGGCTTTCACGAAGTGGAAGGCAACTCCTGGCGGTGGACAAAGGGAAGCTTCGCGGTCACGCTGCGCGCTCCGGTCAATGCTTCCCGCAACGGCGCCTGGCTTGTGGTGAAGCTTGCCGTTCCGGAGTCCGTGATCGAGCATACGGAGCGGGCCAGCCTCTCCGCAAACGTCGCGGGCTTCCCTATCCCAGCCGAAATCTACTCCAAGAGCGGCGATTACACCTATCGAAAAGAGGCGCCTGCCCGAGTCTTCAAGAATGACGCGGTGACCGTCGAATTCGCCCTTGATCGATACATCGCGGCCGGCGCCGTCGAGCAACGCGAACTGGGAGTCATCGTTTCCATGCTCGCCTTGGAGGCCAGGTGAAAACGGACTTTCCGCGAAAACCGCTCGACTACGAACGGCCCTCGCAAGCCGAGCAACGAAGCGCGGGTCAGCAGTTGCTCGAACGCTTCCGCAACCGGCGCAGCGTGCGCGCTTTTTCCTCCGACCCTGTGCCGATTGAAATCATCGAGAATGCGATCCGGTTCGCATCGCTTGCTCCCAGCGGAGCCAACCAGCAGCCGTGGCGCTTCGTCGTTGTTCGTGACCCTGAAGTCAAACGCCGCATCCGGGAAGCCGCCGAAGCCGAGGAAAAAGAAAACTACGACCGGCGCTTCCCGCAGGAATGGCTCCAGGCATTGGAGCCGTTCGGAACCGATTGGCGCAAGGAGTACCTTGAAATAGCGCCGTATCTGATCGTTATTTTCCGCATCGATTACGGCTTGGACGGCGAGCGGCGCGTCAAACACTACTATGTCCAGGAATCCGTCGGAATTGCCGCGGGATTCCTGCTGACCGCCCTGCACTTTGCCGGCCTGGCCACCCTGGTTCACACGCCCAATCCCATGGGTTTCCTCACCAGAATCCTGGAACGGCCCACTAACGAGCGGCCGTTCCTGCTTATCCCGGCAGGCTATCCCGCCGACGGGGCGACGGTTCCCGTCATTGAGAAGAAGCCGGTCGAGCAGATCATGCTGGTTCGTTGATGCGGGCCGATGCGGCGATCCTCGTGCCCGGCCTCGGCCCGCTGTGCTACCTTCAAGGTTTCTATGGCCTTTGAATCCGACAAGACGATGTTCGAGATCTACCGGGAGAGCACCTATACAGGCAAGTATCGCGTCGTCTATTTTACCGAGCTTCAGGATCACAACAAAGAGTTTGAGATCAACCGCGCCATGGCCGGCGAGCATCTCTTTGATGGGTTCATTAAAAACTTCCGCAAAGACGAGGCGAAGGAAATCATCGACCAACTGCTGGGTCGTCTCAATGGCGGTGAAACGCTTGGCGCCGACTCGATCAAGAACGCCCTCGGCGACCACTTTACAGCTTAGCCGGATCTCTTAGCCCGGCAGCACCCGTCGCAACCAGGATTCCACGATGGGCCCCCCTTTCGATGGGAAGCGATGCCCGCCGGGAAGCAGATGAAACTCAACGTCGGTGGCGCGATGCGAGAGTTTACGTTTGTAGTCGGCCGTTATCGATTCGGGAAAGAATTCGTCGTCCTTTCGAGCGATATGAAGCAATGGGCAGACCACATTCCCGTAGTTGCCGGTTTCCCAGTCCTTGGGCACTCCGCCGCAAATGCCAATTACCCCGCCTACTTCATCCGGATAGGTGGCGGCAAACCTGTAGTCAAACCCCACGGGTTGTGAGAACCCCAGTAGTACCGTTCGTTCGGCGCCGATGCCGAATCGATCTTCCATCCGGCGGCGTAGTTGCAGAATCATCTCGTGATGCAACTGGATGTTGGAACGGCCGTGGTTGCGCGTCCCCCAGTTGTAACCGACAGCCGCATCGGGCTGGTTTTGATGGAGGTAGAATTGAAATGGCGCCTGTAGGGCGGCGATGAGCCGGTTCGGGCCAAGCAGGACGCTGGAAAGTCCAAGCATAGTACGGGCGGTCATGCCGTACCCATGAAGTGCGAGGACCAATAGATCGGGCGGTGTTTGAGGAATCTGAAGTAGGTAATGGCATTCGACGGGTACCAGAAAGGCATGACTCTCTTCTGAGAATTCCTGGAGATTATTTTCAAGCTGCATGAAGATATTAGCCTAGCAAGCCGATAATAGGATGGGAGCGCACAGATTCGACTCCGGCCATCACCCGGTGAGACATCGAGGCCTCGTTTAAGCGATTCAATCTCGGTAAACTACTCCAAGGAGTCCAAGGCAGTGGATTTCGTGAATCAATTGGTCGTATTAGATCGCGCCGTGGCCCTTTCGCGGGTAGGAGGCGATGTGGAACTGCTAAAGGAAATGGCGCAGTTGTTTCTCGAGGAATTCCAGGGCCAGATTCAAGCTGTTCGCGACGCCGTTGCCTCACAGGACCCCAAAGCCATTGAGCGCTCCGCCCATTGTCTGAAAGGGTCCATCGGCAGTTTCGGGGCCGTGGCGGCTCATCGGGCAGCCCTCGCCTTGGAGATGCTCGGCCGCAAGGCCGACCTTGCCCCTGTTGGCCCGGCTCTCAGCGAACTCGAGCATGCGCTCACACACCTTAAGCCGGAACTGGAAAAACTCGCTCAAGAAACCCTGTAATCCTTCTGAACTGTCAAACCCTATTTGCTATGATAAAAGGGTTATGGCAATGCTAAAGCGATTCCGGATACAGAATCCAGAGACCGGCCAAATCGCCACAATCATGGCAGTCTTGCCCAAGGGCACCGACCAGGATGCCTACGTCGCTGACGCTGTAAAGCGTTTCGATTGGAAGGGTTGGCAGGAGTCCCAACAGAAACACTTCAAAGTCCGCGTCGGTCAGCAGAAACAAAAAAAGGCCAAATAGCCTTCCGAGCGCTGCTTCCGCCGCTTTCAGTGAAACTTTTCTAATTCAGGTTCGCCGGCCGGGCGCTACTCACGCGTGGTGGCCGGGTCAATAGATCGGGTTGTCGACCACGCCGGCGACCATGGACAATCCCATCTCAGGCGACGGGCGCTAGTCTAGCGATAGATGGGAGACAGTTTCGCGCGGACGTAATCCATGCAGCGGTTCAGCGAGTCCTCCGCGCTGACACGGAAATAGTGATGATCCAGGTTGATCCAACCTCGGTAGTTGCTCCTCTTGAGGATTCGCATGATGCCCTGAAGATCCACTTCGCCCTGACCATAGTCCATGTTGCACAGCAGGAATGTCGCCTCCTGTGTGCCGCCCTTCATGAGCTTCCCGTTCGGCAACCTGACATCGTTGTGAGCAAAGTTGTACTTGGCGTCGACCAGATCGAAATAGATCAGACGGCCGGCATGCTTTTCGAACATCTCCATAATGTCGCATCCGGTGATGTAGAGATGGACGGTGTCCGGGCACCAGTGAAACTTCTTCGGATCGGTCAGCCTTAACATCAGCTCGATCTCGTCCTGGCTTTGCAGCAACCCGCCCTGGGAGTGATTGTGATGGCCGCAGCGGATGCCGTATTCGGCGCACACATCGCCCAGCCGATTGAAGAACTGGGAGGCGACGCGGATGTGCTCCCGGTTCAGCACCTTGTTGACCTCGCCCGGGCCAAACACCACAAGTTCGGTGGCGCCGAAATCGTTCAGCAGCTTACAAGCCTCGCGCACGCGCTTCTCCGTCTCATCCTGACCCTTGAGGTCGTCGGCCTTGTTCAGTCCGCTGCTGAAGGACATCGTGGACATTCTCAAGCCGCGTTTGGATAGTTCAGAGTTCAGTTGCGCAAGGGTCATGCCCAGCTCACTGAGGACGCCGGGCCAGCCCGTGAAGCGCAGCCCCTGGAAGCCGGTATCCTTGATCACGTCGAGCATCTCGCGGTAAGCCGAGGCAGTGACGCTGGGCCAGAGAGTGGAGCTCCACACGAAACTGCTGACCGACCAGCGTATATTCGCAACACCGGCCGGCATCGCGGCTTCGGCGCGTCCGCGCATCGCGGTTATGGATGCGGCGAAAGAGGTCAGAATCTGGCGTCGGGTCACGGACATTTCTCCTTTGGCGTTGCGCGGGCGCCTACTTATAAATGGGATTGAGGTGTTCCTTGACGTAGCTCATGCATCGGCCGAGATTGAATCGTGGATTCACCGAAGCCCAGTGGTGATCGAGATTGATCCAGCCCCGGTACTTCACCTTTTTCAAAATGTGCATGATGCCGCGGAGATCCACCTCGCCGTATCCGTAGTCCTTGTTGCTGAGAACGAAGGTGGCGTTGTGGGTGCCCGCCTTGTCGATTTTGCCGTTGGCGCTGCGGACGTCGTCGTAGGCGAATTCATAGCTTGCGTCCACCAGGTCGAAGAAGGTCAGCCGGTGAGCGTACTTCTCGAAAAGGCCGATGATGTCGCAGTTGGCCATGTACAGGTGAACGGTGTCCGGACACCAATGAAACTTCTTCGGATCGGTCAGCTTCAGAAGCAGTTCTATCTCGTCCTGGTTCTGGATCATCTGCCCCTGGGAATGATTATGCAGCCCGGCGCGAATTCCATATTCGGCGCAAACGTCGCCGAGGCGGTTGTAGAACTCGCACATGATCCGGATGTGTTCGCGGATGAGCACTTTGTTCACCCGGCGGGGCGAGAAAACGACCAGGTCGTTGGCGCCGAAATCGCGCAAAAACTCGCAGGCTTTTCGGGCCGAGGCTTCGATCTCGGCATGCTTCGCGGGTTCGTTGGCCGGTCCGCTGAAAGAGAGAGTAGCGACGCGCAGATTGCGCTTTTCCAGTTCCTTGCGAAGCTGCGGCAGCCCCATGCCGATGCGGTCGAGAATGCCGGGCCAGCCGGTCAGCCGGTAACCGTCGTAGCCGGTGTCGCGCAGGACATCGAGCATGTCGGTGTAAGGCAGTGGATTCTGGTCACCCCATTGAGTGGATGTCCACAAGAAGGAGCTTGCACACCAAAGGAGATTCCGGCCCGGAGCCGGCTGGGCCGCCTCGGCCTTCAAACGCAAAGCCCCCAGCGTGGCGGCCGTCGCGGCGAGCATTTTGCGGCGTGTCATGGGATCTCCCTTTCTCATGGGACGGGGGCCCGGAAAGGCGCTCCCGTCAGCTTGTCTAGTCTACCACTCGATCTTGAACATCAATTGGTGGTACGTCTTTCCGCCCAGCGGAGAGAAGCCCCCCGTATGACCGGGGATCTTGCCGAAGTTCTGCGGGTTGCGGAAGTCCACAGTAGCGTTGGGCGCATTGAAAAAATAGTACTTGAAGGGGTTGCTCATGTCCCAACGCACCGAAGCGGCCAGTCGCTCGCGAATCGGGAACCGTTTGGAAACAGTGATCTGATGCCACATCATCCCGGGACTGTTGAGGATATTTCGTCCAGAGTTGCCGGCGGTAAACGAATCAGGATACGCGAAAGCGTTGATATCCGCCCACGGCGCGGCCAAAGCGATCGCGTGCCGGTTGGGTCCCTTCCTGTTCCAGGGAATTCGAATATCGTCATAGGTTTTACCCGGCGCCATATTGGGCCGAAGGCCCATCGGGAGGAAAACGCTGGAGGCCCCGGCAAAAGTGAAACTGAACGGAATACCGGTCTCGAGAGTCTGGATGACGTTCAAGTCCCAATTGCCGAGTATGCCGTTCAGGATCGGGTGCGCTGCTTTCATGAACCGCTTGCCCCGGCCGAAGGGCAGCTCGTAGAGAGTGTAAGTGACCCAGCGGTGCGTGACGTCGTGGCTGGAGCGCGCTTTCTCCAGGCGCCGGTTGTAGAAATCGATCCCGCCGGCGTTGCCGTCGTCGGAGGCTTCATCAATCGACTTGCCCCAGGTATAAAAACTCGTCAGGGTGAAGCCGCGGGAGTAGCGCCGTTCGAACTTGATGGTGCCGGAATGGAAGCTGGAGTGGCCGTAGTTGGAATAGTGGCGGACGTCGCCGAAATGAGGGTAGGGACGGAAGTTCTGGGAGGCGCGCCGAATCGCTTCCAGTTGCACCGGATCATTGGAAACGTTGAGTGGGATCTGGTTGATATTCCATGCGTTGAGAAGACCGACGCCGGCCGAGCCCTGATAGGAGAGTTCGACCAGCATGTTCTGCCCAGCCGCCCACTGCACGCTGCCGTTCCAGTTGGCAATATAGGGCAGCCGCATCTTTGGGTCGAACCACGATCCGCTTCGGCTGGCGAAGTTAGTCCCGACGAAGGGAGCCGTTCCGTCAGGCTGTACCGGAAGAGTTACATTCGGAGGGCCGTTGCGAAGGTAGAACGCAATGTCCGGATTGCCGGGCGGCGGCTGCACCACGGCTGTGGCGAAGTACTCTTCAAAGTTCTGGTTTAAGCCGTTGGTCCACAAATCCAGCGTATTGATGGCGAAGCCACCTCGGAAAACCCACTTCGGGTTCACCGTATAGGCCAGCCCGATGCGCGGCTGGAAGTTATTCAGGTCGCGGCTTGCCAGGAATCCCTTGGGGTGGGTGAGAGCGCCCTGCCTTCCGGTAAGCGGATCGATGGCCTTGGGATCGAACTGAGACTGCTGGCCATACTTGGTGGTGTAGGGGGATTCGTACTGCCATCGCACCCCCAGGTTGAGGGTCAGCCTGGAGGTGGCGCGCCAGTCCGTCTGCGCGTAGAGGGAGTGCGTGTTCCAGCGCGGGAGCCAAGTGGCGAGGTCGGTGGTGAACTCGGCTTGCGCGACGGCTCCGAGCATGAAGGCCGCGAACGGGTTGCCGGAATTGGGAGTGAACGGGAAATCGGTGCCGCCCATGCGATAGACCCCAGAGGGCGCCGAGGCCACCAGGACATTATGCCGCGTGTTCATGTACTCGTAGCCCATCTTCAGGGTGTGCCGCCCGCGGACCCAGGTGAAATTCTCCTGGAGGGAAAAGTTCTCCGCCACCTCCTGGGAGCGTCCACCGTGAAAATTGGTGAACATCGTTCGCATGCCCGCCACTCCGGTGGCGCTCCCTCCGGCCGGGCAGTGAGCCGTGAATAGCTGGGCACAGACGAAGATCGGCATGGTGGTGGGGTTGACGTTGGGCATGCCAAACTGCCTGCCCCAGTCCTGTCCGATCGTGCTGGGATTCCGCCGGAAGTTGCGGCGGTTGGCTCCCACGCGAAACTCGTTGATTATGGTGGGACTGATGGTGAACGAGTCGGAGATGACGAGCTGGTGCTGGTCAATCGGAATCGGCACCGCGTTGAAGTCGAAGTCCCGGTTGGCCGAGGCAACCTGCCAGCGGCCGTTGAAGGACCGGTGGCGGAACAGCGAGTAGCGGCCGAAGATCTTGTGGTTGTCGGAGAAGGAGTGATCGATCTTGTTGTCGAAGCTTGTCCGGTAGGAGCGGAAAACCGTGTCCGCACTGAGGGCGTTGCGGTCGCCGGTGGCATTGGTGAACTGCTGATTGTTCCTGTTGTTGGGCGCGGTCCAGGGATTGAAGCTCAGGAATTTCTGAAAGACCGGATCCACGCGGCTGAGCGGCACCCGATTTCCCGGGAACTGGTTGCGGGTATAGTTGCCGTTGGGCAGCCGGGTCAAGGACGCCGGATCGTAGATGGGAAAGCCCCGGCCGTCGAAGCTGAAGTCTCCGGCGAGCATCCGTGGTGTGGGAACGTCGCGATCGTTGTTCTCCGACTGCTTCTCATGGTGGCGCTGGAAAGCCCAGACGAAGAAGGTGCGGTTCTTGCCGTCATAGATTCTGGGTATCTTGATCGGGCCCGAGAACATGGCCGACATCATGTGGTAGCTGAACTGGCCTTGGGGCGGCTGGGCGTCCTGCCAGTTGCGGTGGAGCATCGGCGCCGACATGTAGCGGTCTTCGAGCACACCATGGAATGCGTTGGTTCCACTCTTGTAAGTGATGTTCATCAACCCGCCCCCGGAATGGCCGTACTCGGCGGGCGTTACCGTGGTAAGAACTTTGATCTCCTCCATCGCGTACTGGGCGGTGGACATGTTTCGCCCGGTGCCAATGCCGCCGGTGCCCGGCGTCATGCCGGAAACGCCGTCATTGGCCATGACAAACGCCCGCGTCCGGCCGCCGGCGGCGTGGCCGATGCCGGATTGCGATGTGACGCCCGGCACCAGCCAGAGCATGCTCTCGACTTTCATTTGAGGAGTAGGAAGTTTAACTAACTCCTTGCCCGTGACAAGGTGGCCGGTGACGGAAGTTTCCGTTTCCAGCAGCGATGAGGACGCGGCCACTTCGATCTGCTCGACGACGTTGCCGATTTCCAAGGTCGCGTCCAACCGCACCGTCTCCGTGGAACGGACTTGGATGTTGGAGCGGAGGTAGCGCCGGAAACCCTGCAACTCGAAGGAGACTTCATACATGCCGGGCGTAAGATACGGTACCCGGTAAAACCCCTCGTTGTTGGTCTGGCCCGTGTGAGCAAAGCCGGTGGCCTTATTTCTGATACGAATGTCAACGCCGGAGACGATGGCTCCCGAGGAGTCCGTGACTATACCGGTCATGGTTCCTTGTCCCGTCTGGGAGATTGCAATCGGTTGGACGAGGAACAAGAGGAGAAAAGCGCCTCCGGCCTGGATCGGCCGGGATTGGGCATTTGACGTCATCGTGAGTGCCCTCCCGGGCACGTTCCACTCCCTA
>Ga0187893_10008212_pt1 | contig 16597 bp, 17 predicted proteins | sample MA1701074metaG_FD_139574 | JGI IMG/M metagenome (GOLD analysis project Ga0187893, IMG submission 139574) | White microbial mat communities from a basaltic lava cave in the Kipuka Kanohina Cave System on the Island of Hawaii, USA - MA170107-4 metaG ...
AAGACTCAATTGCGGCGGAGACTCATGTTCGCGAAGCTAATGTGACGTCGAAGTCACAATTTAGTCTTGCTCTGAGCGGGAGCAAGACTCAATTGCGGCGGAGACTCATGTTCGCGAAGCTAACGTGACGTCGAAGTCACAACTCAGTCCTGCTCTGGCGCCCGGGACCTCGCGTCTCGTGCCTCGAGCTAACGCCTCTCCCGGAGCGGCCCGCTCTGGTATTGACGCTTGATCTCGGCAATCACCTCTTCCGCGTCTCGCCTGGGGATGCCGCCCGGGCAGAAGTAGGCGCGATAGAGAGTGAAGCGGAAGTTGTCTGCCCGCTGGCGGACGGCTCGCTGCCACCTGGCATCGCGGGCGGGCGCCCAGCTCCGGTCGCTGCGCCCGAAAGCATACGGCTTCCATTCGCGCACCTTGCAGCGGATGCCCTCGTAGGTCACGGTGTCAACACCCTCGGGCGAACGCGCAACGAGGGTGTAGCGCACGACTCCGTCGCTGCCGATCGAAATGGATCGGGCCTCCAGGTAGTAGGCGTTCTTCGTCGGACCGAGGATGCTGAAGGGCAGCAGGTCGGCGTCTTCAGGGTAGGGGGGGATCGTGACCTCGCCTTCCTTCCACGCTTCCCCTGAATCGAAATCCTGGCCGCCGGTATCCATCGCATGGCGGTCTACAGGGTCTTCGTACTTCGCGCCGGCGCACCCGCCAAGCACGGCGGCCAGGACGCAGAACACCAGGCGCTCAGCGATCCGCGTAGACATGGGCGCGGGTGAGAGGGTACGGCAGAGTGCCGTCCGCTAGCGGTTTGGCGCCCAAAATCTGAAAAATAGATATCCAGCCGCGATCGAAGGCATGCGCCGAGCCGGCCATGTATATCCGCCAGGTGCGGAACCGCCTTTCACCGACGATCTGCCGAGCGCGTTCGGAGTTGGCTTCGAGCCGGCTTACCCAGTGCCACAATGTCCTGGCGTAGTGCGGCCGCAGGCACTCCGCGTCCCAGGTTTCCAGCCCCTGCGCGGCCATCTCGCTGATGACTCGCGACACATGCACCAGTTCACCGCCCGGAAAAACATACTCTTCGACGAAGTCCCCTATCCCGCTGCCGAGCTGGCCGTCCTCCAGTGAATTGGTGGTGATGCCGTGGTTCATCACCAGCCCGCCGGGCTTGAGCAGCCGGCGGATCTTGCCGAAATACTCCGGAAGATTGCGCTTGCCGACGTGCTCGAACATGCCGACGCTGGCGATCTTGTCGAACGAAAGGTCTTCCGGCAAGTCGCGATAGTCCATCAGGCGGGCCTCGCAGCGCCCCTCCAGGCCCAGCGCCTTGATGCGCTCGGTCGCGAAAGCGTGTTGCTCGTCTGACAGCGTGATTCCGAGCGAGCGGACGCCGTAGTTGCGGGTGGCCCAGAGGACCAGGCCGCCCCAGCCACAACCGATGTCCAGAAAGCGTTCGCCTTCCTTCAGCGCGAGCTTGCGGCAGATGTGATCGAGCTTCTGCTCCTGGGCCGCGTCGAGGGAGTCGTCCGGGTTCTTGAAGTAGGCGCAGGAATAGACCCTGTTCCTGTCCAGCCACAGCGCGTAGAAGTCGTTGCCCACGTCATAGTGGTGCTGGATCGACCTACGGTCGGCGGGCCGGGTGTGCCTCCACCACTTCCACGCGGTCGAACGCCGGCTATAGACCGTGGCGTCGCCGGCAACCAGCTTCTCCCCCAACCTGACCGTTTCCCGTGCGTTGCCCTCCAGGTCGATATCGCCCTCGACGTAGGCCTTGGCGATCTTCCCCAGGCTGGGGTTGGCGAGCGAAACCATGGCCCTGGGCGAGCGCACGGTCAGTTTCACCTCGGGGTCGCGTGCGCCGATGGTGCGGCCGTTCCAGAGCGTGACCGATACCGGCAGGCTCAGTCCGATGAGCCGGTTTTCGAGTTGCCCGATCAGGGTTGCTTCTAGCATCGAGGGCCTCAACGAAGACGGCCACCTTGAGGTGGCCGCCGTATTCTACTTTTTTCCGTTCCGGCGTTTCTCCGCCGATTCTGCCCTATGAGGCGAGATCGTTCACCAGTGACTGCCGCACGCCTTCGGCCACCCGATCGACCGAGACGTTGTAGTTCGCGTGATCTACCCCGACCCCCAACGCCTTGCCGCCGCGCAGCGACTGCTTCATGGCGCCGGTAAGCTCGAATCGCAGGAAGTGAACCGAGGAGGTTTTCTGCTCGTTCTCGCGCTCCAGGTCCTCGTCGGCGATCGCATATACCCTGGCATGGCCCTCGACCTGCACCCATACCCGGTCCTCTATCCCGATCAGCTTGGCAAGCGCCCGCTGCCGTTCCTCGGGATCCGGATACTCGATCAGCATGGTCGTCTTCCAGTTGCTGCCGTCGGGCACCAGCGGGTTGTACGCCTGGAGCTCTTCCTCGATGCCCTCTTCCTCGAAGATGCGCTCGGCGCGGAGCATCTCCTGGATCTGGTAGCGCATCGTCAGCTCGTCCTCGAAAATCAGGGTCAGGTGCTCGCCAAGGTGCACCTTGCGGTTCTGCTTATGCGCCATGACGCGCGCGCGGAAGTCCGGTCGCGCCCTGGCGTATTGTTCGAGAGACATCAGGCTCTCGCGCTTGATTGCAGCCATCATCCGGTTCTTCCTCTTACAGCCCGTAGGCGATACGGATCAGCGTGATCGGATGCTGCTTCTCCCCGCCGGCCGCCCCGGCCTGGCGCATCCCCTGAACGATATGCCGGCCGGCGATAGCGCAGTCCGAACTGACATAGTCGGGCTGCGGCTCGGCCATCTGGCGGAACACGGGGCGGCCGATCTTCATCGAGTCGGCGAAGTATTCGACCTTTACGCCCCAGGTCCCGTCATGGCCGGAACAGCGCTCTACCGTGTTGACCTTGGTATCCGGCACCATCTCCAGCATCTCCCGCGTCTTCTGTCCCATGTTCTGCACCCGAAGGTGGCAGGGTATGTGGTACGAGACCTTGCCGAGCGGTTGCTTGAAATCGGTCCTGAGCAGTCCGTCGCGGTTGCGCAGCACCAGGTACTCGAACGGATCGAACATCGCTTCGGCCACCGCCCGCACGTCAGCTTCGTCGGGGAAGAGAAGCGGCAGTTCCTGTTTGAACATCAGCGTACAGGAGGGGACCGCGGTAAGTATGGCGTAGCCCTCGCTCGCAAGCCGGGCGAGCGCGGGAATGTTGGCGTCCTTTAGTTTCGCGACCGCGTCCAGATCCCCCAGTTCGAGCTTCGGCATTCCGCAGCAGGCCTCCTTCTCGACCACGACGGCCGGGACCTCGTTGTGCGCCAGTACCTTCAGCAGATCGTGACCGATCCCGGGCTCGTTGTAGTTGACGTAGCAGGTCGAGAAGATCGCGACCTTGCCGGGGGTATTTTTTCCGTCCCTCACCGGAAAGTCGCCGACCGGCCGCGCCCGGCTGCGGAACGTCTTGCCCGCATACCCGGGCAACTCCCGGTCCTTGTGAATTCCGAGGGTCGACTGCATCAGCCTGCGCGCGGGTCCGGTACTGTTGACAGCGTTCACCATCTGCACGACCACCGGAATCGAGGCAAGCCCGCCCAGCGCGTCGGTGCTCGACAGCAGCTTGTCTCGCAGCTTTACTTCCCCTTTCCTGAACTTGACCGCCTTGGCTCGCAGCATGAGGTGCGGGAAGTCGACGTTCCAGGGGTGCGGCGGCACGTATGGACACTTGGTCATGTAGCACATGTCGCACAGGTAGCACTTGTCGACCACTTTCCAGAAATCTTCGCGGTTGACGCCGTCCAGTTCCCCGGTCTTGCCCTCGTCGATGAGGTCGAACAGCGTCGGAAAGCTCGTGCACAGGTTTACGCAGCGGCGGCAGCCGTGGCAGATGTCGTATACCCGGTGCAGCTCAGCGAACAGCTTGCCTTCGGAGTAGAAGTCCGGCGACTTCCACTCTATCGGGTGTCGCGTCGGAGCCTCGAGCGAACCTTCACGCATGGGTGATTGCCGGTGATTTGTGGTGGGTGACTGGCTTCAAGGACCGTGAAGGTACCGAGGAGTGCTTTCCTCACTCCTCACGCCTCACTCCTCACGCCTGCCGGACTAATCAACCAGTCCGTCGAGCGCTTTTTGAAAGCGATTGGCGTGCGAGCGCTCGGCCTTGGCCAGCGTCTCGAACCAGTCGGCAATCTCGTCGAAACCTTCTTCGCGCGCGCCTTTGGCCATTCCCGGGTACATGTCGGTGTACTCGTGTGTTTCGCCGGCGATGGCGGCTTTCAGGTTCTCGCGGGTACGGCCGATCGGCAAACCGGTGGCCGGGTCGCCGACCTGCTCGAGGTACTCGAGGTGCCCGTGCGCATGGCCGGTTTCGCCTTCGGCGGTGGAACGAAAAACCGCCGCCACATCGTTCTGTCCTTCGACGTCGGCCTTCGCCGCGAAGTAGAGGTAACGACGGTTAGCCTGCGACTCGCCCGAGAACGCGTTCTTCAAGTTGTTCTCGGTCTTTGAGCCTTTGAGCGATTTCATCTGCGGTTCTCCTTGAATTTTGGGATCGATAGGGCCAAACGCACTGGACCGCGTGCAACCGATCCGGGGCGACAATTAGACTAAATCTAACTTGTGAAATCAGTATAGGGGAACGCTGCAATCCGTGTCAAACGGCGGTCCGTTGGCCGACGCTTGCCCTTGCTTTAAACGTAGTCATATCAATTCGTTAGAGCCTTGCGCATCAGCCGCGAGCGGTCCCCGGTCCAGTCAGGTCAAGCGCCCCCTTCGACCGCCTAGGCATCATCTGTCGGTTGGTAAAGTCGTCCACCTTCGGATACTCGCAAACCCGGGAAGGGTAGCGCGAAGAACAGAGAGATCATGATCGGAGCCTCGGGCGTCGGGGTAAGTTTCAGCACTCCCGCAGCCGCGTCCGCCGTTCGATTCGCGACGAACGATGAGCGCACCGCGAAGCGCCCCATTGCCGCGCACGAGACATGCGCGTGGCATGATCAGTATGCAGCGTCGTTCGCAGATCTGTCCGAATCGCAGCAAGCGGTCGCTGGCACTGGACGGCGAAAGCGTTTAGTCTTTGCTTCTGATCCGTATTCGCTCCATACCATCTACCGGCGAAAGGGATGCTGACAAGAACGAACCTCGGACTGGCGATCGAGCAGGATGAGCTGAAAGGCTTTGCCCGCACGATCGCAGAGATCGAATGGCTTCTGCTCATTCTCGTCCTTCTCTACCTGGTGGCCGGCGGCCCCAAGGAAGAAGGCCGCATCGCGGTCCACATGGCGCTGTTCTTCTTCGGCGCCTTCATCCTCGCCCTGCACTACGTCCAGTTCTACAAGCGCGAGTCCCGCGCGAAGCTCGCGATGGAAACGTGGGTGATGATCGTTTTCATCACCTGGGTGGTGGCCTACTCGGGGAATATCGACAGCCCGCTGCTCAATCTGTACCTGCTGCCGATCATCGCCAGCAGCCTCATCCTCGGCAAGATCATGACCGCAGTAGAGGTCGCGGCGATCGTGATCTGCTACATGGCGTTTTCCTACGACCCGAAGGTGGGCAATTTTGCCACGCTGGAATACTGGGGCGCGCTTCTGGCGCTCCTGGCTCCGGTGGTGCTGGTTGCCTACATCACGTCGATGCTCGCCGCGGACATCCGCTACGCAGTGGACAAGATCAAACAGGTATCCGACACCGACGACCTGACCGGCCTGTACAACATGCGCGCCTTCTCCTCGATCCTGCAGCGCGCGTTCAAACAGGCCGTCAGGCACGGCCATCCTCTTTCCCTGGTGATGGTGGATTCGGACAACCTCAAGGCAGTGAACGATGCCCACGGGCACGACGCCGGGAACCGCCTGTTGCAGCACCTGGTGCGCTGCGTCCGCGACGAGTTGCGCGGTTCGGACGTAATGGCGCGTTTCGGCGGCGACGAGTTCATAATGCTGCTGCCGGAGACCAACCGGCGCGGTGCACAGGACATGTCGGAGCGAATCCGCAAGTCGGTCGAGTCCTCGCGCTTCGACATCCGCGGCGGGGACATCAACGTCACGGTCAGCCTCGGCATCTCCAGCTACCCCGAGGACGGCGGCAATCTCGAGGCCATTCTCGACAAGGCCGACAAGGCGATGTACCGGGCCAAACAGCGCGGCCGGAACCAGGTCGTTGTCTACAACAGCGAGGATGGCAGTTAGCCCCCCGTCTCGCTCGTGCTCGTTGGGATAGCGGCTTGCCAGTCGTTCGTCTGTACCTTCACCCTTCACTTACTCTTCACTCTTCACTCCCCACCTCACTGGTTTGCCGCTCCATACTCTCCTGGCGCCTCGTGCCTCGCCTTACTGGTCGCCAGTCACCGCTTTGTGCGTCCGGGCCTGAAGTATCCGGTGTTGGCGTAGAAGCCCTCCTGCTCGTTGTCCTGCCACCATCCTGGGACTCCCAGCACCGGCAGCGGACTGAGTTCCTTGCCGTCGCACAGCTGCGTGCTGTCCCAGATGCGCAGCGCGGCGATCCGATCAGCTTCCCTGGTCAGGGCTTCGCGCTCGAGCGCGGGCACTGCGCCGGACACTTCAAAAAGCAGCGCCCTTCCGGTCATGCCGACGTAGGGTCTGGTCGCCTTTTCGTACAGGGCGTGGCCGAAGAGAAGGAAACGCATTTTCTGCCGCACCGAATCCCTGCGCTCCCAGAACAACTCGCGCCAGCGGAAATCGCGAACCATCTGCAACAAGTCCGGATCGGTGGAGAGCACGATGACGCCTTCCTCGTCGAACAGCGTCAGTGCATCTTCTTCGCGTGAGCGCCGGGAGCCTTCGCGTCTGGAAAGCGCGTGGAAGTGGCGCGCGTTCAGCGCTGCCTTCGCGGTCGGGAAAGTCATCCACACGATCGCGTTCAGGAGATCGTGCCAGCTGAACCGGCGCACCGGCACCTCGCCGCGCAGGAACGCGGCGGGTTCGAACTTGTCCTCGAACCTCGCTGGCCTGGCGTCCTGCACGACGAAGCGGATCCGCTCCCCGTTGGCGTTGACCACACGCCGGCCGCAATCGTCGGCCATCGCGTCCAGGATGCCGGTATCCGGCCAACCCATATCCGGCAGGAGCGCGCCGGTTTCGCGCAGCGGCGCAAACATCGGCGATCGCGTCAGCCAGTCGGTGCTCCAGAAATCCGCCATAAGTGCCGTGAATAACGTGACGACCGTGATTATCGTGAATACAGGGAATGTCGTGAACGTCTCGGGCGAGGACTCTGATGTTACCCGTCACTTGTCACTTGTCGCCCGCCTCACGCCTCGCGCCTAACGCCTCGCGTCTGTTCTCCGTCGCTCGTCACCGCACCTGATAGCATTCCCCCTTCAGTTTCCGGGACGGAAGTCGTGGTGGAGAGAGTCGATTGCGCGGTGATTGGAGCGGGAGTGGTTGGCCTGGCGATCGCGCGCGAGTTGGCGCTCGCCGGTCGAGAAGTGCTCGTCCTGGAAGCCGAGTCGCACTTCGGCGAGCACACCAGTTCGCGCAACTCCGAGGTCATCCACGCCGGGATCTACTATCCGCAGGGATCGCTCAAGGCCAGGCTGTGCGTTGCGGGAAAGCACCTCCTGTACGCCTATTGCCGCGAGCGCGGTGTTGCGCACGCGAACACGGGGAAGATCATCGTCGCCTGCGACGAATCCGAGACCGCGGCGGTCGGAAGCTACATCGACAAGGCGATCGCCAACGGGGTCGATGACCTGCGCTGGCTCAGCAAGGCGGAGCTGTCCCACATGGAGCCTGCTGTCCGGTGCGTCGCCGGCGTGTTCTCTCCCTCCACCGGGATCATCGACAGTCACGCGCTGATGCTGGCATTCCTGGGCGACGCGCAGAACGCGGGCGCGGTCGTGGTGTTCCGCAGCCCGGTGCGTTCCGGGCAGGTTTCGGGCGAAGGCATCGTGCTCGAAGTCGGCGGCGACGAGCCGATGGCGATCGCCTGCAACGCCGTGATCAACTCGGCGGGGCTCCTGGCGACGCAGGTCGCTCGATCGATCGCCGGGGTCGCGCCGGGTTCGATTCCCCGCGCGTATTTCGCCAAGGCTCACTACTACACGCTATCCGGCAAGTCGCCGTTCAACCACCTGGTGTACCCGGTCGCCCACAGCGCATACCTCGGCGTTCACGTCACGCTGGATCTCGCGGGGCAGGCACGCTTCGGCCCCGACCTGGACTGGATCGAAGGCGTGGACTACCGTTTCGATCACTCGCGCGAGCCGCTCTTCTACCAGGCGATCCGCCGCTACTACCCGGAGCTGAAGAACGGCCAGCTTCAGCCCGGCTACACCGGCATTCGTCCCAAGATCTCCGGCCCGAAGGAGCCGGCGGCGGACTTCGCGATCCATGGCCCCGCGGAACACGGCGTCGCGGGCCTCGTGAACCTCTACGGGATCGAGTCGCCCGGCCTGACGGCGTCCATGGCCATTGCCGATCAAGTCCGGACACTGTTGGATCCGGGTTAGCGGGAGAATAAAGCCGGCCGACCGGCATCGCGCCGCCGTGCAGGGAGGAGAGGATGGTTGCAAGAGACCAGCTTGAGCCGATCGAGAAGGCGAGCCGGGACGAGCTTTGCGCGCTTCAACTCGAGCGCCTCAAGCGAACGCTCAGTCTCGCCTACGAGCGCGTGCCCCACTACCGCCGCGCGTTCGACGCCGCTGGCGCACATCCCGGGGATCTGCGCGAGCTGCAGGACCTGGCGAAGTATCCGTTCACCACCAAGGCCGACCTGCGAGCGAACTACCCCTTCGGCATGTTCGCCGCGCCGATGGAGCAGATCGTCCGGGTTCACGCTTCCAGCGGCACCACCGGCAGGCCCACCGTGGTCGGGTACACGCGCGAGGACGTCGACACCTGGTCGAGCGTCATGGCGCGCTCCATCCGCGCGGCCGGCGGGCGCTCGACCGACAAGGTGCATGTCGCCTACGGTTACGGGCTTTTCACCGGCGGGCTGGGCGCGCACTACGGCGCAGAGATGCTGGGCGCCACCGTGATCCCGGTGAGCGGCGGCATGACCGAACGCCAGGTGCAGTTGATTCGCGATTTCGAGCCCGACATCATCATGTGCACTCCGTCCTACATGCTGGTGATCGCCGACGAGTTCGTCCGCCAGGGCCTCGACCCGGCGCAAAGCTCGCTTCGTGTCGGCATCTTCGGCGCCGAGCCCTGGACGCAGAGCATGCGCGCCGAGATCGAGAAGCGAGTCGGACTGGATGCGCTCGACATCTACGGGCTGTCCGAGGTCATCGGCCCCGGGGTCGGGCAGGAGTGCATCGAGACCAAGGACGGGCTGACCCTCTGGGAGGATCATTTCTATCCCGAGATCGTCGATCCCCAGACCGGCGCAGTGATGCCCGACGGCAGCAGCGGCGAGCTGGTGCTGACCTCGCTCACCAAGATCGGCATGCCTGTGATCCGTTACCGCACCCGCGACCTTACCCGGCTGCTGCCGGGGACAGCGCGCACGATGCGCAGGATCGCACGCATCACCGGCCGAACCGACGACATGATCATCATCCGTGGCGTAAACCTGTTCCCGTCCCAGATAGAGGAAATTCTGGTCAAGCAGGACAGGCTCTCGCCGCACTACGTCCTGGAGATACGCCGCCAGGGGCACCTCGACGAGCTGGACGTGGTTGTCGAGCGCAAAGCGGAAATTTCGGGCGCGTTGTCGGTCGCGGCCAGAACCGAGGTCGAGCAGGACATCCAGCGACAGATCAAGGGCTATATCGGGGTGAGCACGACGGTGCGCGTGGTCGAACCGGGAACCGTTCCGCGCTCGCAGGGCAAGGCGGTGCGGGTCATCGACAAGCGGCCGAAGGACCAGTGACAGCCAACTACAGGCGCGAGGCACCAGGGGCGAGGCGCCAGGAGAGAACGGAGCGACAAACCAGTAAGGCGGGGAGTGAATGAGTGAAGGGTGAAGAGGTGCAGATAAACGACTGGCGTGCCGCCATTCCAACCGGTACCGGCGATTTCGAGACGGACTGCGAGCGCTACTCGCAGTTCTGGAAGCTCGCCGCGGAGCAGCTCGCGCGCCTGCCGGCGAAGCCCGTGCGGGACGCTCGCCAGGTCGAGGCAGCGGAGCAGATCAAGAGCCTGTCGCGCGAGGCGCGCAAGCGCTTCTGCCTGGCGCACGCGCGGTCGGTCTATGACCGGCTGACCGGCGACCGCTCGCGGTTCGTGCGGGTGGAGGAACTGGTGTACGCAGCCGCCGCGCTGCTTCCCGGCCTCACGCCGACCCGGGAACAGGTAGCCGCCGAAGCGTCAAAGCCGCAACGCGACAAGGAAGGACTCGAGATCGACCAGGGCATTCTGCTCTGGGCGATTCTTGCCGAACCGCTCGCCGGACGGCACCTGTGTCACGCGATGCTGCTGCCGCGCGCGGAAGCGATCGACCGGTTGTCCGAGTTGAGGAAGACCGGGCGGATCGATCTCGGTCAGGCGGAAGTCGCGCGCGCCGGCAAGGCCTCGGTCGTGACGCTGAAGAACCCGCGCCACATGAACGCCGAAGACAGCACCACCATCGACAACACCGAGATCGCGGTGGATCTGGCGATTCTCGATCCGGCGACCGAGGTCGCGGTGCTTCGTGGGGACACGGTGCAGGCCGGCCAGTATCGAGGCCGCCGGGTGCTCGGCAGCGGGATCAACCTGACCCATCTCTACCGGGGAAGGATTCCATATATCTGGTACCTGCAGCGCGAGCTGGGCTTCGTGCACAAGTTCTTCCGCGGGCTTGCCCGGCCTGAAATTCCTCCCGATGACGTGACCGGAGAGACCATGGACAAGCCATGGATGGCGGTGGTCGAAGGCTTCGCCATCGGCGGCCACTGCCAGTATCTGCTGACGATGGACTACGTGCTGGCTGCGGACGACGCCTACCTGACGCTGCCGGCTCGCAAGGAGGGGATCATTCCAGGCGCGGCCAACCTGCGACTGCCGCGCTTTACCGGGGAGCGGATCGCGCGCCAGGCGATCATGCACCAGCGCAGGATCGACTGCGCGACCCCCGAAGGGCGGCTCATCTGCGACGAGGTCGTGCCGCAGGGAGAGATCGACCCGGCGCTCGCGCGCGCGATCGACGGTTTCACGAATTCGGGAATGGTCAGCGCCGCGGCCAATCGCAGGGCGTTCCGCGTCGCCCACGAGCCGCTCGATAGCTTCCGGAGCTATTGCGCCGTTTACGCCCTGGAACAGGCGTACTGTCACTTCAGCCCGGCGCTGATCGGCAACCTCGAACGCTTCTGGGATGCCCAGAACCGCAAAGCTTGAAGCCTGAAGAGAAGTCAGGCTAACGCGTTGGATCCCTACGCACACAGTGTCATGCCAAACGGTTCGTGCCCGGGCAGCAGGATTCTTACTGGCGCAATTTGCACCACGAGTAAAGGGCGTCGTAGATAACGAATCCATGCCGCAGCATCTCGTGGTCGTTCGCAAAATTGCGCGAAAGACCGAGCGAAACGGCCAGTAGCCCTGCTGCCTGCGGAGCCAGATCAAGCCGGTCGGTGTCCGCGGCGCGGACAATAACCGCCAAATCCCTCAAAGCGGATTCGGTCAGGTTGTACTTGCCCAAGAAGGCATCGAAGCTGCAATACTCGCCCACATGGCCCAGCTCCACGCCGGGGATGTCATACGGTATCGCTCCCTGCTCCCTGGCTTGCTGCAGTACCTGACCGGGCGGGACAAAGATGAATTCCGGAGTCTTGTCGATGAAGCGGGCAATCAACCAAGGGCAGGCGACGCGGTCGATCTTGGGGCGTTCGCGGGTGATCCATTTCATATGGCACACCTTGCTGTCAAAGCGCTGACATCTTCAGGGCCTTCTCCCAGCGCGCGGCAACGACCTCCCATTTGATGTTACGGAAGAACGCGTCCACGTACGCCGAGGCCGCAGCCCCGTAGTCCATCTGATAGGAATGCTCGTACATGTCCATGACCAGGAGTGGAGCGGTGGCGGCAGGCGAATGCAAGTGATCCCACAACCAGTAGTTCTCCAGGGTTCCGGTATGAAAGTTGTAACCCAGCACCACCCAGCCGGAGCCACCGCCCAATCCCGCCCCCACGCGGCGGAACTCTCTTTCCCAGGTATCTCTGCCGCCGAAGGCGTCGTTGAGCGCTCTACCCAGGGCAGCGTCCGGCTTGCCGGGACTGCCCAGATTGCCGAAGTAAAGCTCGTGTAGAACCACCGAGCCCGTACGCATGAGGTGCTCGCGCTTGAGATCGTTGTAGACGAACGGCGGCAGATCGGCATCCGCTAATGCGGCGACAAGCCGTTTCTTTATCGTGTTCAGTGCTTTCACAGAACCACCGTAGTTGTTCTCCCAATGTGAGCGGACGAGCCGTTCCGAGAGGCCGTCCAGCTTCGCCGGATCGAATGGCAGGGATTTCATCTCATGGATGGCCGCGAAAGCAGAGGAGGTGATTTGCGTCACGGATGTCTCCGATGTGGTTGATGCCGCAAAGATGTCCGGTGCCAACGATGCAACGACGACGCCGGCACAAGTGTTAACCAGGAATTCTCGCCGCGTGTAAGTGGGCATGGAAGCTTGTCGAGCACTATCGCATGATGGCCGATCGATCGCCGTGGTGCGCCACGTCCAGGATGTTTTGGCAAAGCACGTTGTTCGCAGCGTTGATCACGACGGCAAGTTGTTGCGGGTTACGTCCCAAACCTCTGCGCCGCGCGGGCCCGGGCTTTTGCGGCTTCTTCCTCGCGATTCCTCGGCGGTGCGGTGGTCTCGAGCGAGGCGAGCAAGTCCCGGGAAACTTCGGCGATCCGCTCCACCGCAGCGACGAACGCGGTCTCATTGGCCTTCGAAGGCTTGTTGAAGCCGGTCACCTTCCGCACGAACTGCAGCGAAGCCGCGTGAATCTCCTCGTCGGTCACCGGCGGCTCGAAGTTGAAAAGGGTCTTGATATTCCTGCACACGGCGACCTCCACGTACACATCATTGCATCAAGACATTGGACTGCCTGTCAGGCAGGCTGTTTGACTTCGGCGCCCTTCTCGATCAGCAGTTCGCGCAGCATCGAGCGGTGACAGCGGGCTTCGTCTTCGCAGTAGCAGCCCACTGAGAAGTTGGTATCGTGCGAGAGCGTTGCCAGCAGCTCGATGGCGCGTTGGGCGTCCGGTTTGGACATCTCGGCGCGGTATCTCCGCGCGAACCTGGCCCATTGCGCCGGCGTCTTCGCCGCCTGCGCGAGCTTCATCGTGTCAAGGCTCGGCGCCAGGAGCGGGAACCACACGTCGTACCAGTTCCTGGAGGCGAACTCCGACTTCGGCACGCCCCGCGGCGGAAGGCGGACGGTGCCGATGCGCACGCCCTCATCGCCGGCACGCGGGGTTCCGAGTCTTACGACGCGAATGGTCAAGGTATTCTCTTGTAACGATGCAGTTTGCTCTTAGCTCATCCCTTGGCTGCAATGAACAACACCAGTGCCAGGAGGCTCAGCCCGGTGCGGACCGTGTGTCGCGCGCTCCACTTGTCAAGGAGTGCGCGGGCCTCGTCCGACCGCTTGTCCAGCTCGGCAGACATGAGACGTTGATTCGTGGGCTTGATGACCATGAGAGTGAACGGCACGACAAGCCCAAGCAGGATGCCGCCGACCAGCCACGTCGCGCCACCGCCTGAGAGCCAGGCGATGATTGCGCTGACGAAACCGATGACCGCCAAAGGCGCCTGCATCCGGGTCGCCCGCTGGTAGCTCGGAATCCACTCGGTAACGGCGAGCTCCGTCCCGCCGGACATGCGCGCGGGGTGCTCGACCAGGTTGATGTACAACGCGGCTCCTGCGAACAGCGCGCAGGTCAGGGTGGCGATGAATTCCATGGGTCCTCCTTTCCAGTTGACCGGCTGACCGCCGGGCACCGGCATCAGAACATCGTGTTGCCGTTGGCCGAGGTGCCGGGCACTACTTGCAAGACATCCCAGTGCTCGACGATCCTGCCGTCGGCATCGAGACGGAAGATGTCGATTCCCGCCCAGTCGCGGTCCTTGTAGCCGGGCCATTCCTGGTGGCAGTGCAGGATCACGTGGTTGCCCTCGGCAAAGGCACGCTTGAAGGTCACGCGCTTTCCCGGGTACTCCTTCGCCATCCTCTCGAAGTAGGCGATGAACGCCTCCTTGCCGTCCGCCACATGGGGGTTGTGCTGAATGTAGGTCGCGCCGGCGTATTTCTCGATCGCCTCGCGCGGCCTGCACTGGTTGAACATCAGGTCGTAGAAAGCCTTGACCGTCTGCTTGTTCTGTTCGAGTCGATCGCCCACCGATGGTTCCTTAATATATGCCTGCGTCCGCCGTCACCCCGGTCCGGGCGCGGACCGGACTGCGTGCACCCTTGCCGGTACCCGCACATCGTTCGGAACCAGACTCTGGAGCGCGCGGCGCATCGAGCCGAAGCGCTTGCGGTACTCGTTCGGGGTCAGGCCGACATTTCGCCGGAACAGCCGGCCGAAGAATCCGGCGTCCTCGTAGCCGACGTCGTTGGCGATCGCCTCGACCGGGTCGTTTCCGGTTTCGAGCATCTGCTTCGCCTCCTCGATCCGCAGGGTGTGGACATATTCGATCGGCGACATGCCGGTCGCCTGCTTGAAGCGGCGCTTGAAGGAGCGATCCGGCAACCCGGAGAGTTTGGCCATCGCCGCCACCGGGTTGCGCTCGCGGTAGTGCTCTGCGATCCAGTGCTGGCAGCTTGCGATCGCCGCGTCCTCCGACTGGCGCGAACCCGCGAGCCGGGCAAACGGTTGCTGGCCCGCCCCGTGCCAGTCGATCAGATTGACACGCGCGGTCTGCATCGCCACCTCGACTCCCACCTGGCGCGCGATCAGGTACAGGGCGAGATCGAGCCACGAGGTGCCGCCGCCCGCCATCACCAGGCGCTGGCCTTCGCCGCTGACCACCAGCGTGCGCCGCGGGTGGACACGGATATCCGGGAATCGCTGCTGGAGGGAATCGCAGTAGGCCCAGTGCGTGGTCGCATCCAGCCCTCTCAGCAGGCCGGCCTCGGCCAGCAGCACCGCACCCGAGCAGGCCGTGGCGAGCACTGCGCCGGCGGCATGACACTCCCGCAGCCAGGCGATTTCCCGATCGAGGCCCCGCAGTTCGTCCGGATCGAGAACCTCGGGCACGCACACGATCGCAGGCGCGGGGCATCGCTCCAGCGCCCGTTCGGGCTTGATCAGCACGCCGTTGCCGACCGCGAAGGGCTCCGCGCTCTTTGCGACCAGTCGCGGCTGCATCAGCGTCGGGCCCTCCCGCCCGTGGACCATCCGGTCCCAGTCCCTGCCGGCCGACAGGAACAGGTCGTACATGCCGAACACGACCGAGGCGCTGGTCTGAGGGAAGGCCAGGATCGCGACTTCGATCGGGGCGGGGGTTTCCTTCATGGCAGATTTGTCCATTCTTTTGCACAAACGGCTTTAGTGCGCCGCCGACGCGGGCCGTATTCTCCTCCCGTCCACGACACCAAACCGCAGAAAGGATAAACCCTTATGAACCGCGACATCCGGGACGTCCCCGTCTCTTCCGCCACTCCCCGGGCGCTCTCGGGTTACGAGACCGCGCTCAGCCAGTTCCAGAGCTACGTCGGCGACCCGTTCGCCACCCTGGACGCCACGCTCGCCGAGGCGCCGGATTTCGTGATCGGGCACCTGTTCAAGGCCTTGGCGCTGTTCACTACCGGCGAGAAGCAGTTCGTGCCGGCGGCCGAAGCCGCGCTCGCCGAGGCGGTGCGCCATGCCGGGCGCGCCAACGCCCGCGAGCGCGGATTGATCGCGGCCGCCCGCCGCCTTCTCGACGGCGACTGGCACGCAGGCAGCCGCCTGCTCGACCAGGTCCTCGTCGAGCACCCGCGTGACGCGATGACGTTGCAGGTCGCGCACCTCATGGACTTCTTCCGCGGCGACTCGCTCAACCTGCGCAACCGCATCTCGCGCGTGCTGCCGCACTGGGACGAGTCGGTTCCGGGCTACTCCTATATTCTCGGCATGCACGCCTTCGGCCTGGAGGAAATGAACCAGTACCCCGAGGCCGAGGCCACCGGACGCCGCGCGCTTGCGCTCCAGCCGAAGGATGGCTGGGCCGTGCACGCCGTCACCCATGTAATGGAGATGCAGGGCCGGATCGACGAAGGCAAGAGCTGGCTGGAGTCGCGCCAGGGCGACTGGGCGCCTGACAACGGCTTCGCCTTCCACAACTGGTGGCACCTCGCACTCTTCTATATGGACGGTGCCGACTACGAGCGCGCAGTCACGCTGTACGACACGGCGGTCCATCCGCAGCCCGCGCAGTACGTGCTGTCGCTCATAGACTCCACCGCGCTGCTCTGGCGCCTGCAGCTTGAGAGCGTTGACCTCGGTCGGCGCTTCGAAATCGTCGCCGACGAATGGCAGGCCCGGCAGGAGAAAGACCACAGCTTCTACGCCTTCAACGACGTGCACGCCATGCTGGCCTACGCCGCGACCGGGCGCGAGGCGGCGATGAACCGTCAGCTCGCGGAACTCGCCGCGGCGGCTGCGCAGCCGGGCAGCAACGGCATGATGACCCGCGAGGTCGGCCTGCCGCTGGCACAGGGCATCGCCGCGTTCGGGCGCGGGCAGTACGCCGCCGCTGTCGAGCA
>Ga0187893_10008213_pt1 | contig 16597 bp, 17 predicted proteins | sample MA1701074metaG_FD_139574 | JGI IMG/M metagenome (GOLD analysis project Ga0187893, IMG submission 139574) | White microbial mat communities from a basaltic lava cave in the Kipuka Kanohina Cave System on the Island of Hawaii, USA - MA170107-4 metaG ...
CCCGATGCCCAGCATCCCCCGGCGGAAGCGCCGGACCAACCCCCGCCTGCCGACGGGGCCCCGGGCCTGAGCGGACAGATCACGTGTCAAAACCGAGCGGACATTTCACTTGTCAGCAACATGCCCGAACTTGAGGCGTCCGTGGTAGGGTACGCCCCGAGCTCATGGCCGCCGACACCCGGGTGATGCTGACCGTACTCCTCCAGCACGACCAGTCCAAGACGCTGGACGAGATCATGGCGCATCTCAAGCGCACCGGGTTCTATCGCGACTTCCCGCCCGAGGGCAGCGAGCTCGTGTCCTGGGTGGTGGCCATGTCCTTCGGGTTCATCATCCAGCTGCGCGTCGAGCCCGACAAGGTTCGCGCGCTCAACCGCTACATGGAGCAGAAGGCGTGGGGCGCCTTCCGCTACCAGGTCTTCCCCGCGTACGACTTCGCGCCGATCGCGGCCAATCTCAAGACGGAGCACGCGTAGCCTCACCGCATGGCCGTCCCCGCCCGTCTGGAGCTGGCGCTGGCGCCCACGCCGCTGCTCAAGCTCGAGCGGCTCTCGCGCCGCCTGGGCGTCGAGCTGTACGTGAAGCGCGACGACTTGACCGGCCTGCTCGAGTCGGGCAACAAGGTGCGCAAGCTCGAGTTCCTGGTGGGCGAGGCCCTCCAGCAGGGCGCCGACACGCTCATCACCTGCGGCGCGCTCCAGTCCAACTGTTGCCGTGCGGTCTCCGCGGTGGCGGCGCGCCTCGGGCTGCGCGCCGTCCTCGCGATCAAGGGCGAGCGGCCCGCGGCCTACGACGGCAACCTGCTCCTCGACCGGCTCCTCGGCGCGGAGGTGCGCTACTGCACCGCGGCCGAGTTCGCGGGGGTGGGCCGCGTCATGGCGACGATCGCCGACGAGGTGCTGGCCCGCGGCGGCCGACCGTACATCATCCCGGAGAGCGGTGCCAACGAGGTGGGCGCGCTCGGCTACCTCGAATGCGCGGTCGAGCTGGCGGAGCAGATCCAGCACGGCGCGCCGCGCTTCGACGCGGTGGTGATCGGCGCCTTCAGCGGGGGCAGCCAGGCGGGCCTGCTGATGGGCAAGCAGCTGGCGGGCCTGCCCGGCGAGATCGTGGGCGTGCCGATCGCCGGACCGGCCGAGCCCGTGCGCGATCACGTCGTCCACACCATGGAGACCGCCATCCGGCGCTTCGGCTTCTCCCTCGAGGTGCCCAAGACGGTTCACCTGCTCGACGGCTACCAGGGTGGGGGCCGCGCGGAGGTGCCGGACGAGGAGCTGGCCCTCATCGTGGGCCTGGCGCGCGAGGAAGGCGTGGTGTTGGACCCGATCTACACCGCCAGGGCTTTCCGCGGGCTCCTCGACACGCTCTCGCGCGACCCGAAGGCGCTGGGGCAGCGCGTGTGCTTCATCCACACCGGGGGGCTCTACAGCCTGTTTCCGTTCCGGGAGCGACTGAGTAGACTGCTCGACCGCGTGACCGAACAGTAAGGGCTAGCGAGCTAGAGGCTGTAGGTCTTGCCCTGCTCGAGGATCTGGATCCGGGTGGGATCGATCTTGGCCAGCTCTTCCGCGGTCTCCTGGTAGAGCTGCGGCTTGATGTGGTAGACCCAGATCGGCAGGTCCGATGGCATCTTCCCGATCTCCTGGCCGAGCATCTCGGGGGTCAGGTGGCCGGAGGCCTTGGCGAGTGCGGCGAGCCGGTTCGGGAAGGCGGTCTCCACGATCAGGGCCTTGAGCCCGCGCATCTCCCGGGCGATCTCCCAGATGCGCTTCGTCGGCCCGGTATCGCCACTGAACACGAAGCCGGTCTCTCCGTCGTGAATCACGAAGCCGGTGGTCGGCACGGTGTGCTCCACGAGCACCGGCGTCACCCACAGCTCACCCACGCGCGACTCGGCTTCCTCGGGGAGCGTCCGAAACCCCAGCACCGCCTGGCCCGCCGACGGGATGTTCGTGAAGTCGGGCCACAAGGTGTCGTTGAAGGCGTGAGTGCGGAGCGACTCGACGACCGGGGCGATGCTGGAGGCGATCACCCGGCGATCCGGGGCGACCATCGCCAGGGTGTCGGTGAGGAAGGCGAGGCCCGCGGTGTGATCGAGATGGGCGTGGGTGAGCAGCGCGTGCTGGATCTGGATCTGCTCGGCCACCGAAAGGGCCCCGCCGACCGTCCCCGCGTCGACCAGCACGCGGTCGTCGACCAGGAAGGCCGACGGCCGCTGTCCCGGCCCTTCGCTCCCGTAGGTCCCGAGGACTTTAAGCTTCACCGAAGCCCATCATGAGCCCGTGATCCCCCCTGTTCGGGCGGTCGGCACTTCCGCGGATTCTAGTCTAGCAGCGCGAGGGGGGTCAATCCGAGGGAATTGGCGGGCTTGGCCGTCACTCGCAGGTCGCGGACGCCTTGAACCGGGCCGCGAACTCCTGAAGGGCCCGGCACGGGTCGCGGTCGCTCGCGACGGCGGCCGTGTCGCCTCGCTGGACCGCCAGCATCACGCTCTTCAGGTAGGCGTACTGAAGCCGCACCGCGTCGGCGTAGCTCAGATCCCAGCCGGTCATGAGCAGCTCGACGCTGGTGATACTCGCCTCGACCTCACACTCGTGTCGGCGGTCCAGACACCGGCCATCCGCGCGCCCGAGGAGGAAGTGCGCGAGCTCCTGGCTCAACACCGCCTGGGCGATGTAGTCGTCGGCGATGACGGCCCGGTTGACCATGATGCGGCCAGGGCGACCGAGGTCTCCGAGCCCGGTTCGTGGGGTGTAGTAGGCGGCGGGCCGGCCCGCGTTCACGAGCGCCGGGTCGGAGCCAACCCGCACCGCGGGCGGTGGTCCATCGATCCCCCGGGACCGGAGGATCAGCTCGGCCGCCCGTTCGTACTCGTCGATGCGGGCCCGCTCCGGGTCCGTGTACGGCCCGAGCCGCGACGCGCAGCCCGTCAGGCCCAGCACCAGCACGGCCGCCGCCATCAGGCGGCCCACGACCCAGCCTCGCCGTCCATGCGCCATCCCGGCCCTCCCGATCGTCATCCCTTTCCATCGAGCATGGCACGCCTCGGATATTTAATGATGCTGGCCGTTTGAGGGCTTGCCCACCGCGGGACCCGAGCCGGAAATCGTAGCCCGCCGGGCTACCGCGTGGTGTAAGGTCGACCCGGTGGCTGCCTGCCCAATCTCTCAGACTACGCGGCCAGACCGAGATCCGTGATGGACTGGCGTGGGCTCGTCGGAATCACATGAAACACCTAAAGCGTCTCCTGACGCTGGCCCTCGGGGCGATTTTCGTTCCTGCCCTCCCGGCGGCGGTATTCGCGCAGGCTGAGTGGCTCAGTCCCACGCTGGGACAAGCGATGTTTCGCGGCGATTTCCGCGAGACCTACTATCCCGCCGAGCGGGTGAAGGGACAGGGGACCGAGCTCCGGATCCTCGAGTCTCGCCTCTCTCTGACCGGGCCGCTCTGGCAGAGCGCGAGCGACGAGCTGTCGATCTCGGGAAGCGCGCGTTTCCAGGACCTCGAGAGCGATGCCATCCTGCCGGCGACGGGAGTGCGCCTTCCCGGGGAGCTGTGGGATATCAGGTTCGGGCCGACGTATCGTCACAAGTTCGACAATGGCTGGATCGCGGGAGTGAGCTTCGCGGTTGGCTCGGCCAGCGATCAGCCGTTTGCTAGCCTGGACGAGATCACCCTGCGCGGCACCGCCTTTCTCCGAGTCCCGCACGGCGAGCGCAATGCTTGGTTCTTCAGCCTGAACTACACCAACTATTCGGAGTTCCTTGGCGGCCTGCCGATCCCCGGGATCGACTACGTGTACTCGCCTTCGGATCGGTTCACCCTGGTCGTTGGGTTTCCGTTCAACTCGATGGAGTGGCGACCGACCGATAAGCTCACCGTCCAGCTCACCTATCTGCCGGTCCGGACGGTGAGGGCCCGGGTGACCTATCAGCTGTTCCAGCCCTTGCGCGTCTATGCCGGGTTCGACTGGGACAACGACTGGTATCTCCGCGCCGGCCGTCACGAGAAGGATCATCGGCTCTTCTACTACGAGAAGCGCCTCACGGGAGGGCTACGGTTCGATCTGCGGCATGTGGGATTCGAGGTGTCGGGGGGGTACGCCTTCGACCGGTTCTATTTCGAGGGAGATGGCTACCGTGACCGCAACGACAACCGGATCGATGTCGACGGCGGACCCTTCGTCGTCGGACGCATCATGGTGAGATTCTGAGGCGCCCGAGCAGCCGGCGACGGTCGCCAGGCAACCGACCGCAACCTCGGCAATCGGGTACGACGCCCCCTCGCTAACTCCGCGTCATGGCGCGTCGGGGGCGGGGTGTGGCATACTTCCCGCGTGATCTTTCAGCAGATTCTGAACGAGGAGGCCGGCTGCCTTTCCTACCTGATCGGCTGCACCCAGGCCGGGCAGGGCGTCATCGTCGACCCGGCACGGGACCGCGTCGACGACTACGTGGCCCTGGCCCGGCGCAAGGGGCTCCAGGTCAGTGACATCGTGGAGACCCACGTCCACGCCGACCATGTCTCAGGCAACCAGGCCCTGGCCGCCAAGACCGGCGCCCGCATCCACATCCACCCGGCGGCCAATGCCGCCTTCGCCCACGACCCGGTGGAGCATGGGCGCGAGCTGCGCATCGGCAGCGTGGCCCTCCAGGTGATGCACACGCCCGGCCACACCCCGGATAGCGTCGCGCTCGTGGTGACCGACCTCAGCCGCGGCACCGAGCCCTGGTTCGTGCTGACCGGCGACACGCTGTTCGTCGGCGACGTGGGCCGGCCCGACTTCGGCGGCGAGCAAGCCGCGGCCCGTCTCTACGCGAGCCTCACCGAACGCCTGCTACGGCTGCCCGACAGCGTCGAGGTGTACCCGGCCCACGGTGCCGGCTCGAGCTGCGGGCGCGCGATGTCGAGCAAGACCGCCACCACGATCGGTTTCGAGCGCCGCTTCAACGCCGCGCTGCAGGCTCCCGGCGTCGACGAGTTCGTCCGCCGGCTCATGACCGGCCTGCCGGCCAAGCCGCCGAACTTCGATCGCATCATCGCGCGCAATCGGGCCCAGGCCCTGCCGCAGACCGGGCCACCGCGTCCACTCTCCGCGGTCCAGATCCGAGAGGCGGTGGACAAGGGCGCCTGCGTGCTCGACGTGCGCAGCCCCGAGGAGTACGGAGAAGCCCACATCCCGGGCGCGCTCCACGTCTGGATCGAGAGCCCGCAGTTCGCCAACCGCGTGGGCCTCTTCGTGCCCGCCGACGCGCCGGTGGTGCTGGTGGTGTCGAGCCCCACCGATCTCGATCGCGCGCTGCAGGGGCTCGGGCGCATCGGACTCGACGCGATCGCCGGCCACCTGCAGTGGGGCATGACCGAGTGGAAGAGCCAGGGCCTGCCGGTGGCGCGCGTGCCGCAGATCAGCGTACACGATCTCGCCACCATGAAGGACGAGCAGCCCGACCTCGTCGTGGTGGACGTGCGCGAGCTGTTCGAGTGGGACGAGGGTCACATCGACGGGGCCCTGCACGTGCCGATGGGCGAGGCGCTGGCCCGCAAGGATCTGGTGCCGGCCGAGCGCCCGAAAGCGGTGGTCTGCGCGGGCGGGCTGCGGTCGAGCACCGTCATCAGCGCGCTCAGCCGGGCCGGACTCACGAACTGGTACAACGTCATCGGGGGCATGACCGCGTGGCAGAAAGGGGGCTACAGTACGGTGAAGCGGTCGGCTCCATGAGCGAGAGCGAATTCGACTATCCGGTGATGGCCCGGGCGCTGATCCTGGGCGACAAGGACACGGTGGCCAGGAAGACCCGGGAAGGTCTCGACCTCGCGATGGATCCCAAGGATCTGATCTTCCGCGGCCTGATCCCGGGCATGGACGTGGTCGGCGAGAAGTTCCGTCGCAACGAGTACTACGTGCCCCAGGTCTTGCTCTCGGCGCGGGCCATGTACGCCGGCCTCGACCTCCTGAAGCCGCTCATCACCCAGGCGGGGGGCGGCGGGCAGAACCTCGGCGTGGTCGTGATCGGCACCGCGCAAGGCGACCTCCATGACATCGGCAAGAACCTGGTGGCGATGATGCTCGAAGGGGCGGGCTTCAAGGTCATCAATCTGGGTCGCGACGTCGCCCCCGAGAAGTTCGTGGCCGCAGTGAAGGAGCACGAGGCTCACATCGTGGGGATCTCCGCGCTCATGACCACGACCATGCCCGCGATGAAGCGCACCATCGATGCGCTCGAGAAGGCCGGGCTGCGCGAGCGGGTCAAGGTGATGATCGGAGGGGCGCCGGTGAACCAGGCCTACGCCGACGAGATCGGCGCCGACGGCTACGCCAAGGACTCCACGCTGGCGGTGGTGCGGGCCAAGGAGCTGCTCGGCGTGGCGGTGAACGCCTGATGGCCCGGCGCGCGCGCGGCTGGGAGATCGTGGAGCGCGTCCGGGCGGGCGAGCGCCTCGTGTTCGACGGCGGCTACGGCACCGCCCTCTTCGACGCGGGTCTCGGGAACGGTGACTGCCCCGAGCTGTGGAACGACACGCATCCGGACGTGGTCCGCTCCATCCATCAGGGCTACTTCGACGCGGGCTCGCAGCTGGTCGAGACCAACACCTTCGGGGGCACCGCGCTGAAGTTCCGCGAGTACGACGAGCGCTACGGGCAGGACATGGGCGCCCGCACCCGCGAGCTGAACGACAAGGGCGCGCGACTGGCCCGGGCCGCCTGTCCGCCCGGCGGGTACGTGGCGGGCTCCATCGGGCCGACCAGCTACCTGCCGGTCGACTACGGGGTCGGCAAGAACGTGGCCACGGACGAGGAGTACTTCGAGACCTTCAAGGAGCAGGCGGAAGCGCTCGCGGCGGCTGGCGTCGATTGCTTCGCGGTGGAGACCATGATGTTCCCCCAGGAGGCCGCGGCGGCGGTGCGGGCGTGCAAGACGGTCGCGGATCTGCCGGTGATGGCCACCATGTTCTTCCAGTACGAGGAGATGCACGATCGCGACCGGACCATGTGGGGCGAGGGCCCGGCCGAGGTCGCCCAGCAGCTCCTGGGTGCGGGGGCCGACATCGTCGGGATGAACTGCGGCCGCGGACCGGATCGCGCCATCGTGATCATCCGCGAGATGCGCCAGGTCACGGACGCCCCCCTCATCGCCTACCCGAACGCGGGCCTGCCGATCACGACCGGCGGCCGGACGACCTACGAGCTGGGGCCGGAGGCGATGGCCAAGGACTATCCGGCGCTGCTCGACGCCGGGTGCAACATCGTCGGCGCCTGCTGCGGCTCCGGGCCCGAGCACGTCCGCCTCATTGCCGACGTGGTCCGCTCCCGCCGCGTGCGGTGACCGCGGCGCTCTCCGTTCTCTCTCCCGCGCCCGTCGTCCTCGAGGGACTGCCGCTCGCGATCGACCGGGACGAGGTGCTGCGCTTCCAGGGCTACCAGAAGGGCGTCGACGTCCCCACCGCTCCCGTCCTGGCGATCTTCGAGGAAGCCCTCAACCTGGGAGAACACCTCATGTCCCCTCGGGTCGTCTATCGATCGGTCGATGTCACCGATCGAGCGGCGGACCTGATCGAGGCCGGCGGCGAGCGCCTCCACATCCCGCAGATCGGGCGGCTCTGGGGTTCGATCGAGGCGGTGGGCGCGGGTATCTGCACGGTGGGCGAGGCCATCGAGACCCGGGTCCGCGCGCTCTTCGACGCGCGCGAGTTCCCGCTCGCCGTCATGCTCGACAGCGTCGGCTCCGGCGCGGTGGAGAGCCTGGCCGAATACGCCAACGACCTGCTCTGCCAGGCCGCCATCCCCGAAGGCCTGAAGGTCACGAATCGCATCAGCCCCGGCTACGCCGGATGGGATACCGGCGAGCAGGATCGGCTCTTCCGGCTCTGCCCCGGTCATCCCATCGGAGTGAGCCTCAACGAGGCGTGCTTCATGACGCCGGGCAAGACCATCAGCTGGCTCGTGGGGGTCGGGCCCGAGGCGCGCGTGGATCACTACTTCACCCAGTGTCGCCGCTGCTGGATGCGGGATTGTGCCTACCGCCGGGCGCCCGCCGCCGTCACGGTTGCCGCGCCTCGGTGAGCGAAGTTGGTGATAGGCTGGAGGTCTGATGGGCGACAACGTGATCCTGGTGGGCTTCATGGGGGCGGGGAAATCCTCGGTGGGCCGGCTCCTGGCCCGGCATCTCGGTCGCTGCTTCGTCGAGACCGACGACATGATCACGGCCCGCGAGGGCCGCTCGATTCCGGAGATCTTTGCCGAGCGCGGCGAGGCCCACTTCCGCGTCCTGGAGGAAGAGACGGTGCGGCTCCTCGCGCTCAAGTCGGGAGACGTGATCGCCACCGGCGGCGGGCTGTTCTGCCGCGAGGGCCGGCCCGAGGCGCTCAAGGCGCTCGGAACCGTGGTGTGGCTGCACGGTGACTTCGACGCGCTCTACGAGCGCGCGAGGCGGGCGGGTGAGCGACCGATGCTGGCCGGCCGCGGCCGCGAGGAGGTCGAGGCCCTGTATCGTGCCCGCGAGCCCTACTATCGCCAGGCCGACCTCACCGTCGACACCACCCGCAGGAACCCCGACCAGGTCGCCACGCGCGTCCTCCTAGCGCTCCGCGAGAAGCCCACGAAGGTCACCTAGTCTAGCCATGCCCTCCCCCCTCCTCACCCGCCTCGCCGCCGGCCCGCTCCTCTGCGACGGCGCGATGGGCACCATGCTCTATGCCCGCGGCGTTCCGCTCGACGCCTGCTTCGACGTGCTGAATCTCAACGAGCCCAAGGTCGTGCAGTCCATCCACGCCGAGTACATCGGGGCGGGGTGCGACGCGATCGAGACGAACACCTTCGGGGCCAACCGGTTCAAGCTGAGCATACACGGGCTCCAGGCGCGGGTGCGCGAGATCAATCTGCGCGGGGCCAAGCTGGCGCGTGACGTGCGAGAGAGCATGGGCCGCGACGTCCTCGTGCTGGGCTCGATCGGTCCGCTCGGCAAGTACCTGGCCCCGATCGGGGCCATCGAGCCCGCGGAGGCGCGGGAGGCCTTCCACGAGCAGGCGGAGGGGCTGCTCGAGGGCGGCGTCGACGCCTTCGTGATCGAGACCTTCTCCGATCTCACCGAGATGCGGATGGCGGTGGAGGCGGTCCGGGCGATTACGGACCTACCCATCATCACCGAACTGGCCTTCACCGACGACGGGCTGACGTTCACCGGGCGCACCGCCGCCGAAGTCGTACGCGCGCTCCGCGACCTGCCGATCCAGGCGGTCGGCGCCAATTGCTCGGTCGGCTCGAGCGTCCTCTACGACATCCTCGAGCAAATGCTCCCGGAGACGGGCGGGCTCCACGTGGCCATCCAGCCCAACGCGGGACTGCCGAGTCGCGTCGGCGAGCGGCTCATGTACCTCTCCTCGCCGACCTACATGGCCGACTACGCGGCGCGGATGATCGGGAGCGGCGCGCGCCTGGTGGGCGGATGCTGCGGGACGACGCCGCAGCACATTCGGGCCATGCGGGAGGCGCTCGACCGCCTCGTCCCGCAGCGCGGCGCGGCCCGCGTCGAGCCCGTACGCCGGGCGCGCGCGGAGACCGACGAGCCCTCCGGCCTCGCCACCACCGCCCCGCCCACGCTGCTCCAACGGAGGCTCGACGCCCGCGACTTCGTGGTCACGGTGGAGCTGGACCCGCCGCGGGGCCACAACATCGAGAAGCTGGTGCAGGGGGCCAAGCTCCTGAAAGAGCGCGGGGTCGAGATCGTGGACATCAACGACGGATCGCTCGGACGGGTGCGGATGTCGGTGCTGCCCACCGCCATGCTGGTCCGCGACGCGACCGGGCTCGACATCAACATGCACTTCACCTGCCGGGACCGGAACCTGATGGGCATCCAGGCGGATCTCCTCGGCGCCCACGCGATGGACATCCGGAACATCCTGGCCATGACCGGCGACCCGCCGCGCACCGGCGACTACGTCAACGCCACCGCGGTATTCGACGTGGATGCCATTGGCCTCATCCGCATCCTCGCCGGCATGAATCACGGCCTCGACGCGACCGGCACCTCGATCGGCGAGCCCACCTCCTTCTGCGTGGGGGTGGCGCTCAACCCCGCGGCGGAGGAGCCCGCGCGGGAGATGGAGCGCTTCCTCGCCAAGGTCGAGGCCGGCGCGCGATGGGTGCAGACCCAGCCGGTCTACGATGTCGAGGTGCTCGACCGGTTCTTCGCCCGCTCCCGCCCGCCCATCCCGCTGCTGGTCGGCATCATGCCGCTGCACTCCGCGCGCCACGCCGAGTTCCTGCACAACGAGGTGCCCGGCATCACGGTGCCCGACGTGGTGCGCGCGCGCATGAAGGACGCGGGCGAGCGCGGGCTGCGCGCCGGCGTCGAGATGGCCCAGACCCTGCTGCGCGACGTGCGCGCCCGCCACGCCGGCGCGTACCTGATGCCCTCCTTCGGGCGCTTCGAGGTCGTGGCCGAGGTGCTGGACGCGCTGCACTGACCCATGGCGGCCATGCACGAGCTGGGCGCGGCCGAGGCCGCCCGGCGCATCCGCGCGGGCACCCTGTCGCCGTCCAATCTTCTCGCCGCCTGCCTGCCGCGTGGGGGGAGTCGCGGCTGCTCGGCACCGCCGCCTGGTGCGAGCGCGTGATCGGCTTCGACGCGGGGCCCCCGCTCTGAGGCGCCCCGGATGAAGATCGGCCGGCTCTTCCCCGACCTCTTGGCCACGCTGGGGCGCGCCGCCTCCTCCGAGGCGGGCTTCGCCAGCACTCTCAAGCAGCTCGTCGTGCTCTCGGGCGCGCAGGCGGGCGCGCTGCGCTTCCAGCCGGGCGACGGCGCGCCGATGGACATGATCGTCGGAGCGCGGCGCGGCTCGGCGCTCGAGCAATGGCTTCAGGCTCGCCTGGAGGCCCCGGCGCGCGGGGCGCGGCTCGAGAAAGTATCGGAGCCGCCGCCCGGCCTCAAGGGCAAGAACGCCACGCTCCTCACCGCCGTCCTCGGCGACCCGACCTGCCCCGTCGGCGGCCTCGTGCTGATGGGGCCGGGCGGGGCCCGAGGGCTCAATCGCGAGACCATCCCGCCGAGCTTCCCCCGCGAGTTCGGCCACGCGCTCGAGCACGTGTGGCGCTTGCGCCAGAGGACCATCCGCCTGGAAGTCATCAACCAGGTCACCGCCCTCACCGCCACCACCCTGTCGCTCGAGCGGATCTACGAGAAAGTGGGGGAGGCGGTCGGACGACTCATCCGCTTCGACGCCCTCGGGGTGACCCTGCTCGACCGCGAGCGTGGGGAGTTCCACGTGCTGGACGTCGCCGCGCGCACCGCGCTGCCCGAGGTTTTCGACTTCCGGATGTCGACCGCCGAGACCCTGACCGGGTGGGTCGCGAGCCACCAGGCCGCGCGGCGTGTGGACGACGCCAGCCGCGATGCCTCGATCCCGGCGGCGAGCCGCGCGCTGCTCTCGCGGCGGGGGTTCCGGTCCGCGGTGCTGGCTCCGCTGCTCTCGCAGAGCCAGGTCATCGGCACGCTCTACGTCACCCATCGCGAGCCGCGTGCCTTCACCGACGCCGACGTCGAGGTGCTGATCGAGGTGGCACGCCCGCTCGCCTCCGCCATCGAGCACTCGCGCCTGCACGCGGAGACCGCGCGCCGGGCCGAGGAGCTGGCCGCGCTGAACCGCACGAGCCAGCTCATCACCGCGCGGCTCGACCTGCCGTCGGTGCTCGAGACCATCAGCCGCTCGGTCACCGCGCTCATGGGGAGCACCGGCTGCGGCATCGGGCTCTTGAGCTCAGACCGCACCCTGATCGAGCACGCGGCGGCCCACGGCTTCCGCACCTCCGAGTGGCGCGACCTCTCGGTCCGGGTGGGCGAGGGCATCATTGGCCTCGCCGCCTCGTCTGGCCGGGCGGTGCGCTCCGACGATCTCCGCGAGGACCCGCGCTCGGCGCGCCGGGATGTCGACGAGAAGGAGGGGATCCGCTCCATGCTGAGCGTTCCCCTCCGCGTGGGCGGCCAGATCATCGGCGTCATCTCGGCGTTTTCGACCACGTCGGCCGCCTTCGGCGACCGGCACCAGACGGTGCTGGAGAGCTTCGCGGACCAGGCGGGCATCGCCATCCAGAACGCGCGCCTCTTCGAGGAGACCCAGCGCCGGGCCCGCCAGACGCAGGCCTTGCTGCGCGCGGGGCACGCGGTGAACCAGAGCCTGGACGTGGGCGAGACGGTGCGGCTGATCCTCCACCAGGCGCGCGAGGTGCTGGAGGTGCAAACGTGTGGCCTGTTCACGCTCGACGCCGCGACCGGCGAGCTGACCGCGATCGCCAGCCTCGATCTGCCTCCCGAAGATCTCCACGCGATCCGCCTGCACGTGGGCGAGGGCATCACCGGGGTCGCGGTGAAGGAGCGGCGGCCGGTGCAGACGACGGATCTCTATCGCGATCCCCGGGTGCGGTATCCCCAGTCGGGCCTGCGCTCCATGCTGGCGGCGCCCCTGATGGTGGGCGATCAAGTGATCGGGGCCCTCACCGTGCTCCGGACCGACGTCCACCGATTCACCGCCGAGGAAGAATCGCTCGCGTCCGCGTTCGCCGACCAGGCGGCGATGGCGCTGGAGCACGCGCGCCTGTTCAGCTCCGTCCGTACCTACTCGGAACGGCTCGAGGCCATGGTGGAGGCGCGCACCCACGAGCTGGACGAGCAGAAGCGCTTCGTGGACGTGGTGCTGGAGACGCTGCCGCTCGGCCTCTTCGTGCTCGACGCCGAGCTGCGGGTGATCAGTGCCAACCGGGAAGGCGCGGCGCTGGTGCCGGTCGAGCCCGCCGCGCGCCGTCCCTTCGCGGATCTGATGCCGCCGGCCAAGGCGGCGGTGGTGCGCCGCTTCCTGGAAGGCGTGGTGCGCGCGCGCGCGGTGCGCCACGCGGAGCAGGAGCTGCCCGCGGGTGGCGAGATCCTCACCGTGCGTCTCACCGCGACGCCCCTTCGAGCCCCGCAGGCCACCCACCTGCTGGTGCTCGTGGAGGACATCACGCTCCAGAAGCGGCTGGAGCGGCAGATGCTGCTGACCGAACGGTTGACGACGGCGGGCCGGCTGGCCGCGGGCGTGGCCCACGAGCTGAACAACCCGCTGGCCACCATCGCAGGCTGCGCTGAGGCCCTGAATGAGCGGGCGCAGGACCCGCACCTGCGGGATCTGGACGCGTTCAAGGATTTCGCGGGCTACCTTTCGCTGATCGAGGAGGAGGCCTATCGCTGCAAGGAGATCACGGGCAGCCTGCTGCACTTCGTCCGCGACCCGGGAAGCCGGCGGGCGCCCACCGACCTGAACGTGCTCGTGGACAAGGTGCTCGAGCTGATCGGCCACCAGTCCCGCTACGCGCAGAGCCGGCTCTTGCGCCGGCTGGATCCGGAGCTGCCCGACGTGGTGGCCAACGAGGGCCAGCTCCGGCAGGTCTTTCTCGGGCTCGCCAGCAACGCGCTCGACGCCATGGACGGCCACGGTCCTCTGACCGTCGCCACCCGACGGATCAACGCTCGCGAGATCGAGATCGCCTTCACGGACGAGGGCCCGGGCATCCCCGATCACATCCTCCCCCGCGTGTTCGACCCCTTCTTCACGACCAAGGCGCCGGGGCAGGGCACCGGCCTCGGCCTCGCCATCGCCCAGGGCATCGTGGCCGACCACGACGGGCGCATCGAGGTCGAGACCCGGGTGGGCTCGGGCACCACCTTCCGGGTCATCCTGCCGGTGCACCCCGGCGAGGCGACGAGGGCCCGATCGTGAGCGCGCCGATCCGGGTGCTGGTGGCCGACGACGAGAAGAACTTGCGCGAGCTCCTGGTACGGGAGCTCGGGCGGAAAGGCCACGCGGCCACCGGCGTCGCCGACGGCCGGGCCGCCCTCGACCACCTCAAGGAGGACGTGCCCGACGTGCTTCTGCTCGACATGAAGATGCCGAACGTCGAGGGCATCGAGGTGCTGCGCGAGCTGCACGACTTCTCGGAGGCGCCGCAGGTGATCGTCATGACCGGCTTCCAGGAAGTCTCCACCGCGGTCGAGGCCATGAAGCTCGGCGCCTACGACTATCTGACCAAGCCGGCCCGCATCGAGGAGCTGGACATCCTGATCCGCAAGGCGGCCGAGAAGGGCCGGCTCATGCGCCAGAACGTGGTGATGCGCGCCCAGCTCGAGGAGCCGGGCTACCAGGGCATCATCACGGAGAGCCCGCGCATGGAAGAGGTGCTCCACCTCATCGACCGGGTGGCCCCGACCGACTCCTCGGTGCTGGTGCTGGGCGCGAGCGGCACCGGCAAGGAGCTGGTGGCGCGCGCCATCCACGACCGCTCGCCCCGCGCGGGGCAGGCCTTCGTGCCAATCCACTGCGGGGCGCTCGCGCGCGAGGTGCTCGAGAGCGAGCTGTTCGGCCACGAGAAGGGCGCGTTCACCGGCGCGGTGGCGACCAAGCCGGGCCTCATCGAGCTGGCCGACGGAGGCACTCTCTTCCTCGACGAGATCGGGGAGATGGAGCCGGAGAGCCAGGTGAAGCTGCTCCGGGTGCTGGAGACCAACGCCTTCTTCCGGGTGGGCGGTACCCGGCGGCGCACGGTGGACATGCGGCTGGTGGCCGCCACCAATCGCGACCTCGCGGAGGCGCTCAAGACCGGCGGCTTCCGCCAGGACCTCTTTTACCGCATCAACACCATCACCATCACGCTGCCCCCGCTCCGCGAGCGGCGTGAGGACGTCCGGCGTCTCGTCGAGCACTTCCTCGAGCAGAACGCGGCCTACGGGCGGAAGCGCCTCTCCGGTGCGGCGATGGATTGCCTCGAGCGCTACGACTGGCCCGGCAATGTCCGCGAGCTGCAGCACGCCATCCAGCGCGCGGTGATCCTCTCGCAGGGAGAGCAGGTGCAGCCCGCGGATCTGCCCGAGGAGATCCGGGGTGGGCGGACGGTGAGCGCGGCGCCGGGCGGCAGCCTGGAGGACATGGAGCGGCAGCACATCATCTCGACCCTCCGCAACGTGGGCGGGCACCGGGCGAAGGCCGCCACCGTGCTCGGGATCGATCCCAAGACGCTCTACCGCAAGATCCAGGCCTACGGCATCTCGCCCGACACCTACACGTAGGTCTACGCCTCGAAGTCCTCCGGCCGGGGCGGGCGAAACATCAGATCGAAGGCCAGCCAGCAGAGCTTTGAGAACGGATAGAAGAACACGGGAGCCAGGATCATCCCGACGATCCCGCCGTAGTAGATCGCGTTCCAGGGTGGGGTGGGCCACGCCCCGAGGAAGTAGTCCGGCTCCCCACGGTCGAGGCGTAGACGGCACCGGGGACACGCCGGCCGTATGCCGAACCAGCGTTGCGTCACCGGCCCGGCGCCGCAGTCCGGACACCGCAATCGCAGGGCTCGGGCGAACCTCAAGATGCTCACCGGGTACCTTGCCGCCAGGCCTTCGCTTCGCCGAGATCCACGAAGTCCGGATCGACTTTCTGGGCCAGGGCGCCGTACACGCGCGCCATGCCGAAGTCAACCGGGGTCGACACGACGAGCGCGATGCGGTGGCTGAATACCTGGCCGGCCTGCAAGTCGCTGACGAGCTCGACGAGGCGGCGGAATGTCGCCCGCCGGGAGATCGCCCGCCTGGCCGGAAGCACACCACCGCGGCCTCCGGCCTGTCAAGGCGGACGGGCGGCACGCGCCGCTCGTCACCCCGAGTCTCATTCTTCGACAGTTGATCGGGCAATACGCCCGATCGCCGCGCCGGGGTGCCTCGCGAAGCATCTCGTAACATCCCGTCCGGCTTGCGGTTTTTCGCCGGCGACTCCCCTGGCACAAGGGTTGAATCTAACTCCCCGGCTTGAACCGTACTCCAAAAGGGGGAGACATGATTCGCGTACTGACGATCGATGGGAACCGGAGCCGGGCGCAGGCCCTGGCCATGGAGTGTCTGGAGCAAGGCGTGGGGGCGCGCATGGCGGAGACGCTGTGCGAGGGCGTGCGCTGCCTGCTCGACACGCCGGTGTCGCTGGTGCTGGTGGAGGCCGGGTTGATGCGCATGGCCGCGGCGGACCAGGTGCGTCTGTTCGACGCGGTGGCGCCCGGCGTGCCGGTGATCGTGACCGTCGACGCGGGCGGGCGCGTTGAAGACCTGGTGGATCTCGAGCTGCACGGCTTCCACGTGGTGAGCCGGCCCTTCGCGCTGCGCGATCTGCTCGCCAAGGTCGAGTTGCCCGGCACGACGGTGCCCTCACGCGGTGGTGCGCGAGCGCGCGTCGAGGCGCTGTGCGGATAGGGATCGAGCGACCATGCGTAAGAGCTGCGTGTTGTCACTGCTGACGCTGACGATCATGCTCGGGCTCGTCGGGCTACTCGCCTTCACGAGCGAGTCCGTCCATCACCGGTCCGAGCCGGCGCGGACTCCTACCGAGAAGCCGCGGTCGTCGGTCACGCCGCCGTTCGAGCCCGAGACCGGGCCGATATACCAGCGCAACGGTCTGATGCTGACCTACTGAGGCGGCCGGCCGTGGCGGAGGCGCCGGTCCTGGTGTACACTCTGGGCCGATGCGTCGCCGCCGGCGGCGCCCTCGCCTCCGATATTGGCTCTTCCGAGTATTGGGGCGCGTACGAAGC
>Ga0187893_10008215_pt1 | contig 16594 bp, 13 predicted proteins | sample MA1701074metaG_FD_139574 | JGI IMG/M metagenome (GOLD analysis project Ga0187893, IMG submission 139574) | White microbial mat communities from a basaltic lava cave in the Kipuka Kanohina Cave System on the Island of Hawaii, USA - MA170107-4 metaG ...
CGTTCAGGTCGTCCTCTGCCCCCTCGGCCACCGCGCGAGCGCGATCGGCCCGCGCGCGGACGTCCGCGAGCCGGTCCTGTACCGCTTGGAGCCGCAGCCGCGCCTGGTTGAACTCCTCGACCAGCAGCGAGAGATCCTGGTTGAGCTCGTCGAGGCGGTGCTTGGCCCGCTGCACGTCCTCGCGACTCGGGGCCGCAGAGGTAAGGGTCGCGGCGCCGACGGATGCGGAGACCGCGATCAGCACGGCGATCGTCAGCCGTGCGACGAGGTGCGTACGTCTACCGGTCATCGTCCTCCGGGCAAGGGAACGGGCTGTCCGCCGGACAGCCCGGGACCGAGGCTACCCAGGGGGAACGGCCTCGTCAAACCTCCGGCTGGCCGTCCGGCAAATCCGTTGGTCGGGACGGCGGGACTTGAACCCGCGACCTCAGCGTCCCGAACGCTGCGCGCTACCAAGCTGCGCCACGTCCCGATGTGCCCGAGTCTATCGGCTCGGCTCTCGGGCGAGCCGGGTAGATTGGCGGGCCGTCGCTCATACCTGGCTCATACCTGGAGGACCGCTCTGAGGATCGCGCAGATCTGCCCCCCCTGGCTGGCCGTTCCGCCCAAGGGATACGGCGGGATCGAGTGGGTGGTCGCGCTACTGGCCGACGGTCTGGTCGGGGCCGGGCACGACGTCACGCTGTTCGCGACCGGTGACTCGGAGACCGAGGCGCATCTGGAGTTCGTGTTCGAGCAGGCGCCCGGCTCGGCGTCGATCAACGACATCGCGCTCGACACGACCCACACGCTGTTCAGCCTGCGCGATGCACGCGAGCGCTTCGACGTCCTGCACGTGCACTCGCCGTTCTCCGCCCTCGCGGCCGCGGTCGAGACGGGTGTGCCGACCGTACACACGCTGCACGGGGCGTTCGTCCCGGAGATGCGGCGCCTGTACGCGTTCGTCGCGGCGCGGGCGTGGTTCGTGGCGATCAGCGAGGCACAACGCCGTTCCAACGAGGACCTGCGGTACGCAGGGGTGGTCTACAACGGGATCGACATGAGCGTGTACGCGATGGCCGAGCAGAAGGAGGACTTCGTGCTGTTCCTCGGACGCGCGGCCCCCGAGAAGGGCTGGCGTCGTGCCGTCGATGCGGCCAAGCTCGCGGGCGCGCGCCTGGTCTCCGCCGTGAAGATCGCAGATCCGAGCGAGCAGCACGAGTGGGAGACGAACGTACGGCCCGTGCTCCCCTCCGACTTCGAGGTCATGGGGGAGATCTCCCAGGAGGACAAGGTCGATCTCCTGCGCCGCGCCAGGGCCGTCCTGTTCCCGATCGACTGGGCGGAGCCGTTCGGCCTCGTCATGACGGAGGCCATGGCCTGCGGGACCCCCGTGATCGCCACGCCCCGCGGCTCGGTGCCCGAGGTGGTCGAGGACGGGGTCACGGGGTGGATCGTCGACGTCGAGGACTATCCGGCCCAGGCGGCGGAACGGCTCACCCGCCTCGGCGAGATCGACCCGCGCGCGTGCCGCGAGCGCGTCGACAGGCTCTTCTCGAAGCAGGCGATGGTGGCCGGCTACGAGCGGGTGTTCGAGCGTGCCGTGGAGGCCCGCTAGCGGTGTCGGAACCGGCCCGGTGACCGAGGCGTCTGAGCGTCATAGGATTGCCCCACTCCCTTCGAAGGAGGCCCGCATGTCCGCCCGCCACCATCGTTCGCTGATCCCGCTCGCGCTCGCATCCGTCCTGTCCGCGACGGTGCTCTCGAGCGCCGCCTCGGCTGCCGATCCCCCGAGCCTGCGTCTGTTCGTCGCCGACTCCGAGATCACCGTCGAGCGGGGCAGGCAGGACTTCATCTTCTTCGACCCGGGCGCATGGGTCACCCCCGTGGGCGGTGATTTCAAGGTGCTGGTGAGCCGACCCGACTACGACACGCCGGTCACGATCAAACAGGTGGACGCCGTGACGGGCGAGGTCATGCGGACGTTCCCGGCCGACACGATGGATGCGTGGTTCGGTTTGAAGGATTTCGGCTCCTACCGGGTCGAGGACGCCCAGGGGAACGAGGTGCTCTCCCTGACGTTCCCGTTCTGCCTGAACTCCTTCAACCGGCAACGGCTGTCCGACGATGGGCCGCTCACCTCGCAGTTCCCCTTCTTCTGCGGCGGCGGACCGTTCACCAAGGGCGCGGTCTGGGGCCTCGAGAACGGCTGGGCGACGGCGTTCGTGGGCGGCTACTACGGGTTCGGCTTCGAGGCTCCGAAGAAGCGCTACACGGTCACGTTCTCGATCGCGCAGGAGTGGGTCGACGCGCTGCAGATCGCTCCCCAGGACGCCACCGCGGAGATCCAGCTCACCGTCACCGAGAAGGGGGCGGGGTTCCGCCGCGCGATCGCCGCCCCGCCGGCTCCTCCCGCGTACCGGCCGTATGGGAGCGTTCCGATCGTCACCAACCCCGACCCGGCCTCGCTCCCCGACCTCGTCGCGATCCCCGGCTGGGCGATGTTGATCGACAAGCGTAAGGGGCGCGAGTACCTCACGTTCAACGCCACGGAGTGGAACGCGGGGCCCGGGACGATGGTCGTCGAGGGGTTCCGGGCGCCGAACGAGGATGCGATGGACGCGTTCCAGTACTTCCTGATCGACGGCGAACCCGTCGGGCGAGCGCCGATCGGACAGCTCGAGTTCCACGAAGGGGGCGGCCACAACCACTGGCACTTCGAGGAGTTCACGGAGTACTCGCTGCTGGATGCGTCGCTGACCGAGGTGCTGGTGAGCGGCAAGCAGTCCTGGTGCCTCGTGAACACCGATGCGATCGACCTCACGCTGCCGAACGCGAACATTGCCGGTTTCGGCCAGGACCTGTTCACCTCGTGCGGCGGCCCCGGCGCGCTCTGGATCCGCGAGATCCTCGACGTCGGTTGGGGGGACTCGTATTCCCAGTACGTGCGTGGCCAGGCGTTCGACATCACGGACCTGCCCAACGGCACCTACTACGTGCGGGTGCACGTGAACCCGACCGGGGACATCTTCGAGACGACCGAGACGAACAACGTCGTCGATCGGCTCATCAAGCTGAAGGGCAAGCCCGGGAACCGGCGCGTCGTCGTGCCGCCGTGGCACGGGATCGACGCCTAGGGTGATCGGTGCGGCGGGCCCCCGCGAGCGGGGGCCCGCCGCAGCTCCAACAGCGTTGCCTCCGGCCTGCACAGGAACCGGAACGGCGCGTACTGGCTGGTCCCCAGTCCCGGCGACACGTGCACGAACGACCCCCCCATCCGGATCAACCCCGAGACCAGTCCCCGGGGGAGATGGGAGTTGGTGACGAGGGCACCGACGAGGGGCAGCCGGACCTGGCCGCCGTGTGTGTGTCCGGCGACCGCGAGGGCGTACCCGCAGGCCGAGACCTCGGGGGCCGAGTCGGGCGAGTGCATCACGGCGATCCCGAACCGATCCGGGGCGGTGCGGGGCACGACCCGGAGGTCCTGCCTGGCGATGTGGGTGTCGTCGAGCCCGACGAGCTCGACCTCGAGACCGTCGAGCTCGATCTGCTCACGCACGTTCGTGAGGTCGAGCCAGCCGTCCCCGATGAGCTGTTCGCGCATCTCGCGCCACCGCCCGCGCCGCGCAAGGCGTGGTCGACGCCGCCCCCGTGGGACGAAGTAGCCGAGTGGGTTCGCGAATCGGGGGACGAAGTAGTCGTTCGAGCCCAGCACGAACCAGGACGCGAGCCGCCCGCGCACCGGCCGGACCGCGGTCACGACGGTCTCGACCGCCTCGGGTTCGGCCAGGAAGTCACCGGTGACCACCGTGACATCGGCGGGCGGCAACGACGCGATGAAGGCCGCTTTGCGACGGTCCTTCCGCACGAAGTGCAGGTCCGACAGGTGCAGCACCGACAGGGTCTCGGGACCGTCGGCCGGTAGGATGGCGAGGTCGCGCCGGACGAGCCGGTACGCACCGCGTTCCACCAGCGTGCCGTAGACGACGCACGACACGCCGACGACGAGCACGACGACGAGCGCGGGGAGCACGGGGGGGCAGTCTACGTGGGCGGCTCGACGCTGAAGGCGCAGGTGCATGCCGAGATGACCGCCGCGCTGAAGGCGGGCGACAAGCTTCGACTGAGCGCGCTCCGGATGCTCGCCGCGGCCATCACGAACAGCGAGAAAGATGTCCTGCACGAGCTGTCGGATGACGAGGTCCGGGAAGTGGCGGGCAGGGAGGTCAAGCGCCGCAGCGAGTCGATCGAGGCGTTCGACGCGGCCGGACGCACCGAGCTCGCCGACCGAGAGCGCGCCGAACGCGAGGTGCTGCTGCCGTTCGCGCCAGAGCAGCTCTCGGATGCCGAGGTGGACGTCCTCATCGACGATGCCATCGCCTCGACAGGCGCCGCGTCCGCCAAGGAGATGGGCAAGGTCATGGGCGTGGTGATGGCTTCGGCGAAAGGCAAGGTCGACGGCGGGCTCGTGCAGCGGAAGGTGCTCGAGCGCCTGGGGGAGTAGCGCTACCGCAGCCGGCGCGTCACCACGCTCGGAGGCATCGTGGCGACGAATCCGTCACCGCCGCCTCCATCGCCACCGCCGTTGCCGTCCCCGTTCCCTCCACCGGCATCCGGGTCGAGCGAGCCGACGAAGATCGTGACGGTCGCCCCCTTGTCGACCAGCTTGTTGCCATCGCCGTTCGGGTACTGGTCCACGACGATGCCCTCGAGCAGCGGGTTCTGCACGGGGACGCGCTGCACGTCGGCGAACAGCTTCACCTGAGCGAGCACGGCGATGGCTTCGGCTTCGGTGAGATCGACCACGCGAGGGACCACGACCGGCTCGCCCTTCCCGTTGCTGACCTGGAGCTTGACCCCGCTCCCGAGCCGCGCCGTTCCGCCGCCCGGCTTCTGCGACAGCACCGTGCCCACGGGTTCGAACGAGCGCACGTCCTCGACGATCGGCGTGAAGTTCGCCTCGACGAGGACCGCCTCCGCCTCCTCGATCAGCAGCCCGACCACGTTCGGGATCGCGCCGCTCTCGGGCGGTGGCGGGGCCTCGAACCCCTCGACCGGGAAGTCCGCCATCGCCTTCGACATGAAGTCCTGCCAGATCGGAGCGGCCACCGTACCGCCGAACACCGAGGAGCCGTAGTAGTCGTCCATCGGCACCTGACCCGTGGGGAACCCGACCCACACGGCGGTCGCCACCTGCGGGGTGTAGCCGGCGAAGTACACGTTCGTGGAGTCCTGCGCCGTGCCGGTCTTGCCGGCCACCGGCCGTCCGATGTTCGCCGCCGTCCCGGTACCGCAGCACACGACGCGCTGGAGCATCGCGGTCACGAGGTGCGCGATATCGCGATCGATCACCTGCTCGCACGCCGGCTTGTGCCGGTAGAGCAGCTTCTGGTCCTTCGGAGCGACCTTATACTCGACCCGGCGAACCGCCCACGCCTCGCAATGGATCCCGTCGTTCGCGAGCGTCGCGAACGCCGAGGCCATGTCCATCGTGGGGACCTCCTCGACGCCGAGCGTGATCGCCGGCACGGCGTCGAGGCCGACGGTGATGCCCATCCGGTGCGCGGCATCGACGATGGCCTCGGCGCCCACGTCCACGGCGAGCTGGGCAAACACCACGTTCACCGAGTTCTGCGTCGCGCTCCACAGATCGAGGTACCCGCTGTCGCCGCCCCCCTCGGCGTTCTGCACGCAGCCGCTCTCGCTGATCCACCCGTCGAGGCCGCAGAGCGGTGACTTCGACGAGTAGACCTTGCCCTGCGGGAAATCGTTCTCGAACGCCGCGACGAGCGTGAACGGCTTGAACGCCGAGCCCGTCTGCCGGATCCCGCGCCACGCGAGGTCGATCTGGTCTCGGTCGTAGTTCTTGCCCGAGAGCATCGCCTTGATGGCCCCGTCGGTGGCTCGAACCGAGACGAGCGAGACGTCCGGGCTCTTCTTCGATGGATCGATGTAGTTGCTCGCGTCGACGGCCTGCTGGGCGTAGTCCTGCCAGTTCGGGTCGAGCGACGTGTAGATCGTCAACCCGCCCTGGTAGAGGGTCTTGACGCGCTGCTCGCGCGTACGCCCCAAGACGTCGAACTCACCGTCGGCGTTGTCCAGGATGAGGTTGCGGATGTAGTAGACGAAGAACGGCTCGACCTTCTGTTTGAACACGCCGACGTCGTTCGCGATCCCGAGCGGCTTGGCCTTGGCGCGATCGACGTCCTCCTGGTCGGCCCAGCCGAGCGCGGCCATCCGATCCAGGACGAAGTTGCGGCGGGCGAGCGCTGCGTCGCGCTTCGTGACCGGGTCGTACTCACCGGGCGCTCGGATCAGGCCGGCGAGGAGCGCCGACTGGGCGAGCGTCAGGTCCTTCGCCTCGACGTGGAAGTAGGTGTTCGCCGCAGTCTGGATCCCGTAGGCGCCGTTCCCGAAGTAGACCTCGTTGACGTACCAGCCGAGGATCTGCTCCTTCGGGTACTTGCGCTCGAGCCGGATCGCGAGGGCGGCCTCCTGGAACTTGCGCGCGAACGTCTGCTCGGGCACCTCGATCAGCACGTTCTTGACCAGCTGCTGCGTCAGGGTGGATCCGCCCTGCTCGATGTCGCCGGCCGCGAGGTTCGTGATGGCCGCGCGGATCAACGACGGGAAGTTCAATGCGCCGTGCTCGTAGAACGAGTCGTCCTCGATCGCGAGGACCGCGTCCTGCGCCACCTGGGCGACCTTGTCGATCCTGACGACCCTGCGGTTCTCGTCGAGGTAGATCTCGGCCAGAACGGTCTTGCCGTCGGAGGCGTAGATCGTCGAGCTCTGCGGCGGCGTCGGGATCCGGACGCTTCCCACCCCGGCCTCGTCGAGTCGGTCGCGGAACGCGTTCACGCCGATCCCCGCGGTGCCGACGACCGGGAGCAGGACCAGCGCGACCAAGATCGCGAACCCGACGAGCACGAACAGGAGCAGGACGGGGATGAGCGGCGCGATCACGCGCCGCGGTTGCAGCTCCGAGGGCGGCCGAACGGCCGGCTTGGGCTCGTGTTCGGGTTCGGCCTCCGGCACCCGGACGGTGCGCTGGCGGTGCTTGGGGGGGGCCTGCATGGGCGCCCAGGATAGCCTGGCTGGCCGTCTACCATGAGGCCGCTGATGCGCCGCGTCGCCCCGTTCCTGCTGCTCATCGGGCTGCTGGCTGCCCAGGCGGGATCCGTGGCCGCCCAGGGCGGCGACCCGTCGGTCGTGGTCGCCAAGATCGAGGGGTCCATCGACTCGACCCTCGCCTCGTTCCTCCTCGACCTGGTCGAGGACGCCGAGGCCGAGGGCTCGACGATCGTGCTCCAGCTCGACACCGCCGGGACGCTCGATCAGGACGCCGTCGGGCTGGCGGAGCGGCTGCACGATGCGACGGTCCCCGTGATCGTGTGGGTCGGCCCCTCGCCCGCCAAGGCGCAGGGCGCCGGCCTGCTGTTCCTGTACGCGGCGAGCCTCGGAGCCGTCGCGCCGGGCGCAGGTGTCGGCCCGCTCGAGCCGGTCGATCTGACATCGGAGCGGCCGGCGCCCTCACGGTCGGAGTTGGAGGCCCTGGCGAACAGCTGGGTGCGGGAGTTCGCGCGCGAGGCCCCCGTCGCGTTCCCCGACCAGCCGGTGCCTGCCGCCGCGGCGCTCGAGGGCAACATCGCGGAGGTCGCCGCCGTCTCCGTGGTCGGTCTGCTCGAGGAGATCGACCGCATGACCGTGGGCACGGGCGCCGGTCCGGTGGAGCTCCGGACCAAGATCGCGACCACCCAGTCGCAGGATCCCGTGAACGTCCGGTTCACCGAGCTCGGGCCGGTCGACCGTGTTCTGCACTCGGCCGCGTCGCCCACGTGGATCTACGTGTTGCTCGTGCTCGGGCTCGCGGCCCTCGCGTTCGAGCTCACCCAGCCGGGGTTCGGGTTCGCGGGCTTCTCGGGCATCGGGATGATCGGGCTCGCCGTCTACGGGCTGACCGTGGTTCCGTTCTCACCCGCCGGGCTCGGCCTGCTGGTGCTCGGCATCGGCGCCATGACCCTGGATGTCCGGCTCCGCCGGCTCGGGCTGCTCACCGCGGCCGGTCTGGTTGGGTTCGCGGCCGGCGCCGTCCTGATGTTCGGCGCCGTCTCGGACGCGATCGACCTGTCCGGATGGTTGATCGGGGGCACGGTGGTCGGAGCGCTCCTGTATTGGGGGTTCATCCTGACGGTCGCGGTCAAGACGCGGGAGCGGCTCACCTCGAGCCAGCGGGGGCTCGTTGGGCTGACCGGAGAGACCCGGGGCGATCTCGAGCCCGAGGGCCCCGTCTTCGTCAAAGGGGCCCTGTGGCGGGGGCGGAGCGCGGATGGCCCGATCCCATCGGGGACCAGGATCCGGGTTCGAGCCGTCGATGGGCTGATCCTTCGCGTCGAGCCCGATCCGGGCGCCGAACCTGGCTCAGGCCGGTCGTAGGCTCTCATCTATGGCGTTCCGAACCTGATGCGCGCCCAGAGCGAGCGGACGGAATCCCCACGGACCTCGCCTACGAACACCTAACCGAGGGCGTTCCCCGAGGAGGGTGGCAGGGCGTGGCCGACCGCATGCCGGCGGAGTGGGTCGTGGGTTGGCAGTTCGACGGCGCCTGCCGCGGTGAGGACTCCTCGCTGTTCTTCGCCCCGAACTACTTCGAGAGGCGCGCGGAGAAGGCTGCCCGAGAGGCGAGGGCCAAGGCGATCTGCGCTCGGTGCCCCGTCCTCGAGCCTTGTCTCGAGTACGCCTTGCAGATCCGCGAAGACCACGGCGTCTGGGGTGGGCAGAACGAGTTCGAGCGGCGCCAGCTCGTGCGTCAGCGCGCGCTCCAGGCCGGCTGAACGGCCGGCTCCGACGATTCGCCCCTCGGTCGGAGCTCTGCCACCATCTCCGGAGCGATGGGTGATCTTGTGTGATCGAGCAGCGGTTGGCCGAGCTCGGGCTCGAGCTGCCTCCGGCTCCCTCGCCGGTGGCCTCGTACGTCCCGGTCACGTTGGCCGGGGAGCTCGCGTTCGTGGCCGGGCAGATCCCGCTCGGTGACGGCGAGGTGCTCCTGCGAGGCAAGCTCGGCGCCGATGTCGACATCGAGCAGGCCCAGGGGGCGGCTCGTCGTTGCGCCCTGCAGGCGCTCGCGGCCCTTCGCGATGCGCTGGGTTCCCTCGATCGGGTGACCGGCATCGCGCAGGCGACCGTCTTCGTCGCCTCCGCTCCGGGGTTCACGGATCAGCCGAAGGTCGCGAACGGGGCGAGCGACGTGCTCGTCGAGGTGTTCGGGGAGGCCGGGAGGCACGCGAGGGCCGCGGTCGGCGTCTCGGAGCTCCCCCTCGGAGCGGCGGTCGAGGTCGTCCTGATCGCTCGGGTCGCGGTGACGGCCTAGGGACGCCGGGCGAAGCGGAGGTCGCCGGAGCGTCGGGTCACCCCCGTGCGGTCCAGGTGCTCCATGAGCGGCACCGCGTAGCGGCGCGACGTGCCGAGTCCTTCGCGGATGGCGCTCACGGTGACGCCGCGCTCGCCCGCGGCCCGGACGATCGCCTCGGCCCGCTGCACGAGCCCCGCCGAGAGGACCAGGTCGGGCGCGATGCGCACGAGCTCGCCCGATCGGACGAGCGCGTCGATGAGGCCGCGCTCGAAACCGGCGGCCTGGAGCTCGCTGACGCTCGGGGGTGTCGGCTCGCCGTCTCGGATCGCGTCGAGGAGCCGGGTCTGCTCCGCGGTGGCCGTCTCGGCCACGTGAGAGCTCAGGCGCACGGATGTGCCCTCGCGCGCGAGGCGCCCCTCCTGGACCAAGGCATCGATCACGGCGCCCGCGAGATCCTCGTCGTTCGGCGCGCCGGCCGCCCGGAGCGATCGCATCACGTCGGCTCGGAGCTGAGGAAGCTCCTGACCGAGCGCGAGTGGCTGGTCCGCGTGGAACGCCTCGAGGTGCCGTTGGGTCGCGCGTGCCGCCTCGTCGCGAAGATGGTCGGCGATCCACCAGCCGCTCGAGCGGGTGGCGCCGGCGATCGCGAGTGGTGACAGTCCGGTGAGGAGTCGGACGTCCGCGACCCCGATCGCCCCGCGCTCGCGGACGAGGAGCGCGGGCACCTCTCCCCGCTCGGCGCGCTCGCGTCGTGACAGGCGCTCAGCCGCGTCGGATCCCGGCCGACGGGGGGGGTCGACGTCCAGGACGACGCCGCCGCCGACCGTCTCCCGGCGTCCGGACTCGCGAAGGACGAATCGGTCCCCGACGTCCAGGACGAGCGGTTCGGCCAGTCGGATGCGAGCGAACGCGCCATCTCGCGCGACCGAGGTGGCTCCGTAGATCCGGATCCTCGCGTCCCGTTCCGCGGATCCCGCATGGAACTTGAAGGCTCCGCGAGCGGTCAATGGCCGGCCGAGCGAACGCACCGTGCGCACCCTGCACTCGAAGACGTCGGTGGGGCGCCAGGCGTCTGGATGGGTCACGACCTCGCCCCGCTCGATGCCGCCGCGAGACACACCGGCAAGGTTCGCGGCCACCCGGGATACGGGCAGGACGACCCCGACGTCGCGGTGGTGCGTCTGGAGCGTCCGCACCCGAGACCGAGCGCCCGAGGGCAAGAGCTCGACCTCCTCGCCGACGGCGATCGGCCCTCCCGTCAGCGTTCCGGTGACGACGGTGCCCGAACCCTTGATTGTGAACACGCGGTCGACGTGCTGCCGCGATCGCGCGTCGCGCTCGGGCTCCGGCGCTGTCGCGAGCATCGCGTCGAGCGCGGTCACCAGATCGTCGAGACCGTCGCCGGTTCGCGAGGAGCAGGCGACGATCGGTGCGCCCTCGAGCGTCGTCCCGCCGACGTGCCCGCGGATCTCCTCCTGCGCGAGCGCGAGCCGGTGGGGCGATACGAGGTCGCTCTTCGTGAGCGCGATCACCACGCCGTCGACCCCCAGGACGTCGACGATGTCCAGATGCTCCTCGGACTGTGGCTTCCAGCCCTCGTCGGCGGCGACGACGAAGATCACGAGGCGAACCGGTCCGACCCCGGCGAGCATCGTTCGCACGAACCGCTCGTGACCCGGGACGTCGACGAACCCCACCTCTCGTCCCGATGGGAGCGTGCACCAGGCGTAGCCGAGCGCGATCGTGAGACCGCGCAGCTTCTCCTCCTCGAGGCGGTCCGGGTCCATGCCGGTGAGTCGAAGGATCAGGCTCGACTTCCCGTGATCGACGTGCCCTGCGGTCGCGACCACCCACGTGGCGGGGCTCCCCGCTGCGTCGGGGTCCTCAGGCATCGAGCAGGTCGTCGCCCTCGAGCGCGTACCGAACCGCCCGCACCAGATCGGGGAGCTCGGCCTCGGCCACGGTTCGGACGTCCAGCAGGACGCCGCGCTGGGTCACCCGGCAGAAGACCGAGGGCGCGCCGGTTCGAAGGCGAGCCGCCATCGCGGACGGCTCGGGAGCGCGGACCTCGACACCGAACGAGGGGAGCGAGACCCCCGGGACCGAGCCCCCACCGACCGTCGACTCGCACGCGACGACGTGCGCCCCCTCGAGGTCGCCGTCGAGCGCTCGCGCGAGCCGGTCGGCGCGATGGCGCACCTCGGCGGCCGGCTCACGGAGCATCCGCCATGCTGGAAGCTCACCCCGTTCGCCCCTTACGTGGATCGCCAAGACGGACTCGAGCGCCGCCGCCTGCATCTTGTCGACCCGGACGGCTCGCGCTACGGGATCGCGCCTCAGCCGCTCCACCAGGTCTGATCGCCCCAGGACGATCCCGGCCTGCGGTCCCCCGAGGAGCTTGTCGCCCGAGAACGTGACGAGGTCGGCACCGTCACCGAGCGCCTCGACCGCGCTCGGCTCGTCCGCGAAGGGCCCGGTGGCACGGTCGAGCATCCCCGATCCGAGGTCGTAGAGCAGCGGCACGTTCGCACGCCGGGCCAGCGCCGACAGCTCCTTCGTCGTCGGAGTCGCCGTGTAGCCTACGACCCGGTAGTTGCTCGGATGGACCTTGAGCAGGAGCGCCGCGCGATCGGACAGGGCCGTCCGGTAGTCGGTGATCCTCGTGCGGTTGGTCGTCCCGACCTCGACGAGCTTGGCGCCCGACGCGCCCATGATGTCGGGGATCCGGAACTCGCCCCCGATCTCGATGAGCTCGCCGCGCGAGACGAGCACCTGCTTGCCTCGGGCCAACGCGGCCAGGCAGAGCAGGAGCGCCGCCGCGTTGTTGTTCACCACGAGCGCGCCTTCGGCGCCGGTGAGCGCGACCAAGATCCGCTCCGCCCGCGACGTCCGTCGACCTCGCGCTCCCGACTCACGGTCGACCTCGAGGTCGACGTAGCCGCGGGCGGCGCGAGCGGCCGCATCGGCGGCTCGGTCGGGAAGGGGCGCGCGTCCGAGCCCGGTGTGCAAGACGACGCCGGTGGCATTGATGACGCGCGCGAGCCCGTTCGCCGTGGTCGACGCGAGGGCGATCGCGCGGGCCAAGATCGTGTCGTCGTCGGGAACCTCTTCGGCGGTCCCGGCGCCGAGCTCGGTGCGGCTCCGGAGGTCCGCGAGCGTCGACGATACTGCCTGTTTGATCAGCGCTCGCCCGAACGTGGCGCTGGCTCGTTGCCCGGGCTCGGATCGGAGCAGCGCGTCGACCGACGGGAGCCGGCGTCGGGACTGCTGCCCGGCGGTCTTCGGGCGGTCGCGTTGCGCGCGGGCCATGGGCGCTGGCAGCCTACTACCGGCCCTGTTCCCCGATCCGTCGTCCCGTAGGATGGGCGGCGGTGGACACCGAGGAACGCGCCGCCTTCACCGCCGCCGCCGAGAGCTGGATGGTACGAGGCGGGGGCGTGGGGATCGAGGTCGTACCGCCGGGGACGCTGCGGACCGAGGAGATGATCCTGAACATCGGCCCGCAACACCCGTCGACGCACGGGGTGCTCCGGATCATCCTCGAGCTCGACGGCGAGGTGATCGTCCGCGCCGAGCCGGTGATCGGGTACATGCATCGCGCGGCGGAGAAGCTCGCGGAGTACCGGGACTCGCGACAGGTCCTCGTGCTGATGAACCGGCACGACTGGCTGTCCGCCTTCAACAACGAGCTCGGCTGGGTGCTGGCGGTCGAGAAGCTCGCCGGGATCGAGGTCCCCGAGCGGGCGAGCTGGATCCGAACGATGCTCGCCGAGTGGAATCGGGTGCTCAACCACCTGATGTTCATGGGCTCGTTCCCGCTCGAGCTCGGTGCGATGACCCCGATCTTCTACGCGTTCATCGAACGCGAGCTGATCCAGGGGCTCATGGAGTCGGCCACGGGCGCGCGGATGCACTTCTCTTACGTCCGACCGGGCGGACTGAAGGACGACCTGCCTCGCGGGTGGCTGCAGCACTCGGCCGACGTGCTGAAGCAGGTCCGCAAGAAGCTCGACGATTTCGAGAACCTCGTGATGGGCAACGAGATCGTCTTCGCGAGGACCCGCGGGATCGGCGTGATCTCGCCCGAGATGGGGATCGGCTACGGGTGCTCGGGTCCGACGCTGCACGGGAGCGGGGTCCCGATGGACGCGCGCAAGGACGAGCCCTACGCGATGTACGGCGAGGTCGAGTTCGACGTGCCGGTCGGCCGCAACGGTGACTCGTATGACCGGCTGTGGGTCTTGAAACAACGGATGCACGAGTCCTGCAGGATCATCGAGCAATGCATGGACCGCCTGCGGCCGGGCGACTACATCGCCCCGAAGCTCCCGAAGACGCTCAAGCTCGAGGGCGAGGTGTACGTGCGGACCGAGAACCCGCTCGGGCTGATGGGCTACTACCTGGTCGGCGACGGCAAGAAGGAGCCGTACCGGCTCAAGATGCGGACCGCGTCGTTCTCGAACATCTCGGTCCTGCCCGCGATGCTGCCGGGCACGCTCGTGCCCGACCTGATCGCGACGCTGGGCTCCATCTTCTTCGTCGTGGGCGACGTCGACCGCTAGATCAGCGTTCGCGGTTGAACCAGATGCCGCCGGGACCGAAGTAGCTCGGACCCTCACCCCAGACCGCGACGGTCTCGCCCCGGCTCGTGATCGCGATCTCGCCGTAGTCGCCGTAGACCTCGATGAAGCCGTTCTTGAACTTGTAGGCCGTGCCGGAGACGGCGTCCGAGATCGTGACCGGCTTCGACCACGTCGCGCCGAGGTCCGTGGTCGACCGGTAGCGGATGTTCCACCTGCCCGTTCGCTGGTCCGCGAACCACACGCGCACCTCGTCGTCGCCCGTTCCGGCGGCGGCGGCGAAGGCGGCGTTCACTCCATCTCGCGACAGGCGTGTCCGTGTCCCCCACGTCAGGCCACCGTCCGTCGACGAGCGCGCGAAGACCGTGCGCGGGCCCTTCGGCGCGGCCGCGCCGCTGTAGACGATCACGAGGTCGCCGTCCTCGTCGGTCGCCAGCGCCGGCCCCGAGTCGTAGTAGTCCGAGTAACAGGAGCGGGTCGTGCACTCGGTGCCCAGTTCGAGCTCGTCGACGATGAGGTTGGTCCACGTGACGCCTCCGTCGTCGGACGCGAACACGTGGATCTGCACCACGCCCTCCGCCTCGTCGCCTGGCCCGCTGTACGTGATGCTGATGTGCGAGAACACGACCCGGCCGCCCGGCAGCACCGCACCGCCGTAGTCGTAGAAGTACCGGTCGCTGTCGGTGACGCGGACGGTGTCCCAGGTCTCGCCCCCGTCGTGGGACGACGCCGCGTGCACGTCGCCGACGCTCGGCCCGTTGAACAGGATGTAGACGTCCTGTCCGTCCGAGCTCACGGCCATGTTCGGCTTGTCGCCCCACTGCACGTTCGGGTGGATATGGACCGGGTCCGACCAGGTCTTGCCGTGGTCGGTCGACCGAGCGAACTGGATCTTGAAGCTGTTCATCCAGGCCGCGATCACGTCGCCGCTCTCGGGCACCACCTCCAGCAGCGGGTCGTGTTGTCCGCTCACACCCTCGCAGGGACAGAGGTAGCTCTCCGGGCGCCAGGTCCGCCCACCGTCCCTCGAGACGTGCAGGATCATCGCCGGGTCGGGACAGTTCGCGCAGGCCGGCTCCCCTCCGAAGCGGTTGTGCGCGACGTAGACGAAGGGCCGGTTCGGGTCCGCCGCGATCGCCGGCTCCCAGTCGTCGCCGGTGTCGTTCAAGATCTCCTCGCCCGCCCATCCGGCGGCCGCGCGGTGACGGATCGGCTCGGTCACCCCGAGCGTGCCGTCGGCGATCGCCTGTTCGAGCGCCTCGAGACGCTCCTCGGTCTTCTCCTCTTGCTCCTGCTGCTCCTCGAGCAGGCCTTCGTCGATCTCCTCGGATGTTCGAGCCCGACCGGCGTCCGCCCCGTCGGAGGTGCATGCGGTGGCGACGATCGAAAGGGAGAAGAGAACGGCCAGCGTCGCAGTGGATCGATGGGCGCTCCTCACGAAGGCGAGCTTACCTGCGGTCTGGATGGTCGGTCGATCCAACGTGGAGCAGCCACCCGGGGGGAGGAAGCCCCCGGGTCGCGAGCACCAGCCACCAGAAGCCACCGAGTCCGGCCGGGTCGACGAGCAGGCGTGCCAGGCTCCGCGTCTGCCAGATCCGGACCGCATCTGAGCCGCGCCCCGCCCGCTGGAGCTCCGCCTGATGCTCGAGCGACGAGCGTTCCCACCGCTCGAGACCGAGCGCGGCGAGTGCATCCGCCTGTGCGACCGGTCCGAATGCCTGGAGCCCGAGCGACGCCGCATGCGCGGCGATCGCGTTCACGTCGATGCCGGTGGTGATGTCGGACCCGCCGGGATCGGCGAGCACGTCTGATATGCGCCGATGCGCACGGTAGCCCTGGACGGCGTGCTCGCCCGCCCTCCCATAGTCGATGAGCAGCGCATACCCACGATCGAGCCGAGTGGAGAGCGCCTCGAGCATCTCGAAGGCCCCGACCGGCACGGTCGCGTCCTCACCGGGCGACAGGCCCGGCGGCTCGAGCTCGTCGTGCGACCAAGGCACCTCGACCTCGACGAGCGCACCGTCGCTCTGGCCGATCCGAACCTCGTGGACCCCTTCGGCCCGGCAACGCGCAAGGACGAAGGGTAGGTTGTCCAGGAGCTCGTTCGCGAACACCACGCCCTCGAAAGGCTCGCGCGCTCGCAGGTGTTCGACGGCGGTGAGGCCGCGAGCGGCGAGCGCGTCGCGCCCCCCTGGACTGATCTCGACCGCCGTGTAGTCGGGCGCGGGCATCGGCAGCTCGCCGAACGCGTTCAGGAGTGCGTCGGCGAAGGTTCCGTCGCCCGCTCCGAGCTCGACGATGGGGAACGGATCGGGTTCGCCGAGCGCGACCCAGGCGTCGAGCATCGCCTCGCGGACGCAGTGCGAGAAGACGAACGGATGGATGTGCGGCCCGGTCACGAAGTGCCGGTCCGCTCCGATAGGCGGCGTCTCGAAGAAGCCACCGGGACCGTACAGCGCGATCCGCATGTACTCGTCGAACCCGATGGGACCGTGGTCCTCGATCGCGGCCCGCACTCGCGCGTCGGTCTCGGCGCCCATCGTGCAAGCCTAGGCGGTGTCGGCGGGGCGGTGTCCTGCGAGGATGCGGGCGTGGGTGACGCGTTGCGCGAGGCGGCGTCGGCGGTGGTCGGGCGCGACGGGCCCGACGGGTTCGAGGTGTTGGTGCTCGAGCGAGGGGCTTC
>Ga0187893_10008216_pt1 | contig 16589 bp, 13 predicted proteins | sample MA1701074metaG_FD_139574 | JGI IMG/M metagenome (GOLD analysis project Ga0187893, IMG submission 139574) | White microbial mat communities from a basaltic lava cave in the Kipuka Kanohina Cave System on the Island of Hawaii, USA - MA170107-4 metaG ...
ACACCTCGCTGGCAAGCATCCGCCGCACGATTCTGCGCGTCAAGGCGCTGTCGAGCGACCACGCGCTTTCGAGGAACCGCGAGGTCTCCCGCACCCGGCGCCACCGCGCTTGGAGCGCGCCCGGAAGTCAGTGCCACGCGCCTCCGTCGCTGGTCGTGAAGGCCCACACGTGGTCGCAGCGTCCCTCCGTCAGGCGGTCCGTCCACCGACTTGGGGTCACACGTTCCTCGTGCAGCGTTCGACTGACCCACGTGGTCCGCAGCGACGCGCATCGAACGCAGACCCACTCCGTTCGACACACGACTCGGTACCGCGTATGCCAGAGCGGCCCGCCGATGCCGGCGACGAGGACGGCGGCGTAGAGCACCAGCCGGACGTGCCAGTACACGCCTGGCGGGTAGCAACCGTCATGCCCGCGATTTCCGACGCGGTGAGGCGACGTGTGCCGAAAATTGTCGCCACTCTCCGCGGTTTGGGACTTGGGACGTCCGCACTTGGGACTAGGGAGCGACGGCGACCTTCACCTCCGCGCTCCAGTCCGGCCGGCCCGGCAGCGAGATGTGCACGTCGATCGACCACTTCACGTCGTTCGACGGCGCCTCGAAGGTCGGCGCGGCGTCGGCCGGGATCGCGAACGAGGCCTCGAGCGACACGGGCCGGTGCGCCTCGATCGAGCCGTTCTCGAGAAGCGTCCGCGTCTCCTCGTGCAGCTTGCGCGACTGCGTGTTGCGGTGCTTGCCGCTCCCGCGGGTGGCGCTCTCCCTGCCGACGAACGTGAGCGTAATGCGGTCCACGTTCGCGGATTTGCGCGGCGTGAACGCGAGGCGTATGCCGAACGTCGACCCGCGACGCGCGATCGCCGGCTCGACGCGCAGGTCCACCTTCCCGAGCGTCCGCTGCGCGAGGCGGTTGCGGACCGCCATGTACATCATCCAGACGCCCGCCGCCATGAAGAGCGCGCCGAAGAGCCCGCCGCAGCCGCCGCCGATCTCGCCCTTCGTGAAGAGCGCGTCGATGCCCACGACGGCCGCGACGAGCCCGGGGGCGACGAAGGCCATCGCGATCAGCAGCACGCATCCGAGCGCGAGCCCCGTGGCTTCCGCATGGGGCTCGGGCGGCGTGAACGACGGGCCGAAGTACGGCGGCACGCTCCCGCCCGTGAGCGTGAGCGGCGCGTCGGCCGAGGGGTCCGTGTGCCACGGCACGTCGGCCGTCGCGCGCACGGTCCAGTCGATCGACAGGTGCTGCCCCGCGTAGCTGACCGGGCCGGCCGGCGCATCGATCATGAACTCGTACGAGAGGCGGTCGCCCGCATGCCACGCGCCGCGATAGAGCTCGACGGGCGGCGTCTCGCCTCCCGCGACGTTCCCGTGTCCGCGCGTGGTCCACACCGCTTTCACGCGCAGGCCGTTGCACGTCGCGTCGCCGTCGCTCTGCACCTCCACCACGCCCGTGATCTTCTCGCCGGCCGCGTACACGGGGTCCGGCTTGTCGAGCGTGACGGTGAGCGAGCCCACTACGCGCCGCGAAGTTCCAGGAGGCGCGCGATCACGGCGCCGGTCTTGCTGTTCGGCGTCGAGGCGCCGCTCGTAACGCCCACGTCGATCGGCCCGGCCGGCAGCCAGCCGCGCGTCTCGACGACCTGGTGCGTGCGCGGGTCGCGATGGCGGATGACGTCCGCCGAGACGAGATCGGCCGCCTCCTGCACGTGGAACGCCGCGACCTTTTCCGCGGCGATCTCGGCGAGGTGGCCCGTGTTCGAGCTGTTGAAGCCGCCGATCACGACGACGAGGTCGAGCTTCCGCTTCATGAGCTCGTGGATCGCGTCCTGCCGGTCCTGCGTCGCGCTGCAGATCGTGTCGAACGCGCGATGGTGGCCGCCGACCGCGTCCGCGCCGTAGCGCGTGACGACCGACTCGCGGAGCATGCGCTCGATCGCCAGCGACTCGCTCATGAGCATCGTCGTCTGGTTCGCGAGCGCCACGCGCGAGAGGTCGCGGTCGGGATCGAAGCCGGGCGAGACCGCCTTCTCGAAGCGCGCGAGGAACGCGGCGCGGTCGCCCCCGCGCTCGATGTGGTCGCACACGAGGCGCGCTTCCGGGAGGTCGCGCACGACGATGTACCGCCCGTCCGGGTACTTGAGCGCCTGCGAGACGGTCGCGCGCGTCTCCTCGTGGTCGTACTTGCCGTGGACGACCGCCGTGAAGCCGTCGCGCGCGTACTTCTCGACGTTCTTCCAGACGTTGAGCACCGAGCCGCAGGTCGTGTCGACGAGCACGCAGTGGCGCTCCTTGAGGCCGGCGAGCATCGACGTCGTCACGCCGAACGCGGGCAGGAGGACGATGTCCTCGGTCGTGAGCTCGCCGACCTTCACGCCGCACGCGTAGCGGCCGAAGAGGAACCGCATGCCGCGCTCGACGAGGCGCTCGTTCACGTACGGGTTGTGGATGATCTCGTCGGTGATGAAGATGCGCCGGCCCGGGAACTGGAGCAGCGTCTCGTACGCGTACTGGACCGTGCGCTCGACGCCGTAACAGAAGCCGAACTCCCGCGCGAGGTGGATCGTGACGTCGCCCGCCGCGAGCGCGTAGCCCGCGTCGCGGATCCGGTCGACGATCCCGCTCGTGTAGTCGGCGGTGATCGGCTCCTGGACCTGGCCCTTGAGGCCGAAGCCTTTCTGGAAGTACAGGGGGTCGGAGTTCATCGGACCACTATGTATAGCAGCAATCACGAACGGTTGAACTGACAACTGATAACTGATAACTGAGAACTCTCATGAAACGCATGTTCGGCACCGCGGGGATCCGCGGCCTCATCAACCACGAGATCACCCCGCAGCTCGCGCTCGGCATCGGCATCGCCTACGGCGACTGGATGGCCGCGCGCGGCGGCGACAAGCTGTCGGCGGCCGTGGCGCACGACACGCGATACGGGGCGGACATGCTCGCGCGCGCGGCCGCGAGCGGGCTCGCGTCGGCGGGACTCGCGGTCCAGTTCTACGGGTGCGTGTCGACGGGCGTCTTCTCGCTCAACCTCGTCAAGAGCGGACAGCGCGGCGGCATCCTCGTCACGGGCAGCCACATGCCGCCCGACCGCACGGGGCTCATCTGCCTGCTGGACGACGGCGCGTACGCGCCCGTCGAGATCACCGACGACATCGAGGCGCGCTACCGCGCGCTCGCCACGCGGACGCGCCGCGTGCGGCCGGAGGACGTCGGGCACATCGACGAGGCGTTCCACCCGTACGAGGCGTACGTCTCGGACGTCGTGAAGCAGGTCGACGCGCGGCGGATGCGCGAGCGCAAGCTCAGGATCGTCGTCGATCCGGCGAACGGGACGGCCAGCTACATCGCGAAGGAGCTCTACGAGTGGTTCGGCTGCGACGTCGAGATGATGAACTTCGACCCGTCGCCGGTGCCGGGCCGCGCGAGCGAGCCGCGCGCGAACACGGTCGGGGAGGCGCGGAAGCGCGTCGTCGAGGTCGGCGCGGACGTGGGCATCTGCTTCGACGTCGACGCGGACCGCGTGCTCTTCATCACGCACGAGGGCGAGGCGGTGTCGGAGGACACCGTCGGCGCGATCTTCGCGCGCGAGGAGCTGCGGAAGGGCGACGTGTGCGTGACGCCGGTGAACTCGAGCGGGCTCATCGAGCTGGCGTGCCGCGACGCGGGCGCGCGGCTCGAGTACTGCGAGGTGGGGCAGCCGCCGACGGCGAAGGCGATCAAGGCGCTCGGCGCGGCGTTCGCGTACGAGGAGTCGGGCAAGTACTACTTCCCGCGGCACTACCTGTGGGCGGACGGACCGTTCGTCGGCGTGAAGATGCTGGAGCTGATGACGCGGCGCGAGCGGCGGCTCGCGGAGATCGTCGCCGGCTTTCCGCGCTTCCACCAGGTGAAGCACACCGTCCACGTGGAGGACGCGCGCATGGAGGCGGCCGTGAAGGCGGCGGAGGAGCTTCTGGCGACGCGGCTGACGGACGGGCGCACGCGCGACATCACCGTCGACGGCTTCAAACGCGTCTACGGCGACAACTCGTGGCTGCTCATCCGCAAGTCGGGCACGGAGCCGCTGATCCGCGTCTATTCCGACGCGCCGGCGGTGGAGCGGGCCCAGGAACTGGTGAAAGCGGGGACGGAACTGCTGCAGGAGGCGATCGCCCGGGCGGGGCGTCCGGAAAAATCGTGATCGGCGCGGCGCAAGCGCGCGCAACGTTCTGGCGGTCAAGCCGATCAGGAATTCGATCGACTTTTCAGAATTTCCGGGGATTTTGCGGCCGGGAACCCACACCTAGGTGTGGAGGATTGCGCCCGACGCCTGGTCGCGCTGGCCGGATCGCTGGCGACTGAGAGGTCGCTCGACCGGCTGCTCGCGCGCGTTCTCGAGGCGGCGGTGGCCGTTTCGGGGGCGGAGCGCGGGTTCGTCGTCATCCTCGAGGACGGCGAGGCGGGGATCCGCCGCGCGTATCCGCCGGATGCGCGGCGCGAGGTCTCCTGGACGATTCTCGGGCGCGTGTTGTCGGAGAACCGGCCGCTGCTGCTGGCCGACGCGATGGTGGAGCCGGACTTCGCGGGCGCGAGCAGCGTGCGCCGGGGGCGCGTGCGGTCGGTGTGCGCCATACCGTTGCGGTCGCCGCGCGAGGCGATCGGGGCGGTGTACCTCGACCACCGGGCGGTGAGCGGAGTCTTCGAGACGACGATGCTCGACATGCTGCACGCGTTCGCGGGGCTGGCGGCGGTGGCGATCGGGAACGTGCGCCGCCACGCGCCCGTGCCGGAGCCGGAGCGGGACTTGCCGGCCCCCGCGTCGATCGTCGCCATCGACCCCGAGATGCGGCGCGTGGTCCGCGCGGCGCGGCGCTACGCGAAACTGCCGTATCCGGTGTACCTGCACGGCGAGAGCGGCACCGGCAAGGAGGTGGTCGCGCGGCTCGTGCACGACGGGCGCGGCGGGCCGTTCGTCGCGGCCAACTGTGCGGCGATCGCGGGGTCGCTGGCCGAGAGCGAGCTTTTCGGGCACGTGCGCGGGGCGTTCACGGGGGCGGACCGCGACCACGCCGGGCTCTTCGAGCAGGCGCATCGCGGCACGCTCTTCCTCGACGAGGTGGAGGCGATGCCGCCGGCGCTGCAGGAGAAGATGCTGCGCGTCCTGCAGGACGGCGAGGTGCGGCGGGTGGGCGGGCGCTCGGCGTCGCGGGTGGACGTGCGGATCGTGTCGGCGTCGAACGAGGATCTGGAGGCGCTGGAGGGCCGGTTCCGGCGGGACCTCTTCTATCGGCTGAACGTGCTGCGGCTCGACCTCCCGCCGCTGCGGTCGCGGCCCGGCGACGTGCCGGCGCTCGTCGATCACTTCCTCGCGCGGATCGCTCGCGAGACGGGCGGGGGGCTGCGTCGCGCGGGTCCGGCGGTGATCGAGCGGTTGCGCAAGCACACGTGGCCGGGCAACGTGCGCGAGCTGGAGAACGCTCTGCGCCGGGCGTGCGCGACGGGTGAGGGTGAGGTGCTGTCGCCGCGCGACTTCGAGTTCCTCGACCGGGCGACGCGGACGGTCGCCGGCGCACCGGTCGAGCCCGTGCCCGTGGACGTGCACTTGCGCAAGCAGATTGAGCTCTTTGGCGATCGGATGTCGAACTCCGAGCTCGCGGAGCGCCTTGGGATCAGCCGGAAGACGCTGTGGAAGCGGCGCAAGCTGTGGAGGCTGAAGTAGCCGTCAGCCATTGGCCATTGGCCGTTGGCGAGGAGGACCTGCGCAGGACTTTCCCAGGCTCACAGTGTGGGCGAGGAACCATGCGTTGACGCTCGACGTGTACCATGCCACGGACTCGCTTCCACCTCGCGAGATGTTCGGGTTGACGTCGCAAATGCGTCGCGCCGCGACGTCCATCGGAGCGAACATCGCCGTGGGGAGCATGCGCCGATCGGACCTCGACCATGCGCTTGGTGCACATGGCGCTGGGATCCGCGGGGGAACTCGAGAACCGCACGCTACAGGTCGAACGTCTTCTGCAGAGCCTTGAGCAGTTCCGGGTCGCTCGTCTTGAGCTTTCCGCTCATGACATCCATGACGCCGGGCTTCCAGGATCCGTCGACCAGCTTCAAGAAGAGCTCCGCCGAGGTCTTCAGCACGCAATCCGCGTTCTCGACCTTGCCGTTCTTCACCGTGCAGGCCGTCGGCGTGAGCGTCACGTTCCACTTCTCGTCCGCGCCGTCGCCGAGGGAGAAGTAGTAGACGGTCTTCCCGGTGACCGTGCCGGGCTTGAAGCGCTTCTTCAGCCCTTCGAACGCCTTCTTGAGGTCCGCACCCATGGCCGGAAATGATAGCGGCCGGAGGAGGCAACGTCGAGCCTCCCCCGGCCGCGAGCTGCGGACTGGTTGTCTAGTCGCGCCTTCCGAGCTTGAGGTCGCGCGCGATCTTCACGAGCTCGAGGAACTCGTCGGCGTCCGCCTGGCGGTCCATCTCGCGCGCCGCGAACTTCGCCTCGTCGGCCACGCGTTCCAGCGAGACTTCCTTCGCGCGCGGGCTGCCGCGGAGGACCTCGGCGAACTGCATCACGGCGCTCGCCAGCCGGAAGGAGGGGGACGCATCCTTCAGTTTGGGCAGCACCTGCGCCGCGCTGATCGACTGCTGGTCCTCGATCATCTCGTTCGTGCCCGGCTCCTTGAAGCGGATGCGGACGGTCACGAGCCGGCCCTTCGTGTCGGGCTTGAGGCGGATCTCGTAGAGCGCCGTGACCTGGTGGCCGGGGCCGACTTCGCCGGCGTCCACCTTGTCGTTGCGGAAGTCCTGGTTGGCGACGTGCCGGTTCTCGTAGCCGACGAGCCGGAAGGTCGCGACGGTGGCGGGATCGAACTCCGCCTGGAGCTTCGCGTCGATCGCGACGATATCGAGCGTGCCGAGGAGCCTCTCGCCGAACGCCTTCTTCGCCTCGTCGAAGGTGTCGATGTAGGCGTAGTTGCCGTTCCCCTTGTTGGCGAGGGTCTCGAGGATCTTGTCGTTGAAGTTCCCCATGCCGACGCCCATGACGGTGAGGAAGATGCCGCGGGCGGCGTCCCTGGAGATGGCGTCGAGCATGCTCTCGGGGACGGTGTCGCCGGTGTTGGCGACGCCGTCGGAGAAGAGCATGACGCGGTTCGTGAGCTTCGCGTCGAAGGCGTCGGAGGCGGCCTTGTAGGCGACCTCGAGGCCCTCCTTCACATTGGTCGAGTTCTGCGGCGTGAGGGGGTCGACGGCGGCGAGGATCTTCTCCTTCTCCGAAACCGGCGTCGCGTCGAGGAGCTTCCTCGCGTAGGTCGTGAACGTGCAGACCGCGATCTTGTCGGTCGGGCGGAGCTTCTCGAGGAGGAAGCGGACGGACTTCTTCACGAGCTCGAGGCGGCCGCCGGAGGCCATCGAGCCGGAGACGTCGATGAGGAGCGTGAGCACGACGTCCTTGCGCTCCTTCGCCTTCAGGTCCTTCGCCCGGATGCCGACGCGCAGGAGGTGCATCGACTCGTCGTAGGGCGACGGCGCGGCCTCGAGGCGGATGGCGAACGTGCCGACGGGCGGCGCCTCGTCGTGGTAGCGGAAGTAGTTGACGAACTCCTCGACGCGGATGGCGTCGGCGGGGGGCACGTTCCCTTCGCGCAGGTACTTGCGCGCGAGGGTGTAGCTCGCGGTATCGACGTCGAGCGCGAAGGTGGAGGTCGCTTCCTTGGCGGTGTCCGTCGTCGGGTTGACGCCCGGGTTCTTGAACGTCATGTCGCCTGGAAGGCCGGTGAACGGCTTGTCGGGCGGCGCGGGCTTCGGTTCGGGCATGGGCCGCTTGCCGCCGAGCGTCACGCCAGTGCTGTCGTAGAGGCCGCGGTTCCTTGAGGCCAGCCCGGTGGCGGGTAGGGTGGCGCCGACGGGGTCGCCGTCCACGGAGTTCAGCAGGTTGACCTCGCGAGCCGGTCCGCGCAATTCGCCTTTCGCCGCCGCGAGTCCGTCCTTCTCTACCGCCGCAACCGTGCCAGGCGCAATACCGGGAGGCGCCGGGGGCTCCGGCGAGTGGTGCGGGGTCACAAACACCAGCCCGACCACCACGAGCAACCCGGCCGCGATCGCCCACACGTGCGGGCGCGACAGCGGGCGGCGCGGTGCGAGGCTGGGGAGCTTCACGCGCTTCGCGGCCGCCGTCAGCGCCTCGTGCCCGGTCCGCATGTGCGAGAGCGTCTTCGCGCACTCGGCGCACGCGTCCGTGTGCTTGCGCACATCGCGCTCGTCGTCCAGGAAGCCGAGCGCCAGGCGCTCCAGCGTTTCGTTCGTCGGACAGCTCATGGCTTCTCCGTCAGTTTCGATTTCAGGAGTTTCATCGCCCGCGACAGCTGCTGCCACGCCGCGCTGAGGGAGATCCCCAGCGCCTGCGCGATCTGCGGGCCGGACAACCCTTCCCGGAACTTGAGGAGCAGCACGTCGCGCGACGCGGACGGCATCGCCTCGAGCGTCCGGGTCAGCCGCTCGATCGATTCGCCCTTGAGCAGAGCGTCCTCCGGCACGCGCGCCTCCGCCACCGTCTCGTCGATCGGCACTTCACGCCTCCTCGTCTGCCGGCGCAGGGCGTCCCGCGCCGTGTTGCCGGCGATCGTCAGGATCCACGACTCGTAATCCTCCACGCGCGTGTGACCGTTGAGCGCCTGGCCGATCTTGAGGAGCGCCTCCTGCGACACGTCGAGCGCCAGCGTGTCGTCGCGCAGGATGCTCCGCACGACCAGGAACACGCGATCGCCGTACCGGCTGGCTACGCTCCTCCAGTCCATCGGTCACCTCGCTCGACGCGCCGGAGCCCCGACCCTGACAGGGATTTTGACGCGCGCTTTCACGCGCGGTTCACATTTCCTTCACCCGCAGGACGCACGATGACTCCGTGAGATTCGCGGCGCTGCTTTCGCTCGTCGCGATCGGCTGCGGCAGCGCGCGCACGCACGTCCCACCCGGCGAGACCGACTACGGCCGGCCGTTCGAGATCGTGCTGGCCAAGTACACCGTGCCCGTGGCGATGGGACTGGCGAACCCGGGGTCGGTCGGCGGGTGGGACGAAAAGCCCGCGATGAAGACGTTCGTCCAGGGCTTCACGCACGGGCCGCGCGCGACCGACGTCGACACCGACTTCGTGAACTACGTGCTGCATCCACTCGCCGGAAGCGAGACGCACGTCATCGCGCGCGCGCACGGCTGGACCTTCTGGGAGGCGTTCCTCTTCGACGTTTTCGGATCCGTCGCGTGGGAGTACGTTTTCGAGAACCTCTTCGAGCGTCCGTCGCGCACCGACCTCGTCGTGACGGCGCCGCTCGGGGCGATCCTCGGCGAGCTGCGCTGGCAGGCGGCGCAGGCGGGGATCCTGCCGGGAGTCCTGGGCCCGTCACCCTACGACCCGTTTCTGGAGTGGAGTGAGGACCACGTTGTCGTGGGGGTTCGCGTCCAGTGGTGATCGCCGACAGCCGATGGCTGACAGCCGGCAGCCGCACCAAACAATCCCGCCCGCGCGGTCGTCAAAGGTGAGGCCGCACGCTAGAATGGGCGCGGGAGGGAATGAACCTAACCTGTCTGCAATGCGAGCACGTCTACGAGATTGCGGAGGGGAGCGATCTCTCGAAGGCGGTCTGCCCGCAGTGCAAGACGCCGCCCTCCAACTTCTTCGTCTACTCGCGCTCGCTCGAATTTGAACCCGTCGACGGCGTCAAGCCGATCACCGTCAACGCCTCCAACGCGGGCGCCAAGACCCAGCCGTACGCGCCCGGCCAGATCCCCACGCCCGAGCGGATCGGCAAGTACGAGATCCTCGGACGCGCGGGCGCGGGCGGCATGGGCGTCGTCTACCGCGCGCGCGACCTCGACCTCAACCGCACGGTCGCCCTCAAGGTGATGATCGCCGGCGAGCACGCGACCGAGGACACGATCGGCCGCTTCCAGCGCGAGGCGCGCTCCGCCGCGAAGCTGACGCACCCCGGGATCGTCCACGTCTACGACGTCGGCAACGTCCCGCCCGACCGCCCCGGCGGCGCGCCCATCTACTTCTTCGCGATGGAGTTCGTCGAGGGACGGCCGATCGACAAGGTGGCCCGCGACCCGGGCCTGGCGCCGAAAGAGGCGGCGCGCATCGCGAGCGAGGTCGCCCGCGCGCTGGCGTACGCGCACGAGCAGGGCGTGGTGCACCGCGACGTGAAGCCCGGGAACATCCTGCTCGACGCGGCCGGCCGCCCGCACCTCGTCGACTTCGGCCTCGCGAAGGAGGCGGGCGACTCGCAGACGCTCACGAAGACCGGCGACATCATCGGCACGGCGTGCTACATGCCGCCCGAACAGGCCAGCGGCGACATGAAGGCGGTGGACGCGCAGAGCGACATCTACGCGCTCGGCACGGTGCTCTACGAGATGCTCACGCGCCGCCCGCCGTTCATCGGCGAGACGATGGGGAAGATCCTCCGCGACGTCGAGGAGCGCGACCCCGACCCTCCGACGGCGATCGTCCCGTCGCTCCCGCGCGAGCTCGAGACGATCTGTCTCAAGGCGATGGCCAAGGAGAAGCACCGCCGCTACGCGACGGCCGCGGAGTTCGCCGACGACCTCGACCGCTTCCTCGCCGGCGAGCCGATCCTCGCGCGTCGCACGGCGTTCGCCACGCGCGCGTCGAAGTGGGCGCGCCGCCACCCCGCCGCGTCGACGGCCGGCGTGATGCTCTGCGTCTTCGTCGCGGCCGGCCTGGCCGTCTGGTTCCGCCTGCCCGGCCCGCCGCCGCCGCCTCCGCCGCCCGGGCCGACGCCGATGGAGCTCCTGGCGAAGGCGGAGCCGCACTACCTGCGCGCGCGCGCGGAGTACGAGAAGGCGCGCAAGTACAAGAAACCCGACGAGCGCAAGCAGCGCATCACGGTGTACACGCGCGCGCTGGAGGAGGTCGACCTGGCGCTCGGCGTCTACGCGAAGTACGCCGAGGCGTTCGCGCTGCGCGGGCTCATCCGGGTCGCGCTCAACCAGCCGGCGCAGGCGATGGCGGACTTCGACCGCGCCGTCGAGCTCAAGCCCGCGCTCAGCGAGGTCTACTACGAGCGCATCGTGCTGCGCATCACGATGCTCCAGCTGAGAATGGTGCGCGTGGTGCCGATGGCGCCGGACGACAGGACGGTCGACCTCGACCGCGAGCGCCCGCTCGTGCAGAAGGACATCGACATGCTGCGGAGGCTCCAGATCAACCGCGCGCAGGCGCTCGTGGCCGAGGCGCGGTTCGCGATCGTCTTCAACGAGGCGGGGGTCGACGCGCTGGCGCTCGTGAACCAGGCGCTCGACGAGGATCCGACGTTCCCGGACGCGTACGTGCTGCGCGCGGACCGGAAGCGCTTCGACGCGGTCGCGATGCGGCGCTACGGCGACCGCACGCGCTCGGCGCAGATGCTCCAGGAGGCGCTCGACGACTGCAACCGCGCGATCGACGAGGACGCCAACCACCGCGAGGCGTACAAGGTGCGCGCGGACGTGCACCTGGCGCTGGGCCGCCGCGCGCAGGCCGTGCGGGACGTGGACGAGATGGTCGCGGTCGCCCCCGACCGCGCGCAAAGCTACGTGGACCGCGCGATGGTCCTCATGCCGGACATCGCCTCCGCGCGCACGCGCTCGCGCGTGCTCGACGACCTCGAGCGCGCGCTCTGGCTCGACCCGGAGATCGGCCGCGCGCGGTTCCTCCGCGGCGCGGTGCGGCTCATGAGCCGCGAGGCGGCCGGCAGCGAGACGGTGATCGCGGAGTGCCGCGCCGACTTCGAAACGGTGCTCAAGCAGGATCCGCAGGACGTGATGGCGCACACGTTCCGCCTGGCGTGCGACAAGGCGCTCCTCGATCCCGCGTTCGACGCGCACTTCCAGGAGCTGTGCGCGGCGAAGCCGGACATGACGGAGCGCGAGCGCAACGGCTGGCACATCATGATCCAGCAGTTGAGCGCGCGGCTCAAGCAGCCCGCCGGCGCGTCGCCGTCGCAGGAGCTTCTCGACCGCGGGCAGCGGCTCGCGGAGGAGGGGAAGGCGGCCGAGGCGGAGGCGGTGTTCGGCGAGCTCCTGAAGCGTCTCGACAATCCGGTCGAGATGAGCCAGGAACGCGTGACGCCGCCGCAGCAGCGGGCGCTGCGCGCCTCGGCCTGCTACGAGACCGCCTGCATCCACGCGGAGCGCGGGAGCGCGGACCGCACGGTGGCCGCCCTGGAGCAGGCGATCCGGAACGGCCGGCGCGCCGAGGACCTCGAGTACGACCCGAATTTCGAGAACGTTCGGTCGCGTCCGGAGTTCCGCGACCTCATGGCGAGGCACCGCAAGTGAGGATCGCGATCGCCGCGTGCCTGCTCGTGTCCGGCTGCGCGACGGCCGCGCGGCCCGACGCGCGCGCGCTCTTCCGCGAGGCCGTGCAGCGCTACTCCGACGGCGACGTGAAGCGGGCGCTGGAGCTGGCCGCGGAGGCGCTCGCGGCGCAGCCCGACTACAGCGAGGCGCGGCTCTTCCGGGCCTCGGCGCTGGCGGTCGCCGGCCGCCGCGAAGAGTCGCTCGCGGAGTTCTCGGAGGCGCTGAGGCAGGTCCCGGGGCAGCGCGACGCGCTCGGCGGGCGCGCGCTCGTGCTCGCGGAGCTCGGACGCCACGACGCGGCCGTCGCGGACCTCGACGCGCTCGTGGCCGCCGCGCCGGAATCGGTCGACGCGCTCGCGCTTCGCGGATGGGTGTTCGCGCGGGCGGGGCGGATCTCGGAGTCGCACCGCGATTACGAGGACGCGCGCTCGCGCGACCCGCAGCGGTGGAAGGTCTATCACAATTCGGGCGTGCGGGACCTCGAGCGCGGCCGCGCGGCGTTCGCGGAGCGGCACGTGGAGATCGCCGTCGCGCTCGCGCCGGGCGAACCGGAGCCGCTGGTCGCGCTCGGCCGCGTCCACGCCGAGCAGCTCCGCTACGACCGGGCGGCCGCCGACTTCTCGCGCGCGCTCGACTTCCGGCCGGGCGACGCGATGATCCTGTACCAGCGCGGGCTGGTCCTCATGGCGCTCAAGCGGTGGCCGCAGGCGGTCGAGGACTTCGACCAGTCGATCGCCCGCCAGCCGAGCACGGCCATGGTGTGGGTCGCGCGCGGCCTGGCGAGATACGCGAAGGACGACGTCGATGGGGCGGAGGCGGACTTCACGGAGGCGATCGCCATCGACCCGAAGTGCCGCGACGCGTGGCGGCATCGCGGCCGGCTGCGGTACGGGCTGGGCGTGCTCGGCGACGCGGAGCAGGACTTCCTGAAGGCGCTCGCGATCATCGCGACGGCGGAAGACATCCGGAGTCTGGCCCAGATTTACGTCGATAAAGAGGAGGTCGACCGGGCCGTGCAACTCTACGAGCAGGCGCTGCGGCTGCCGCTGGAGCGGGACATGCGCGACCAGCTCGAGCTGGAGCTCGCGGCGCTGCGCAAGCGGCGGAGCCAGCCGTGAAGCGCCTCGCGCTGGTCGCGGTTGCGCTCGCGTGCGCGGGGTGCGGCGGAGCGCCGTCCTCGCCGTCCGCGCCGAAGGGCGGGGGAGGCGGACTGTCGGGGGCGACCGACAAGGGACTGCGACTCTACCTCGACGGGCGTTTCGACGAGGCCGAGGCGCCGTTGCGCGCGGCGGCCGCGGCCGACGCGAAGGACTGGATCGCCCGCCGCGTGCTCGGGCGCATCCTGCTCCTGAAGAACAGGCTGCCGGACGCGCGGACCGCGCTCACGGAGGCGGTCGACCGGTCGGCCGATCGCACGTCGCGCAACCCGCACGAGCGCGAGCCGGACCCGATCGCGCTCCAGGATCTGGCGTGGACGTACTACCGCATGGACGACTACGACAAGGCGTCGCGATGCTTCCTGGCGCTGTCGGAGACGGCGCTGGCGAAGAAGTACGGCGAGATGGCGAAGCGGGTGCCGTACACGATGTCGTGGAACGGCACGTCCGCGACGATGCGGTTCTTCGAGCGCGCGCCCGTGCCCGTGGTGCAGATGCGCGTGAACGGCGCCGCCGGGCTGTTCGCGATCGACACGAGCATGGGCGAACTCATCCTCAACAAGGGCTTCGCCAGGACCGCGGGCGCGAAGACGATCGGGACCGCCGCCAGCACCGCGGCGGGGATCGTCGAGGAGGCGTACGTCGACGCGATCGACGTCACGGGACTCCAGGTGCGCAACGTGCCCGTCGCGATCCACAAGCTCCAGGCCGTCGGTCCGCGGGAGCTCGACGGGATCATCGGGAGCGGCTTCCTCTCGCACTTCAACGTGACGATCAACTACGGGGGCGGGCACGTGACGCTGCGAAAGCGCGGCACGGGCGAGCGCGCCCGCGGCGGGCAGGAGCTGCCGCTCTACCTGGCGGCCGACCGCTACTTCCTCGTGCCGGGCGCGATCGACGACAAGCCGGCGCTCCTGTTCGTGCACACGGGGGCGACGGGGCGGGCGTTCGTGCCGTCGCCGACGGGCGTCAACGCGCAGCCGGAGATGAAGACCGCGCGCGTCGGCCCGATCGCGTCGGACGCGCCGAGGGGCCGGCTCGATCCGAAGGACCCGCAGAGTCCCGTCGGACTCCTGGCGGACGCCTTCCCGCGCGGCGTCGACACGACGTTCGGTTTCGTCGTCGCGGGAATGCTGGGGCCGGACGCGTTCGCGGGGAGGTCGGTCACGTTCGACCTCGACCGCATGGTGCTCGTGATCGAGTAGGCGGACGTGACAACCGATCTCTGGCGTAGCTACATGTAGCTACACGTCGCTACAGCATAGATCGGTTGCTACGCGGGCTACCGCCCGGCGCGCAGCTCCGGCCCCGTCAGCTGCTCGCGCTCGACCACCGGCTTGCGGAACGTGAGCTTGATGCGCTTCACGTCGTCGATCTGGTATCCGGCCGCGCCGTTGTTGTTGGAGGCGACCGTCTGCTCGCGCGCGACGGCGGGCGCAGGGCGCTCTCCCTTCTGCGGTCCGCCCGGGCAGTCGCACCACGTCTTCTCGGCGCCGCCGCTCCGCGCGACCAGACTGCGCCGGCCGCCGAAACGGCCGCCGTAGCGTTCGATCGCCGCCGCGTCCGGCTTGAGCTCGAAGGCGAACGGTTCGTAGAGTTGGGATAGAAGGTCCGCGGGCACGTCGCGTGCGCATCTCACCCGGAGCTGCGGCCAGGCGACCTCGATCGTGAAGTCGCCGACGTTCCGGCGCTGGCCGTCGGAGGGGTTGTCGAACGCGACGTCGTAGGTGCTCAGCCACGTGCGCGTGACGGCAAGCACCGGCTTGAACGTGTCGAGCGAACGGACGTGAATGAGCCGCGGGCTGCACCGCGTGCAGCGCTCCACGACCACGTCGTCGCCGAGTCCCGCGAACCGCACGACGTCGAAGTCCACTACGCCGTTGAGGGCGGGCGTGACGGTGGTCTCGACGGTCGCGCCGCCGAGGTACTCGCGGACGCGGAAGCCGAAGCGCGCGCCGACGGTGCGGGCGATCGCGCGCGGCTCGCGCCCCGGGCGGACGCGCAGCCTGCCGTCTTCGAGTGTCCAGTGGAGCTCCAGCGGGTCCAGCAGGCGGTCGAGGCACTCGGACACCGGCATCGCGCGGGCGGTGAGATTGCACAGTCGGCCCGCGTCGAGCGTCGGGACATCCACGGCGAATCCGCACGTCGTCGCGAGCTTGTCGAGCGCGCGGTCGAGGCGCGCGTCGCGCACGTCGAGGTCGACGAGCCGGAGCGCCGCGGGACGGTTGGCGGCGTCGGTCGCCCGCTCGCGCACGATGCGCTCGAGTTCGTCGATGACCGCGGCGAGGCGGAGGGACGCCTCGGCGTCGGCCGTCTCGAGGGCCTTCTTGAGGATGGGGAGGGCGGATTCGCCGCTCTCCAGGAGCTTCTGTTCCGCGCGCTCGCGCTCCTCGACCGCCTCGGAGCGGAGCGCCTCGATGAGGCGGTCGATGTCCCCCGCCTGGGCGAACAGGGCGATCAGGATCGAGAGCATGAGACCTCCCGTGAATCCACCGGCGGCCGGCCTGCGTAACCCAGTCAGTGAAACGTATCACAGGCTGGCTCGGTTTGGTCTCCGCGGCGGCGGGCGGGGCGATGCTGCGCCACCCGCTCAACGCGGCCGTAGGGACGGTGGAGCTGTCGGACATCTTCCTCGGACTGGGCGTGGCCATCCTCGGAGTCGGCCTGGTGCAGGACCTTGGGATCCTCGCGCTCAAGGGCCGGTTCGGGTGCGAAAGCTGCAGGGTGCCGACGGGGCACTGGGTGGTGTGCGCCGAATCCGTCGTCGGCGTCGCGCTCGTCGCGCTCGGGCTCCTGCACCTCGTGCTCGGCGTGGTGCGGCCGGTGACGCTCACGCCGGGGATGATCGCGCTGCTCTCGGGAGGGGCGCTCGTCGCGTACAGCCTGCTGCGCGGCCGCGTCGTCACCGTCCGTCGCGAGGAGGATCACCGGAACGTGGTGTATTGAGGGCTACTTGCCCTTCCTGAGCTCGCGCGCCATCTCGCGCGCCATCTCGAGCGCCTTCGTGCAGTCGTCGCGGCGGTTCCAGTCGCGCGGGGCGACCTCGAGCGCGCGCTGGAAGTCGGCGATCGCGCGGTCGATGAGGCCGTCGAACATGGC
>Ga0187893_10008217_pt1 | contig 16588 bp, 15 predicted proteins | sample MA1701074metaG_FD_139574 | JGI IMG/M metagenome (GOLD analysis project Ga0187893, IMG submission 139574) | White microbial mat communities from a basaltic lava cave in the Kipuka Kanohina Cave System on the Island of Hawaii, USA - MA170107-4 metaG ...
GAGATAGCCGAGGCCGATCTCGTCGAGGACCTGGAGGCGGCGCAGCACCTTCGGCGTGCTGCCGAAGAACGTCAGCGCTTCGCGCACCGTCATGTCGAGGACCTGCGTCACGTTCTTGCCGCGATAGCGGACCTCCAGCACCTGGGGCTTGAAGCGCAAGCCGTCGCACTGCTCGCACGGCACGAAGACGTCGGCCAAAAACTGCATCTCGACCCGGACTTCGCCTTCACCCTGGCAGGCCTCACAGCGGCCGCCGGGCACATTGAAGGAGAAGTGGCTCGCCGTCAGACCACGCGACTTGGCGTCCGTGGTGGCCGCAAACAATTCGCGAATCGGATCGAACGCCTTCAGGTACGTCACCGGGTTCGATCGCGGCGTCCTGCCAATCGGCGTCTGATCGACCAGCACGACGTCGCTGACGAACTCGTGGCCCTCGAGGCGCTGGTGCGCGCCAACCTTCCGATCCCAGTCGCCCTTCGCGCGCTTGAGCGCGGCGTACAACACGTCGTGCACGAGCGTGGACTTTCCCGATCCGCTGACCCCGGTCACGCACGTCAGCGTGTTCAACGGAATCTCGATGTCGACGCCCTTCAGATTGTGTTCGGTGGCGCCGAAGAGACGGATTCGCTGCGGCGAGCCCTTGCGACGCTGCGGAGGAATAGGAATGCTCAGCTCACCGCGCAGGTATTTCGCCGTCAGCGATCGCGGCTCATTGGTCAGCCCTTCAAGCGAGCCCGAGAACACAACCCGGCCGCCGTGCTCGCCGGCGCCAAGTCCCATGTCGACAAGGGTGTCGGCGACGGCGATCATGTCGGCGTCGTGTTCCACCACGATCACCGTGTTGCCTTGGTCGCGCAGCTGACGCAGGATGTCGATCAGCCGCTGATTGTCGCGCGTGTGCAGCCCGATCGACGGTTCGTCGAGCACATACAGCGTTCCGACGAGCGCCGAGCCGAGCGAGGTGGCGAGATTGATGCGCTGCGCCTCCCCACCCGACAGGGTCGACGACAGTCGATCGAGCGTCAGGTAATCGAGACCGACATCGCGAAGGAACCCGAGCCGCCGCTGGATTTCCTTCAACACCTTCTCGGCAATCGCCGCTTCTTTCTCGGTCAGTTGGAGCGTGGCAAAGAACTGCTCCGCCTCCCGCACCGTGCGCGCCGACGCTTTGTCGATGGTCACGCCGTCGACGTGCACGTCGCGCGCTTCGCGCCGCAGCCGCGTGCCCTGGCAATCCGGGCAGGTCAGGTAGCCGCGGTAGCGGCTGAGGAACACCCGGACATGCACCTTGTACTTCTTGCGCTCGAGCCAGCGGAAGAATCCCCTGACGCCTTCGAAGTCGGCCCCATCGCCATCCATCACGAACGCGATCTCGTCGGGCGTGAGATCGCCCCATGGCACGTCGAGCCGCACGCCCTTCGTCTTCGCCGCCCGTTTCAGTTCAGCAAGCTGCGATCGATAGTGCGGCTTGGTCCACGGCTCGATTGCGCCCTGGTTGATCGACTTCGCAGAATCGGGCACCACCAGCTCCTGGTCGAGCTCGATGATGTTGCCAAAGCCGTGGCAGGTCGGGCAGGCGCCGAACGGGTTGTTGAACGAGAACAACCGCGGCTGCGGATCCTCGTACGGAATCCCGCAGGCGCGGCACTCGAACCGTTCCGAGAATTGATGGGTGAAGAGCTGCCCCTCGCCCTCAGGCAGCTGAATCGCCCACGCCGCGCCGCCGCCTTCGGAGTACGACGTTTCCACTGAATCGGTGATACGCGTGCGCGCGTCGGCCGAGACCTTGACGCGGTCGACCACCACACGCAGTGGGTTCAAGTTCTTCAGCGCGGCTTGATCGACGTCTTCGAAGGCCACGGCCTGCCCATTGACGAGCAGGCGTCCGAACCCCTTGCGGCGCAAATTCTCGAGCGCAACGGCGGAAGGCGACTCCGCCTCGAACAACGGCTCGCTTCGCTCGTCGCCTTCGTCACCCTCATCCGGCACGCTGCTCGCAATCACGATGGGCAGGTCGAAGCCGAGCAGCAATCGCGTGCTCTCCGGCAACGTCAAGAGCCGGTTGGTCACCACTTCCGCGGTTTCGCGGATCACTTCCTGACCGCACTTGCGGCAGATCGTGCGGCCGACACGGGCGTACAGCAGCCGCATGTAGTCGTGAATTTCGGTCACCGTGCCGACCGTCGATCGCGGATTGCGGACGCTGTTCTTCTGACGGATGGCAATCGACGGGCAGATGCCGTCGATGCGGTCGACGTCGGGTTTCTCCATGCGCTCGAGGAATTGCCGCGCATAGGCCGACAGCGACTCGACGTAGCGGCGCTGGCCCTCGGCGTAGATGGTGTCGAACGCGAGCGACGACTTCCCCGACCCGCTGACGCCCGTAAAAACAATCAACTGCCCCGACGGCAGGGTCAAATCGACGTTCTTGAGGTTGTGCGTCCGCGCACCCCGGATGACGAGAAGCGATGAATCCACAGCGGGTGTTCCTGGCACGGCTTGAAACCTTTGATATTACCACCAGGCACCACACCCTCGCGATCCCGCCCGACGAACCTGACGGTTCGTCGCCGATCGTTCACAAACTGTTTAATTGACAAATTTTTTTTTCTAATGATAGAGTTTCGCGCATGACGAGGGCCGCCGCTCCAGTGGGGGTGATTCGAGACGCGCCGAAGGCCGGGGCGCTGCTCAGACCACTGCGCCGGGAGATCCTGGCCCATGCCCGGACGCCGGCATCGGCTGCCGGCATTGCCGCCGCGATGCGGCGGCCACGGCAGGTCATCAACTACCACGTTCGTGAGTTGGCGCGTGCCGGGTTCCTCAGGCGCGCCGGACGCGTCCGCAAACGCGGCCTGGTCGAACAACGCTACGTCGTCAGCGCGCAGGCGTTCGTGCTGGCGCCGGAAGTGCTCGGAGCGATGGACGTCACCGCGGGCGCCGCTGCCGCGGCTGATACAGCGAGCGCGTCCTATTTGTTGATGTTGGCCACGCGGCTGCAAAAGGAGCTCAGCGAATCGTGGCGTCAGGCGGAAGCCGAAGGCACGCCCTTGCCACTGCTCTCACTCGATACCGAATTAGCCTTTGCCTCGGCCGGCGATCGCGCGCGATTCGCCACCGCACTGACCGAGGCCATCACGCGCGTCGTCGCCGAACACACCGCAACCGCCCAGAACCACGACGGCCGCTTCCGACTTGTTCTGGGGTGCTATCCGGCACCTTCCACTCACGGGGACACCAAATGACACGCACCCATCACGGCCGCATCATCGAAACCTCGGTTCGCATCAGGACCTCGCCACAGAAGGCGTGGGAGGCCTGGGCCGATCCGCAGCAGATCGCCAACTGGTTCGTCGATCGCGCGGAGGGTCAGGCCAAAGCGGGCAGCACGATGAAGTGGTTCTTCGACACGTTGAACTACCAGATTCCCGTTCCCATCATCGAAGCCGTGCCCGGCCGCACGTTCGTGACCGGCAGCGGCGATCAGCCGGGGCCCGATGGCCTACCCTATTTGATGGAGATCACCATCACCAAGGACGGCGGCGACACGGTGATGAACCTGGTCAACTCCGGCTTCTCCGAATCACCGGACAAGGACGAGAACTTTCGCGGCGTGGAGTCGGGATGGACCGGCGCACTGACGACGATGAAGGTGTGGCTCGAGCGGTATCCCGAATGCACGCGCCGTCACGAGATCGTGATGCAGCCGGCCAACTACGATCAGGCGCGGCTACGGCCGCTCTATGCAACGGCAGACGGCCGGCGCCGTTGGCTCGAACCGGATATTCCCGCCGACAGTGAGGTGCTGTGCGATACGGGCACCGAGGTGCTGCTGGCGTGGCCGGCGAATGCCGCGTTGGTGGGACTGAAGGCGTTTCCGGTGGGACCGCAGCGAGTGCTGGCGCTCGATTACTCGCAGTGGCGGGCGAACGGCGCCGGTGTGGACGAAGAAACGAGGGCGCGGATGCGCCGCGCCCTCGATCGCCTGATCGCGCTGCTCTAGCGGGCTTCGGTGGTGGTGCCGGTGAACGGCTTCCCTTTCCAGAAGCTGTTCAACGTCGCCTGCCGCTCGGCCGCGCGCGTCTTGTTCCCGGCGGCGGCGTGCGCCTTGATCGCGCCCATCAGCGAACGGGCGCGGTTCGGCATACGGAGCAGGCTGGCCTCGAAAGCCTCTGCAGCTTCCTTGTGCTTGCCGGCCGTCAGCAGCATCTCACCGAGTAGTTCGTGCGACGGCTTGATGGGGTCAGCGGCGCCGTTTGGCGCGCGCATGGTCTCTTCGATCTTCGTCGCCTCGGTTAACAGCGCGATCGCCTGATCGGTCTGCCCCTTGGCCTGCGCGATCAGCGCCGCCAGTTCCTTCTGCATCACCTGCACGCCGCGATCACCCTCACCCATCGCCGGGGCGGGCGCTGGAGCGCCGCCGTGATCGGCATGCGCGCCGGCAGCGGCGGGCGCCGGCTTCTTGATCTTCGACGCGAGCAGCGCTTCCATCTTCTCCGCCGTGGCCACGTCGCCGGACTTCACCGCGCTGAAGCCGTTGGCGAGAATGGTTTCATTCGACGCGTTGTCGGCCACCGGCTGCACTTTCCATTCTTCCGTCTCGATGATGTAGCGGGCCTTCACCAGCGCCAGCGCGCCGTTGGCGCGCGTATTCTTCGTCGTCTGCGACATCCATTCGAAGGCCTGGATACGCTCGCGCGCGCCGGCGTAGTCGCCCAACTGTAAAAACCCGTACTGACCCCAGTCACCGGAGTGCGCCATGTCGCCCGGCACGTCGCCCGGCTGCCACAGTTCTTTCGCGACGTTGAACGCGCGCATGTTCTGGTTGGCGACGAGATCCCACATCCCGTGCTGAATGAAGATGTGCGTCGGCATGTGGATGGCGTGCGACACCGCGGGGACGATCTTGGCGTAGACGTGCGCGGCCTCGAGCGCGAGCGGGGCATGAATCGGATCATCAAAGGAATGGATGATGTAGTGCACCGCGCCCGGGTGGCTCGGGTTCCTCTTGAACACGTCCATCGCCAGGGCGCCGGCCTTGACGTTCAACCGCGACGTGCGGTCGTCCACGGCGCTGGCGGCGCTCAGGAGCGACAGCGCGTAGAACGTCTTCACTTCATCGTCGGCCGGGAAGCGCTGATACAGCCGCTCCATCGCGGTCATGTAGGCGATGCGTCGCTGCCGCGAATCGCCCTCGCCCCAGAGATCCTCAACCGCGTTCATAAACCCTTTTTCGCGTTCGGTTGGCGCCTTGGCCACGCGCGATGCGCGATCGGGCCCGAGCCTCGCCAGTACGGCGCGCGGCTCCTTGAAGTCCATCTGCGAGTTCAGCGGGTGGTTGTAGCTGAGGGACTCGCCCCAGTAGGCGAGCGCGAAGTCCGGCTGCGCCTTCTGCGCCGCCTGGAACTCGGTAATCGCCTGCTTCCAGCCAAAACTATGCAGGATCGCCACGCCTCGTAAGAAGTGGCGCTGGGCGTCCGGTCTTGCTGATGTTGGGAAGGAGAGGTTGCCGACGTTTTCGAGCTGGGCCGATGCGGGTGTGACCAAACAGAGCGCGATCACGGCGCAACACAGGAGACGACACATACTACGGACCTCCGCCGGAGATTATAGGTCTTTACTTGCCCGGCAGGTAAATGCTCGCAAGACCGCCGACCAGCGACGGCAAATCGATGTCGTCTCCGTTCGCGAGTGCGATGATCGTCAGCCCAGCGTCTTCGAAGCGTGCGTATTCGGAGATGAAACCGGGCAGGCCGCCGCCGTGGCGGATGCGGCGATGCCCATTGAACGTGTCGAGGTGCCAACCGAATCCGTATGGGGCCTGGCTGCCGTCATCAAGGCTGACGGGGTTCCACATCTGACGCCGGCTGTCGGCCTTCAGGATCTGCATTGCCGACAGTTGCGCATCCCACTTCGCCAGGTCCAACACGGTCGAGAGGAACGCCCCGCTCGCGCGCAGCGCCGGCCAGTCGTCGGCACGGCGGCTGTTGTCGTTGCCGGTGTAACCGACGGCGCGTTTTGGAAGAGCGCGCGTGGTGTTGGTGGGCCACGTCGATGGCATGTCGACCGGCGCGAACACTCTTTCGCGCATGAAGTCGGTCCACTGACGGCCGCTGACGACGCGAATGATGTCGGCCAAGATGAAGTAGCCGACGTTCGAGTACTCCCACTTCTGCCCCGGCTGAAAACGCAATGGCTGCGAATACGCCGCGGCAATGAGATCGGCATCGCTCTGAATACGCGTGGGAGCGAAAGCCGGTGACTCGCGAACCAGGCCGGCGGTGTGCGTCAACGCGTGTCGGATGGTGATGTAGTGCCACGCTAACGGCGCATCCTTGAGATACCGCGCGATTGAATCTTCTAATGTGAGGCGTCCGTCCTGCACCAGGAGCATGATGCCGGCGGCGAGGAATTGCTTGCTGACCGATCCGATCTTGTAGACGGTGTCGGCCTGGGCTTCGACCTTCTGCTCGACGTCGGCGAATCCATAGCCGGCGGCCTTCAGGACGGCGCCGTTCTTGATGATCGCGAGAGAGAGGCCAGGCAGCCGCGACGCGGCAATCTGCTTCTTGACGTACTCGTCGACCGGATCGGCAATCGCCCTGACTGGAATGAACAGCAGCAGCGCCAGCGCGGCAAGAAGACAGACCGGCCTACGGTTCATGCGCGGATTATGCCGTGTTACCGGCCCGCAGCGTGCAATTCTTCGATGCGGCTGGTGCGGACCTTCAGTGCGCCGCGCACGGCACGGCGCAGATCGTCGAGCGGCAGTTGATCCGCGAGGCGCTGCCAGATGAGCTTACGGCGTTTGGTCCGGACGCCGCGATCCAGGCCGAACTCTTCGAGCGCGGCGATCGCTTCGTCGCGCCAGAGCAGGCACGCGATCGAATAGGCATCCGGCGTCGGGTTCGGGCCCGCCTCGCGCACGACGCGCAGGCCAAGCCGATCCTGAGTTTCGACGATGCGAATCAGTCCCCACCAGTCGGGCGCCTTGGCGGCCTCGAGAGTTTTTTCGGGCGCCACCAACCAGGCGCGGTCCACCACTTTGGAATAGATCCGGCACTGCTTTGGCCAGCGTGCCAGCCCGTCGGCCGGACTTTTGATCTCGAATCCAGCGAGCTCGCCGTTCAGGGCGGCCACGTCCACTCGCACGTCCCCCTGGCAGAGCCCGAGTTCGTCGAGGAACACGGTGGCCACGCCGGCGTGCGCCGATAGCAGGTGATGCTTGAGGAGTTCACGAATCGCAAGATCGCCCGACGGTTTCTGCGACGCACGGGACGCTAGTGAAATCGGCGGGAAGGCCGGCACGTCATCAGTTTCGGCACGAGGGGAGAATTTGATAAGCTGTAGCCCTCACCGGAAGCCGGCGTAGCTCAGTTGGTAGAGCAGCTGATTCGTAATCAGCAGGTCATCGGTTCAAGTCCGATTGCCGGCTCCAATTTCTAACCCACAACGTTGCAAAGAGATCGCGGGATTCGCGCGATCCAAGATGCACAGACGTCATCAGGTCATCCGAGGGCCTCTTGTGCGTTTCGGTGCGTTTTCGCTGCGGCGGATCGACTAGCATCAAGCCATGAGCACCGAATTTTCATTCCGCCGTGACGACCTTGTTCTAATGCGAACGCCATATCACGAACTCTTGATCGGCATCGAATCGAGTGGCAGCTGCGACGGGAGTGAGTGCGGAGCGCCCGTCAGCGATCCCGGCCTTCATTCACACTTACGAGTACGCGCCAAGGATACCGAGACTTCGTATGTTCGATTCGTTGATCTTTCGCCATCGAGTCGAAGCCGAACCTACGATCCGTCAAACTAGACCGCGCCCAACAGAGACTTCCATCGATGGATCGGACTTTTGAGAGAAACGGAGACGTTTACAAAATCGACGGCATCGAGGTCACGAAAACTGAGTGGGAAGGCTCAGTTTTTCCTAGAGAGCGAGAGAAGGAAGCGCGAACGCGAAGAGGCTGAAGAGGAAGCTTAGAAGCGAAAGAAGATGAGGAAGGCCGCCGATAACGTTCAGGACCAAGCGAACTGAAACAGCTTCCACGCAAGCCTATAAACGTCGCAATAACAACAAGCATCACCGCTAGGCAAACAAGCCCGCCGATCAGTGCTGCGGCAGATCCAAAAATTGTCCCAAAGATTGATAGCGTACGACTGAACGGACTGCGTAGTCGGCTGAGCGGGCTCCTTAGTTGAATCTTCTGAACGCTGCGAGACACCTGAACTACTAAGGCCCCAACGAGCAGACCAAATCCTAGAACTACAACGAGAAGGATGAGTATTACCTGACCATCCGTCACTTTGACTCCGCGCCCGTCACGAGGTAGTTGGCAACCCGATGCCCCCTCGGCTTGCGCCCCGGTCCGTACTGCCTACTGTCAGCAAGGTCGTACACACTACTGATGACGGCCTTTGCAGCTTCGAGCGGTGACTTTCCTGTGGCCCTCCGCAAGAGTTGCGTGGTGCCTGGCATGGCGCCCTCAGCGACCGCGGTAAAGCTATCGCCGTGCTTCGTGACGCGAATCGTTAGGACTGGGCTTGGCATAGTGTTATTAGCATATCGCTCTGTAACGTGGACGGCAGGGGTATCGAACCCTCGCCGACCGGCTCAGACTTGGAAGGGGTCGCAAGGTCTCACCCCTTAACCAGCGTGAGCGGCGTGCGTTCGGTCAGCTCCTGCAGATAGTCGTCCTTCACGTTCAGGTAACGCGCTGTCGTCGTGATGTTGGCGTGCCCGAGGAACGCACTCACCGCATGCAGCGGCCATCCGGCTTCCAGCTTGCGCGACCCAGCTTCGTGGCGCAGGTCATGCTCGTGCAGATCGATCTCCGCGAGCTTCGCACGACACTCGGCTGACAGCCGACCGCCGCGCGCTCGTTCCGGCTTTGTGTCGTGGGCCTTGAGCACCGTGTTCTCCCACGCGGTCTTCACGTCCTTGATCTGCTCACCAGCCTCGTTGCCGAACACGTAGTGCTCGGGGCCGAACTTGAATTGCTGCGGGTTCGGTCCCTCGGTCATGCCGTGCTGACGGCGTGTGAGGATCTCGCGCAACGTCGGGGAGATTGGAATCTTGCGGTCGCGCCGTGCCTTGGTCTTGCCGCCCGGCAAGTAGAGATCGTTCTGGAGCCATCGCACTTGCCGCCAGACCAGCGACAGCAGCTCGCCCTTCCGCATGCCGGTCTCCAGCGCGGCAACGATGACGTCTTTCAACAGCGGATTCGCCTGATCGAGCAGTGCCGCCTCTTCGCCTTCGCGCAAACGTCGATCGCGGCTGAACTCTGCATGCTTCAAACGGTTCTTGCCCTTGCGGGTCCGAAGAAACGGTGACGAAGTGGCGTAGCCCTGTTCGATGGCCCAATTCCACAGCGAGCGCAGGTGATCGTGCAGCCGATTGGCAGCGACCTTGCCGCCGACCATGCGCGTCCATGTGCGCTGCCCCTTCGAGTACGTCTTCTCGGACGGTGTCTCCTTCGCGCGGATCGCCGTCTTGATGTCAGCACGGATGATGTCCGCGAATGGCTTGTCGGTGAACGGCAGACCTGGTGGTACCGTCACCTCTGAGAGAAACGAGATAGCGTAGCCGTGCTGACGTTGCGAAGCGACAGCCAGCTTCGCTAGCCCCTCGACGTCCTTTGCATACTCGTCGGCCACCACCCGAAACGTAACGCGCGCGGGAGTCGTCTCCGGCACCGTGACCTGCGGACTCGAACGTAAGTACCGTTCATCATCCCCGCTTTGATCGTGGTGAACTTCGTGACGGCTTTCTCGCGATCCGATTCGCCCAGCGATCCGCGCTCCACCCGACCCTTCCACTGAAAGGTAAAGAACCACGGATGTGTGCAGGTTTCCCACGTGCGTTTCGCGCAAGCGCATCGTTTCTTGAGGTTGCCGAGCGATCGATATTTCCGTTCCTTCACTTGATCCTCTCCTTTGTCAAACGTTCCACAGTGCAAGGCCCGTCGTAACCGCGCGTGAGGAGCACCATCCCCAATTGGAAACCCGTCGCGGGCCACTCGCGCGGCGCGTCGAACTCCAGAATCCTCGCGATGCCGAACCCTGCTCGGCGCACCAACTCACGACGTGATTTGGTCCACAGGTGATTGAGCGTGCTCACGAATGCGACGTGGTCTGATACGGTCAGCGCATGCGCGAGGAAGGCGCGGTACTGCGACCACGGCGGGTTGGTGACGATCCAATCGACGTGGTCGGTCCACGCGAGAAAGTTCTGCCCCCGCGAGATCTCGCACGTCGACACCGAGCCGTACGGCCGCAGCGCCTTCACGAAGTTCCCGGTCCCGGCGCACGGTTCGAGGATCGTCCCCGAGGGCCGCAGGGCCGCGACCAGCGCCCGCGCCAGCCTCGGCGGCGTCATGACTGCATCGTTGCTGACGTAGGCGCGTGTCGGCTGATGCCGCAGGCTGGTGCGCTTGCGCCCCTCCGTCACGCAACGGCGACTCGTTCTTTCCGCGCAGCAGCAAGAAGCCGCTCATCGAATGCGACCAAGGTGATCTGATCCTCGAGGGCTTCCTGAAGATGCAGGCAACTGGCGAGTTGGACGGCATCGCCCGCCCGAAGGGGGTGGCGACGAAGCAGAACCTGAGCACGGCTCACGACTTCTGATGTGAGCTCGACGGCGAGCAGCGCGGTCATGTCTTCCTGCAGCGCGGCCAGCGTGCGTTCGCGATCACTGTCGGTCAGAACCCCCTCCCGCACCCGCCGGGCCAGAGCCGATGAGATTTCGACGACAGAGTAACGACTCGTCGAGGCCAAGTCGGACGTGAGGAGACGGCGTACTTTCACGGTCCCCTTCTCCCGGACGTAACGCTTCACGAGCGCGCCGGCGTCGAAGTACCGCATCAGAAGCGATCTTCGCGGTCCTCGAGTACGGTTGCGGACAGAGGTCGGTCGCGGCTCTCGATCAGCCTGAAGGGCGTGAGCCGCTTGCGCGTAGGTCGCGTCACCACACCCTTCGCTTCCAGTTCCGCCAGGACTGCCCCGGCTCCAGCCTGGCCGCTGATTGGGCGCAGTTCCGCCACAGGTTGCCCGCGGTCGGTGACGACGAGTCGATGTCCTTGCCGGACGCGGCGAAGGTAGGTGCCCAAGCGCACCTTCAACTCTCGCGCGCCGACGACATTCTTCGGCATGTGGTCATTATGACCACTTCAGACGCCAATCACAAGATCGGCTGCCCGTAATCAGCGGGTCATCGGTTCAAGTCCGATTGCCCGCTCCAACCATCGCCGCAGAATGCAGGCGAAGGTTGTCCACCGTAGCTCGCAAGCATTCGAGCGAGCGCGTCGGTCGTGCTAGACTGGTTGAAGACTGGTTAATTTAGCCTGGTATGGCCAAAGTCACGGCATTTGAAGCCAAAACACGATTCGGCGAACTACTCGAGCGGGTCGCCAGGGGCGAGGAAGTCGTCATCACCCGACACGACAAGCCCGTCGCCCGGTTGATTCCGGAGGGCGCGACGCGGCTCGACCAGGTGCGGCGGAGCGTCGACGGCCTCCGCCAGCTCCAGGACCAGATTCGCAAGCGATCGCGAGCAAAGCTTTCCGATCGCGAAGTGCGCCACGCCATCGACGAAGGCCGGCTGTGAAGTCGGCTTTCGTCGCCGACGCATCGGTCGCAGTGGCGTGGATTCATCCGGCGCAGGCCACCGACGACACCTCAGCCATGCTCGACGCGCTCGCCGAAGGCGCGATGCTCGAAGTCCCGGCGCTGTGGCCGCTGGAGGTCGCCAACGCGCTGCTGGTGCTGGTGCGGCGCCGCAAACTCGCCGACGACGAACGGCAGATTGGCCTCGGCTGGCTGCGGGGACTTCCGATCCGCATCGACCAGGACGGCGCGATGCTCGCGTTTTCGCAGCTGTCGCAGCTCGCTGACACCCATCAACTGTCGATCTACGATGCGGCCTATCTGGAGCTGGCGCAGCGGAAAAAACTGTCGCTGGCCTGCAAGGACGGTCCTTTGCGCAAAGCCGCGAAACGCGCTGGCCTGAGTGTGTGGAGCAGCTGAGTCGTCATGAGCAGGTCATCGGTTCAAGTCCGATTGCCGGCTCCAACGTTTCGATCGCCTTGAAGTATCGCGCCGACGTTGACGGTCTTCGCGCGGTCGCAGTGCTGGCCGTGGTGGGCTTTCATGCCTTCCCCGAACGCATGCCCGGCGGCTTCGTCGGCGTCGACATTTTCTTCGTCATCTCGGGCTTTCTGATTTCGTCGCTCCTGCTTCACTCTCTCCAGGAGCGCACGTTCAGTTTCGCGGAGTTCTACGCGCGGCGCATTCGACGGATCTTCCCCGCTCTCGCGCTGACCCTCGTGGCCGTGATCGCCTTCGGCTGGCTCGCGCTCGGGCCCGAGGAATATCAGCAGCTCGGAAAACACGTCGTCGCCGGCGCCGGCTTCGTCGTCAACTTCACCTTGTGGGCCGAGAGCGGCTACTTCGATGGCGCCGCCGGCGCAAAGCCGCTCCTGCATCTGTGGTCGCTCGGCATCGAGGAGCAGTTCTACATCGTCTGGCCGCTGGTACTGTGGCTCGCGACCAGGGTCGGCGTGAACCGGTTGATACCGGTTGCTGTAATCGGCGTGACGTCGTTCGCTGCAAACGCGTTCATCGTTCAGCAGAGCCGGCTCGACGCGTTCTATTTTCCGCACACGCGATTCTGGGAGTTGATGCTCGGCTCGGCACTTGCCTGCGTTGCCGTGAGCGCAAAGCAGCCGATGCACTTGCCGTCCACCACAGCCAACGCGATGTCGTTCACCGGGCTGGGCATGATCGCGGCGTCGCTGGCGCTCGTCACCGAGGCCAGCGCGTTCCCTGGATGGTGGGCATTGCTGCCCACGGTCGGCGCAGCATTGATGATCCAGGCCGGCAACCAGGCGTGGCTGAATCGCGTGGTGCTGTCATGGAATCCGATGGTCCGGATCGGTCTGATCAGCTACCCGCTCTACTTGTGGCACTGGCCGCTGCTCGCCTACGCCCGAATCCTGGTCAACCCGGAGGGAGACGCGGCGATCGATCCGAGTCGAAGCATCCGAGTCTCGCTGGTCCTGGTGGCTTTTGGGCTGGCCTGGCTCACCTACAAACTGGTGGAGCAACCAATCAGAACCGGCCAACGCAGTCCGGCGAAGGCACTCGGACTCGTGGCGGCCATGCTGGTGGCCGGCGTCATGGGCTGGACGACGTACGCAAGCGAGGGGTATCCGCGGCGGATCGAGACGGCCAAAGCCCGCCACCCAGTCGCGGCGCAGATGACGTCGGCGAACTCCCGTTCATTGCCGCCCTACCCGGCCCTCTTCCGCGGTGTCACGCCGGTGGACGGACGCGACCTCTTGCTCGCGAACCCACCGTCGGCAACGCGTTTCGACATCGCCATGATCGGCGATTCTCACGCCTGGGTCTTGTACGACGGCCTCATTCGCTCGATCGAGCGGCCGGCGCTCCTGGCCGGGCGCGGCACTTGCCCGCCGCTGTTCACGGTGGATGCCGTGAGACGCGGCCGCGTCGAGACGCCGCTCGACTGCCAGCCTTTCGTCGACAACGCGCTCGAGTACGTGATCGCCGATCCCGACACCGACGTCATTGTCATTGCAGCGTATTTCGATCAGTACCACCGCGACGTCCGGCTGACGCTGGCGGGGCAATCGACTGTCCTTCAAGACGCACTACGAGCTACGCTGACCCGATTGGGCGGCAGCGGCAAAACTGTGGTTCTCGCTCATGACGTTCCGGAGATTCCGCGGTCGTGTTATCGCCGGCAGTTCCCGGTGTGGGAGCCGCGGCCGCATGACGAATGCACGCTGCCGCGAGACGCGTATGAAGCGAGCCGGCGCTGGGTCATCGACGTTGTTCGTGACGTCTCGAGCGCATTCCCGAACGTGGTGGCGTACGATCCCGCCAGCGTCCTGTGCGATGCGACCCGCTGCGGTGAAATCGACGACCGTCATTTTCTCTACATCACCGATGGCAATCACGTAAACACTCTCGGCGCCGGGCGGGTCGGCGCCGACCTCGCACGGTTCATCGAACGCCTGTTACACTCGCGTTGATGCAGGGCACGGGCGATCAGTTCGGGTACGCATGGGGGAAGTACACTGCCATCCTGCCCGAATTCGAGGATCAGTTTCTGAATTGGATCGAGCCGATCGGGCCCGCTGATTTCCGCGCCGCCGCCGTGCTCGATGCCGGGTGCGGCATCGGCCGGAACAGTTTCTGGGCACTCAAGTACGGCGCCGCGAAGGTTGTGGCGTGCGACATCGATGACCGGACGCTCGCGTCGGCGAGCGCCAACCTTGCCCACGACCAGCGCAGCGAGGTCGTCCGCTGCTCCATCGACGCGCTGCCCTGGCGCGATGCCTTCGACGTGGCGATGTCGATCGGCGTCATCCATCACGTGCCCGACCCGCGACGGGCCGTCGCCAACCTGGTGACGGCCACCAAACCGGGCGGCCGGACCGTGATCTGGGTGTACGGCCGCGAAGGAAACGAGTTGCTGCTGTTGTTCCTGCGCCCGCTGCGCGCGGTGACCAAACGGCTGCCGCCGAGAGTGACGCATGCGCTCACCTATCTCTTCTCAGTGCCCCTGTACGCGGCCATCAAACTCATTCCCACCCGTCATCCATATTTCCAGCGCGCCAGGACCTGGCGATTCAACCATCTGCATCTGATCGTGTTCGATCAGCTGTTGCCGCGCATCGCCAATTACTGGACCAAGGCGGAAGCCCTCGACTTGTTTCGAGATTTACCCGTCGCCAGACTCGAAGCGTTTCAGAAGAACAACAACTCGTGGACGGTGATTGCCGTGCGCGCGCAGACGACTTGATGACCAACGCCGCCGCGAGTCGTCTTCTGAACAAGACCGACGTGCTGGGAGTGTTTGTGATTGGCTGGCTGGCGGCGATGGTCTATCGCAGCATCTGGCCGTTGATCCACGGGAGAGACTTCGACACCTACGTTTGGTACTACGTTGAGATGTGGCAGCAGTCGCCGGCGCAGCCGTTTCTCATGGTTTACCGCACACCACTCACACCGGTCTTCATCGGCGTGCTGTCGGAAGTTGGCGGGATGCTCGCGTTGACCGTCGCGATGAACACGCTTTACGCGATCGCGGTGACGGCCGCCTACTGTCTGGGCGCATTCTGGAGCCGCGCCATTGGCTGGGCCTCCGTTGCCGTCACGATCGTGTATGTCGGTTTCGGCGCACTCTACCGCGAGGTCAGCAGCGACGTGTTGTTCGGAAGTGCATTTCTCTCCTGGTGTGCGTGGGTTGCCTGGACGCACCAGCGCTCAACTCCAGCCGCCTATGTTGCGCACGCAGTCTGGGTCGTCGTGCTCACGCTGATTCGCCCGGCCAGCCAGGCCTACCTGCTCTTCGCGATCTTTCCATGGGTTGTCTCGATGACGGATGCCCGCGCGCGCCTGCGCTGCGCCGCGGCCTTCCTGGGCACGGCGGTCGGGCTCCTCGGCGCGTATTCCACCTACAACGCAATCCGCTATCAGGACTTCACGGTCGCGCGCGGCGGGAACGCGATCAATCCGTTTTATCGAGCGTTCATGACCGCGCGAATCGTTCGAGAAGGCAACGGGCCGGCCAGCCGCGAGCTAGCCGATGCGGTCCGGGCGGACTTGCTCGTTCACGAACCCTATCGCTCGTACGGTGTGACGGATCAGATGCTCTTCGAAGACGGCGACGCTCGCGCGTGGTCGGATCTTCTCGCACTGTCGGATCGCCGATGGGGATGGGACTCTGACTACGCCATTCTCCGCCGCGCCGCGCTCGAAGCCGTCGCGGCGAACCCGGCGCCATTTGTCGCCGGCGTAGCGCGCGACATGGTGGCCATGCTTGCCATCATCGGCTATCCCCCACCGACGGTGCCGAGGCCGTCCGCGCCGCCGGCTTCGTCTAGACCCACGCCACCCGATTTGCCGGTGCCAACCGATGGCCAGCGCGTACCATTCTCGTACGTGCATTGGCTGTCGTCATCGCCCACGGGGAACATCAATGCGTCGGCTCAGGAGCATTCGCGGGCGCGAGTCGCTCGCATCGTCGCGACGATTCCCGCGAATCCAGGCAAACCCGAAACGGCTGATCTGCTCGAGAAGGCACAGCGACTGTTTCCGCCGCCAGGTGTCTGGCTTCTCGCCGGCGTGATCGGAACGATTCGCCTGTCGGGTGTCCAACGCCGCGTGTTCTACCTGCTCGTCGCGATGGCGCTAATCGCGCCAACGGCCGGCGTCGTCGGTCAGGCACTCCTCTATCACTATCGGCTTCCCACCGATCCCCTATTCATCGTGTTCGGCGTCGCCGGGTTCTGGCGAGCCGGTCTCGGTCGTACGTTTCCTCAAGTGTCGTGACGATGACCAAGACAGAGTCGACGTGGCTGGGCCGAGCGGTTCAGCCAGACAAGCCGCTCGGCAACCTGTTGTTGCGGATGCGCGCGCACGCCGAGCTGGCGATGTGGCGGCCACGGGATCGCGACGAGCGGGAAGTGAAGGCGGCGATCGGTCGAATCGCACCGGATTTCACGATGGTCGGCGTCACCCGTCTGCGCCGTCTCGTGGAACACGCCTCCACTTTGAGCAC
>Ga0187893_10008219_pt1 | contig 16588 bp, 11 predicted proteins | sample MA1701074metaG_FD_139574 | JGI IMG/M metagenome (GOLD analysis project Ga0187893, IMG submission 139574) | White microbial mat communities from a basaltic lava cave in the Kipuka Kanohina Cave System on the Island of Hawaii, USA - MA170107-4 metaG ...
CTAAAAGACTCGGAAAAACAGAAAAGTCGCAGAATGAACTCTGCCGGCTGACAGGCGAAGCCTTGCCCAATAATTTTACCAACACTCTCAACCAACGAATTAATTTACTCGCAGAATCGCTGACATTTGCCCGTTCGTCATTATTCTTTCTTTAATTTCGGCAAGGTTTATTCCGCAACTATGGTTATAAGCGGTTAATGAGGCGATATAAGGAGTTTTTATTTTTTCTGTAACGCTAATTCCTTTCCATGAGTTTTCTTGATGTATTTTCGTTGGCATGGCGTACCGTTCGCGGCAATAAATTAAGAACGGGATTAACGGTTGCCATTATTGCTTTCGGCATCATGGCATTGGTGGGTATCATTACAGCCATCAAAGCCATGAATCAAAAATTTACCGAAAGTTTTTCTTCTCTTGGCGCTAACGCATTTACGCTTCGCTATAAAGAAAGAAATATTCACTTTGGCGATGATAGCCGTGAAACAGAGCTTAGTAAAAAAAACAAGCGTAAAGAAAAGAAATCAAACCTTGATAAAAAGATCACAAAAGATGAAGCGGAGTTATTTATAGAAAATTACCACTATCCTTCTATAACAAGTATTTCCATTTTTGGCGGCAGAAATAATATTGTTTCGTATGAAGACAAAAAAACAAGCCCGAATGTGATGATGTTTGGCGGCGATGAGAATTATCTTATGCTGAATGGGTTCAATATTGCTGAAGGAAGAAACATTAACCGTATGGAAGTACAATCTGGCAGTAATGTTTGTATTTTGGGATATGATGTCGCCGGCAATCTTTTTAAAAACGGAATTCAAAGGGCAGTTAATTCAATTGTCAGGGTCAACAGTATTCCTTATCGTGTTATTGGTGTGTTGGAAAGTCGTGGTTCTACATTAGGCTTTAGCCGGGATAATATTGTCATCACCAGTTACAAAAATATTTACCGCAATTTTCCTTCTGATAATTCTTATGTTGTTGCCGTTTTAACGGATGATATATTAAAAGTATCAGAAGCGATGGGTGAAGCAGAAGCTGCCTTTCGGCCTATAAGAAAATTGACGACAATCGAAGAAAGTAATTTTGTATTGGACAGAAGTGACAGCATTGCAGAAAAAGCAATGAATAGTCTGGGTTTTCTTACCATATCAGCTACCGTCATTGGTCTCATCACTTTGATTGGCGCTGCTATCGGTCTTATGAATATAATGCTGGTTTCTGTGTCGGAACGAACCAAAGAAGTCGGGCTGGTAAAAGCTATTGGCGGCAAAAGCAAAATGGTAAGAAGGCAATTTTTACTGGAAGCAATGATCATCAGTGTGCTCGGCGCTGTATTCGGTATATTTCTTGGAATACTGGTTGGAAATCTTTTCTCTATAGTATTAAGTACAGGCTTTGTAGTGCCATGGAACTGGGTTTTGTATGGCATACTTATCTGCAGTATAGTAGGGCTATTAGCCGGTCTATATCCTGCATTGAAAGCAGGGCAGCTCAATCCCATTGAAGCATTGCGTTATGAATGAGGGTGGGTTTAACGGTATAAAATCAAATTATTTGTCAGTAAGTTGGTGCATTTGAAAAAATCCTTAACTTGAACCCCTGTGCATCTAAAAAAACCACCCCTTGAAGATTTTTGTATAAACTTTTTTATTAGAATTGTAGCCTCAAAAAAAGGCTCATTAAAATTTTTAAAAACACTAAAAAAAAATCAAGATCATGGCTGAGACTAAACCAACTGCATCCGCAACAGTTAAGGCTACTTCTGTACAGGCAAAAAAAAGTAGTAATGCTATTTCGTGGATTGCACCACTTGTATGCATAATTGCCGGATATTTAATCTGGCGTTTTGTGTTAGGTAATCCTGATGGGTTTAAAGAACCTGACACAGCAGGCGGTTTCTGGCCCAAGCATCACAAACCCAAAGATGCTCTTTCCGGAATATATGAGGGTGGTATCATTGTTCCATTGCTGATTGGTATGTTACTTATGGTGATCGTATTTTCAATTGAAAGATTTCTGACTATTCGTAAAGCGTTAGGCAGTGGTTCTATTTCAGATTTTATTCGCAAAGTGCAATATCATCTTGCTAACCGCAATGTTGATGCTGCTTTGTCTGAGTGCGACAAACAACGTGGTTCTGTTGCCAATGTAATGAAGGCAGGTCTTCGCCGTTACAAAGAAATGATCAGTGAAACTGGTTTGGATACTGATCAAAAAGTATTGGCTATTCAAAAAGAAGTAGAAGAAGCTACAGCACTTGAGCTTCCGATGCTCCAAAAAAACCTGGTTTTTCTTTCAACCATTACTTCAGTTGGTACTTTGGTAGCCCTGCTAGGTACGGTATTAGGAATGATTCGTTCATTTGCTGCCCTTGGTGAAGAAGGCGGTGGCAGCAATACAAGCGAACTGGCTGTCGGTATTTCTGAGGCATTGTATAATACAGCATTGGGCATTGGTACTTCAGCTCTTTCTTTGATTATGTATAATGTGTTTACAACTAAAATTGACTCCATTACGTATGGCATAGATGAGTCAGGTTTTACTCTGACTCAAAGCTTTGGTTCTTTGTACAAATAATTTTTAAATGAACAGCTTATGGATTTTTCAATGTTGTTCATCTCATAAAAAAATTGAAGTAAGATGCCACATGTAAAAATGGCCAGAAAAAGTACAGATACGGACATGACTCCGTTTGTGGATATTGCTTTCCTTATCCTGTCTTTTTTTATCATGGCTACTAAATTTAAACCAGAGGAGCCTGTTAAAGTTGAAACACCTGGTTCGGTTTCTTCTGACATAGTAGAAGAAAGCAACTCAATGCTTATAACCATTGATCCTGAAAGCAAGGTGTTTGTAAATTTTGCGGAGCCGAAAAGCAAAACAAAGGAAAGTGTAACAACTGTAATTACGCAGCTAAATCAAAGCAGGAATCTGGGTTTATCAGCTACAGAAATAGCTAATTTCAAAAGAGCTCCTGCGTTTGGGGTGCCATTCAATAGCATCAAGGGTTTTTTGGCGCTTTCTCCCGAACAACAGGCAAGTTTTAAACAACCCGGGATACCTGTTTTGGATACACTGAACAATGAGCTGGTTTGGTGGATAGACGCTGCTAAAAAAGCCTTTGCCGGAACCAAAATGATGTTTCTTATAAAGGGCGACAATAATTCGAAATATCCAACTTTCGAAGCGGTTATAAATGCCATGAAACGTAACGAGGAATTCAAATATAATCTTGTTACGTCACAGGAAGGTGCTCCTGAGGGAACGGAACTCTATAGAATCAGGAATCAATAATTTGCGTGAAAAAAGATTTTATAACTTTTAAAAACTGATTATATGGCAAGCGTTGATACCGGCGGTGGCGATAGTGGCCACAAAAAAGGACCAGGGGTTAAAAAAGCAAAAAAGCTTTCTACCCGTGTTGACATGACGCCAATGGTGGACCTGGGTTTTTTGTTGATTACATTTTTCATTTTTACCGCAACCCTTAGCAGTCCTGTTGCAATGGATCTAAACATGCCGAAGGATACTGAAAAAGTAGAAGATGAAAGTAAGATCAAGCAATCGGGTGCTTTAACCATCATGATCGGTAAGGATAATCATCTTTATTATTATGAAGGAGAATTAGCCCCGGATGGCGCCAATTTCAAATCCACTAATTTTAAAGAGATCAGGAATGTAATTATCAAGAAAAAGCAGCAGGTAATAAGGGATTATAAACCCGAGGCAAAAGATGAAGATATAAAGCAAAAGGCCAAAGCAAAAGGGGATAAAGATTGGGAAAAAGCTGCGCTGGACCGGGATTTTTTTGTGGTGATAAAACCAAGTGCGGATGCAACTTATAAGAACACCGTTGATATCCTTGATGAAATGACCATTAATAACGTTAAGCGCTTTGCTATGGTCAAAATATCTGATACAGAGAATAAGCTGATCGAGGCAACACAAAAATAAATGGTCGGTTTTTTGTGGAATTCATACAGGATATCATCTAATTTTAAATAGTTTAAATAATGGAAGCCAATAAAATACTGTCAGCCGATATTCTTGACCTGGTTTTTGAAGGCAGGAACAAAGAATATGGCGCTTATAACTTACGAAGGACGTATAATAAGCGCATGATCCTGGCCCTTGTTATCACAGCGTCTTTAGCGTTGCTGGCTTTGGTAGGTTCAATTTTGGCCAGTACACTGAAACCCAGCGGTGACAACAAGCCGGTTATTAAAGAAGTGACAATTCAGGATATCAAACAGGAAGAGGACAAACCGGAGCCTCCTCCGCCACCGCCACCAAAACCACCAGATCCTCCAAAGATCGAAATGACAAAATTTACTCCTCCCAAGATTGTAAAGGATGAAGAAGTAGAGGAACCGCCTCCAGTTCAGGAAGAGTTAAAAGAAACAAAGATTGACGTAGTTACCCAGGAAGGTATTAAAGACGAAGGTATAGTTGCACCTACCGTGATTGATGAAGGAAAGGGCATTGTGGAAGAGAAAAAAGAAGATGAGAACAAGATCTTCGAAAAAGTAGAAATTGAAGCCTCATTCAAAGGTGGTGAAAGTGCATGGCGCAAATACCTGGAAAGAAACCTGAATGCAAACGTAGGCCCGGATAATGGCGCACCTCCGGGAGTTTATACAGTGTATGTTCAGTTTGTGGTTAGCAAAGACGGTAGCATCAGCGATGTAAGAGCTCTTACCAACCACGGATACGGAATGGAATCCGAAGCTGTCAGGGTAATTAAAAAAGGCCCCTCATGGACACCGGCTATTCAAAACGGACGCAGTGTGAATGCCTATCGTAAGCAGCCTATCACATTCCAGGTTACGGAAGAATAGTATTAATGTATTAGCCTGATAATCTGAAAAGTCCTCCCGGCATCCGGGGGGATTTTTTATGTCATCATTATAAACTGTCAATTGGCTTAATTGTTAATGGTCTTACCATTTTATGATTGTTCAAGTCTGGATTGTTTTTAAATAATGAACTTGCACCACTATAAATAAAAACAACAATAATGAATAACCTGGTGGGTTGGAACGATACAATTGTTGCGCTGGCTACGCCCCCGGGCATTGGAGCCATTGGCGTTATAAGGATAAGCGGAAAAGATGCCTTCAAAATTGTCAACGAACTGTTTCCTTCAAAAGATCTTTTTGAAGAGGCGCCAAATACATTGCATGTAGGATACCTGAAACATCGCGATTTAGTATTGGATGAGGTAATATTATCGTTATTTAAATCACCACGATCTTATACCGGTGAAGATGTCATAGAGGTCAGTTGCCACGGTTCACCATTTATACAGCAGCAGGTGATCAATGCATGTGTTGAAAAAGGCGCCCGGCTGGCTAAACCCGGTGAGTTTACCCAACGGGCTTTTTTAAATGGAAAGCTTGATTTGGCACAGGCAGAAGCAGTGGCCGATGTCATTGCCAGCAACACAGAGGCGTCGCAAAAAGCTGCTTTGCATACCATGCGTGGCGGTTTTTCATCAAACTTAAAAGAACTAAGAGAACAATTGATACAGTTTTCTGCATTGATAGAATTGGAACTTGATTTCTCTCAGGAAGATGTAGAGTTTGCTGATCGTACCGCTTTTTATGCACTCATTCAGGAACTAACTGAATCAACACGACTACTTATCAATTCTTTCAAATTGGGCAATGTGATAAAAAATGGCGTCAGCGTTGCCATTATCGGAAAACCCAATGCAGGCAAATCAACTTTGTTAAATGCTTTGCTCAATGAAAACCGTGCTATTGTCAGCGATATTCCTGGTACAACAAGAGATACGATAGAAGAAGTGATCAACATTGACGGTATTTTATTCCGCCTGATAGATACGGCAGGTATCAGGGAACATACCAGTGATGTGATTGAATCAGCAGGGATGGAAAGAAGCCTTGAGAAAATGAAACAGGCCGATCTGGTTATTTTTTTATTTGATGCTGCAGATGAAAAAGAAGAGATCAGGAAGCTCAAAGCAATAATAGAACAGCAAAACAAAAATTATTTGCTGACAGCAAATAAAATAGACCAGTTAGGCGAGGCTGAAACGAGAACAAAGTTTGCAGATATGGAAAAGATCATTTTTATATCAGCAAAAAAGCAGCAGCACACAGAATTATTAAAACAAAAAATGACCAATGCTGTCATCGAAGGCCAGGTAAAAACAGAAAGCACTATTGTTACCAATGCGAGACATTATCATGCCTTAAAAGAAGTGCAGCATTCACTGATTGATATTAAACGGGGGCTTGATGAAAAACTGCCCGGCGATTTATTGGCGCCTGATATCCGCCGCTGTCTTCATTATCTCGGCGAGATCACCGGCCAGGTAAGTAATGAAGATATGCTGGATTTTATATTTAGCCGGTTTTGTATCGGGAAGTAAATTCTTTGCACTTATTTGAGAGTTTCTCTCTAATTATTTTCTCCAAATAAAGTTTGTATGGTCTTCCCGCTTTTTGGAATATAAGTCCTGATATTTCTTAAAATATAAGTAACCACAACCATAAAGAGTATTAAGAACAGCAAAACCCATTCCTGACTGATGGTCTGAAGCAAATAAACTTCTATCAGAATAAATGCATGGATAAAACAAATAACACGGGTGGCAAATACATGGGTAAAGCCTGCATTAGTGAGCAAGTGGTGAATATGAGTTTTGTCTGCTGCAAAAGGTGACTGGCCCCGCCATATACGCATGGCAAATACACGGATAGTATCAAATACCGGTATCAATACAATGCCTAAAACAAACACAGGAGCATGAGGCAATATGCCATTGGAGTCAGCTACATTTACCTGCAGCAGCCTGATGCAAAGCACGGCAATCACAAAACCAAGTATCAATGAACCGGTATCACCCATAAAAATTTTTGCAGGATTAAAATTGAAATAGAGAAAGGCCATTACCGCACCAGCCAATGCAAAAGCTATCAGTGCTGTATTGGTATCTCCGTTAATGGAAAGAAATAATCCTAATGTAACAAGGCTCATAAAAGATAACCCGCCTGCAAGGCCGTCAATACCATCAATCAGGTTAAAGGCATTGGTGATGCCCACAATAGCAAGGATGGTAAAAGTGTATTGAGCAGATACCGGCAATTCATAAATGCCAAACAAACCGTCAAAAGAAGTGATGCGAATACCCGATAAAGCGATAACAATAGCCAATCCAAACTGCACCACAAATTTATACCTGGCCGAAAGATCTTTCAGATCGTCCATAATGCCCATGGCAAAAAGAGCAGCGATAGAAAAAAAGAAAGCGACCTGGCCCAATTCATCGCTGAAAGGAAACCATAATACCAACGCAGCAATCAAACCGCCTGCTATCGCAATGCCACCCATAGTAGGTATAGGCAGCTTATGCTCTTTCCTGCTATTGGGTATATCATACAGTTTGTATTTTTTAATAAGGCTGATAATTGGCGGGATGGCTAAAAGTGTCACTACAAAAGCTGTAATAAAACACAAAAGAGCAAACTTATAATCGTGAAAATGCAGTTGTATCTGCAACAGGTGGATGTGGTTTCTCATTGGTGCGCTGCTTTCTTTAGGTCATTGATTTCAGGGTGATAAAAATAAAACAGATTTTAAAAAGTTGCAAATTGTTTTTTATTGTATGCCAACTTGGTTCAAATCAGCTTCGTTCTATTTTCCCTCAATTAAAGCTTTTATAAACGTAAACATGTGATAATTATGTTGTGCGCCGCAATTTGATTTTTTAACCCTGAATACAATGATCCTTACGTTCCATTACTTTCACTGTTTCCGGTATTTTTGTTTAAACAATTCACTATCTCTTCTTTGTCAAACATATTATCAAGTCCTATTGAATACCTGAAAGGGGTGGGGCCGCTAAGGGCCGATCTATTAAAAAAAGAGCTGAACATCTTTACTTTCCAGGATTTGCTGGATCATTTTCCTTACCGCCATGTAGATAAAACCAAGGTCAGCTTTATCAATGAAATAACGCCGGCAATAGAATATATACAGGTAGCTGGTAAATTACTGAACGTGGAATTGATCGGAGCTAAGGGGGCTAAAAGATTGGTTGCCCAGATAAAAGACAAAACAGGTTTTTTGGAACTGGTCTGGTTCCAGGGCATAAGCTGGGTGCAAAAAATGCTGGAGCCGGGTCAATCTTATCTAGTATATGGCAAGCCGGGTTTTTTCCAGGGCAATGCGCAGATCGTTCATCCAGAAATGGAGATTTGGACGCCAGATAAAAAAGATGGAAAAAGTTTTCTGGAACCTGTATATCCTACTACCGAAAAATTGAAAACGAAAGGTTTTGGCGGGAAACAGATCGGGAAACTGACACAAGTGCTCATTAACCTCGTACATGAAAAAGACCTTTCTGAAAATCTTCCTCCTTCTGCATTAAACGCACTGAACCTTCTACAACGTTTCGATGCCTACAGGCAAATACATTTTCCATCATCTGCCGAACAATATGAAGCGGCTGTAAAACGCCTGAAATTTGAAGAACTGTTTATTGCCCAATTGCGCATGAATTTGCTTCGATCAAACCGGCATCGTTTTTCTAAAGGTGTTGTCTTTGACAAAGTAGGAGAACAGTTCAATACATTTTATAAAAAATATCTTCCATTTGAACTGACAAATGCACAAAAACGGGTGGTCAGGGAAATAAGAACCGATACAGCGACCGGCAAACAAATGAACCGTTTGTTGCAAGGAGATGTTGGCAGTGGTAAAACCATTGTCGCCTTGCTCACTATGTTGCTGGCGATTGATAACGGTTACCAGGCTTGTTTGATGGCGCCTACTGAAATTCTTGCAAAGCAGCATTTTGCTACTTTGATGGATTTGATAAAAGATATGCCAGTATCTGTTGAATTGCTTACGGGGTCAACAAAAACAAAGAGTCGTAAAAAAATCTTAAATGAATTGGCTGAGGGCAATGTCAAAATCCTGGTAGGCACTCACGCCGTAATTGAAGAAGCAGTGCGGTTTAGCAATTTAGGCATCGTGGTCATTGATGAGCAGCATAAGTTTGGCGTAGCACAGCGGGCAAAACTTTGGGGAAAAGCAGTCATTCCGCCGCATGTATTGGTAATGACAGCCACACCTATACCCCGTACGCTTGCCATGACTGCTTATGGCGACCTTGACTATAGCGTAATTGATGAATTGCCGCCCGGCAGGCAACCGGTGATCACCGTTCATCGCTATGAAAGCCATCGAAGCCGGGTGATGAGTTTTTTAAAAGCCGAGATTGACAGGGGACGGCAGGCTTATATCATTTTTCCCCTGATAGAAGAAAGTGATAAGCTGGACTATGAAAACCTGATGCGGGGATATGAAGTGGTAAAAGGATATTTTCCTGAGCCAAAATATTGGATCAGCATGGTGCATGGCCGCCAGCCTGCCGATCAAAAGGAACAAAATATGCAAAGATTTGTGACGGGCGACACACAAATAATGGTATCTACAACCGTTATAGAAGTAGGTGTGAATGTTCCTAACGCCACTGTCATGGTGATTGAAAGTTCAGAAAAATTTGGGCTTTCACAATTGCACCAGTTAAGAGGAAGAGTGGGACGTGGCGCTGAAAAAAGTTATTGTATTCTTATTACGGGTTCCAAATTGGGAAATGAAGCCCGTGAAAGAATTAAAATACTAACTGCAACAAACAACGGCTTCGAAATTGCAGAAAAAGATATGGAACTTCGTGGCCCGGGTGATATTGAAGGAACGAGACAAAGTGGAATACTGAATTTTAAACTGGCCAGTATAGTACGAGACAGGCCGCTGCTTGAGATAGCCAAATCTATTGCATCTGCTATAATTGAGAAAGATCCAGACCTTCTTTCGGCAGAGAATTTGTCCTTAAAAAATTTCCTGCAAGTTCAAAAAGGGAAGACGGCGTGGAGTAAAATTTCTTGAATAAATTTTTATAAGAAGATTTGCGTGTACGAAGGCATTTTGCTTTAGCGAGATTTGTGCGTGGTTCCTCTCTTTTGGAAAGGTTAGGTGAGGCCGCAAAAAGGAAAGACGGCCTGGAGTAAAATATCGTAATGATACGAAGACAGCATTGAAAGTTTTCGGATAAACACAATAAGATTAATTGTGCACTGTTAAACAATCAATGATTGGCATCTGTCTTAGTCTTAACATAAGTTTTCGGAGTTTTTACCGAATATTTGAACTAATTTAAAGGAAGAATGACTACCCTGAAATCCCTGATACCTTTTTTAGCCCTCATAGCTTTTTCATTTCCTGTTATTGCACAGGATTACAGCAATATTGAATTTGTCGAAAATAAAGGTCAATGGGATAGCCGTGTGAAGTTTAAAGGCGAAGTAAACAACGGTGCCGTTTTTGTTACATCCACTGGCTTTACAATTCTGCAACACAATCCTGAAGATTATGAAGCATTGAAAAGAATGTCGCATGGCTATAACCACGGTGAAGCTTCAGCCATTTCAGCAAAATCAGATGGAAAAATTACCCTTCGTTCCCATGCTTATCATGTTGACTTCGTAGGAGCATCGCCCAAAATGCAGGTGATACCCGATAAGATCATTCCTACATACAACAACTATTTCTTTGGCAACGATCCCTCCAAATGGGCATCGGAATGCCGCATTTACCAGGCCATCACTTTAAAAGATGTGTATGAAAATGTTGACGTGAGATATTACACATACAATGGCAGACTTAAATATGATATCATCGCAAAGCCTGGCGCCGACATCAGTAAGATTGCTTTAAAATATGACGGCATTGACAAACTGCAGGTAAAAAATAAAGAGTTAGTGGTAGGAACTTCCATTGGCGAACTGAGAGAATCTTACCCTTACACCTATCAATCTTCAACAAAAGATAAAATAGAAATAAACAGCAGGTATATTGTAAGAGATAATATTGTTCGTTTTCAAATCAAAGACTATGATCCTTCATCTACGCTGGTAATTGATCCTACTTTAATCTTTTGTTCGTTCGCAGGCAGCAGTGCCGACAACTGGGGGTACACTGCCACTTATGGCCCCGATGGAAGTTTTTATGGCGGCGGTGTGGTGTATGCCGGCAATACATGGCCTGTTACTGCCGGCGCTTTTCAAACTACTTTTCAAGGTGGCAGCAACGATCCGCGACCAATGGATATTGGTATCATTAAATTATCAGCAAATGGAGGCAACAGGGTTTATGCTACTTATGTCGGCGGCAAGGGAAATGAACAACCGCATAGCCTCATCGTTGACCCGCAGGGCAATCTCATTATAGCAGGCCGTACTACTTCCGATACAAGTTACCCGGGCGGACAAGTGCCTATCGGATCAGGCGGTGGCTGGGATATTATTGTTACAAAATTAAATGCGGCTGGTACCGGCATCATTGGTTCAAAAAGAATAGGAGGTGCAGGCAATGATGGTGTAAATATAAATGCCACCCGAAGCGGCACATCTTCATTGCAGCAAAATTATGGTGATGATGGAAGAAGCGAAGTGATCATTGATGCTGCAGGAAATATTTATGTAGCATCTTGCACGCAATCACCAAGTACTGATGCAACAACTAAATTTCCAACGACAGCCGGTGTATTCCAACCCACTTATGGTGGCGGTACGCAGGATGCAGTGGTATTAAAATTTAACGCTAATCTCTCCGCACTTTTATTTTCAACTTACCTGGGCGGTAATGGTGCGGATGCTGCTTATGTTTTGTCATTGGCGCCTTCCGGCGATATTTATGTTGCCGGTGGAACACAAAGTGTAAACAGCGGTGGAGAAACGAATACATTTCCGGGCAATCATGCAGGCACGATAGGCCCCGCTTTGCGTGGAAATATTGATGGGTTTGTTGCCCAGATAAGTAATAACGGTGCAAACATTATTCGTTCGGCTTTTATAGGCACAAGTGGTATTGACCAGGTGTATGGCATCCAGTTTGACCGAAATGGTTTTCCTTACATCATGGGACAAACAACCGGCTCATGGCCTGTGATCAATGCAACGTTCAGCAATCCCAATTCAAAACAATTTATATGCAAACTGCAGCCTGATCTTTCGGCTTATGTTTATTCAACTGTATTTGGCAACGGATCGTCAAGGCCGAATATTTCACCAACAGCTTTCTTGGTTGACCGCTGCGAAAACGTATATGTTTCCGGATGGGGAAGTGGTACTGGCCAGGAACCCGGTACATCATATCCTAATGCAGGAACATTGGGCTTACCAATCACTGCTGATGCAATGCCCAATACTCCGGATGGAAGGGATTTTTATTTTTTTGTTTTAAAAAAGAATGCCGTCAGCCAATTATATGGAAGTTATTTTGGACAAAATGGTGGGTACACCGATCATGTGGATGGTGGTACCAGCCGCTTTGATGCCAATGGTGTAATATACCAGGCTGTATGTGCCAATTGCGGAGGTGGCGCTATTTTTCCTACTACTCCCGGTGCATGGTCAACTGCAAAACCACCCAGCGCCAATTGTAACCTGGGTATGATAAAAATTGCTTTTAATCTTGCAGGCGTTGGTTCCGATGTTTCATCTGCAATAGGCGGTGTGCCGAATGATACGGCGGGTTGTTTTCCTCTTGATGTTGTATTTACTGATCTCATTCGAAACGCTCAACAATATATCTGGAACTTTGGCGACGGCGCAGGAGATGTAGGGCCACTTCCGGCTGCGGCTGGTTATACACAGTCTCATACTTATAACAATGTTGGCAACTATCGGGTTAGGCTGGTTGCTATTGATTCCAACAGTTGCAATATCAGGGATACATCATATGTGACGATAAGAGTAGGTGATCTCAAAGCAAATCTTGCTTTGAGCTTTGGAAAAACGGGAGCTTGTAACGCTCTTGATTATAGGTTTAATAATCTTTCAACTACTTCTCCCCTACGGCCTTTTACTGATTCATCATTTATATGGGATTTTGGTGATGGCAGCCCGCAAGTCGTGGCCGGCATGAATAGTATTGTACACACATTTCCGGCAGTGGGTTCTTATAACGTAAAGCTAATGCTGAACGATACCGCTTATTGTAATAATCCTGAAGTATTAGACACAATCATAAATGTAGCGCCGAATGTAGTAGCAGGTTTTGAAACACCCACATTGGTTTGTGCACCTTATACTGCAGAATTTATCAATACATCTGTCGGTGGTCAAACTTTTCAATGGGATTTTGGTGATCCAGGCTCAGGAGCAGATAATACATCCACATTAGCTAACCCGACACACTTCTATGCTAATCCCGGTACATATACTATCAAATTGGTAGCTAATGATCCTAATACCTGTAACAAAACAGATGATACAACTGCAACGATCACTGTTACCGACAGACCTACGGCCAATTTTAGTTATACGCCTATAACTCCTGCGGAGAACACTCCGAATGTTTTCACTAATTCATCATCATCCAATTCCGTTCGCTTCCTTTGGATATTTGGTGATGGTGATACCCTGGCTACAACATCGCGGCTGCCTGTAGAGCACCAGTATAATGCAACCGGTACATTCAATGCATGCCTGGTTGCTTACAATGCGGCTGATTGTCCTGATACTTTGTGTATGCCTGTTACCACTATTATTGTACCCGGTCTTGATGTGCCGAATGCATTTACACCAAACAGTGGTGATATAAACAGTGTGATCATGGTAAGAGGTTTTGGTATTGCCAAAATGCGATTTGCAATTTGGAATCGCTGGGGACAAAAAGTGTTTGAAACTTCTAACCGCCTGCAGGGATGGGACGGAAAAGTAAATGGTACCGTTCAGCCTATGGATGTATATGCTTATACTCTCGAAGTAGAATTCTTTGATGGTACAAGAACAACCAGGAAAGGTGATATAACGTTAATAAGGTAGCTAAGAGTTTAAATGAGAAAAGGAGGAATGATATGAAGCCATGTAAGAAATATTTATTGCTTATCGGGTATCGCTTGTTCCTTGTGCCGTGTGCCTTGTTCCTTGCACCTTGCGCTTTTTCCCAGGATCTGCATTTCTCCCAATTCATGAATTCGCCGCTTGCTACCAACCCTGCCAACACAGGCTTTTTGCCCGAAGGTGATTACCGCCTTGGAATAAATTACAGGAATCAATGGGCATCAGTGATGACCATTCCTTATAAAACAATGAGTGCATTTGGCGATGTTCAGCTATTGCAAAATAAAAGTGAGAATGGCTGGCTGGGAGTAGGCGGTCTAATATTGCGTGATGTAGCGGGCAGCGGTAATCTTACTTCTACCAAACTATACGGTTCGGTAGCTTATCATCAAATGCTAAACCTGGGAAGTTTATTGAGTTTGGGATTTAATGTGGGATGGGCCAATAAAAGAATCAATACGGAGAACCTTACCTTCCCAAGTCAATGGAATGGAAAATTTTTTGATGTAAAACAAACAGGCCTTGCGCCGCAACTGGACAGAACGAGTATCAGTTACCTCGATATACAAGCTGGATTGAATTATGCTTATTTCCCTAATGGTAACACTTATTTCAATATGGGATTTTCCACTGCTCATATCAATCGTTCGAGAGAATCTTTCTTTGATGCAAAAACAGGCGTTGATAACAGGATACCCGTTCGTCATACTGCTTTTATCAATGGTAGCTTTAAATTAAATGATCAATGGATCATTAATCCCAATTCTTATTTTTCATTGCAGGCAAAATCATATGAATGGGTGTTGGGCGCCAATGCACATTATAATTTATCCGGCGATGGAACCAATGTATTGATCGCTGGGTTGTATTACCGCAGCAGTGATGCAGTAATACCGATGGTTGGATTGGGATATAAAGATTATACTTTTACTTTCACATATGATGCTACTGTTTCTACACTAAAAAACTACAATGGCGGCCGCGGCGCTTACGAATTTTCATTGATCAAACAAGGTGTGTTTGACAGGTATCAAGGCAACCGCAGGCAGTCAATGTGCCCGAGTTTTAAGGGTTATTGAGACCTGCGATTTTCGGAATTGATAAGATTGTGAGGATAACAGAATTAAACTGTTCAAAATTTGAAGAACTTTTTATCGTAAATAAAAAAGCTGTCCTTTCACCGGCGATTCAGTAAATCACCGATGTTTTGTAAATCATCTGAAATTTGATGTGTATGGAAACAATGGTGAGGCCACCGAAAACAATTCTTGAGGTTTATCAGAGTCTACCGGAAGGAACTTTATGCCAGATAATCAACAACCAGCTTATAATGTCACCAGCGCCTGCCGATATTCACCAGAAAGCTTTAGGTAAGATATTTTTAGTAATTGCAGATTTTATCGAAAAAAAGCAATTAGGCGAAACCAGGTCTGGGCCTTCTGATGTTTATCTCAGCAAAAAAAACGTGTTTCAGCCTGACATTTATTTTGTAACAAATGAAAACGTAAAAAAATTTAAGGAAGATGGTTTTCATGGCGCTCCTGACCTTGTGATAGAAGTTCTTTCACCTTCTGCTGCCAAGTATGATCTGGAAGATAAAAAAGATATTTACGAACAATATGGAGTGAAAGAATACTGGTGTGTTGAACCTCAGGCAAAATCTGTTCAAGGATGGTCACTGGTTAATGGTGAGTTTGTTTCGTTATCGGATGATAAGGCTATTATTAAATCAAAACTGTTGAAAAAGGAATTTCCCTTCTGAAAAGCAGAAAACTTCAAACTTGTTTTCCCGTCAACTTACATTGGATCTCGTTTAAAAACTTTCAACTTTCAATTACTGATTTATACCGATTTTTACGGTAATAAAAACATATTTGATTGATGGAAATAACGCTTAATAGCAAAGTCACCGCACAACATATTCAATCCTTTAAAAAAATAGTTGGTGAACCTTTTGTTTTCTTAGATGGTGAATCACTTCAGCACTACTCTCACGATGAAACGGAAACACTCGCCTACCTGCCTGAAGTAGTACTGAAGCCTCGCACTGCAGAAGAGATCAGCGCCATTATGAAGATTTGCAACAAAGATAAAATACCTGTTACGCCCCGTGGTGCCGGCACAGGTTTGAGCGGCGGTGCTTTACCGCAATTAGGTGGCGTAGTGATCTCCACTGAACGAATGAACTCGATTATAAAGATTGATGAACGAAATCTCCAGGTAATAACTGAACCCGGAGTGATAACAGAAACATTGCAGGAAGCAGTAAAAGAAAAAGGTTTGTTTTATCCGCCCGATCCCAGTAGCAGAGGGTCATGTTTTATTGGCGGTAATATCGCGGAAAACAGCGGCGGCCCAAAAGCAGTAAAGTATGGTGTAGTGAGAGATTATGTGTTGAATCTCGAAATGGTGTTGCCGACCGGAGAAATCATATGGACAGGAGCCAATGTTTTGAAAAATTCTACCGGTTATAATCTAACACAGTTAGTTGTTGGCAGCGAAGGCACATTAGGTATCGTCACAAAGATTGTTTTGAAATTAATTCCACTTCCAAAATATGATCTGCTGATGCTGGTGCCATTTGCATCATTGGAAAAAGCAAGTGAAGCAGTGAGTGCTATTTTCAGAGCAGGTTTTACGCCAAGTGCATTAGAGCTGGTAGAAATTGATGCATTAAAGATCGTGAGTGAAATGGTAGATAGTTATGC
>Ga0187893_10008221_pt1 | contig 16586 bp, 19 predicted proteins | sample MA1701074metaG_FD_139574 | JGI IMG/M metagenome (GOLD analysis project Ga0187893, IMG submission 139574) | White microbial mat communities from a basaltic lava cave in the Kipuka Kanohina Cave System on the Island of Hawaii, USA - MA170107-4 metaG ...
GAAGGCGATCGACCGGCCGTCGGGCGAGGGTACGGCCGCGAGACACGGACCCGCGTTCCGCGTGATCTGGCGCAGGGCGCCGGTCTGCGCATTCACAGCCCACAGATCCCGAACAAAGGAAAAATCGGCATCGGGGGTGCGGTTGGCGCTGAAGACAATCTCACCGCCGGGCAGCCACGCCGGCGACTCGTGATCGTAGTCCCCCTCCGTCAGTTGCCGCAGGGCCGCCGACGTCTCCGCGCCGTCGGGATCATCGCCCACGGCGGCCGTCCAGACGTGGGAGAAGCCGTCGAAGTATCCCATCGCATCGAACTTGTACTTCGGCCGCGTGACCTCGCGCACGACGAGATCTTCGTCTTCGCCGGCGACCTCCGGCTTATCGAGCGTGCCGTGTGTCACAAACGCCAGCGTGCGGCTGTCCGGCGACCAGGCCGGTTGGACCACGCCCTGCCTGAAGAACGTCAGCTGGCGCGCCTCCCCGCCGCCGGAGGGGAGGACCCAGAGTTGCTTCGCCGGCTTCTTGCGGCCGCGGCGCTTACCGCCCCGCGTGGAGAGAAACGCGATCCACGTCCCATCGGGCGACCAGACGGGATTCGTATCCCATGCCTCGTCGGCGGTGAACGGCGTGGCGCCTCCGCCGTCCGCTGCCGCGGGCATCATCCACAGGGTTCCCCGAAACTCGTTGCCATCGTAGTCGAGCCGCGAGAGGGCAAAAACCACGCGGCGGCCGTCTGGTGCGAGCGCCGCATTGTGCGGGAATCGAATATTCAACAGATCATCGATATCGATCTCGCGACGGTCCACGGCATCCTCCGACACTTCGGCGACATACGCTGCGTACGCGTTGCTTCTCCGTCGGCGGAAACAGCCCTTGTGTTCCTGACCCAACTCAGCCCGGGCCGAGTTGTCTCGCTCCTCAGCGGCAGGAGACCCTCCATCGGGGGGGAAGGAATTCACGCCGCGATGAGATCTCGCATGACGGCGACCCGGTGCGCTTGGGCGAACGGCAACCCATTGATGGCCGCCTATCACGATCGGGAGTGGGGCGTGCCGGTGCACAGGGATCGGAAGCTCTTTGAGTTTCTTGCCTTGGAGACCGTCCAGGCCGGGCTGAGCTGGCAGATCATCCTCAACAAGCGCGAGAATTTCCGCAACGCGTTGCATGGCTTCGATCCGGAGAAGATCGCCAGATACTCAGCCAGAGACATGAAGCGCCTCCTGAACGATCCCGGCATCATTCGCAATCGTCTCAAAATCGAGGCGACAATCAACAACGCGCGGCGCTTTCTTGAAGCCCGCGAAGCGTTCGGAACGTTTGACCGGTACATTTGGCAGTTCGTTGGGGGCAGGACGCTCCGCCACCGTTTTCGGTCGATGAGCCAGGTACCCGCAACGTCGAAGGAATCGGACGCAATGAGCAAGGACATGAAGAAGCGTGGGTTCCAGTTCGTGGGCTCGACGACCAGCTACGCCTTCATGCAGGCTGTCGGGATGGTCAACGACCACGTCGTGACCTGCTTCCGCTACAATCAGGTGTGATGAGCGCAGCCGTCGCCGCCCCGCCCGCCGTTGATCTCCGCGACACCCCCGTCGTGACGATCGATCTGGACATCATGGAGGCCAACATCAAGCGGCTCCAGGCATACTGCGACGCGCACAACATCGCTAACCGGCCCCACATCAAGACCCACAAGATCCCCGCGATTGCCCGCCGGCAAATGGAAGAAGGCGCGGTCGGCATCACCTGCCAGAAGCTCGGCGAGGTATCGGTGATGCTCGACGCCGGGATCGACAGCATCATGGTCACGTTCAACATTCTGGGCGACGCAAAGCTGGAGCGGCTCCACGCGTATGCCCGGCGGGCGCGAGGGCGCCTGTGCGTCGTGTGTGACAACGCGACCGTGGCCCGGGCCCTGTCCGAAACATTCGAGCGGGACGCCGAGCCCCTGCGGATCGTGGTCGAATGCGACACCGGGATGGGACGCAACGGCGTACAGACCCCGGCCGAGGCGCTGGAACTCGCCCGCACTATTGCCTCACTGCCGGGCGTGCGGTTTGACGGATTGATGACGTATCCCATCACGCCCGACACCGGACGGTTCTTTGAGGCGACGCTGGCGAAACTCGAGCGGGCCAACCTCCCCGCGGCGGTGGTTTCGACGGGCGGCACACCGGCCTATAGACGAGCGCACGAGGTTCACGGTATCACCGAGCATCGCGCCGGCACGTACGTGTTCAACGATCGGGCCACGGTGGCTGCCGGCGCGGCGTCCTGGGACGATTGCGCGATGCGCATTCGTACGACCGTCGTCAGCCGGCCGACGCCGGAGCGCGCCATCCTCGACGCGGGATCGAAGACGCTGTCCTCAGATCTGCTCGGTCAGGACGGATTCGGCCGGATCATCGAGTATCCCGAAGCCGTCATTACGAAGCTCAACGAAGAGCACGGATATGTCGATCTCACCACAAGCCCCAGGCGGCCCGACGTCGGCGAGATCGTCTCGGTCATCCCCAACCACACCTGCGTGGTAACGAACCTACACGAGCGGCTGATCGGCGTGCGCCGCGGCCGCGTAGAGACCGTTTGGCCGGTCGCGGCCCGAGGCCTCGTCCGTTAGCCACCTCCGGCCTTCGCCGGTCCCTACACGCCATGACAGATCCAGCACGAGAAAATCCCACTCTTTCGGGAGCAACCTGATGATTACCGTCGAGTTCTTGATCACCTCGCTGATCGTCGTCCTCGTACCCGGAACAGGTGTCGTGTTCACCGTGTCCACAGGACTAGTTCAAGGCAGAAGAGCCAGCGTTTTCGCTGCGTTGGGATGCACTGTGGGTATCGTGCCGCATCTGTTGGCCACAGTGCTTGGCTTGGCCGCGCTAATGCACACCAGTGCAGTTGCGTTCCAAGCTCTCAAATACGCAGGCGTTGCCTACCTACTGTACTTCGCATACGCGATGTGGAAGGACAAGTCGGCGTTCGTTGTTGAGGGTGCGCCCTCAAGAAGCACGGCTATAAGCATTGCCATCAAGGCATTCTTACTCAATATCCTGAACCCGAAGCTGACCATCTTCTTCCTTGCCTTCCTGCCCCAGTTCGTTGAACCAGGCGCATCGCCGCCATTCGCTCAGCTGCTCATGCTGAGCGGGGTGTTCATGGCAATGACGTTCGCGATGTTTGTTGTGTACGGGCTGTTGGCTGACGTGTTTCGTAGGGCAGTCATTGAGTCTGCTCTTGTTCAGTCGTGGCTGCGTCGCGGGTTTGCGGCAACTTTCGCTGGACTCGGAGTACACCTCGCGCTCACCGAGCGATGAGATAGGCGTTAGCCAGCGTGTGACATGCCTTTTAAGAGTCGAGCCCAACACCGGAAGTTCGCAGCGCTCCTGCTGAGCGGCGACATGATCTCCGGTGCTGGGAACCCCATCCACCTTGAAACACCTCGCCTCAGGTTGCGCTTGATGCAACCCGACGATGTTGATCCGCTTTTGGCCATCTTCGGTGACCCGAAGGTCATGGCCGCCTTCGGGGCGGCGCCCTTTGATCGCGACCAAATGATGCGGTGGGTGCAGCGCAATCTCGATCACCAGACCATGCATGGCTATGGTCTCTTTTCTGTGGTTCTCAAAACCAACGGGCTCCTGATCGGGGATTGTGGCTTGGAACTGATGAACGTGGCTGGGAATCCGGCTGCCGAACTGGGGTACGACTGTTGGGCAGACGGGCGGTCATGATGACAAAGATTGGGCGGCTTCTCGAGCGGGTGAGCCTTGTGCTGAATCGCTGGGAGGTTCTCAGAGGAATCCCAACCGACAAATTCAACGACATCCTGAGTGCACATATCTCGAGTGGATGGGAAAAGACGTACATATACGAGGGATTCGATGCGTGGATCGACTACGGACGCGTCGATCTACGCCGTGGCACGCAAAGACTTCGATTCGAATGGACGAATTGGCTTGAGGGGGAGGTGTCGGGCCCGTCCGCGGTCGTTCGCGCCATCGCCGAGACCCATGGGCTGAAACCGCCGGTTGCATCCGACCGTGACGGATGAAGTACCAGCCATCCAATTGTCATTGTCAGTGCCCGGCCGCTGCGCGGCCATCAAGGCTTCTTTTCTAGGCACGGTCGCGACCGTCCCAGGCAACGTCTGCGACGCCGCGGCGGTGGTTAAGCAAGCGGGCCAGCACGAACAAGCAATCTGAGAGACGGTTGAGGTAGCGCAGGACCTCAGGGTTGATGGCCGCCGTGCGCGCGAGGGTTACGGTGCGTCGCTCCGCGCGGCGGACGACCGCGCGCGCCAGGTGCGCCGCAGCGGCAGGCGCGCTGCCGCCGGGGAGAATAAACTGCCGCAGCGGCGGAAGAGCATCGTCCCAGCCATCGATGAGGTGTTCGAGCGCTGCGACTTGCTCCGGGGTCACCGCGGCCACGCGGCCCTGCTGAGGTGTGGCCAGCTCGGCACCGATGTCGAACAGCGCGTGCTGCATCGAGCGCACCGCAGACGCAAGCTCGTCGTCGAGCTGCGCCGCCAGCAGCCCGAGCGCGCTGTTGGCTTCATCGACCGTGCCGTAGGCTTCAACGCGCGGGTCATCTTTGGAAACGCGGCCACCACCGAACAGCCCGGTGTCGCCGGCGTCGCCGGTGCGTGTGTAGATCCTCGGCATGCCTATGAGCCTCGGGGCTAGGTACCCGCGCCGTCGGCGGCATTGCCGTCGCCGGCCGGCGCGCCGGCCAGCCGCGCCTCGGCCTGGGCGGGTAGAGCGACGGGCGGAATGTGCTTGGTAAACCAATCCATGACCAGTCGCAGCCGCTCGATCCGGTGGGCGGGTTGTCCGTGGCGCGTCAAGTCATGGGTCTCGTTGGGAAAGCGGACGAAGATCACTTCCTTCCCCTGCTTCTTGAGCGCGGCGAAGAGCTGCTCTCCCTCACTGATCGGACACCGGAGATCGTTCTCGCTATGCTCGATGAGCAGCGGCGTGGTGATGTCCTTGACGTAGGCCAGAGGCGACTTCTCCCAGTAGAACATGGGGTTGTCCCAGGGATCGCCCGGAAACTCCCAAGAGCCTTTGAAGTACGCCATGTCGCTGGTGCCCCACTGGCTGAGGCAATTGGCGATCGACCGCATCGTCACCGCGGCCTTAAACCGACTCGTGTGTCCAATGATCCAATTGGTCATGTAGCCGCCGTACGATCCGCCGGCCACCCCGAGGCGATCGCGGTCAAGATATGAGTAGCGCGCCAGCGCGGCTTCCAACCCATCCATGATGTCCCCGTAGTCCTTCCCGCCCCAATCGTGGTGCGTGGCGGCCGTGAACATTTGGCCATAGCCCTGGCTCCCACGCGGGTTGGTCAGCACGACCGCGTAGCCCAGCGCGGCCATGATCTGGAATTCGAAGAAGAGCGCATCGCCATAAGCAAAGTGGGGGCCGCCGTGAATGCTCAGGATGGCAGGGTAGCGTTTGCCTGTTTCGAGCCCAACCGGCGGCACGATCCAGCCCTCGATCGTCCAGTCATCCGCGCCGCGGTACGTAAATCGCTCAGGCGTGCTCAGGGTCACTTCCTCTAGCACCCCCTGATTCACCGCGGTCAACCGGCGCTCAGCGGAGATTACGGGCTGCCCCTGCTCACCCCCGTCCACCTGCCCGATCCAGATATCACCCGGTGTGGCATGATCTGACGTCGCCATAGCTACGCGCCGGCGGCCGGCGTCGTAGGATTCTCCGTAGACCTCCCGTCGGCCCGCCGTCATCAGACGAACCGACCCGGTGGTGACGTCCACCGCCGCAAGTTGCGTCGTACCGCCGTCGGCCACCATCACGAAAACGAATCGGCCGTCGGGAGACCAGACGGGCTCGCCGGCGGTGGGGTGCGCGCGCATGTCCGAGAGCACATGGTGAATGAGCGAACGGTCATAGTGCTGTGTCAGCGCTCGAGGGGCCGCGCTGTCATCGGAAGGCACGAGCCAAAGCGTTGTGTTCGATGCTCCCACGCAGGCGTTGTCGTGCCCCAGATAGGCGATCAACGCACCGTCAGGAGACCAGGCTGGGGACGATGCCGGCCCCAGTCCCCTGGTGATGCACCGCGGCTCACCCCCGCGGGGCGTCAGCACCCAGATGTCCGCGACATTCGTGCAGTCGGCATCCTCGGTCCGGTTGGCGACGAAGGTCAGAGAGGTTCCATCTGGACTCCACGCGGGCTGGCGGTGATCGAAGTCGCCAGAGGTGAGCTGTCGCGCCGGGCCCCCGGCGGAGGGGACGACGAAGATGTGCTTGTACCGATTGTCCCAGAACCCCTCGCCGTCGAACTTGTGCTTCATTCGCGTGATGATCTTGACGTCGCTGGCGGGGGGCCCCTGCGCAGCCTTCCCAGAGAACGCGATCTGCGTGCCGTCCGGAGACCAGACCGTCTCGGCCGGACCGTGGTCGGCCTCGGTCACTCTCCGCGCCTCTCCCCCTGCCGCCGGGATCACCCAGAGATGTGTGGGCTTCTTATCCCCCGCGGGGTCGTAGGCTGGCCGAGACTCCGCGGAGCCCGGGCTGGCGCGATCAGAGGTAAAGAGGATGCGCGCGCCGTCGGGAGACCACCGCGGCCGGCGACCACGGTGATCCCCGGCGGTGAACTGCCGCGCGGCCCCGCTGTCGATATCGACGGCCCAGATATGCGAGCGATACTCCTGCGTCGGACCGTCGCGCGCCTCGGTCCGCTCGACAATCGTCTCGAGCGCATAGGTGACCGTGCGTCCGTTGGGCGAGATCGCGATGTCCCCGACCCAGCGCAATTTCAACAGGTCTTCGATCGCAAGCCGGCGGCTCATGGGAACCTCCTCGAAGCATTATCGGCCGAACGCCAGGCGTTCGATCAGGGGACCGGGCAATCCGGCGGCTTCCATCTTGCGCTGCGTCTCTTCGATGGGATAGGACACGCGGTACAGCGTTGCGACAAGCTCGGTGGTATCAATAATGGCGTAGGCGGCGCGCGGATCGCCGTCACGCGGCTGGCCGACGCTCCCGACGTTGATGATGTACCTCCGGTTTTCCTCCAGACGCAGTGCAACTTCCGGCAGCAAGCCCTGGGCGCTCACGCGATGATTCAATTCCACGAAGACCGCCGGCTGATGGGTGTGGCCCACCACGGCGATCCGAAACGGGTCCGCTGCGAAGGCCGCACGCGCCTCGCGCACTTCAAGGATGTATTCATCCACCGGCTGGCGCGGGCTCGCGTGGACGATGAGCAGTCCTTCGAGGTCGGCACGCTGAGGAAGCGCAGTCAGATAGGTGCGGGCGCCGTTGACGAGGGTCCGCTGCGTCCAGATGATGGCTTCCTGCGCAAGGAGGTTGAAATTGTCGATGGAACGGGCGCCGATGGCCGCCACATCGTGGTTGCCCACCACGGCGGCACGCAGGCGCGGAGCCAGTACATCAATGCATGCATTGGGATCCGGACCATACCCCACGAAATCCCCAAGGCAGATCACGCAATCCGGCCGCCGCCCCTGCAGGTCGGCCAGAACCGCCTCCAGCGCTTCCAGGTTTGAGTGGATGTCGGAGACGACCGCGATGCGCATGCCGCCGTCAGTCGAGGTCCCGTAGGTCGCGCCTGATCGCGTCGGCCTCCGCGGGGGCGGGCCAGAGCGGAAGGCAGAGCGCGACGGCTACCGCCGCCAGCACCCGCAGGGCGCCGGGGCTCATCCCAGCGCCTCCTCGGCTCTGCGCGCTTCCCAGCGGCATCCGAGTGCGTGGTACAGCGACGTGGCGGCGGCATGCTCGTCGAGGGCCTCGCTGCGCTCGAGGGCGAACAGCGCGCGCGCCAGGAGGAGCCGCGCCGCCGCCTCATGATACCGATCCGCGAGATCCGTAAAGACCTTGAGCGCGTCCTGCGCTACGGCCTCGGTCTTCGTCGCCTGCCCGAGTGCAAATAACACATCCCCGTAGCCCAGCGCAGCCTGAGCGCGGCCCTGATTGTCGCGCCCCGGCCAATGCTGCCGCGCCCGCTCGTGGGCCGCAAGCGCGCGGCGGAGCGAGAGCCGATCGCGCGCGCGACGAAAGAGCAAATCGCCCCTGCTGGCGTGCGCCGCCGCAACCCACTCCTCGCGCGTCGATTTGCGCGCCAGGCGCACCGTACGGTCCGAGTACGCGATGCCGTCGCCCACATACTCGGCGGCGCTGGCGGGAACGACGTCCGCCAGATCGCAAGAGATTGCTTCCACATGTGTCCGGTAAGGAATGGTTGCCTCTTCGGATTGCGTGCGGGCGATCACGTTCACCAGCTCGCGCGCCCGCGCGAGACCAGCCTCCATCGGCTCCGGGCGGCGCGTATATCTGAGCGCCGTGGCGATGCCCAGCAACCACAGGCTCAGCGTGCCCGGATCGCCCGACGCCCGCGCCGCGGCCTCCGCGGCCCCGAACCCTTCGAGGGCCCGCTCGAGCGCCGGCATGCCTTCGTTGAAGAAGCTGCGAAGCGCCGTCCAGCCGGTTGCTAAGGGGTCGGCCGCCACGGCCTCAGCGGTCACCGCAACATCACGGCTCGGAAGCAGCGGGCGCCGCTGGTCGGGTCGAGATGGTGTCCGCACCGCCGCGCCTCCGAAGTGTGCGCAGGTACATGAGGAGCCACAGTGAGACCGCGATCGTGATCGGGAGCGCAAGCGGAACGCCGCCGATCACCGGTAGCCGCTGCGCGAGGACGAGCACGAACTGGATGGCCCACGCGAGGAGAAATGCTCGTCCGAATCCGCGGGCGGCGGCAGCCCACGCGACGAGTGCGGTCGTGCCGATATGCCCAAGGATCGAAAAAAACCACCCCGCAATAGCGAGGGCGGTCGACAGAGGGGTCACGATTGGCGACCCGATGAGTTCGAGAACACGGATCAACACACGCTGTGCGTTGATCAAGCCAAAACCAGCGCCCGCCGCGGCGCCATACGAGAGCCCTGTTGGCGCGCTGGTCGAGGCGAAGATGATCACGGCCATCGGCGCGATGGCCTTGAGCAACTCGCCGATGCCCGAGGCAACCAACTGCTGAACGGCCAATCCCATCGGGCTGGTGGAGAGTCCGCGCACCTGGGGCGCGAGAAACTCCCAGCCAAGCGTCGTGGCCTCGCGCGCAAAGAACCCCGCCGCCGCCCCTGCGATCAGACACAGCCACAGCATCGGCCGGCGGATGTCGGCGGCCGCGAGAGCCAGCAGTCCTGCCAGCGCGAAGCCGCCGGCGATGGCAAGGGAGGTGTAGTCCAATGTCATTGTGCCGATCGACCACCGGCCGAAGATGCGGCGACCCTCGCCCACAGCGGGCGCAGAATGTTGATCAAGTCGGAGCGGCGGCGTTGGGTCGGCGCGACCTCGCCCACGACCTGCCCGCCGACATGCCGATTGCGCACGGCCGTGGTGTAGAACGGCGCCCAGAAAATGTCCTCATCGTCTTCAAGCAACACGACGATCCTCCAGCCCACACAGGCTTCGAGCCGGCAGCGGCCCGGCGTATGGACGATCCACGCGTCGCCCGCGTCAAACTCGCGACGCAACACCTCGCGTAGGCGCGAGGCGAGAAGGCGCCGCCCAGGCCATCGGCGGCGCGCACGGGGGGCGAAGCGCACGGCGGCCGCGGTCATCGTCCCGCGCCGGTCATCCAGGCCCTGGCGATCAGCGCGAACTGCGTCAGACACACCAGGCCGAGTGTGCGCGCTTCGCTCCTGGTCAGATCGGCACCATACTGGCGCCGGAGAAACCCGCCGGGGCGCAGCCCGAACTGTACGACGCCACCAATGACGACGAGCAAGGCATACATCACGTGGAGGCCTCTGCGCGGTCGCGCACCGGCAGCATACATTGCAATGCCCGCCGCCACCTGCACCGCCAGGATCCCCAGGACGATCAGCGTCACCGTCCAGAACCATGACGGCAAAGGCCGCCGCAGCACGGCGTACGCGCCCGCGACGATCGCAAGCAGCAGATTACCGAGCAGCGGACCGTACAGCACGATCGGGGTGGCGTGAAGGGTCTCCAGCATGCCGGCTCCCAAACTTTGCCTTGCGGCCCGCGGGTGTCGTTCCACGCAGGCGCATGCGGCCCCTGCCCGCATTGACGTAGGAAACAGCATCTGGTCGCGTCGAATGTCGCATTCCGAATACGCATGCGCTCACGCGTCGGGTTCCTCACCTCGATCCTCGTCGTCGCCCTGGTAGCCGTGATCGGTGTCGCGGCGCCGGCCGCCACGGCATTTCCACCTCTCATTGACACCGATGTCCTCGTCATCGGCGGGACCCCGGGCGGCATTGCGGCGGCGATTGGCGCCGCGCGCAGAGGCGCCCGGGTTATGCTCGTGGAGCCAGGCTCCACCCTCGGCGGCGTGATTACCAACTCCTGGCTCACGACATTCGACATGAATCAGGGGCAGCGCGGAGAGCACCTTACACGGGGCGTCTTCCTCGAGATCTACAGCCAGTTGGGCATCTCCTTCGATCCCGATGAGGCCGCCCGGGCGTTTACGCATGCGGCGACACGCGAGCCCGGCGTCCGGGTTGTTACGCAGGCCGCCCTCATCCGGCTCAACGTGGAAGAGGGTCGGATCACCGCGGCCGAATTCCGGGACCGCCTGTGGCGGCGTACGATCGTCGTGCGAGCGAAGCAGTTGATCGATGCAACCGACGATGGGGACGTTGCGGCGGCAGCCGGTGTCGCGTTCGATGTGGGCCGGTCCTCCTATCTCGGCCGCGACCGGTGGATGCAGGCTGCGACCCTGATCTTTCGCGTGGGCGGTGTACACTGGCAGGCTTTAGTGAAGGATATCGAAGCACGCCTGAACGCGGGGGAGAGTCCCGCCTACTGGGGCGTCAACGGCCGGGCCGCGTGGGGATATGGGGAGGCCATGGCGCGCTACCGGCCGGTCGATTCGCGGGTCGTCGCCTACCCCCTGAATCTGGCGCTGCAACATGACGGCTCGATTCTGATCAACGCCCTGAACATCACTGAGGTGAACGGCCTCGATCCGGCGTCGGTATGGAAGGGGCTGGCCGCGGCCGTGACCGAGCTGGCTCCTCTCGTTGCGTTTCTACGCGATGCGATTCCTGGATTCGAGCGGGCCCGCTTGCTCGATCACGCGCCGGCGCTCTACATTCGTGAGACCCGCCACATCGCGGGGCTGTACACCCTGCGGGTCGAGGACATCCTGAATGAGGAAATCTTCCCCGATCGCATCGGCGTGGCGTCCTATCCGATCGACATCCACCCTTACTACCGTGGCTGGACGAATCCCTATCCGACCGTCTCGATCCCCTACACGCTCCCGTATCGCGCCATTGTGCCGCGAGGCGTACAGAATCTGCTTGTCGCCTCACGCGCCTTCTCTGCGACCAGCGAGGCGCATGGGTCGGCGCGCGTAGTGCCCACCGTGATGGCGCTTGGCCAGGCGGCCGGGGTCGCGGCCGCCCTGTGCGCGCTGCAAGACTGTACCCCACATGAGCTCGCGGCCGATCCCACGCTGCTGCGACAGTTGCAGTGGTCACTTATCGCCCAGGGCGTCTACCTGGGCTGGAGGCCGTGACCGCGGGGCAGGACGCGACGGCTCGCCTTTACGTATGTGCCGCTGGCTATTGCGGCGCTCTACCGCGGCAGAGACCTGGGAACGGCGGTGGGCGCGGTGCTCGGTGCAGGGGGACTGACGACGCTCGTGATGAGTCCGCCGGTAGGCGCGTTGGCCCGACCGCGTCGGTTACTGGCGCGTGCTCATCGGTGGGACGGTGGTCAACGGGGTGACGTCCAGTGTTTTCGCCGTTTCCTTCAGCGCGCTGTCTTCATCCGCGCCCAGTGACATGCGCGGCCCGCGTTAATGACGGCTATAGGCCTGGGCGGCCTGCTGGTTGCCGCCCGGCAAGCACAGCCTCGGATCGCCTGACCATCCTCCCCAAAAGATGGAAGGATGCGAGACCGCATCCTTCCTACGGCCCTACGACGTCCGTTTCCCGCTCGCCCGATGGCCGATCGGAACTAGCGCCGGCCTCCGAGAACGGAATCTTTTGCGGCCTTGGCGACGCGGAACCGCACGACCCGCCGCGCGGGGATTTGAATCGGCTGCCCGGTCTGCGGGTTTCGCCCCATTCGGGCCTTGCGGTTCACCAGCACGAGCTTGCCGATGCCAGGGAGCGTGAACGTATTTTTGGCTTCCCGGTAAGAGAGGCTCGCCAGTTCCTCGAGAAACTGGTTGGCTATTTTCTTGGAGACGTCGAGTTTCCGCGCGAGATGGTCCGTGATCTTTGCCTTCGTCATTGCCTTCGCCATTCATGCACCCCCCCAAGGGATCGGTTATCGAAGCCTCCGGATTCCCCGAGGATGCCCGAGTTCCTGCAAGGACTCCGCCCTCGACCGTGCGATCGAGCCGACTTTATGCGGTCGCGCCGTGGTCGCGAAGGAGCCGTACGAGGTCGCCGTGCCCGGCCAGGACGAAGTCACGGATCAGTTCGGGAGGCACATAATCCTCCTCACGAATCTGACGCGTTGTTCTTCGGGGTCGAGCCGGTCAGCGGGACGGACACCTCCGTCCAGTTCGCCGGACTCGGCCCGCCGAACAGTACCCAGGCCTGCGTCGACCCGTGCTTGCGGATGACCGAATGGCCATCGCGAAGCAGACCCGGCGACGACATCCGGAGTTGATCCCTAGTAAGGTGCTTGCGAAACGTCTCCTGGAAGCCCTGGGTCGGAGAGAAGCTGTAGCCGACGATATTCTGATAGTTGTCAGCGATGATCACGACCGGCGCTCCACCGCGGCGGTCCGTGAAGATTCCGACGCCGGGCATCGGCGGCTTTATCTTCTGATCGAACATGAGGCCGCCCGACGTGGAAAACGCCAGCAGACGCAACTGGTAGGCGCCCGCCTGCCGGTGGAGCACCGGCACCATGATGACTTCGGTATCACCCCAGCGCCAGATGGCCGGCGCCGCGGACGTCGCCCCCGTGTCCTGGCCTTGACCCCGCTCGGGGAACGGCCTTACCCAATGCATGGCACCCCCTGGGTCAAATTTGTACAAGCTTGCGTCGTATCGGACGGTCACCCGTCCTCCACGGTGGTCCCGGATGCGCGCCTGACACGCAAGCCGGACCCGCGGACTTCACAGCAAGGCGACCGCCACACCCTTCGACGGCTGGCCGGTCCGGGGGAGGGTCACGCACACCATCGTGAACGGACAACTCGCGTACGACCAGGGAAGGATTCTGGGAACGCCTGGGCAGGGACGTTTCGTCAGAGCGCACGGCCTCTAGGCACACCAAGCGTGAGGTGACAGTCGATGTCCGAAGGCCTCTTATGGCAGCATCTGATGCAGCAAATCGAGCGCGAGATTTCGTCTGTGCCCGCCGTCGCCGGCGTGGCCGTCCTCGATCTCCATGCGGGCCAGGAGATCGCCGTTCACGGCGATGAAGTGTTTCCGACGGCCTCGACAATCAAGATACATATCCTGGCACAGCTGTTTCGCCGAGCCGAAGCCGGTGAGCTGGATCTCTCCCGCCGAGTACCTGTCACTGCCAGCCTGCACGCTCCCGGCAGTGGCGTTCTGACCTATCTTGATGACACCGAACAGCTGACGGTGAGAAACCTCGCCACGCTCATGATCATCGTCTCGGACAATACCGCGACGAATCTCTGCATTGATTGGGCCACCCCCGAGGGCACGAATGCGATGCTTCAGCACCTGGGCCTGGAAAAGACGCGCCTCCGTCGCAAGATGCAGGACCACCAGGCCGTCCTCAAAGGCGACGAGAACACGGCGACCCCTCGCGAAATCGTGACGTTCCTGAAGGAGCTACATCAGCCCCAACGGTTGAGTCGCTACGTCTGTGAGGAAACCTTGAGGATTCTCAAAAAGCCAAAGCGCGGGTTTCTGATGAATGGTTTGCCCATCGGCGTGGAAATGGCCAACAAGCCGGGCGCCATGGACCGCGTACGGTGTGACGCGGGCATCGTCTACCTCAAGAGGCGCCCGTATGCGATTTGCGTCATGACCAAATTCGGTTTGGACCACCCGAGTCTACAAGAGGAGTTCATCGGCGCCGTGGCCCGCCTTACGCACACGCACATGACGGCGCTCGACACGACGAGCTCTTACGGCCAGGGTGTTGCACCCGAGCTTCTTCGCTGATGACACCCACGGAACTGCTAAAGGGGCAGGTACACTGGTCACCGGCGGGGCGCGTGGCATTGGCCGGGCGTGCGCGGAAGAACTGAGCCAGGCCGGAGCGGCCGCCGTCATCGTCGACCGTTTGGTCGAGGAGGGCAATACCACCGCCCAGGCAATTGGTCAGTCGGGTAAGCAGGTCGTCGCGCTCGCAGGAGACCTGGCAAGAGTAGACGCGATTCCGACGATCGTTCGAAAGGCTGAGGAAGCCTTCGGTAGGATCGATATCCTCGTCAACAACGCCGGGATCTCAACCAGCACTCCCACCGAGTCAATCACCGAAGAACAGTGGGATCGGGTCATGGGGATCAACCTCAAGACCGTCTTCCTCGTGACCCAGTCGGTGTTGCCGATCATGGTGCGGCAAGGTGGGGGTGCCATTGTCAATGTGGGCTCGGTGGTCGGCCGATCGGGCGGGGTGAACAGTACGGTCGACTACACGGCCAGCAAGGCCGGTGTCCTGGGCATGACGCGGACGCTCGCGCGCCAGTACGCCGCCAAAGGTATCCGGGTCAACGCCGTCGCGCCGGGACCGATTGAGACCGACATGGTGCGGGATTGGTCCGCACAGACGCGCTCCAACATGATCGCGCGGGAGAGAACCCTTCTAGCGTGACTCTTCAACAGAGACCTGAATTGCGATGTCGATAGCCGAACTGAAAAGAAAGAGCTTGCCTGGCCGCGTGTAAGAGATACGGCCCACCTTGAGACGTTCTCAGCCGAGGGCACGGTGGAGAGAGTGGTCTCATGCCACATAGCTGAGCCAAGCTTCCGGAATCTCGAGGCTCGCGGCTCCACTATGTCGTCGACTTTCCTAATTATGGCCCGGCGAGCAGATTCGCAAGCCGCAAATCGCCGCGCTTTAAGTAGAACTCCCGCAACATTTCCCGACTGCGAGAGCGATGCTCGGGTGAAGGTTCCCTGATCACCTGGAGGGCCTGGAGACGCTCTTTCTGATGTCCGCTGGCTAGAACTGCGTCGTATGCGCCGCCGGTGACGGAGGCCGCTGCCCAAACGACGGTTTCAATGGAGGAAAACAGAATTGCCCCGAGACACATCAGGCAAGGCTCCGCGGAAGTGTAAAGCGTATACCCGCCACCGGATGCGATGGGAGCGATCGTCCCGGGCGCGGCGAGGGCGACCGCGGCGCCTGCGTTCCTAATCGCATCGGTCTCCGCGTGAGCTGTCTGGTCTCCGCGCGAAAGGACGCGGTTGCGGCCGCGACTGACCACCCTCCCATCGGACGCGACGATAACCGATCCTACCGGTGCGGAACCCTCGTCCTGCGCCAGTTCCGCCTCTGCTAAAGCCAAGTTCAAGTATCGGATATGATCCATACACTCACCTCGCCGCGCCGGGCGCGAGTCATACCGCTTCCCTTGGACGGTCTGTACTTAGAGGAAGGCGGCCCAGGGTCAGCGGAGGGAGGTCACGGCGTGTTGACCGATGATCCGGCCCAGTGTGTACGCGGTCAACAGGCCGTTACCCGACGTGTAGCCCTCCGGGGTGTCGCCGGAGAGCCCGGCGGCGGTGCCTCCTCCGGCATAGAGATTTGGCACGACGCTCCCGTCGGGGCGGAGGACTCGACCAGAGAAGTCGATTTTCAACCCGCCCTGCGTGTGCGCCAGGGCGCCCGTAACCTTCGCCGCGTAGAACGGCGGCGCGAGCTGATGGGTCAACAGCTCGCGGCCGAGCCAATCCCGCCCTTCGGCGACGCCACGGTTATACTCACCCAGCGTGCGCACGAGCCGGTCCTCGTCAAGGCCGAAGTGCCGCGCCACCTCCCGGATCTCCTGGCAGCGCACGATCGCCCCGGCACGCTGTGAGGTCACCATCGTGTTCGTCCACTCGATGGGGCGATGGATGTGTTCGTCCCAGATCGCGATGGCGATCCCCCCGGGCTGCCGCAGGACAATGCCCGCCCACTCAGAATAACCCTGATCCTCGCGGTCAAAGCGCTCGGCGGCCGTGTTCACCATAATGCCTCCGGCTGAAATCAGGCCGGGGTTCAGCCTCGTTCCGGTACCGGGGACGGCGAATCCAAGCCCCTGATATCCGGTCATGTGTTCGACGGCCGCGCCGACCTCCATCCCCCAGCGGATGCCCTCGCCGGTATTGCTCGGAGAGCCCAGATACGGCGCATCCACCACATCCGGAATGTACCGGGCCAGCAGGTCGCGGCTCGCGCCGAAGCCACCGGTGGCCAGCACCACCCGCCGGCCTCCGATGCGGCGGACCTGTCCCTCGCGGCCCGCCAGCACGCCGACCACGACCCCCTCCGCATCGGTGATCAGGCCGCAGCCGGCTGTGTGATCCGCGAAGGCGACGTTGGGCAGCCTGGCGATCCGCGCGCGCAGGGCCTCCAGTAGCGGCGCCCCGGAGCGCCTGGGATGGGCATGCATGCGGGGTCGGCGGTGCCCCAGCCAGACGGTC
>Ga0187893_10008222_pt1 | contig 16585 bp, 19 predicted proteins | sample MA1701074metaG_FD_139574 | JGI IMG/M metagenome (GOLD analysis project Ga0187893, IMG submission 139574) | White microbial mat communities from a basaltic lava cave in the Kipuka Kanohina Cave System on the Island of Hawaii, USA - MA170107-4 metaG ...
ACAAACTAAAGTTTGTCGGACATCAGCGGCGGTGACTCAGGGGCAAAACGACAAACTAAAGTTTGTCGGACATCAGCGGCAGTGACTCAGGGGCAAAACGACAAACTAAAGTTTGTCGGACATGTTCCTTCGCGTCCTGACCATGAAAAAAGAAATCACGGTCGAAAAGATGAGTCCCGCGAGCAGAGCTCCAAAGAACATCCCCGCATAGGAAAACAGCGCCACTTGCCAGAGCGGATAAACTTGGGCCAGCGGCTCACTAGCTAACAGCTTCGGACCCACAATGAGATAGAGGACAAAGAAGAACAAACAGGACGACACCGCGTAAACGAACGAAATCGACAGACCGGTGCTGAGACCCTCTTTGAAAGTATGTGCCCCCTTACGCCCCCTCGCCCTAATGCCAAAATAAATAGCCACAATTGCCGCCAGGTTGAAAAGTATCGGCGCCAGCATATTCACGGGCGACTCGGGACTGACGGGAAAGATAAACCGCACGAGGATGACCCAAAGCACGACCACAATCGTGATCAGCAGTCCGTATTTAAGAGCTATCTTCATATACTTTCCGTCCATGAACCGACCGTTTCAGTTGTCGGCCGCCCAGAATGGCAAGCGAATGTAGACGGTCGAGAAAGAGTCGCTGAGTCTAAAACTGCGTTTGGTGGCTTGTGCCGGGTCAAAAAACCACTGCCCCAGTGGCTGATCCCGATCGTTACGATCAAACCAGGCCCAGGGTGGCCGCGCCATATTGTGACCGCCAACCTTACCCAGAAACGCCGACCCGATGTTCCCTAAGTCGAACTTTCGTTTGGCCGCTCGTCCATCAGCACCCAACACCTCTATTGTTATCGGATCGTACTCTTGAGCAACTCCGTAGGTGAGACTCGGTAAGATGGATGATTCCGCTGCATCTTTGGAAAATTGAGCCTTGGCCCAAAGCGTCGTTTGAATTGGCGCCAGCTCGTAGCCGATGGTGTCGCCTTTTACTTTAGCGGGATCCTCAGCCCGTCCGCCAAATTTGTAGATCAGAAAACGTTTGTCTGCAATTTTCTGGTTCTCGCGATCGAGGGCCTCAATGCCGTGGCCCTTCGGCTCGATGTAGAGCAAAGGGCGCTGATCATCCAGAATTACTACTTCTGAGCTAACAGCAGAGTCGCCGATAACATACCGCGAGAACGTGTTGTGATGCAGGGTTTGGACATAAACCGTGCGGCCCTTAAATGGATAGTTGCCGTTCTTTTCGACAACTACCAGACAGCCTTCCAGATCGTTCTCATGCGCCAGCGCCGCTTCTTCGGCAAGTCCGGTAGGATCGAACTTGCCGCCTCTCTTAGCGCCTTCGCGAATCAAAGCACTCAGGATGGCGCCTTTCGTCGCGCCGCCTTTGTAGTCGCGGGGATGAAAAACGGCGTAATGGATGAAGAAATGTGAAACAGTTTCGGCTACCGAGTAGTAAACGTAGGCTTTGAGTGGAAATCTCTTGTTATCAGCGTTAATCCAGTTGTTGTCGCCACGCCAGTCGCCATCGAAATCAAAGTTGGTGATGTAATCGCTCCGTGGCTTGTCGCCTAGTGCCTGGTAAAAAATCGGCGCAAACTCAGCGGCAACCGCGCGATCATCACCGGCACGGTTGGTTTGAACAGGAGCGGCAGATACAAAAGTATTTTGGCGCGCGGCGTTGACGCTCACGCCCATGACAAAAAAGCTGATAATAGCGACGCTCGTCCAAACTGGGGGGAAGTGGGGGAGATTCATGCCGTCGCGTCGTGATTACTGGTTGAAGATGCCGCCAGCCTTGGCTGCAATGTCACCCAAGCCGCCTGCCGTGCCCTCGCCGCCGCCGCCGATCGCGTTGTCGATCTGCCCCGCTATGGGGGCGGGCAGTTTGTTCTTGAGAAAACCCACAACAGTGTCTACGGCAGTTCGTGCCTGCTCTTCCGAGATGCCGGTTTTGGCAGTTACTTGTTTGATAAGTTCATCCATGATCGATGTCCTCCTTGATGAAAAGAAGTAAGCTGAAGCTTGGACTCTAAACTACTCGCGTCATTGGAAAAGAAGCAAGTTGAAATGATCTGCGGACTAATAGTCAAAAACGATCCCGGGAGATCATTAACGAGAGGGAATAGCCGCCGGCAGTCCAACCACCATCAGAATAAACGATCGGCAGTTCCAACACGGGCGTGGCTTCGTTGCCTTCGGACCATATCGAAACCGCAATGGGTTGACACTTGAGCAGGTAATGCTCGATGCCGGTAAAGACGCTGCGCCAATAAGCGCCAAACAGTGTCTTGTAAACGACGCCGTCGACCTCGATGTAGACTCTGTTTCCGGTCAGAATCTGGTAGTTGATCTGCCCCAACAATTCCAAAACACGGCTGTGATCTCGCACGTCAGGTTTGATCTGCGCGCGTTGAGGCTGAGCAAACAGGTAATCACCACGGCCGTGATTGAAATCGTTACTGAAACGCCATTGCTCTGGTTCGTAATGAGGCATAAAGGCACCCCACAGGCAAATCATTATTGAACGTGATAGAAAACTAAGTGTCCATCTCAGCCTAACCACGTTCGGCGCGACCCCAGCCGCCGTTAGACGACATTGACCAGCTAGTTCCGCGCATATCGAGCCACTCACCGAACGGTTGACCACTTTTGGGTTTCGATCCCATTCGAAGCACGTTTCCATCCGTATCCTCGACTTGCATCTCGTAGGCCCACGGATAGTTCGTGGGAGGATGTCTGATCGTGGCCCCCTTGCTTTGGTACTCTGCGAAAAGACTGTCCGCGTCTGACACGCCGACCCATACCCAGGCGCCGGGATTTCCCTGGTCACCTTCGATCAAGAAGATGCTGCACCGGTCGCGCGAGACCGAGGCAATAATTCCCGGCTCATGAAAGTCAATCTTGAATCCGAGGACATTAACGTAATAATCGATGCTCTCCGAGAGATGCTCAACTCTTAAAATTGGAGTAACGCCCTCAAACACCGTAGCCGATTTCGATATCTCAGTTGCAATCATTTTGACGACCTCCGGCGCAACTCATTTCTGACGTTCGCCCAGGCAGTAACACAAGCCATCCGGAGCAACCACGAAGAATACCTTGTAGGAAGTGTCGCCGTACTTATCGATTCTGAACCCGGCCTCTTCCTTTTCAAGTCCATTCGACTTCAGTTCATCGAAAGCTGATTCGGCATTGTCTACCTCAAAAAAACACCCGTCCTGTGTGGGGTCGCCGCCATTTTCCGCCAGGCCGATTTTAATATTGTCTCGGCTCAAGACAACTGACTTATGAGGAGCATCGCTGCGGGACACAACTTGGAATCCCATCACTGTTTCGTAGAAGGGAATAGCTGCCTCGAGGTTTTCGACCGGCAGATTCATCTCGTCTTTGAGATAGGGCGCGGCGTTTTTGAATACTGCTTTCCTTGACATCAATAATCCTCAATCGATCCACGAAACTTTGTTAGCCACAGTTTCGGCAATTGTAAAATAAGGTTAGTGATCCGGTCGAGGATTTCCAGGGAGGGCCGCCGAGGAGCGGGTGCAATTAAAAGTGCGAGTCGAATCCTCCCGACAAAAGAAGCTATGGAAAGTCAGACACTAGCCACAGATTGATATGAAATAAGCATTAGGCTTTTTCCACCAATGCTTCTAGGATTTCCAGTGATTGCACTCCTGTCAGCGTGGCTTTATTGTTCGCGACAAAGGCGGGGATTTTTGTCACTCCGAGTCTGGATGCTTTCCGCTGATCGCTAAGCACACCCTTTTCAAACTCGTGGCTCTGAAGCACCCCACGCAGCGAATCGCCTGTGAGCCCCAGCTCCGAAGCGATGGACGTCAGAACATCGATGTTCCCGATGTTCTCGCCTCTTTCGAAAAGGGCGCGAAACAGACTCTGATTATATTCGTCAAACCGCCCCACGCTTCGCGCCCAATGTGCTGCCTGGTGTGCCAACCGAGTACGGGGTTGCACAGGTGGGAGTTTTATGACCACCCCTATCTTTTCTGCGAGGGGATAAACAGAAGCCTCCCAAATCTGGCGTAGATAATCTCCCTTTGGGTTAAGCGTCGGAAAAGGTTCCGGGCGCAACTCGAAGGCGCGCCAGATCACGTCGACATTGGAGTTCGACTTAACGAGTTGGTGAATGGCCGGCTCCGCCAACCAGCAGAAAGGTCAAACGTAATCAGAAAAAATTTCTAATATTACTCTGGGCATGATCTCGTTACTCGACGATCCGGATTTGCACTCTCAGGATATGCTGAGCGGCAAACCCGGCATCAATCCAGGGGAGTGTGATTATTGATCAAATAAGCGAGAAAAGCTGCAAGGATTTTTCCGTTGATTCGTTGATCAATGTTGCGCGCGTTGAGCTAATTTCAGGGCAATTCCATTTCATGAGGGTTTTAACCGGCAGTGTGGCGGCGACAGACCGCTCTTACCCTTTCAGCCGCGCAATGAACCCCCATCCAAATCTTTGATCATCAGTAACAGCAAGGATGATTTCGTTGGCTCCGGCGCGTAGCTTTAGATGGACGCATTCTAATTGGGGTGCGACGAAACCCATGTATTCGGGATGCCGGCTTTCAAATCCGTTAATCCCTGAATATGCCGGTTCGCCATTGAGAAAAACGGTCACATCGTCCGAGTAACCAAGCTCGAGGACCGCGGTCTTTGCTTGTTCTGTCGTCACCGTCGTTCTGGCAAACGCTGTCCACCGGCCACGCACATTTCCCAGGGCACGATTAAGGCTAACCAGACCCGATTCTTCTACCTCGGCTGCCCGCCACCCCTCTAGTTGCGGAAGCGTGAACGCTTTTCCCTTTTCAGTTTGCACGGGCCCTGCTACTTCCCACGAAGTTAGCGTACCGGCAGGCGGAACCAACCGATTAGTTGTATTAGAGGTCACGCTACTGGTGGGTCGAATTGAGATATTCGACAATGCCGCTGCCCAAATCGCCGGCTGGTCGTTCACGCGTCCCCAAAAGGCAACCGAGCCTTTTTGCGACAAGCCGCGCAATCGAGGCACAATCAGAGCCGGCTCAAGCCGGTTATTTAGGTAAACCTCCAACTTTGGCCCGCGAACCTCGACGCGCACATGCGTCCACTGATTTCTAGGCAAGTCAGCGACAGCATTGAACTCCGGATAAAGCTGCCAGGTCGAGCTGCCATTGACTCTGGGCGCGTACTGCACCGCGTTGTAGAGTCCTGATCGATGAATGCGTAAGTAAATATTCTCCTGATTCTGGAAGGCGGCGCGGCGAAATAGAATCCCCACAAAGTTGCCTTTCTCCATTGGGGCGACATCAAACTCGATCGTGCCATCAACGAATTCAACCCCCGTTCGAATGATGTGGGTGTTGTTCCGAAGCCAGAGAGACTCGCGTCCCAGAAAATCACTTATGCGAGCATCGCCCGCCCGCTCGGAGCCTTCGATGTACCACTGCTCGTTCGAGCCCGATACCGATACTCGGCTCCTGTCCTGAGCGATTGCCGAGGAAACAAGCGCCGCCAGAATACAAAAAACGCCCACCGGCGAAGCGAGGCCAAACTTCACTCTTCGCCCGGAATTGACGCACTGTGAAAGCATAGACATTGCCGCTCCCTTCAACTTGGGTTGAAAGAGACTAGCCCGCCAATTCGGTTTTTGTATTGAACGTTCTTGCTGTTTTTAGATACTCGCCGGGAGTGATTTTCATGAGGCGTTTGAAGTGTCTGATAAAGTGACTTTGATCGGCAAAGCCGGTAGTCGCGGCGACGCTGGCCAAAGACATGCCACTCGTCAAGAGCTGTTTTGCCCGAGCCACCCGAACCTGGGTCTGAAAAGCATGAGGCGGCATCCCGATTTCTTTCGCGAACACGCGCGTGAGGTGAAAGCCGCTGAGATGGACCAGTTGAGACAACTCTTTTAAAGAGATGTTACGGGCATGGCTTTCGATGATGTAGTCACGTACTCTGCGCACAGCCTGGTGCTCTCTTCCCAAGGCTCGCGGCGGATACTTCCCCTCAGCGTGGCGGATGACCAATCGGGTCAACATTTCGTGCAGGGCTGATTCTTGCTCGAGCGCAGGTACCTGAGATAGGTGCACGCGTTGGTAAAGGGCGATTATCTCGGGATCAAAAATCAACGGATTGGGAAAGAAGGGAAGCGACTGCTCTGGGCTGGAAACGCCGGCAACAGCTTCGCGAACTAACTCAGGCGTCACGTAAATTGAGCGAAACGAACACCCCGTTTCCGTTTGATTGGCGTGTACCTCGCCCGGGTGAACTATGAAAAGACTGGTCGGAGGCGTTTCGTGATGCACGCCGCGGTAGAGGAGTTCACCACCACCGGCTTGGATCAGACAGAGTTGATACTCCTCGTGCCAGTGTCGCGGATACGGCGCTCTTACGGCTACGCCACTACGCATTTCCAGCCCCGGCAATCCCTTGGGCCGCCAAACACGGATCTGTTCCTGACCAGTCGCTCTCTTCAACTCGCGCCAGTCTCCTTGTAAAGCGCAGCGCCGGCGATCGCTGCCACAATTGAAGTGACCAGTTGGAACGCAGAAACTTTGATCCATAGTCCCAGTGAGTAAAAACCCAGCGGAATAAACTGCGCCGGTCCGGTTACTGAGAAGGCGAACCACGAAACTATTCCGGCGAGGGCAGCGGTTTTTGGCCCGGGCCCGGAGCGCGGGCGCATCAGGGCATAGACAAAGATCGCCAGGAGGCCGCGGCCGAGCTCGAAGACCGCAAAGTACAGAATGCCGGCGCTGTCATGTTGCGGCTCTGAAGCGCCCAGGTTCGCGTAGACCGCGCGCCAGTCTGCGCCTAATAAACTTTCGTGCAGAAATCCATCAGTTAGGAAAGCGATGACTGCGGCAATCAACCCTCCGATGATTACTCGAGTCCAGTTGATATTCGACATATGCAACTCCTTAGAAGGTGTTGGATTTGCTGAGCCTCAACGCCCGGATATACTACATTAATCTAGCAGGGCAGTTTCAAATTTGGATAGTTGCTCAACTTGTTTACTGGGAGCGCGGGCGTCCCCGCTCGCGTTTTTTGATCGCATCGGCATCACCTTCGACGGGTGCGATCGTCTCGCCCGCGCTGAAGTGCCGTGAGAGCTTCCTGCGAAAAGGTCGTCTTGCGGAATAGCGCGGGCGGGGACGCCCGCGCTCCCAGTATTAGGTTGTGCTTAGATTACCCGAAGGTCCAGACCGGGCAGAAGGATAAGCTCATCATCTCCTCGTAATACTGAATTCCCAGCGCCCCCAGGCTAGCTGTTGATCCAAACCATTTTGATGTTCACGAATTCGCGGATGCCAAACTCGCCCAACTCGCGGCCGTAGCCGGAGTTTTTGATCCCTCCAAAAGGCAGACGCGGATCTGATGCCACCATGCCGTTAATGAAAACACATCCCGCTTCCAGGTTTTTGATAAAGCGAGTCTGCTCTTGCGCATCGTTGGTCCACGCGGCGGCGCCCAAGCCAAATGTAGTGCTGTTCGCGAGTTCAATCGCTTCCCCAACGTCCTTAACTCGAAAAAGTGCGGCGACAGGACCAAAAACCTCCTCACCCGAAGCCGGTGCATCCGCGGGAACGTTGGTCAGGACTGTCGGCTCATAAAAGTTGCCAATGCGGTTTAATTTCTTCCCACCCGTCAACACCATTGCGCCGGCGGCCACCGAAGTCTTCACCTGTGTATCCACATCCCTGAGAATTTGCGGTGTTGCGAGCGGCCCGATGTCGGTCGACTCGTTCATCGGGTCTCCGACTCGCAGTGCCTTCATGCCTTCCACAAAACGCCGCTCAAATTCCTCGTAGATCTCACTGGCAATGATGAAACGCTTCGCCGCGATGCAGGATTGGCCATTATTGATTGTCCGTGCCTTGACCGCAGTCGTTACGGCCTCGTCCATATTCGCTGAAGGCATCACGATGAACGGATCGCTGCCGCCTAACTCCAAAACTGTCTTCTTGATTTGTTTGCCGGCGATGCTGGCGACGCTGCGGCCCGCCGGCTCGCTTCCCGTCAAGGTCACGGCGGCCACACGTGCGTCTTCCAGGATTGACTGCACGGCGTCCGACCCGATTAGCAGCGTTTGAAAAGCGCCTTCCGGAAAGCCGGCGCGATGAAATATCTCCTCAATGGCCAATGCACATAGCGGAACATTGGATGCATGTTTTAGTAGGCCGACGTTGCCGGCCATCAGCGCCGGTGCGGCAAAACGAAATACCTGCCAAAAAGGAAAATTCCAGGGCATGATGGCGAGCACTGGTCCAAGCGGTTGAAAATGCGCATAGCTCTTAACTGCATTGGTCTCGACTATTTCGTCGGACAGGTGTTGCTCGGCAGTTTCGGCATAATAGCGGCAAACCCAGGCGCATTTCTCGATCTCCTGAACGGCTGCTCGGATCGGTTTGCCCATCTCGGTGGTCATCAGCCGCGCAAACTTCGGCTTATCTGAATCAAGTAAGTCGGCAACTCGCATCATGATCCGGGAACGATCTTCAATTGACGTACGGCGAAATGCCCCGAACGTTTCAGCCGCGCGCGCTAATTTCGCCTCGATCTGCTTATTGGTTAAGGGCTCAAAAGTCTTGAGCGTCTCACCCGTGGCTGGATTGATGGTTGCAATCGGCATGTCTTATACCCCTTGAAAAACTTGAAAAAGATAACTCAACCACAGAACCGTTTGCGGTAGCCAATGGATGCCGCTATTCAAGCGCGCCAGAACCACTCACGTCAAACCCCCTGCTTTGGAACTAGTCTCAAAAACTGGAGCTCGAACCTGGCTTATCCCCGCCTCAAACTTCATTACGAGTCAAGATTAATTTTGGACACTCTCGTCGTTACTCGGGTTGAGCAGTTCTAGTTGTCGCATCAGTATAGTATTCTCGGCAAGAATCAAATTAGTTATGGCGCAGACTCAGCAAAAATTCGACAAGTTTGGGATTGCGGCTGCATTACAGGAAATTGGCACGCTGCTGGAGTTAAAAGGCGGCCAGGACCGTTTCAAGGCTCGAGCCTATAAGGCAGGCGCGCGCATTGTGGCCGGATTGACCGAAGACCTCGGCAGGCTAATCAAGGAACACCGTTTGACCTCCATCCGAGGCATCGGGAACGCACTCGCATCACAAATTGAGCAGCTTTATCTCACCGGCGAATCTTCCGCTCTAAAATCTCTTAGGCAGGAGTTCCCTCAGGGAGTCATCGAGCTTTTACAAGTACCGGGATTAAGCATCACCAAGATTGCGCAACTCAATCAGGCACTCGGCATCAGCTCGATTGCCGAGCTTCAGGAAGCGGCCGAGGCAGGTAAGTTGCGAGACGTGAAAGGCTTCGGCGCCAAAACAGAGCAGAAGTTGCTCCAAACAATTCGAGATAACCAAAGTCGCGGCCAAGCCGACAGACGCCTTCACATTCATCACGCTGAACGCATCGGCGAGCAGATTCTCGGCTATCTTCAGACCGCCCGCGCTTTGGAAGAAGCGATTTTTGCCGGCTCCTTGCGGCGCTGGAAAGAAACCGTAGGAACTGTGCGGCTGGTCGCAAGCTCGAAAAAGCCGCCCACCGTAATCGAACACTTTCTCCGGTTCCCAATGATTGTGAGCGTCGAGGATCAAACCGCAGAGAGCGCTTTGGTCGGCCTCGCCGACGGAGCGAGGGTCGCGCTGAGAGTTGTTCATCCGAAAAAATTTCCCTTTGCGCTGTTTTGTGAGACTGGCTCGCCAGCGCATCTTGGGAAAGTCCAGGAGGTCGCGACGGCAAAGGGCTTCAAGTTCGACAGTGAAAACCAGAGCCTGACTGATATGCGAGCCAAACGCGCTGCGCGGTCCGGTGAGATCCGCAGCGAGGAAGAACTTTATCGTCGTCTGGGAATGCAGTTCGTGCCTCCCGAGCTTCGCGAAGACGCCGGCGAGATCGAGGCAGCCCTGGCAGGGAACTTGCCCGAAGACCTTGTAACCTTGGAAGACATCCAGGGCATGATCCATTGTCACACCACCTATTCCGACGGCAAGCATACGATTATGGAGATGGCTCGGGCCGCGGAAGCCATGGGCATGAAGTACCTGACGATCACCGATCATTCGCCGAGTGCGTTTTATGCTAACGGCGTCAAGCTGGATCGGTTAAAACGCCAGTGGGAAGAAATTGATGCGGTCCAAGAGCAGGTCAAGGTGAAACTGCTGCGAGGCACTGAATCCGATATTTTGGCTGACGGTTCGTTAGACTACCCGGACCGCGTTTTGGAACAATTTGACGTGATCGTCGCCAGCATTCATTCGCGGCATAAGATGGATTCCGAGAAGATGACGCGGCGAATAGTGACGGCCATGCAGCAGCCGGTATTCAAGATTTGGGGCCATGCGCTGGGTCGTTTGATTCAGCGACGGCCGCCATTTGAATGCGACGTTGAGCGAGTGCTGGATGCAATTGCCGAGTCCCGTGCCGCGGTCGAGGCGAATGGAGATCCTTACCGGCTTGACATGGAACCTCGATGGCTTCGCGAAGCTCGGAAGCGGAAAATCAAATTCGTGATCTCGGTTGATGCGCATTCAAGCGGTGCGCTGAACAATCTCAAATATGGAGTTGGAATCGCGCGGCGAGGCTGGGTGCGCCGCAACGAGGTCTTGAACACACTCAACGTCAAGAGTTTTCAAAAAAGTGTTCGGCCTGGATGGTAGGCGCTCCCTGAGATTAGGTCGCCGTTCGCTCGTAGACTTCACTAAACACCAGCACATAACCGTTTGGATCCTCTATTTCGAATTCCCACGCGTCGTATGGCTGTTGCCGCAAAGGCTGGATAATCGTCACCCGCTCGCGCACGGAATCGTATAACTCCCTGACACCTGCCATTCGAAAATAAGCATCCCAAACACCTCCACCGCGGCGCGCATAGATGTCCGGCTTCTGGTATGCCTCAACTCGCTGCAACATGATTTCAATTCCATCACGGCGCAGGATCGCAAAAACATAAGGTGCGAACTGAGGGAAAGGATCGCCGTTGAATCCGAGCTCTTCTTGATACCAGAGCATTGTGGCGCCGACATCGGCTACGGGAAAACACGGAGCAATGGAATCAAATCTCGGGTTCATAATTCGGTAGCGTCTGGTTAGCCACCCTCTGGACCATAGAAGATCACCCAAACCACTAAATCATCGGTAAAGTTCTCAAAGCGATGTTCGGCTCCGGCTGCCGCGAATAGCAAATCAGTTGGCCCAAATGGCTGGCGGGTTTCGTCACACACGTACTCGCCGCTGCCTGAGGCGACGAAGTAAAGCTCGTCGCGCGTGTGAGGCTGTTGCGGATCGTTTCCGCGCGGCGCGTAGATTTCAACTACCAAACCGCCGTGATTGAAGACGGTAGCGAATCGTTTTCCATCGGGAGTGGGTACCAGCGAGACGGCTTTTTCGATCGTGAGCCGGGCACAAGGGTTATGCGATTTCATGACGGGTTTTTTAATGGACAAACACTAATGAGTCAAATAAGAGTAGCCGCGGATAATAAGTCCTATAGGTCCTATAAGTCCTATTAGCTTTAAAGAAAATTTCTCGGCCAGGGCAGACGGCCCTTCCCATCAAGTTTCTCGTTAAGTTCATCGAGTCGTTGTTCGATCGTGCGCCGGGCTCTTGCGACCGAAATGGGTCGAGGGCGAAATTTCGTGCGCTTGGCCCAGGTCTCCCACGTTTCCAGTAGCTTCGAGTGAGCGCCCGAAGTGGTGTGAAATTGCTCGGCATGTATCAAAAGTCGATTCTCGAGTTCGCGAACCGTCGCTCCGGGTTTGACTCCGAAGGAAGGTCCGAGCTCGTGAGCCGGCAATGATCCCACCGTGTCGACCTTCCTGAGCAGCAGGCGCGCTGCGGCGGACAGTCCCTTCAACTGCCACTCTTCGCGCGAAACGCCGATGGCGTAGATCTGCCGCCAGAGTTGACGATGGACGAATGTCACTTTGCCTGAAATAAGTTTGGTCAACAGCACATCAGCATGATCGGCAAGCAATTCGTTAATGGCGAATATCGCGTGGGCCTGGGGATGCGACCACCAGGATCCCTTCATAGTTTGGCCAGTGATAATCCCGCAGACATTCGGCAGCCGGGCGTCAGATTCAAGCAGAAACCCGAACCTTTTAAGCTCATCAAGGACACGGTTCAATTCGTTGCCCGTCCGGGTTCCCATAAAAGCAATACTACATTACAATCTGACCGTTCTAACTATTCCTCACAGGAGAAAAACCATGCATACCAAAGACCTCATCGAACTCGCAGACGACCCAAATCTCATTTCCGGCATTTACCACTATTGCGACCGCTGGTGCGAGCGCTGCGCGTTTACCTCGCGTTGTCTGGTATACAAAACGGAAAAGGAGGACGAGGATCCGGATCCAGCCAGCCGCGATATAACGAATGCCGCATTTTGGAACAAACTTGCCGCGATTTTTCAGCAAACCGGAGAGTTGATTACCGCCTGGGCTGAAGAGAGCGGAGTGGATCTGAGCCCCGCGGCACTCGACGCCGCGGCTGCCCAGCGGAATAATGATCTGCAGGAGGCGCAGGATCATCCCTTATCAAAGGCGGCGGAAGATTACGTCGAAGCCGTAAATGAATGGTTCGAGCAAGCAGCCCTCGCGCCGGAGACAATCAGTGATACCGGCCAAATCGTTGAAGAAGAAACCCAAGCGGTTGCCAATGATGAACTTGATGCCGAGGAGGTCATTCGGTGGTATCAGTTTTTCATTCCTGCCAAGATTGCGCGAGGTTTGATGTCACGATTTGACGAAGACGAGGAGGATCAAGATGATTACAGGTCCGACGCGTATTCCCGAGACTCTGATGGCTCAATCAAAGTGGCCTTAATTGCCATCGACCGGTCGATCAGCGCCTGGAGATTGATGGACGAAGCCCGGGAAGAGAAAGATGAGTCGATTCGAAGGCTCCTTCTCCAGCTCGAGAAACTTCGGTTAGGTACTGAAAGCGAGTTTCCTAACGCGCGGGATTTTGTGCGGCCCGGTTTTGACGAGGCCGGACTTGACCTGGTGAATTAAAAACAGCCGGCGCGAGGGAGCTTGGCCAGTTGAGCACAAAAAACTGCTTATTTTGCAAAATAATCCAGGGGGAGCTCCCGGCCAGAATGGTTTTCGAGGATGGAACCTCGATGGCGTTTCTCGACCATCGGCCGCTTTTTCCGGGCCATTGTCTGTTGGTTCCGAAACTGCACTTTGAGACCCTTCTGGACCTTCCAAAGGAACAGATTGGAACTCTTTTCGAGAACGCACAAGTTCTGGCTTACGCCGTCGAGATGGCCTTGAATGCTGAAGGTACTTTCGTGGCAATCAATAATCGCGTAAGCCAGAGCGTTCCACATCTACATATCCATGTTGTACCGCGGCGAAGAAAGGACGGCTTAAAAGGTTTCTTCTGGCCGCGTAATAAGTATCAGAGCGAGGATGAGATGGAAGCAGTTCAAACTGCAATTCGGGCGGTTGTCAAAAAGTCTCGGGAATGAATGCGCGAGAAAAATCTGCGGACTTAATTGCGCAAAAAAGTTCAGCCTTTCGCGAGCGCCAGAATTAATGCGTTAATTGATTGTAGTTAGTAGAGTTTTCAATGATCCGGTAGAATTAATTTCCCGCGCGGCAACGTTTCGGAAAAAATAAAACACATAAAAAATTGACGCGAAACTTCTTGTCGAGTATAAAGCGCTTGTCACGAAGGTTACGGCCTTCGAGACCAACTAAAGGGATCGGCAAACGGTGCGGTGACGCCCGTGAGAGAGAACCGAGAGGCGGCTGTTGATTCTAATGACGCCCTGAGTTGGAGCCGAAAGGCTCCGCTAGAAAGAGTCGCGAGACTCTCTCGAACCACTCGGATAAAAACGAGTGGTACCCTTTGGAAGAGGACCCGCCAGGGGGGGCGAGGCAGTTCAGCGAAAGTTGAACTTCGTTGCCGGATCGTAACCGGCGGTGGAGGAAAAGCCACCAAACCAAAAACCTAGCGGCACCGCATTCGCAAGAATGTGAGATCTGTGAAAGCAGATCGCGTGCTGACCGAGGATTGGCGGACCGCCCGCGAATCATCGGGATACAAATCGGCGGCTTGAGTGTGTACATGCTCTCGCTGCCATTCTATAGAAAGCTTCGGCTCTCTATAGAAAAACGGATTGCGCTACTTTCAGCTTGCTGAGAGTAGCGCTTTTCGTTTTTACGCGACTCTTCGTCTTGCGAAGGGCGCTACTTTTTTACCTTTAGCCACAGATTAACGCGGGTGACACGGATCAAAAACAATAGTAAAGGAGCTGCTTAAGGATTTTATTCGTTTATTGATCCGTGTCATCCGCGTTAATTTGTGGCTGGTGTCTGAGTTGCCATAGCTTCTTCCATTGGTGGGGCGCAAATAAAAAAGGTCAGAGTCGAATACCCGTCGAAAAAAGTAATCCTCTCGTTTTTGTCTACCTGGACAAATGTGTTTTATCATAGGCCGCCGATTACTTTTGTTCCCGATTTTACCGCGCAGTCACTCACTGTCTCCCTGTGAGTTCTGCGCCCAGCTCTTAAGGAGATGAATCAATGACCGAAGCCAGAATGCAAGAGGCGCCAGAGTATGCGCCCGGAACCTTTTGTTGGATCGACCTCGGCACTACGGACGCCGAAGCCGCCAAAAAGTTTTATAACCAACTGTTCGGTTGGGAAAGCACCGACAACCCAGTGAGCCCAGAGATGGTTTATTCGATGCTCACGCTCAACGGCAAAGAGGTCGGTGCTTTATATCAAATGCCCGCCGAAATGACCTCTCAGGGCATCCCTCCCCATTGGTTGTCATATGTTTCCGTTGTCAATGCTGATGAATCAGCGGAACAGGCCAAGTCGCTGGGCGCCACGGTGGTGAAAGAGCCTTTCGACGTTTTTGATGTTGGAAGGATGGCGATTATCCAGGATCCGGCTGGCGCAGGATTCGCGATATGGCAGCCATTAAAACATCCGGGCGCGGCGGTGGTGAACGTTCCTAACTCGTTTTGCTGGAACGAGCTGGCCACCACTGATGCGGTGAAAGCCGGTGACTTTTACGCAAACTTCTTTGGCTGGGCCCGGGACGTTCAGAGCTTTGGCCCGATGGAATACACAATGTTTACCAATGGCGGCAGGCCGGCAGGCGGGATGTTTGTGATTATGCCGGAGATGGGCAATGTGCCGCCTCACTGGCTGGTTTACTTCGCGGTAGACGATTGCGACGCCAAAACACAAAAGGCGGCCGAACTGGGCGCTACCACAGTCAAGCCGCCTGATGATATTCCAGGAATTGGGCGTTTTTCGATCCTTCAAGATCCTCAAGGGGCGTTTTTTGCGATTATCAAGCTCGATAATCCGGATACTTAACCCGAGTGGTCAGATCGATATCGGGAAGTGAACTTTACTCTTAACTTTTTGGACAGAGGCGGGTACGCCCCGCCTCTGATTGTTTGGTAACGACGTTCAGCGAACATGAAAGCACGCCTGGTCTGGCTCATCCTGTGCGGGATCTGGGGTTCAACCTGGCTCTTTATTAAGATCGGTCTCAACGATCTGCCGCCGCTGTCATTTGCCGCGACTCGTTTCGTAATTGCCGTCACAGTTCTTTGGATAATTGTAGCGATTCGTCGTTTGAAGGTGCCGCGGGCAAGCGCCGACCTGTGGTTGCTGGCCGGGACCGGTGTGTTAGGCTTCACCGTCAACTACGGTCTCATTTTCTGGGGCGAGCAATACATTTCTTCAGGGCTCGCGGCTCTGCTGCAATCCACTATTCCCGCCTTTGGTCTATTGTTTGCCCATCTTCATTTGCCGGCCGAACGATTGACACCGCTAAAGGTTCTTGGGGTGGTGCTGGGGGTTCTGGGAGTCGCAGTAATCTTTTCAAATCAATTGAGTCTGGCTGGCCCAAGCGCTTTTGCCGGCTGTGTCGCAATCGTGATTAGTGCGGCTGGCGCCGCCTACTCGAACGTCCTAATCAAGGCGTACGGCGGCAAGCTCGAACCCACGATAATTGCGGCGATGCAGATGACCTTTGGCCTGATACCGATCCTGATAATTGGTATGGTGTGGGAAGGTAATCCATTCGACTTTCGCTGGACCGGCATGGCTCTGATTTCGGTCTTTTATTTGGCCGTCGTGGGTTCGGTAATTGCGTTTATCCTTTACTACTGGTTGATCCAGCATATGGATGTCACGAATACCATGCTTATCGCGTTGGTTACGCCGGTGACGGCCGTGATACTGGGAATGATAGTGCTTAAAGAGAAATTGGATTGGCGCACCATCGCCGGCGGAATTCTGGTGCTGAGCGGCATTGCGCTGGTAGTCATCCGCCGCCGAAAGAAGGCCGTAGTCGAGCTAGTCTCAACGGGTTAATGTCCGACAAACTTCAGTTTGTCGTTTCTCTCCACGACTCAATCACTACTTCATGACACCCGACATACTGAAGTTTGTCGGATACTTAGTCCAAGTCGCCGCTTCACTCCGCGTTTCGACAAGCCAATTTGGCATCGGCGCAGAGAATCAATCGCAACCCCAAAAAGAACTGTTCTCGTCCTTTGTAATTTGAGAGGTCGACTTTAGGCATGAAT
>Ga0187893_10008223_pt1 | contig 16580 bp, 20 predicted proteins | sample MA1701074metaG_FD_139574 | JGI IMG/M metagenome (GOLD analysis project Ga0187893, IMG submission 139574) | White microbial mat communities from a basaltic lava cave in the Kipuka Kanohina Cave System on the Island of Hawaii, USA - MA170107-4 metaG ...
CACGGGTCCCTGAGCGACTGCGGCAGATCACCTTCCGGCCGCGTCGGCTCCCCGAAACGCGTCGGACAAGCTACTCATGCCCCGCTGACCCCCCCACCGTGCGGGTCGTCTGTTGACGGCGAGGCGCGGTCAAACGTCTTGGGGGTTAGGCCATAGGCAGCTCAGGAATCGGAGTTCTGGTCCCAATTTGGTCGAGCGCTGATCACGACCGGCGCGCCAGGATGACGAGAAGACACCCTCCCATGTGGTCCACCAGAGGACGTACCTGCCGCGCTCCGGCTCCTCGACCCCGTCGGGGACGACTCTCTCGGGCCGCTCCATAGGGCGACGGTCCCATGCCATTCCCATCGGGCGCAGCGGAGAACGACCTTACGCCCTCACTGCCCACGAGAGTAAGACCCAGGTACTGACCCTGGGGATCTTGAAGGGCGGTGGGGCTTCAACGGCGTCGGGGACAACTCCTGCGAGGCGTTCCTATGGCCGCCGGACCCAGGAGCCGGAACCGATGAGGAGGGCTACTGGTTCGAGTTCTGCAAGACGAACTGGCGGCCCTACGACGCGGTGGTCATCGCCTGTCTGCTGGTTGCGAAGGAACACTTGGGCGACGAGATCAGGATTGGCACCGACGCGGAATCGCCCAATGCGTGGGAGCCAGGCGAGGCTCTCTATCGGAAGGCGTTTGGCCGCGAGCCCCGCATGGCTTGGCTCGGAGACGAAGAGGGCGAGGCCGCATCCTCGACGGAGGACTCCGACAGACCCGACGAATCATGGGGGGTCTTCTGTCCCGCCTGTTCCAAGCTTGTTGGGCAGTTGCCACGCAAGGACGAACCGGCAGCGTGGCGGAGTCTCCTCGCTCATGTCGAAGCGGTCCACCCTGAGGGAAAGGATGATCTGTACGCATGGGTGTGGGAACAGGAGGAACGACGGACGGCCGAATGGGCTCGATCTAAGGGATGGATCCCTGGTAGGTAAGAAACGTTCCGACGCTCGTCGCGCCACGGACCGGTATAGCAATTGCTGGGGGCCAAGTGATTAGCCTCCTCTGCCGAGGCGCCGAGTCCGAACGAAGCCCCAGGCCGAGGCGACTCGGCCCATCGGCCTGAGGCAGGTTCGGATTACCTTAGCCGCGACCCGACCCCACAGTTCGCTCGGGCGTGGGACACGAACTCCGATTGCGAAGCCGCCTATGGCCTATCCCGTCAAACGTCTTGGGGGCTGGGTGATAGAGCCCTCCGAAACGGCACCCCTTTGCTTCCCACTAGGCAAGGGGGGGTGTCGTTTCGCGGCGCGCCGTCATGTTGCGGAGTACGAAGCCGTAAGCTGAAGCATGACCCAGTCCAGTTCGAGCAGCAGCAAGACGTGGCTGTGAGTCGTGGCGGCGATGGTCGCGCTACTCGTGGGTTGGAACGTTCTCTACAACCGAGCGCACGCAGATGACCCGCCCGCCTTCACCCTCTACGGATCCAACTCGAACCCCTTCGACTCGCAAGCGAACCCGTTCGACAGTCCACCTCCGGGCGGCGCGTATTACGAGAACCTGGCTCCCGGCGACGACGGTTCCTACGACTGCCCGCCCGGCGGCGGTCCCGTCTACGTCGGTTCAAACGATCCGGCCGGCCTCGATGGAGACGGGGACGGCATCGGCTGCGAGTAGCCACGTGGATCTGGAACCGTCGTCGGCGATCTCAGAGAGCAAGAGGAATGGTGTCCCGCGCCGGGATCGCGACTGGCAGACTGTCACGGTCGGCGCTTCCGTTGTGGCGATGCTCATCTTCGAGATGTTCCATTCGCCCCCCTGCGACTTGGGTTCGCTGCACTGCTCAGGCGGACGGTTCACTGCGAAGATCGGCATCAACCTGTTCTGGGGGACGCTGATTGGCTTCACGACCGGCGTTGCACTTGCGGCTGTCATGGCACTGCTCGTCGACGCCCTTGATGCACGTCGGACCGGAAGGAGCATCGTGCCGCTGGTCCGCACATTGCTTGCAGTCGCGGGCGTAGTCATCCTCTTCGTCGCTGTCCTCATCCGTTTCAGATTTGTCAGGTCCTAAAGTCAGAGGCACAGCGGGGGTTGTGCTCAGAGCAGGGGCGCCGTTTCGAACGCCCGGTGAAGGGGTTGCGCTCCGGCGCAGGGTGCCGTTTCGCGGCGCCCTATCTCCTCACCCGTCAAACGTCTTGGGGTTAGGGGTGGGCGAAACCGTATCGCGGCCGTCTCGCGGCCGGGACTGTCGGTCAAGCGCTTGGGAGGGTGGGGTGGCGGTCGGCGCAGCTGTTCAAGCTCGGACGTGACAAGCACACCGAGCCGCCCTTTCGAGCCTTGCCAGCCGCGACTCCCGAAGCGTAGGGTCGAGCGAGGCGAGGGAAGGGAGATCGGGGATGCATCCGAACGAGAAGCTGCTACGCGACGCGGACCAGGCGCAGGCCAAAGGGGATATGGCGGTGGTCGCCAGCTTCTACGCCGACGATGTGATCGTCCACGTCCCCGGCAAGAGCTCCCTGGCCGGGGAGTACAAGGGGAAGGATCAGTTCCTCGAGCTCTACGGGCGCTTCATGGAGCGTACGCCCGAGTACTCGTTCGAGCCGCACGCGTACCTGGCGGACGATGAGCACGGGGTCACCCTCCAGCGGTCGCACTACGAGCGTGGCGACGAGACGCTGGACACGAACGACACGTTCGTCTGTCACTTCCGCGACGGCAAGATCTCGGAGTTCTGGTTCTCCAGCGACGACCCCGATGCGGTCGACGCGTTCCTCGGATAATCGGCGTCCGCGTCACCTCGGGACGGAGGAGCTGTCTGGACCGCGCCCGAGACCCGGTCGGATCAGCGGTTCCGCGGGTGCGCCTTGGCTCTGCTGCGCTCGTTCCCGCGACGGTACTGGCCGGTCACCTTCGCCATGACCTGCTGCGGGTCTCCCGACTCGACGTCGCGGATGAAGCGCTCGGCAGTGCGGCCTCGAAGTGTCGCGACGACGACGTGGTCGCGCTCGACGACGAGCTCTCCGGATCTCCGCTCGCGATAGGAGAACCCGAGGTCCTTCGGCTCCGACACGTGTTCGAGGGTACTCGCCCGCGTGATGCATCCGGTACCGTCGACCCGATGGGGGATCTCGGGTACTTCGGACCGGGCAGCGTCTCGTGGCAGGTGCACCGCGAGGTGACGGTGCTGTTCGGCGGCGCTCGTGCCGTCCTGATGCAGGCGGCGCATCCGCTCGTGATCGCGGGCGCTCGCGAGAGCGGCTTCTACGAGCGCAACCCCTGGCGGCGCCTGCAACGCACGCTCGTGCTCACGTACACGATCACCTTCGGGACCAGGGCCGAGGCGCAGGCGGCCGCCGAACGCATCAACGAGGTCCACGCGCGCGTCAGCGGAGTGGACGAGGTGACCGGGCTGCCGTACGACGGCTTGGATCCCGAGCTTCTGCTGTACGTACATGCGTGTCTGGTCGACAGCGCGTTGCTGTTCGAGCAGCTCACCGTCGGTCGGCTGGACGAAGCCGGACGTCAGCGCTTCCATGAGGAGCAGATGCTCGCCGCCGAGCTGCTGCTCGTCCCGCGGGCATCGATCCCTCCCACCGTTGCCGAGCTCCGGGCGCATCTGCAACGCGTCTTCGACTCGGGGATCACACATGTGGGTGACGCCGCGCGCAAGGTCGCCGCCCTGTTCCACGATCCCCCGCGCGAGGCCGAGTGGCGGCCGGTGCTGAAAGGCGTCTCGCGCCTCGCGTTCGGCACGCTCCCGCCGGAGCTCCGCACGCTGTACGGCGTCCAGGTCGGCGGCGCTCACGGCGTCGCCATGGACGCGACCTTCGCGGCGATCCGAGCGCTTCGGCCGCTGCTTCCGGCTCGGTACCGCTTCATCGCGCCGTATCAGGAGTGGCTCCTGCGCCGGCAGGGCAAGCCGGTGACCGGTTCGGTGGATCGGGCACGCCGCTCCGCGGGCATCCGTCTGGACAGGTCCAAGAGCATCCCGGGCTAGACTCGCCACCGTGAGCGAGATCGACGGCGTCTTGCTCGACATCGACGGCGTCCTCGTCATCTCGTGGGAGCCGCTGCCCGGCGCGATCGGAACGATCGAGTGGTTGCGCGTGAACGACGTTCCGTTCCGTCTGATCACGAACACGACGACGAAGACCCGAGCCGATCTCGCCCGGACGTTGCGCGACGCGGGCTTCGACGTCCGAGATGAGGAGGTCGTCACGGCCGTGGTCGCGACCGCCGAATACCTTCGTACGCACCATCCCGGCGCGCGGTGCTTCCTGCTCTCCGACGGCGACGCACGCGGCGACCTGGAGGGGATCGAGCTCGTCGACGTGGAGGACGCCGACGTGATCGTGCTCGGCGGCGCGAACGACGACTTCACGTACGCGACGATGAACCGGATCTTCCGGCGGCTGATGGACGACGCGGCCCTCGTCGGCATGCATCGGAACCTGTACTGGAAGACGGGAGCGGGACTCGAGCTCGACGGCGGCGCGTACATCGCCGGCCTCGAGGAGGCGACCGGGCGACGGGCCGCGATCTGCGGCAAGCCGACCGAACCGTTCTTCGACGCGGCGCTCACGATGCTCGGCGTGCCGCGCCAACGGGCCGTGATGGTGGGCGACGACATCGAGAACGACGTCCACGGGGCGCAGGCGCTCGGCATCCGCGGCGGGCTGGTCAAGACCGGGAAGTTCCTGCCCCGGGATCTCGAGAAGGACCCCGCCCCCGACCACGTCCTTGAGTCGATCGCCGACCTCCCGCGACTGCTCACGACGTCGTAGCCTCCGGAAGTGAGCGTTCGGCGTGCCGGCCGAGGAACGAACCTGGGGCTCCTGGTCTTGCTCGTGAGCGCGCTGCTGACCGGCGGGCTCGCCTTCGCGAACGGCGGGAGGTCGGCTTGGCTGACGCTTGCCGCCCACGGGGCGGTCGGGCTCGGCCTCGTGGTGCTGGCGCCGTGGAAGTCCGTGATCTCGACCCGGGGGCTCCGACGCTCGCGGCCGGGGTCGGCGACGTCCATCGCCCTCGCGGTCCTGATCGTGCTCACGATCGTGAGCGGCGTCGGCCACGCGACCGGGCTGTGGGCGAACCGGCTCGCGATGCAGTTGCACGTCGCCGCCGCTCTGCTGTCGATCCCTCTCGCGATCTGGCACGTCCTCGCCCGAAGGGTCCGTCCCCGGCGGAGCGACCTGTCGCGGCGCACGCTGCTGCGCGCGGCGACGGTGGCCGGCGGCTCGCTCGCCGTGTTCGGCGCGGTCGAAGGTCTCGTACGGGTGACGGGCCTGCCCGGTGCCGACCGGCGAGCAACCGGCTCGTACGAGCGGGGGTCCTTCGAACCGGAAGAGATGCCCGTGACGCAATGGCTCGACGACTCGCCGCCCTCGATCCACGTGGGCGTCTGGCGGCTCGAGGTTCGAACGGCGTCGGGAGATCGAACGTGGTCGTACGACGACCTGCTCGAGTTCGACGATCGCCTTCGCGCGACGCTGGATTGCACGGGTGGGTGGTTCGCGCACCAGGACTGGAGTGGCGTCCGGCTGGATCGGCTCCTCGGCGACGTCGAGGAGGTCCGGAGCGTCGTCGCCGTCTCGGCGACCGGCTTCAGCCGCCGGTTCCCGATCTCGGATGTGAGCGAGATGCTGTTGGCGACTCGTGTCGGCGGGCGGCCGCTCTCGATGGGACACGGGTACCCGGCTCGGATCGTCGCTCCCGGGCGACGAGGGTTCTGGTGGGTGAAGTGGGTGGTGAGAGTCGATGCGAGCACCACCCCTTGGTGGTGGCAGTCGCCGTTCCCCCTCAGCTAGACTGATACGCCAGATGCATCAGTTGGATGTACCGCATGTATCACTGCGATGCATGTGATGTATCATGAACACCCGTGAAGGGTGGCCAGTTCGTCCTCGAGGCTCGACGCAGGGCCGGCATGACCCAGCGACAGCTCGCTGCGCGGACCGGGCTCAGCCAGCCGGAGATCGCGCGGATCGAATCGGGGGTCGTCACGCCTTCCTTCGAGCGGATCCTCGAACTCGTCAGCGCGTGCGGGCTCGACCTGTCGGTCCGCCTGGTGAAGCTCGACGAGGATGCCGACAGCTTGGCGCAGCAGAACGAGCGGCGGTCGGTCGACCAACGTCTGGACGCGTTCCTCGCCGGTCTCAGGTTCGCCGAGGCGGGTCGGAAGGCTCGCGCCGAGCGCGATGGTTGAGCTCAAGCCCGACGAGATCCTGGCGGCCCTCGAACGGCATCGTGTTCGGTACGTGCTGATCGGCGGCCTGGCCGCGATCCTGTATGGCGCGCCCCACCTCACGACGGACGTCGACATCGTCCCCGAAGAGGACCGCGCCAACCTCGACCGCCTCTCGGCAGCGCTCGGTGAGCTCAACGCTCGTATCCGCGTCTCGGGCGAGGAGGAGGGTGTTCCGTTCGGTCATGATGGCGAGTCGCTCCGGCGGGTTCGTATCTGGAACCTCGTGACCGATCTCGGGAACCTCGATATCACGTTCGAGCCGAGCGGCACCCGCGGGTACGACGACCTTCGCCGAGACGTGCGGTCGATGACGGTCCGAGGTGTCGAGGTTCCCGTCGCCTCACTCGCCGACGTGATCCGCTCGAAGGAGGCAGCCGGTCGCGATCGGGATCTCCTGATGCTGCCGGTCCTTCGAGCCATGCTCGAACGCCAGCGGGAGCAGGGCCAAGCGTAGCGGGGCCACCACCGTCCCCTGGCTCCGGGGCTAGGCTCACGAGCGATGGATCCCGAACGCACGCGTGAGGCTCGGCGCCTGTTCGCGGGGATCGCGCCCGAGTACGACCGGATGGGTGCGCTGCTGTCCTTCGGGCAGGATCCCAGGTGGCGGCGGTTCCTCGTCTCGAAGGTCAATGCGATCCCCGGCGCTTGGGTGCTCGACGTGGCGACGGGCACGGGCCTGGTCGCCCGCGACCTGGCTCGCAGGAACGTTCGTGTGGTCGGTCTCGACCAGAGCCCCGCGATGGTGTCTCGTGGCGCTGCCGTCGCCCGAGAGCGGGACCTCAGTGATCGCGTCCGGTTCGTGTTGGGGCAGGCGCAGGCGTTGCCGTTCGGTCCGGAGACGTTCGACGCGCTCACGTTCACGTATCTGCTTCGATACGTCGACGATCCGGCGTCGACGATCGCCGAGCTCGTCCGCGTCCTCCGGCCCGGAGGCGTGATGGCCTCGCTCGAGTTCCACGTGCCGCCCGAGCCGTGGGCGCGCGCCGGCTGGCTCGCGTACACGAAGACGCTGATGCCCGCGGTCGGCTGGGTCGCCTCGCCGGCGTGGTACCGGACCGGACGGTTCTTGTCGCGGAGCATCTCCGAGTTCACGCGCCGCAACCCGCTGCCCGTGCAGGTCCGGTGGTGGCAGGAGGCCGGGATGCGCCGCGTCCGGACCAAGCTGCTCAGCAACGGCGCGGCCGTCGTGACGTGGGCCGTGAAGTCGACCCCGGTCCTCGAGGCGACCGAGCCGGCGGATGGCTGAGACTACGGATCGGCCCGCGTTCTATGCGCTCCCGCCCGGTGGATGGCGGGACTACTGGTCGCTGCTCCACCCGCCGTACACGGTGTGGCACCTGTCCTACGTGGTGATCGGCGCATGCCTCGCACCGGCGCTCGAGCTCCAGTGGCTCCTCGAGACGCTGCTCGCCTTCTTCCTCGCGATGGGTCTGGCCGCGCACGCGCTCGACGAGCTGAACGGCCGGCCGCTCCGAACGCGGATCCCCGACGGCGTGCTGAAAGCGATCGCCGTGATCGGCCTCGCGGGAGCGATCGGGCTCGGGATCCACGGGTCGCTCGAGGTCTCGGTCTGGCTGTGGGCGTTCATCGGCGCCGGGGTGTTCCTCGTGGTCGCGTACAACCTCGAGCTGTTCGGGGGCGCGTTCCACTCGAACCTGTGGTTCGCGATGGCGTGGGGCGCCTTCCCGGTCCTCACCGCCTACTTCGCACAGGCCGCGACCCTGCGCATCGAGGCGGTGATCGCGGCCGGAGCGTGCGCGGCGCTCTCCGCGGCGCAGCGGGTGCTCTCCACACCGGTGCGCCGGCTCCGGCGAACGATCGTGACCGTTTCGGGCCAGCTCGAGACGGTGGACGGCGTCCGCGAGCCGATCGATGTTTCGACGCTGCGATCAGCCCCCGAGGGCGCGTTGCGGTGGCTCTCGGTCGCCGTACCGCTGGTGGCGGCGGCGATGCTGGTTCCACGACTCTGAGGGGAAGGGAGGCGCTCGATGACGTTCGAAGGGCTCGGTACGATCGGACAGATCCACGTGAGCGTGAGCGACATCGACCGATCGGTCGAGTTCTACCGCGATGTCCTCGGGATCGCGTTCCTGTTCCAGGTACCCGGCCAGCCGATGGCGTTCTTCGACTGCGACGGCGTTCGCCTGTACCTCGGCCGGCCCGAGTCGCCCAAGTTCCGCTCGAACCCGGTCCTGTACTTCAAGGTCGAGGACATCGACGAGGCCTACGACGCGCTGCGAGCCCGTGGGGTCGAGTTCGGCGACGCCCCTCACGCCGTGCACCGCACGGAGGACTCGGAGCTCTGGATGACCTTCTTCACCGATCCGGACGGCAACAACTTCGTCTTGATGGCCGACACGCCCGCGGGCGAGGGCTCCGGGTAGCCGACCTCAGACCGCGGCGTCGAGCATCGAGAGGTACCGCAGGACCAGGCCGCGCCGGACGGTCTGACCCCCAACCTTGAGCGTGAACACGGTGGCGTCGCGTCGCCACGCCCCGAGGAAGAGCCGGGTCTCGAAGTGGCAACAGCCGCTGGGCTCGTGGACGAAGAGGGCGCCGCCGTCGGACGTGGTCGCGCCCGAGATCGCCTCTGCGTCCCCGATGAGCTCCGAGACGCGCCCCTCGAGCCAGTCGATGTAGCGCTCGGCCCCCTCGGCCGACTCGAACGCCAGGACGCGGGCCGTCACCCTGCGCCTGCCGTGCGCGAGCTCGCTGAAGTTGCGCTCGGTGCCCGCGACGTAGCCGGCGTCTTCGAGCAACAGCTCGAGGCCGGCGGCGTCGATCGGCGGCGAGGAGCGCGGTGTCGAGCTCGATCGTTTTGCCCGATGACCCCGGAAGCGCCTCCTCCGGGATCGGTTCGAGCGCCTCGACGACCGGGGGGGCCGCCTGGTTGCTCGGCCGGAGCATCGGATGCGCAGGATTCCGCAACCAGGATCGCGACCGACGACACCGCCCCGAGGAGCCTGCGTCCCACGCCTGCCCTCCCGCGTTCGGTGGCGCGTTCGGTCGGTTCGGAGCATGATACGGCGTCGTCTCGACATGAACGAGGGGGGAACGATGGCGGATTTCGACCGGATCCTGCGGGCCTCGGTGGGGCGCCGAGAACTGTTGAAGTACGGCGGGGTCGCCGCGCTGTTGGCCGCGTGCCGCCGGGCCGAGGAGACCGGCGGGGCGCTGACCGGAAGCACGGGCGCGACCGGGGCCACCGCCGTGACGCGTCCGGCGATCACCGAGGAGCCCGGCGAACTTCAGGTGTTCGACTGGGCGGGGTACGGCGACGGCACGTACTACCCGAACAAGGAGAAGGAGTTCCTCTGGGCCGACTACCAGGCGGCGACCGGCGACACGCCGACGTTCGTGTTGTTCGAGAACGACCAGAACGGCTTCACCGATGTGGCGGCGGGGGCTCGCTACGACGTCGTCCACCCGTGCGGCTACCGCTACCAGGACTGGGTCGACCTCGGTGTCATGCAGCCTTGGGACACCTCGTTGATCTCGAACTTCTCGCAGCTCAATCCCAAGCTTCTGGAGTCCGGCGTCATCGACGGCCAGCAGTACTTCATCCCGCTGGACTGGGGCTTCATCGCTCCGATCATCAACGCCGACCGCGTCGAACCGACCGAGGAGTCGTTCGGGATCTTGTTCGACGACCGGTACGAAGGCAAGATTTCGTGGGTCGACACGCTGAACATGCTCTTCGTGACGGGACTGTTCCTCGGTGTCCCCGACCCGTTCAACATGACGGATGCCGAGCTGACCGAGGTGCGCGACTTCCTGATCTCCAAGAAGCATCTGGTGAAGTTCATGTGGAACCAGTCCTACGACCTGTGGCTCTCGTTCCAGAAGCAGGAGGTCTGGATCGGGTACGCCTGGCCAGACACGGTCGGCTACGCGGACGCGGAGGGGATGAACTACCGGTACCTGCAGCCGAAGGAAGGCCGGGTCTCCTGGGTCTGCGGGATGGGGTTGTTCGCCGACACCGCGAACTACCACCACGCGCACGAGTACGTGAACTCGTGGGCCAGCACGAAGGCCGCCGAGTTCCTGCTCGGCTACTACTACTACGGGCACTCGAACACGCAGGCCGACCTCTCGGTCGTGCCGCCGGGGATCATCGACGCGCTGGGTCTGGACGATCCCGCCGTGCTCGAGCCGCCACTGGCCGTCCCCGAGTCGCACATCGACCGCCGGGACGTCTACGCGCAGTACTGGAGCGAGGTGCTGGCCGCCTGAGCTCACGCGTGCTCCCGGCTCGGTAGGTCGGCGAGGCCATTGGCGACGGCGGAGGCGGCCGCCTCAGACAGGGCGTTGCGGCGCCGGGATCGGCGAACGACCGCTGGGCTCATCGGCGGTCCACTGCTGTGGCTCCTGCTCTTCTTCGTCGTGCCGGTGGTCTACATCGCCGCGTACAGCCTGGGTGCCGTGCAGCTGTTCCCGACCGATGCCAACGTGATCTCGTTCGAGGACTGGGGCCGGTTCCTGTCCGGTGATTCCGTCTACCTGAGCCTGTTCTGGAAGTCGGTCAGGATCTCGCTCACCGTCTCGATCATCGTCGTCCTGCTCGCGTATCCGATCGGATACTTCCTGGCGCTGTGCGTTCGCAAACGGAAGTACGTGCTGTTGCTGTTGATCATCGCGCCCTTCCTGACCAGCTACATCCTCCGAGTGCTCGCGTGGAAGGTCATCCTCGGTGATGCCGGCGTCATCAACTCGTTCCTGTCCTGGTCGGGACTGCGTGCCGAGGGCGATCCGATCACCTGGCTGCTCTACAGCCAGTTCACCGTGTTGCTGGTGCTGGCATACGTCTGGATCCCGTTCGTCGCGCTCCCGATCTTCGTGAGCCTGGACAACCTGGACCGGAGCCTGCTCGAGGCCGCGGAGGACCTCGGGGCCAGCCGCTGGCGAACGTTCCTGCGGATCACCCTTCCGCTGTCCGCCCCGGGGATCATGGCGGCGTTCGTGTTCGTGTTCATCCCGACGATCGGCGAATTCGTGACGCCGCTCCTGGTCGGCGGCACCAGCGGGTACATGTACGGGAACGCGGTCAACGACCTGTTCACGGCCGGGCTCGACTGGCAGACGGGGTCGGTCCTGGCCCTGTTCCTGGTCCTGGTGGTCGCGGCGCTGATGGTCGTGTTCGGTCGCTTCGTCCAGGTGCGGAGCGTGGCGGCCTGATGCAAGCCTCGACCTCGACCTCGGCCCTGTGGTCCCTCCGGGTGTTCTTCGCGGTGCTCGTCGTGTTCCTGTACCTGCCGATCGCGATCCTGGCGCTGTTCTCGTTCAACTCCGGGAACGTGACGTTCCCGCTCGAAGGGCTGACGCTCGACTGGTACCGGCGGTTCTTCTCGAACCCCGTGCTGCTGGGGGCGCTCAAGCGAAGCGCGATGGTCGCGTCGGTCTCGAGCGTGATCGCGGTGTCGTTGGGCGTGCTCGCGTCGTACGTGCTCATCCGCAGACGGTTCACCGGAAAGGCGGCGGCCTCCGCCCTGTTCTTCTCCCCGCTCGTGATCCCGTACGTCGTGTTCGGGATCTCGCTGCTGGTGTTGTTCACGGCGCTCGACAAGCTGCTCACCGAGACGACCGGGTATGTGATCGGGCTCGGGCTGCACGCCGTGGTGATCGGCCACGTGGTCGTCTCGCTGCCGTACACGATCCTGACGATCATGCCGCTGCTCGAGCGTTTGTCCGTCTCGTTGGACGAGGCGGCCCGCGACCTGGGCGCCAGCGCGTGGGACACGTTCCGGCGCGTGACGCTCCCGCTCCTGCTGCCGGCGCTGGTGTCCGCGTTCCTGATCGCGTTCACGTTGTCGTTCGACGAATATGCGATCGCGTCGTTCCTGGCGGGCACCGAGGCGACGTGGCCCGTCTACCTGTTCGCGCAGCTCCGTGTCCCGAGCCAGCTCCCGCAGCTGGTGGCCGTGTCGTCGGTGATCCTGGTGGCATCGCTGCTGCTGGTGCTGTCGGCCGAGATCGGCCGACGGGTCGCCGAGCGCAAGTATGGCCCCGAGTACGCGGCTCGGGGGATCGCCTAGGTTCTCGCCGCACGTAGGATTCGCCCGCCATGAGCGACGTTCATCGTCTCGCCGGATACCTCGTGGTCGGGATCTTCTCGATCGGGTGGCTGTTCGGGCTGGCGCTGTGGATCTCGCGCAAGCAGGCCGGCGACTGGTTCTGGCGCTGGCTCGTCGCCGCGCAGGTCGTCGCGATCATCGAGGCGCTCGTCGGCGCGGTCCTGCTCGCGATGGGACGCGAGGTGACGACATGGCTCCACTACGTCTACGGGTTCGGGCCGATCGTGATCTTCGTGGTCGCGCACCTGCTGGCTCGGGAGGAGCAGTTCCGTCTTCGGCCGTGGGTCCCGTTCGCGATGGCCTCGTTCATCTCGTTCGGGCTGTCGCTGCGAGCGCTCATGACCGGGCTCGGCATCGGCTGATTCGCGCGAGCCACGCGTGAGGGCGTCGATGCCTCGGTTGCGCGCGGTTCGACCGTCGGGCACGATGTACGACGGAGGGGATGCTCATGCTCATACGTCACCGACACGTTGCCGTTGCGTTCTCGCTCATGCTCGGCGCAGCCCTGGTGGGGCCGATCACCGCAGCATCTGCGGTGCCCGGCATCTGTCTCACCCAGACCGTGACGATCGCGGGCACCAACGGAGCCGACTTCCTCCAGGGGACGGCCGGCCGGGATGTGATCCACGGCGGCGAGGGCTCCGACACGATCTTCGGGAAGGGGGGCAACGACGTCATCTGCACCGGTGAGGGTGGCGGCGTCGTCGAGGGCAATGGCGGGGACGACGACATCCTCGGCGGCTCGGGGAACGACACGATCAGTGGCAACGCCGGGGTGGACAAGATCCTCGGTATGGGCGGCGACGACGACCTCGATGGCGGCGGCGGCCCCGACGAGCTCTTCGGGGGCGCCGGAGGAGACAACATCAGCGGTAAGGGTGGCGCCGACACGGTGGCCGGCCAGGGGGGGAGCGACAACAACCTGTTCGGGGGCCAGGGGAACGACAAGGTCTCGGGTGGTCCTGGGGACGACCAGTTCCTGATCGGCAGCGTCGGGAACGACGTCCTCGACGGTGGTCCGGGTAGCGAACGGCTCGAAGGTGGCCCGGGCACGGACGACCTTTCGGGTGGCCCGGGGATCGACACGCTTGACGGGGGAGATGGCAAAGACGCGCTCAACGGTGGTGATGGTGACGACACCCTTTACGGGAACCTCGATGACCCGGCGAGCGCGGATGGCGACATCTACACCGGAGGTGCCGGGAACGACACCATCCGTGGGACCGCCGGTGGAGATGTCGTCGACGGGGGGGATGGCGACGACAGCATCGATGTGGGAGCCGGCCCGAGTACTGTGTTCGGTGGCGAGGGGAACGATTTCGTGTTGGGCGGCGAAGGCATCGACGACATCAGTGGCCAGGGGGGAAATGACGACCTCCTCGGCCAGAGCGGCGACGACACCCTCAACGGTGGGGCTGATACGGACCGGCTCGACGGCGGTGACGGGAACGACAGGTGTCTCGAAGGAGAGAGCCTCTTCTCCTGCGAGCAGACGCAGTAGGTCTCAGGTGCGATCCCACCACAGCGTGACGATCGCCTGATCCGCGGGTCCCGCGGACCACAGGCCCTCGCGCTCGACGAGGCGGTGGCCGAGGGCCTCAGCCACCTCGTCGTCGCGATCCGGCCACAGGCAGAGTCGGCGCCGGATCAGAGCGACGGCGTCCTCACGCCGTTCGAACCCCGAGCCGCGCGGGGCCGGGACGTGGTCCTCGCGATGCACGTCGAACCCGAGTTCGCCTAGCGCTTCCTCCGCGTCGTCGGCGGTCGGCCCGTCCGGGCGTTCGAGCTCATGGAACCGCGTCCAGAGGTCGTTCATCCAGGACCACGGGTGCCGGTCGGTGAGCTCGACGACGACCCTTCGGCGTGCGTGCTCTTCCAGCCCCCGCGCGAAGGGACCTAGGTTCGGCTCGTTGTAGAAGACGTGGTGACAGACGACGACGTCTGTGGTCGGGGCGAGCGGCGCGACCTGAGGCCAATCCCCGTGGAGCTCCTGCGTCGCGACCCCACGGTCGCGGCCCGCCCTCCGGAACTCCTCGAGCATCGCCTCGGACTGGTCGACCCCGACGATGAGCGAAGCCCGGTCCGCGAGTGGGATCGAGGCGGCCCCACCGCCGACGCCGACGTCGAGGACCGTCCCTCCGGGCTCGAGCGCTTCGCGCGCTCGGAGCGTCGACGGTCCGGGATCGGCCGGATCGTCACCGATGCGGAAGAGCTCGACGGGGAACCCCCACGGTGACTCGGGGGCAGCCGCGATGATCTCCTCGGGGATGCCCCAGCGAGGGAGGTCGTGCTCCCACCGTTCCAGCGCGTTCACCGTTCGAGCTCGCCGAGGACCTCGTCCGTGTGCTCACCGAGGCTCGGGGGCGGGAGTCGGACCGGGGTGACCGAGCCATCGATCCGGATCGGATCGGCGACCAGTCGCAGAGCACCGCGCACCGGATCCGCGAGCTCCTGGACCGCGGTGGCGCCCTCGGGCGAGGCGAACACCTCGTCGAGCGTTCGGACGGGTGCGCAGGGGACCGCCGCGGCCTCCAGCGCCGCCACCCATCCCGCGGCCGGCCGCGTCGCGAACACCGACGCCAGGATCGGGATCAGCTCGACCCGGTTCCGGACGCGGGCCTCGTTCGTCGCGAACCGCTCGTCGGTCGCGAGCTCCGGCCGGCCGATCACCTCGCACGTGCGCTCGAACAGCCGGTCGTTGCCCGCGGCCAGGATGAACGGCCGGTCGGCGGACCCGAACAGCTGGTACGGCACGATGTTCGGGTGCTGGTTGCCCATCGCGGCCGGCACGATCCCGCCCAGCAGGTAGTTCGCGGCCTGGTTCACGAGAGCGGCCAGGCTCGCGTCGAACAACGAGACCGTGACCAGCGCGCCGCGCCCTGTCGAGCGGCGCCCGAGCAACGCTGCCTGGATCGCATTGGCCGCGTACAACCCGCAGATCACGTCCAGGAGCGCGACGCCGACCTTCGTGGGCTCGCCGCCGGGATGACCGGTGAAGCTCATCAGACCCGAGAGCGCCTGCACGATGATGTCGTAGCCGGGGCGGCTCGCGGACTCGCCTCCGGACCCGAACGCCGTGAGTGAGCAGTAGACGAGCTCGGGACGTTCGGCCGAAAGCCCCGGATAGCCGAGCCCGAACCGCTCCATCAACCCGGGCCGGAAGTTCTCGACGACCACGTCGGAGGCGAGCGCGAGCCTGCGTGCGGACGCCCGGGCCTCCTCGGTCGACAGATCGAGCACGACCGAGCGCTTGTTCCGGTTGAGCGACAGGAAGTACGCGGCGTCGCTCCCGACGAAGGGCGGGCCCCAGGCGCGCGTGTCGTCACCGGTCTCGGGTCGCTCCACCTTGACGACGTCGGCGCCGAGGTCCCCCAGGATCATCGTCGCCAGCGGGCCTGCCAGCACCCTCGAGAAGTCGGCGACCCGCACGCCTTCGAGCGGCAACGCGGGCGAAGGCTCGGGATCGTTCGGCACGGGGTCCTCGGGTGTTCGGATCGACGAGGGCACGAAGAGCGGCGCCGCCAGAGCCCGAGGGCTCCAGCGGCGCCATCGGTTTTGTACACCCGGGGGAGGCCGGCCGTCAAATCCGAGAACGCCTGTGGCGACCGAGGTGGCATGTCCCGGCCGAATCGGACACGATAGCGCCGTGAACGAGGAGAGCCTCCAGCGCGCGAACGCGTTCCTGGCGGCGGTTGCCGCCCGTGCGGCACCGGGCGACCTGGTCGATCTGTCGCCCGCCGAGCTCGGCAAGGAGATCGGCGTGGTGGAGCCTCTCGCCGCCGCGCGGGCCGTCCGGGCGCTCCTCGCCAGGCGCCGGATCGAGGCCGTGGACGGCCGGTACAAGCTCCTCGACGCCCGCCCCATCGACCCGAGCGAGCGGGAGCAGGTCCCCCGCGCGCGTCGCGCCTCGAAGCGCGCTCCGAAGGCCAAGCGCGAGTCGTCGGGTTCCGGCCGGCCCATGTACTCGGAGATCGGTCGCGAGGTCGTCGAACGCACGATCGACCTGGGGCGCGAGGTCGGAACGCTCCGAGGAGCGCTTCGCGGCGCCCGAGAGGAGGCCCGCGTGGCGCGCGAGGCTCGCGACGTCGCGGAGCGGCGCGCCGAACAGCTCTCGTCCAGGGTCAAGGAGCTCGAGGGCCGGGCCGAGATGGCCGAGGCCAACCTGCGGACGCTCCTGGCTGCCGCCAAGGGCTCGGGTCGCGACGCGGCCGTCGGCAACAACGAGATGGAGGCGATCTTGGGCGTGCTGAAGGGCGAGTCCGGCGAGGGCGACGGCGAGGGCGAC
>Ga0187893_10008224_pt1 | contig 16578 bp, 14 predicted proteins | sample MA1701074metaG_FD_139574 | JGI IMG/M metagenome (GOLD analysis project Ga0187893, IMG submission 139574) | White microbial mat communities from a basaltic lava cave in the Kipuka Kanohina Cave System on the Island of Hawaii, USA - MA170107-4 metaG ...
CGCTCCTGCCGTCGGTGCATCCGCTGGCGCACGTGCGCAACGAGAACAACGCGGTGCTGCTCAAGGGCGACGCGGTGGGCGAGATGATCTTCCAGGGGAAGGGCGCGGGCAGCCTGCCGACGGCGAGCGCCGTGCTGTCGGACATCATCGACATCGCCCGTCACCGGAGGGAGCCTCTGCAGGTGCCGGAGTCCCCCCGGAAGCCGGTGGCGGGGGACATCGAGTCGAAGTACTACCTGAGGTTCCCGATCCTCGACGTGCCGGGCGTGATCGGCCTCATCGCGACGGCGCTCGGGAATCGCGGGATCTCCATTTCGCACGCGGCGGCGACGCTCGTGAAGGACAAGCCCGGGCACGGCAACGTGCGGATCCTGGCGCACCGCTGTCGGGAGAGCGTTCTCAGGAAATCGATCGAGGAGATCGCGCGTCTGCCGGTGCTGAATGGGAGGCCGGTGGTGCTGAGGATTCTGGAGGCGGATTGAGGATTTGAGGATTGCCGGAGAGGGCGCGGTGCGGCCGGCCGCAGGCGACGAAGAGCGTCGCTTCGTCCGCCCCATGTTCCGTGATCCGTGCTCCGCGTTCCGTGCTATCTTCACGGCATGGACACTCTGATCCCTCTGCTCCTCCGCGGCGCGTTCTACTTCGTCGTCGGCCTCGTCCTCGCGCACCTCGAAATCCAGATCGAGGGCAAGCACGGATGGGCCGAGAAGCTGCCGACGTGGCGACGCAAGTTCGGGTTCATGCACCGGCCCGTGACCGGCTACCTCGTCTGCATGAACCTCTTCCTCCTGCTGCTGCTGCACCTGCCGGTGGTGTACGCGGGGTTCTCGCTCGCGCTCGAGGCGGAGGTGCTCACGTTCTTCTTCCTGCTCGCGGTCTTCTGGGACTTCCAGTGGTTCGTCTGGAACCCGCACTACGGGCTCGCGGGCTTCCGCCGGGGGAACGTGTGGTGGTATCCGACGTGGATCGGCCCCTTCCCGGCGGACTACTACACGGGCCTGGGCGTCGCGGCGGCGCTCTACCTCGCGCCGGCGGCGCTCGGCGTCGGTACGTGGGCCGGGCGCGCGGCGGCGTGGGGAGCGCTCGTCGGCGAGTTCGTCGTCCTCACGCTCGTCTCGATGGCGTGCGCGCGGCTGGCGGTCGCGCGGCCGGCCGGGGAAGCGGAAGCGGCATGAGGCGGCTCCTCGTCGTCGCGGCGATCGTCGCCGGGTGCGGGCCGCAGCCCGTCCGCCCGCGTCACGACCGGCTGCTCTGGGAGGCGAACGAGGGGGGCGTCCTCCACGCGGACCTCGAAAAGGTCGTCGTGTGGCGCAGCCCGCGGCTCGCGGCCCACTCCGCCGCGCGCGGCACGCTGGCGTGGCAGGCCGAGCTGCGCGGCACGCCCGAGCACGTCGCGGGGCCGACGCTCGTCTACCGCAGCAGCGACAGCCAGGAGACGATGGTCGCGATCGACATCGGCGACGGCCGCGAGCGGTGGCGGTACTTCGCGAAGGACTATTCGAAGCTCTTCGTCGCGGGCGGACGATGCTACCTCGCAGAGCGCAACGGGCTCGTGCACGCGGTCGACGGGTTCACGGGCGAGTGCGCGTGGAAGGAGCCGACGGTCTCGCACGCGCTCGTCTCGCAGCTCACCGCCGACGGCGAGCGCGTGTACGGCGTGGACGCGGAAGGCCAGCTCGTCGCGTGGGCCATCGACACCGGCAGGATCGCGTGGAAGATCGACGTGGGCCAGACGCTCGATCCGCTCGGGCTCGTCGCGGGCCGCGTGCTCGTCAACTCCGGGACGCTCGCCCGCAAGCTCGTCGCGTACGACGCGGCGACGGGCCGGCGCGCGTGGGCGTGGGACCGGCCCGCCGGGCCGAACGGCGCGTGGATCCACGGCGGCGGCCTGGCGTGCTACGTCGTCGGCGCCACGATGCACGTGATCGACGCGGCCAGCGGCGAGCGGCTGTGGGAGCGGATCGTGCACGCGCCGCCCGTCGTCGGCGACGGCGCCGTGCTGGTCGCGGCGTTCGAGTCGCTGGTCGCGTGCGACGCGCGCACGGGGCAGGTGCGCTGGGAGGCGAAGGGGCTCTCGCGCGTGCACCATGCGGACGCGGAGCTCGTGGTCGCCTCCGACGATCGCCGGCTCGTCGTGCTCGACGCGAAGAAGGGCTCGCCGAGGTGGGAGTTCGCGGCGTGGAGCGAGGTGCGCTGGGCGAAGCGGTGCGGCCCGCTCCTGGCGATCGAGACGTACGACCGGCCGGCCGGCCGCGAGCCGGTGCGGCACACGGTCGCGGTGCTGCGCGTCGAGTAGACAGGGAAGGCCGCCCGCCATGGTGGTGACGGGCGGCGCCCTGTTGGTTGGGATTGGTGCCCGGTTGGTTGTCGCCCCCTCTGGGAGCGACGTCGCGCGGCGGGAGATTGAGGGAATTTCCGGCCGGACCCTCCTTCGCCGTCGAACGACGACGGGACTCCTGCGAAGGCTCCGGAGGGTTTTCGACCGCCTTCGCGTGTGGACCCTCCTTCGCCGTCGAGCCGACAACGGGATTCCTGCGAAGGCTACGGAGGGTTTTCGACCGCCTTCGCGGTCGAAAAAAAGACCGCCCGCCGCATTGCGCGACGGGCGGCACGGGTATGGGTGGTGTCTTCGTTACGGGGCGGAGTAGTCGCCCGGGGTGTAGGGTCCCCACCAGTAGCTCACGGTCCCGACGAACGCGCCCTGCGTGTGGCGGATCCAGTACCGGCCGTGCGCGGGGCAGTAGTACCCGGTGCTGGCGAGGTCGGTGTACGTGCCGCTCGCGGGGAGCTCGGTGACGGCGAGCGCGTTCGCCCCGTCGATCGGGCAGAGGAGCGTGTCGAGCGAGGGGGCCTCGCCGGCGAGCGAGAACGCGACGCCGAAGTCCTCGAAGCGCTGCCGGCGGATCCCATACTCCTCGTCGGCCATCTCCGGGTACGTGACGGCGCTTCCGGCCGCCGGCGAGCCGCCGTTGCGGCGGATCCGGACGGCGCCGTCGTGGCGCGAGACGCGGACGAGGGCCCAGGGGCCGCGCCAGTCGATCTGGATGGCCGGACCGAGGAAGCCCGGGGGCGGCGGCGCGTGCGTCACGTCGAGCGTGACGTTCGGGCCCTGGAAGGAGACGTCGTCGACGGTCACGCTCCCGCCGAGGCGGGAGATCGGGCCCATGAGGACGGCGACGAGCATGTCCCGCTCGAAATCGATCGTCGCGACCGAGGCGCCGTCGGCGCCGTGGCGGACCCAGGCGGCGAGGTAGCTCGCGGCGACGGGGTCGCGCGCGACGCGGCAGGTGTGGGCGTCGACGGGGAAGTACCCCGGGACGCCGCCGTCGAGCGCGGTCCAGGACCCGCTGCACGCGAGGGGCGCGGTCGCGGCCAGGACGAGGAAGGCGCGGCGCATGTCTCTCTCCTTGACGATGGGGCGCATTTTATGACGCAGCGCGTCAATGTCAAGAGAATGCGCGCACCCATATGGGCGTGCTATGGGTTGGCGGGCGCCGGGGCGGGCGCCTTCGCCTCCGGCGGGCGCAGCCACGGGCGGCCCGCCCACGCCTCGACGAGCAGCGGCTTCAGGTCGCGGTGCGCCTTGAGGAGGAAGAGCACCACGTTGAACGAAAAAAGGTGCGCGAAGACGCCGATCGGCGCGGACAGGAGGAGCGGCAGGTAGACCGCCACCTTCATCAGCAGCCACACCGGCAGCACGGCCACGAAGATCTTGCCGAGCAGGAGCGCCGACGCCCGCACCGGCGCCCAGAGCTTCGGCGGCGGCACCTCCGCGAGCGGCAGCCCGAGGTGCCGCGACAGCGCCTGCTCGATCTGGAGGCTGATCGAGCGCGACACGACGAACGCGAGCAGGCCCGTGATCAGGAGGAACAGGACCAGCACCTCCATCATGCAGACGTAGAAGCTCCCCAGGAGCGCGAACGGGAGGAACCCGCTCGTCGCCGCGGCGATCTCGTTGAGGTAGTCGACCAGCAGGCTCGCGATCATGCGCAGCGTCAGCCACCCGAGCGCCATCACGCCGACCGCGCCCGCCACGAAGAGCGCGCCCGCGAAGATCGTGTAGAAGAGCAGGTGCAGGAACCGCATGAGCGCCGTCCGGATGAGCTCGCCCCAGGGCCGCCCGTGGATCTCCCGCTGCACCGGCGCCGCGAGGAACGACCACGACGTCACGCCGAGATCGCGCAGCATCGCGACGAGCAGCGACAGCAGGATCACCCAGTTGATCGCGTGCGTGAGGAGCCAGACGATCGACGTGAGCACCTCCATCGGCCCGCCGTAGCCCGCCGACTGCAGCGGCGCGCACGCGCGCAACCGCGACACGATCTCGGCCTGCACGCCGTCCGGCGCGCTTCCGCCGGCCGCCGCGAACGCGCGCTCGAGGATCCGCTGCGGCCCGGCCCAGGCGCCGTAGAGCCAGTGGATGGCCGCGAGCTGGATCGCGAAGAGCCCGAACACCGCGACCAGGTTCGACAGCACGAGCGGCGCCACGATCAGGTACCCGCTCATCACGCGGTGCGCGCGCTTCGAGCCCTCGCCCCCGCCCGCCAGGAGCAGCGGGCTCAGGCCCAGGTAGATGAGGACATAGAGAGCGAAGAGGATTCCCGCGCCGATAAGCACGACGAGGAAGACCTCGAAGACGACGAAGACGCGCTCTTCCGCCGTCGCCTGCGCGAGGAGATTCATGAAACGCGGCGATTATATCCGTTGACGGGCCACCTCCGCGCCGCTTGACTGTCCGCGCCATGAAGCGGCTGATTCTCCTCGCCCTCCTGTGCGCGCCCGCGTTCGCCGACGACGAGGTCGTGCTCAAGAACGGCGACAAGCTCACCGGCAGGGTCGTCGGCATGGCGAAGGGCAAGCTGGTCTTCGAGACGAAAGCGGCGGGCACGCTCGCGATCGCGTGGGACCAGATCGCCTCGATCAGGACGGACGCGAAGGTGCGCGTCAAGCTGACGACCGGCGAGATGCTCGACGGCAAGCTGTCGGCGGGCGACGGCGGGCTCCTCAAGATCGAGTCCGAGGTGCCGGCGGCGCCCGTCCAGGTGGACCTCGCGAAGGTGACGCACCTCAACGAGCCGCCGACGGCCTGGCACGGGTCGGTGGACATCGCGGCGCGCGCCACCGACGGCAACACGCACACGCGCGGGCTCCTCGTCGCCGCGGAGGGGACGCGCGCGACCGAGAACGACAGGCTCACGCTCAAGGCGCTCTTCAAGTTCTCGGAGACGGGGGGCGAGACGATCGAGCGGAGCGCGTTCGGGCTCGGCAAGTACCAGTACCACTTCTCGGAACGGCTCTACGCGTACGTGAGTGTCGAGCTCTTCCACGACAAGTTCAAGGACCTGCGCTTGCGGACGATCGTGAGCGCCGGCGGCGGTTACGTCATCCACCACGACGAGACGTGGACCCTGACGGCGGAGCTCGGACTCGCCTATGTGGACAACGACTTCGACGTGAGCGAGGACGAGTCGCACCTGGGCGGCCGGCTCAACCTCCACGCGCGCGTGGCGCTGCCGCTGGGGTTCGAGATCGTCGAGGACTTCACGTACTACCCGAACTTCGACGAGTCGAGCGACTGGCAGGTGCACAACGAGCTCACGGTCGGCCGTTCGCTCGGAGGCGGGTGGACGTTCAAGGCCGGGTGGATCCTCGACTACGACCACGAGCCGCCCCTGGATCTCGAGAAGCACGACGACACGTACTTCGTCGGCCTGGGCTACAGGTTTTAGGAGCCGTTCATGATCCGTGCCTTCGCCCGCGAGTTCCGGGAGTTCGCCGTCCGGGGCAACGTGCTCGACATGGCGATCGGCATCATCATCGGCGCCGCGTTCGGCGGCATCGTGAACTCGCTCGTCGCCGACGTGATGATGCCGCCGCTCGGGTTCGTGACGGGGCGCGTCGACTTCAAGGACAAGAAGGCGACGCTGATGGAGGCGGTGAAGGAGGGCGACAAGCTCGTGAAACCGGCCGTCGAGATCGCGTACGGGAAGTTCATCAACAGCGTGATCAGCTTCGTGCTCGTGGCGCTGGCGGTGTTCCTCCTCATGAAGGGGATCAACCGCATGAAGCGCCAGGCGCCGCCTCCGCCGCCCGACACGCGCGAGTGCCCGTTCTGCTGCTCGACCATCCCGAAGAAGGCCGTGCGCTGCGCGCATTGCACGAGCGAGGTGAAAGCGGCATAGTGTCGGCGCGAAAAGGAGGATGCCATGCTGCTTGCCACCGTCGCGTTCGCGCTCTTCCAGGTCGACGGCCGGCCGGTCGACTACCGGGACGGCGACGTCCAGCTCGAGGGATACGTCGCCTTCGACAAGTCCGTCGCGGGGAAGCGTCCGGCCGTCGTCATCGTCCACGAGTGGCGCGGGCACGGCGAGTACGTGCGGATGCGCGCGCGGGAGATCGCGAAGCTCGGGTACGTCGCGTTCGCGGCCGACATGTACGGCAAGGGCGTGTTCGCGAAGGACCACGCGGAGGCGATGAAACTGTCGGGCACGTACTTCCAGGACCGGCCGAAGATGCGGGCGCGCGCCGCGGCGGCGCTCGAGTGGGTGAAGAAGCACGAGCGGGTCGACGCGAAGAAGATCGCCGCGATGGGCTACTGCTTCGGCGGCACGACGTCGCTCGAGATGGCGAGGGCCGGGCTCGACGTGGTGGCGGTCGCGAGCTTCCACGGCAACCTGTCGGCGGCGGATCCCGCGAAGGAGATCAAGGCGCGCGTGATCGTGTTCCACGGCGCGGAGGACAAGTTCATCCCGAAGGACCAGATCGCGGCGTTCGAGGACGAGATGCGCGGCGCGAAGGCGGACTGGCAGTTCGTCTCGTTCGGCGGCGCCGTCCACAGCTTCACCGTGAAGGAGGCGGGGGACGACCCTTCCAAGGGCATGGCGTATCACCCCAGGGCGGACGAGCGCTCCTGGAGCATGCTGAGAGACTTCCTCGCGGAGTCGTTCCGGTAGCGTCGTCCTCCGAGAGTCCTCCGGCGCTCGAAGAAGCACGGCGAGGAGACCAGACACGGTCGAGCCGCAGCGCAAGAACGCCAAGACTCCTGAAACCTCCCGCCGGGCAAGGCCATGGTGTCTCTGGTTGGGGGGATAGGAGCCTTGGTCGTATGGTGGAAAGTCGGGTGCGCAGGGCGGACCAGTGCCTGCATTGCTGGTCGCTCGACACGGTGCAGAAGGGCGATCGGCGCGTGTGCCGCGACTGCGGCGCGGTCTGCCGCGGCGGCGAGGTGATCGAGACGGGCTACGTCGACCTCCATTACTCCCTGGAGGTGCAGGCGGGCGACGGGCGCGCGCTGTGGATCGACACGCTCGACACGCTGTTCGAGGCGCAGTCGGACATCGCGGTCGGCCTCGGAATCAAGCCGGGGTCGAGCTTCACGAAGTGGCTGCGTTCGCGCGAGCGGACCGAAGGCGTGATCGACGACGCGGGGACGATCGAGTCGATGCAGAAGATCGTACGCAAGCTGACGTGCTACGCGCACTTCGTGCGCGACCCGTACAACCGCGAGACGATCGACCGGCTGAACAAGGTGATCCCGCAGGCGGTGCGGTTCAGCCTCACGCTGAAGCGGCGATAGAAAAAAACGCGGAGAGAAGCCGGCGATGGCTCCTCTCCGCGAGTGGTGTGGGTGCAGGTCTGTCTACTTGTCCCGGCCGCCCTTCTCCTTGTCCTTGTCGCCCTTCTTCTTGTTGCCGGGCTTGCCGGGGCCGGTGCCCTTGCCGTCGTTCTCCTTCGGATCGCCGGGCGGCTGCGGGTCCTCGCCGTTGCCGACGCCGTTGTTGCCCTTCCCGCCCTTGCTGCCCTTGTCGCCGCGACCCTTGTCGCCGGGCTCCTTGTCGCCCTTGTCGCCGTCGTGCTCGTCGCACTCGTCCTTCTTCTTGTCGGGACGCGGCTCGTCCTTCTTCCGGTTGTGATCGCAGTCGCAGTGGCAGGGGTCCTTCTCCTTGTCGCCCTCGTGGCGGTGCCCTTCGCACTTCTTCTCGGGGCGCTTGTCCGGATGCTCCCCGTCGGGCCGGTGCTCCTTGCGCTTGCCGTGGTCGCACATGCAGTGGCAGCGGCCGTCCGCATGCTTCTTCATGTGCTCGCGGATCTCGCCGTCGAGGTCCTTGCCGTCGAACTTGTCGGCGAGCCTCTTCTTCAGCCCGTCATGATCGAGCCCGCAGTCCTTCTTCTCGCGCTCGCCGTCGCCCTTGTCCGTGCGGGGCTTGTCGGGACGGTCGGCGTCCGGCTTCGGCGGCCGCTTGTGATGCCCCTCGCAGCACTTGCAGTCGCAGTCGCACGCGGGTTTCTTTCCCTCGGGCCGGGGGTCCTTCCGCTGGTCCCCCTCCTTCTTCTCCTTCTTCTCCCGCTCGCGCTTCTTGTCCTTGCCCTCGTCGTCCTGGGCGGCCGCTGGAACGGCCACGAGGAACGCGAGGGCCAGCCCCACCAAGGTCCGCATCAAACCTCCAGTCCGCTCCTGCGGGCATAACGGGGGGACCCCCCGCGTATTGTGCGAATCTCCGAAACGGATTCGCGCCCGGTCCGCTCGGTATGGAGTCCCTTCTTGTGACTTGTGGAGGTTTCTTGTGATTCGCGCTCTCGCACTCTGCCTCGTGGCCGGCAGCGCCACGTTCGACTTCTCGCCGCCGGACGGCGGCCCCGACAAGGTGCCGTACGCCTGCACGTTCCACTGGTTCCGCACCGCCGACGACCGCACCGTCGGCATGGACGTCATCCGCAGCGAGGACACCGGCCAGCTCGGCCTGCGCGTCTTCCTCTTCGAGGCCGACGGCACCCTCCGCTCGCTCGTCCACTCCGCGCCCGCCGAGGAGTGGGCGCCGTTCGCCACCGACGCGCCGCCCGCGCTCGAGGACGGCGTCAACACGCTCGGCCGCGGCACGAACTGGATCGCGGGCCGGGTGGCCGTCGACGGCCAGTCGATCTCCTCCGTCCAGTTCACGCTCGCCGTCGTGCCGGAGTCGCCGGGCGCCGGCACCGGCGCGCTCGGCCTCGCGTTCGCCAAGCTCGCCGCGACCGACTTCCTCCGCGTGCGCACGACGGGCACGATCGCGATCGACGGCGTCGTCCACGAGATCGACTACGTCGGGCCCGCCTCGATCCACTACGGCGACGAGCTGCCGCCGTACGCGTACATCGCGCGCATCCCGTCGCGCGAGCTGGTCGACCCCGACCGGCTCCTCCTGTCGTCGGTCAACGGCGAGAACACGCCCGTCCTCGGCGACCTCGCCCTCACGTACGCGCTCGGGTCCGGCGAGGTGTCCGCGTTCACGTTCCGCCTCGGCGACTACGGGACGGATCGCGTCGAGGTCGGCGCCGGCCGCTCGGTCGAACTGCGCGACCTCAACCGGTTCGACCACGCGCTCCTGGGACGGCCGACGACGACCGCGTCCGCGGGCGCGACCTACGTGAAGCCGGACCCGGGCTTCTGGCCGTGGCAGTGGTTCCGCAAGAAGCGCGTCGACCTCGGACAGGTCATCCTCGACTACCGGGGCGAGTACTACGTCGACCGCCTGCCCGCGCCGCCGCCGCCCTGGGAGCCGCTCCCGCTCCCGCTCCCGCTTCCGGAGCCGGAGCTTTGGGTGTGGGAGTAGCGCGCACGCTGGTCGTCGCGATCGTCGCTTTCGCGGCCGGGTTCGCCGTGCGCCCGGTCGCGAAGGCGGGCGCGCCGCGCACGACGCTTCCGGAGCCGTCGTCGGAAGCGTGGCCGCGCGTCGAAGCCTCGAGCGCGGCGCCGCCGCCGAAGACCGCCGCGAACGGGCCGACCGTCCGTCCGGTGCCCGCGCGGCAGCTCGTCGGCTCGCTCGCGCGCGCGGCGGCCGACGAGAACGACCCCGAGGACACGCTCCAGGCGATGGCGCGGCTGGCGAAGCTCGACGCGTCCATGACCGCGGAGTTCGTCGAGCGCTGGCGCGTCGAACAGGATCCGAGGCTGCGCGAAGCGGCGATGACGCTCGTGCTCGTGTGCGGCGGGCCCGACGCGATCGCGTTCGTGCGCGAGCGCCTGGCCGGAGCGCGCGACGAGCGCGCGTCGATGCTTGTGGCGCTCGCGGGCGGCTCGCAGGGCGTCCCGATCTCGCCGCGCCGGCTCCCGGTCGACGACGCGCTGGCCGCGACGGCCGCCTCGATGGCGGAGTCGCGCGATCTCACGGAGCGGCTCGCGGCGGCGACGCTGCTGGCGTCGAATGACTCGGACCGGTCGCGCGACGTCCTGCGCCGGCTGGCCGAGGCGGACGCGGAGACCGACGTTCGCGCGGCGGCCGTCCGGGCCCTCGGGCACGTCGGCGATCGCGCGACGCTCGCGTGGCTGGAGACGCGGCCCGCGGACGCCGCGGTGCGGGTGGCGACGGCGGCCCTCCGGCGCCGGCTGGGGCTGTGACTACTTCGGCCCCTTCGGCTTCGCCTCGAACTTGTCGGCGAGCCCCTTCCACTCCCACGTGCCGGCCTTGTCGATCGCGAGCGCCACGTCCAGCTTGAGCTCCATCCAGAGCTTGTCGGCGCGCACGAGCCCGAGCCACAGCTCGCCCGTCGATTTGTCGAACGCGACGATGTCGTGCGACACGTTCTTCGCGTCGATCTTCGCCGCGTCGAGCGACCACGATTCCTTCTTGACGTAGCGCGTGACCTGGCCGCGCGGCGTGGAGCCCTCCGTGAGGACCGCGGTGAACTTGCCCGTCGGCTGCGCGGGCTTGCCGTCGGCGTCGCGGACGACGATCTTCAGGAACGCGACGTCGCCGGAGTACTTCTTGTTCACCATGAAGTAGCCTTCGACCCACTTCAGGCCCTTCACCTCGACGGTCATCGTGCCCGCCTTCGCGGGCGGGTCCGCGGGCCTGCCGGGCGGCGGCTTCGACGCGGCGGGGCCCTCCCGGTGCGACACGCGCCTCACGAACGGGGGCGTGTCGGGCTTCGGCTCCTCCGGCGCGTCGCCGTCCTCGTGGCTGATCGCATAGCTGTAGCCCTCGCACGGCGGGCAGTCGGGGACGAAGAACTCGAAGTCGCGCACGGCGTCCGCCTTGAGCGTGCCGCCGGGGTAGAACGGGAAGCTCGCGGTGCCGAGCTTGAACGTGACCTTCACGTTGTGGACGCTCCTGGGGTGGCCGTTGCGGAGCTTGCCGGTCACGCGGAGCGCGCCGTCGGTGAACCGGACGAGCCTGCACTGGCCCACCTCGAGGTTCGCGTCCTTCGAGAACGGCTCCGCCGGGACGCCGAGGTCCGCCGCCTGCCAGACGATCTCCGCCTTCATCATCGCGTAGTCCGGGATCTTCGACAGCGTGACCTCGAAGACATCCTCGGCGCCGCTCGCGACCGCGTCGGTCAGGCGGACGCGCGACTTGCGCACGGGCGCGGCGGACTTGTCGACGAAGGTCAGGATGGCCGTCGGTTCGCGCGCCTCGACGGCCCCGTCGCCCGCGTTCTTCACGGTGAGCTCGACGACGACGTCGCCCGGGAACGTTTTCGGCGGCGTGTCCTTGTACGCGCCGACCTCGAGCTTCGCGGGTTTCGCGTCCTGCGGCGGCGGCGCGTCGTACACGGGCGGGCGCGCGACGTCGCGGCCGACGTACGTGAGCGTGCGGCCGTCGAGCGTGAGGGCGACCTCGTAGCGGTCGAACTTCGCGACCTGCTCGACGTCGAGCTTGACGGGCGCTGAGCCGCGGCCGGCGACCTTCGCGATGCGCGCCTCGGACGAACGCTTCACCTCGCGCGCGCCGTCGAAGAAGACGACGACGACGGCGAGGTCGGCGAGGTCCGCGCGGTTCGGGTTGTCGAGCGTGGCCTCGACGGTGACCTTGTGGCCGACGCGTTCGCGCGAGAACTCGAACCTGGAGAACTCGGGCGCGTCCTGCGCGAGGAGCGCGAAAAGGAGCGTCAGCATGGCCGCATTCTATCAGACACCGCCTATAATCATCGCCCCATGGGACGGCCCGCCATCTTCTGGGACCGCGACGGGACGCTGATCGAGGACCGCGGCGACATCGCGGACCCGTCGGAGGCGGTCCTGATGCCCCGGACGAAGGAGGCGCTCGCGCGGCTGCGCGACGCGTTCGACTTCTACATCGTCACCAACCAGTCCGGCGTGGCGCGCCGCACGATCACGCGCGAGCAGGCGGAGTCGGTGAACGCGCGCGTGGCGCGCGAGCTGGACGTGCGGAACGTCTACACGTGCCCGCACCGGGCGGAGGACGCGTGCGAGTGCCGCAAGCCGAAGCCGTTCTTCCTCAGGAAGGCGGAGCGCGAGCACGGCGTCGACCTCGCGCGGTCGTGGGTCGTGGGCGACCACCCGTCGGACGCGGAGCTGGCGGCGGCCGTCGGCGCGCGCGCCGTCTACGTGCTGTCCGGTCACGGCGGGAAGCACCGCGCGGACCTGAAGACGGCGTGCGAGGTCGTCGACGAAATCGGCGCGGCGGCGGAGCACATCGCGTGCGCGCACGCGGCGGACACGCTGCGCGCGGGCGGGCTCGTCGCGTTCCCGACGGAGACGGTCTACGGGCTCGGGGCGGACGCGGAGAACGAGGCGGCGGTGCGGCGGATCTTCGCCGTGAAGGGCCGGCCGGAGACGCATCCGCTCATCGTGCACGTCGCGGGCGGCGCGGCGCTCGACGGATGGGCGTCGGCGGTGCCGGACGTGGCGCGGCGGCTGGCGGCGCGGTTCTGGCCGGGGCCGCTCACGATGATCCTTCGTCGCGCGGCGCGCGTGCCGGACGCGGTGACGGGCGGGCAGGGGACGGTCGGCCTCCGCGTGCCCGCGCACCCGATGGCGCTCGCGATGCTCAAGCACTTCGGCGGAGGGGTGGCCGCGCCGTCGGCGAACCGGTTCGGGCGCGTGAGCCCGACGACCGCGCAGCACGTGCGCGGCGATCTCCTCGGCGACGTCGACTTCGTGCTCGACGGCGGCGCGTGCGCGGTCGGCGTGGAGTCGACGATCGTCGATCTCACGGGCGCGGAGCCGGCGATCCTGCGCCCCGGCGGCGTGACGCGCGAGGCGCTCGAGGCGGAGGTCGGCCGCGCGGTGCCGGTGCGGACGGGCGGCGAGGTGCGCGCGGCGGGGATGCTGACTTCGCACTACGCGCCGCGCGCGGAGGTGGTGCTCGCGTCGCCGGACGAGGCGGAGCCGCGGGCGGCGGCGCTGCGCGCGCAGGGCCGTCGCGCGACGTCGATCGTCTTCCGCGGCTCGGCGGAAGAGGCGGCGCACGGGCTGTACGCGGCGCTGCGCGAGGTGGACGCGGGCGGGTTCGACGTGGTCGTCGTCGGCGTGCCGGACGAGCGCGGGCTGGGGCTGGCGATCGCCGACCGGCTGCGCAAGGCGGCCCATCGATGATCACTTCCGCCGCTGCTTCTCGATCTCCTGGACGGCGCGCTCGATCATCGCGCGGTGCGGCCAGTGGGGCGGAGCGATTTCCAGCGCCCGGCGGAGATCCTCCAGCGCCCCCGCGTGGTCGCGCTTGAGCACCTTCGCGTTCGCGCGGTTGCTGTACGTCTCCGGCAGCGCGCGGATCGCGATCGCCTCGGTGAGATCCGCGATGGCCCCGTCGGCGTCGCCCTTCCTCAGCCTCGCCCCGGCGCGGCACTCGAACGCCTCGCGACGGCCGGGCTCCTCGCGGAGCGCCTCGTCGCAGTCCGCGATCGCCCCGTCGACCTCCCCGCGCGCCAGGCGCAGCTGCGCGCGCAGGAGGAAGGCGCGCATGCTCCGCTCCAGCGCGAGCGCGCGCTCGACGTCGGCGAGCGCCTCGGCGCCGCGCTGCCCGACCCAGCGGACCGCGGCGCGCTTGACCCAGGCGTCCGCGATCGTCGGGTCGCGCTCGACCGCCGTCGTGAGGTCCGCCTCGCCGCCGGCGTGATCGCCCCGATCGATCCGCATCTTCGCGCGATGCATGTACGCCGCGGCGCCGCAGTCCGGGGCCGTGATCGCGCGCTCGATCGTCGCGAGCGCCTCCGCCACCGTGCCGGCGGCCTCCTGGAGTTTGGACTGGACGACGAGCGCGCGCCAGCCGGAGGCCTCGCGACGGAGGCACGCGTCGACGTCGGCCCTCGCGCCCGCGGCGTCTCCGCACTCGAGCCGCAGATCGGCGCGGTTCGCGAGCGCGGTCATGTCGTCGGGAGCGGCGGCGACGGCGCGATCGAGGTCCGCACGCGCCCCGTCCCGGTCGCCGCACCGGAGGCGGACGCTGGCGCGCATCTGCAGCGTCGCGTTGTCCTGCGGGTCCGCGGCGATCGCGGCGTCGAAGTCCTGCAGCGCGTCGCGGTACTGTCCGCGGGACATCCGCACGGCGGCGCGGGCGACGAGGAGGTCCGGGTCCGCCGGGCGGGCGCGCAGCGCGGTCTCGAAGTCCGCCATCGCAAGGTCGTGCCTCCCGCGTTTGAGCTGGAGCATCCCGTGCCACAGCAGGATGGCGGGCTCCTCCGGCGCCAGGCGCAGCGCCGACGCGCAGTCCGCCAGCGCCCCTTCCTCGTCGCCGGCGCTCGTGCGGAGGCCGGCGCGCAGGTAGTAGGCCAGCGGGAGTCCGCGGTGGCGCTCGATGGCGCGGGAGAGCAGCGCGAGCGCCTCGGCGTCGCGGCCGGAGACGGACTCGATGTACGCGAGCTGGATCATCGCGTGGACGTGCACGGGGTCGCGCTGGAGCAGGGCGCGCAGCGTGGCGCCCGCGCCCGCGAGGTCGCCCTTCGTCGTCTGGAAGAACGCGCGCCCGTAGTCCCGGTCCGCCTCGTCGAAGTACGAGCTGCGCCCGACGGGCGCCTCGAGATCGCGGCACGCCTCGTCGCGGATGCGCACGAGTTGGGGCAGCAGGCGCTCGAGGGCGGCGGGGGTCGGGCCCGCGTCGCGCCGCACGCCGGGCCGGGTCAGCAGGCGGCGGGCGCGTACGCCCTGGCTGAGGGCGACGAACTCGCGCGCGGCGAGGAGCCCGCGGAGGAAGCGGGCCTCGCCCATCGCGGGGTCCCGCTCCAGCGCGCGGTCCAGGTGCCGCCGGGCGCGCGGCGTGTCGCCGAGTTCGTCGTGCAGGCGCCCGAGGAAGTAGTGGGCGTGGGGGACGTCGTCCGTCTTGAGGAATTCCTCGCACACGGCGACGCCGTGGCGGAGGTGCTCGCGCGAGCGTTCGACTTCGCCGGCGCGCGCGCAGAGCTCCGCCTGCGAGAGCACGTTCGAGACGCGCTGCCAGAGGTCGAGCGTGCGGCGCGTGCGTCCGAGGGCCGGGGCGAAGGCGGCGAGGCTGATCGCGACGGCCGCGGCGGCCGCGATCGCGAGGCTGAGCATCGCGCGGTGGCGCCGGGCCCACTTGCGGAGGCGGTAGGGCAGGGACGGCGGGCGCGCGTGGATCGGTTCGCCGCGCTGCCAGCGCCCGAGGTCGTCCGCGAGCTCCTGCGCCGCGCCGTAGCGGTCGCGCGGCTCCTTCTCGAGGCACTTGCCGACGATCGTCTCGAGGTCCGCGTCGACGCCGCGCAGGCGGGGCGGGGCGGCCGTCATCACGCGATGGAGGATCTCCGCGACGGAGCGGCCCTCGAACGGCGGCCGTCCGGAGAGGAGCTCGTGGAGCGTCGCGCCGAGCGACCACACGTCGCTGCGCGCGTCGATCGGCCCGGCGCCCGCCTGCTCGGGCGACGCGTACACCGGCGTGCCGGCGAAGTTCGTCGTCGTGCCGTCGGTGCTGGCCTCGCGCGCGAGGCCGAAGTCCATGACGAAGACGCGCTGGCCCTCGTGGGCCACCATGATGTTCGCGGGCTTGAGGTCGCGGTGTACGACGCCGCGCGCGTGGGCGGCCGCGACGCCGAGGGCGGCGCAGCGGATGATCTCCACGGCCGCGCGCGGGTCGCCCGGCCGCTGGTCCGCGAGCGTGGTGCCGTGGACGAACTGCATGGCGATGAAGGCCTGGCCGCCCGCCTCCCCGATTTCGTAGACGCCGGCGACGTTGGCGTGATTGACCTGGGCGGCCGCGGTCGCTTCGCGTTTGAGGCGCGCGAGCAGCGTCGCGCTCTGGAGTCGCGGGAACTTGAGGGCGACCCAGCGGCCGAGCTGCGTGTCCCAGGACTTCCACACGTCGCCCATCCCGCCGCGACCGACGAGGCGGACCCGCACGTACCGCCCGAAGCGGTTGGCGGGGTCGCGCACGGCCTCCTGCGCCTCGGCCGGCGCGAGGCGCATGTTCGAGCCCGTCGACGGGAGCTCCTGCGGAACGCCGAGCCCCAGCGCGCGGGAGAGGGCGTCGCCGTCCGACGCGGGGACGGGCGCCGGGGCTTCGTCCGCCATCAGGCTTATAATAGCGCGGCACCCATGGCCGAGTTCGTCCGATTCCCGACCACGCTCTGGAGCACGATCGTCGAGCGCCCGCGCGACGCGCGGGAGGCGGTGTTCGTGCGCTATCGCGAGCCCGTGCTCGCGTTCATCCGCAACCAGGGGTTCGCCGCGCACGACGCGGAGGACCTGGCGCAGGAGGTGTTCCTGCGCGTGTGCCGGGAGGAGTTCCTGCGCGACGCCGACCGGACGAAGGGACGCTTCCGCAGCCTGCTGCTCGCCGTCACGCGGCACGTGATCCAGCACGAGCGGGAACGCCGCGGACGGCCCGCGCCTCCGGCCCCGGCGCCGGCCGC
>Ga0187893_10008225_pt1 | contig 16575 bp, 17 predicted proteins | sample MA1701074metaG_FD_139574 | JGI IMG/M metagenome (GOLD analysis project Ga0187893, IMG submission 139574) | White microbial mat communities from a basaltic lava cave in the Kipuka Kanohina Cave System on the Island of Hawaii, USA - MA170107-4 metaG ...
CTTCGACGTCGTGCTGCACAGCGTCACCAAGTACCTCGGCGGCCACTCCGACGTGATCGGCGGCGCGCTGGTCACCCGCGACGACGGGCTGCACGAGCGGCTCGCGTTCTTCCAGAACGCGGTGGGCGCGGTCCCCGGCCCGATGGACTGCTTCCTGGCGCTGCGCGGCACCAAGACGCTGCACCTGCGAATGGAGCGCCACTGCTCCACGGCGGCGCGACTGGCCCGCTTCCTGGCCGTCCATCCGGAGGTGACGAAGGTGCACTACCCCGGCCTGCCCACCCACCCGGGCCATGCGCTCGCCGCGCGGCAGATGTCGGGCTTCGGCGGGATGATCTCCTTCGTCGTGAAGGGCGACGCCGAGCGCGGCCGCCGCGTGGCGGCGCGCACGCGCATCTTCGCCTGCGCCGAGAGCCTCGGGGGCGTCGAGTCGCTGATCGAGCACCCGCCGTCGATGACGCACGCGTCGATTCCGGCGGAGGTGCGGCGCGCGCGCGGGCTCGACGACGGACTGCTGCGCCTCTCGGTGGGCGTCGAGGACCCCGACGACCTCGAGAGCGACCTGCGGCAGGCGATCGAGGCCCGCTAGCGCCGGACCGCCATGAACCGTGCCGCGAGCAGGTGCGCGCCTCACGCCTTCGGCGACGTCGCCCCCCCCGAGCCGTCGGCGGCCGCCTTCGCCGCCTGCCGCACCAGCGCCTCGCTCACCAGGTCGCGCATCACCCGCCCCACCTTGAACTTCACCACCAGCTTGGGCGGCACCTCGACCTTCTGCAGCGTGCGCGGGTTCTGGGCGCGGCGGGCGCGGCGCGGCTTGACCTCGAAGACGCCGAAGTCCCGGAACTCGAGCCGGTTGCCCGAGGAGAGCTCCTTCATGATCTCGTCCAGGAACATCTGGAGGATCTCCTTGGCGACGACCTTGGTCTGACCGGTGCGCTCGGCGATCCGGTTGACGAGCTCTTTCTTGGTGATCGTCGCCATCTTCCACCCCCGCCGCCCGCCCTCCCTTCCGGCGGACCGCAGGCTTCCTTCTCCCGAGCGCCTGCGCCGGCCTTCGCTCGCGCGGGCGGTCGTGAATTCACCGGCACCCTAGCACTTGTCAACTCACTGTCAACCAAGCAGTTACGACGCCGGACCGGTCCCGATCGGGCCGCCGCGCGGGGTGCGCGACCGGGTCGTCGTGGCCGTTCCCGCGGCGCCACGACTTGCCCCTTCGTTCGACTCCCTGGCGGCGGCGCCGGCGCGACTCATCCAGCGCCATCGCACCGGAGACGTGGCGCGGGTCGAGGCGCAGGACGGGCCGTTCGGGTGCGCCGCGATCCGCAAGCGCTTCTGGTACCCGACCGCGCGCGACCGCTGGCGCGGCGCGCTGCGCACCACCTGGCTCGCGCGCTCGCGCGTGGAGCGCGAGGCCGCCAATCTCGAGCGGATCGCCGCATGGGGGCTGCAGCCGCCCCTGCTGCTGGCCTTCGGCGAGCGGCGCCGGCTCGGGCTGCTGCACGACTCGTTCCTCTTCACAAGGGCGCTCGACGCCCGGCCGCTCGACGAACGGCTGCGCGGGGAGCGCGACGACGCGGCGCGCCGCCGCTGGCTCGGAGCGCTGGGGGAGCTGGTCGGCGGCCTCCACGCCCGCGGCTTCGTCGACCGCGATCTCCACCTGCGCAACGTCCTCGCGACGGCGGAGGGGACGCTCGCGAAGATCGACTCGGCGTTCGGCGCGATCGTTCCGCGCTGGCGGCGAGGCGCCGCCCGGCGGCGCGACCTCGACGATCTGCTCGCCGATCTCGCGGCGGTGACCACGGAGAGCGAGCGGGCGGCGTTCCTGCGCGTCTACGGCGCCGCGGCCGGCTCCGGCGGGTGACGGGGGGCGGCGCCCCCCTCGAGCAGCTCGCGAGTGTCGAGCACGAAGGTGGCGGGGCCCTCGTTCTCGAGGACGACGACCATCGACGCCCCGAAGCGCCCGGTCTCGACCTGGACGCCGCGCGCGGCCAGCCGCTCGACGAAGCGATCGAACCAGCGCCGGCCCTCCTCCGGCGGCGCGGCGCCGAGGAACTCGGGCCGCCGCCCGCTGCGCAGCCCGGCGAGCAGGGTGAACTGCGAGACCGCGAGCACGGCGCCGCCCACGTCATCGAGGGCGAGGTTCATCCGCCCCGCCGCGTCCTCGAAGACGCGCAGCTCGTGCACGCGCCGCGCGAGGTAGTCGGCCTCGCGCTCGCCGTCGCCGCGCGCCACGCCCACCAGCACCACGAATCCGCGGCCGACGCGGCCGACGACCGCGCCCTCGACGGTCACCTCGGCGCGCCGCACCCGCTGCACCACGGCGATCACGGCTCCTCCAGCTCGTCGCCGGAGAGGGGCGCCGGCTCGGCGGCCCGGTCGGTCGGCAGGCCGAGCCGCTGGCGCAGCTCGAGCACCTGGTTGGGCACGTAGAAGAGGCGGTAGAGCAGCTGGTCGGCGCCGAGCGGCGCGCGGATCGACTGCGCGCGGGCGAGGTACTCCTCGAAGGCGGCCAGCGCCGCGCGCGGGTCGTCGCGGCTGGCGAGCTCCACCACGCCGATGTTGGAGAGCGCCGTCAGGCAGTCGGAATCGACCGCGAGCGCGTGGCGCCAGTGGCCGATCGCCTCCTCGAAGCGGTTGCGGCGCGCGTAGGCGGTGCCGAGGTCGACCAGCGCGTCGCCGGCGAAGCGGCGCTGCCCGGGCGGCGGCGGGTCCCCGAGCGCCGCCAGGATCACGCGCAGCTCCTTCTCGGCGTCGGTGGCGTCGCTGCGGTCGTCGGCGTCGAGCAGGAGCCGCGCGTAGCGGTGGCGCTCCTCGAGGTCGCCGCCGGTCACCTCGATCAGCCGCTCGCGCGCCAGCACCGCCCGCTCGCGGTCGCCCCCCTCCTCGCACAGCTCGGCCACCAGCCGCAGCGCCTCCACCAGCGAGGGGTCGAGCCGCAGCGCCGCCTCCGCCGCCCGCAGCGCCACGTCGGGGTTGCCGCGCGCGCGCTCGACGAAGCCCAGCCCGTAGCGGGCCCACGCGAAGCGCGGCGCCTGCTCGCACGCGGCCAGCAGGAGATCGTGCGCCTCGCCGGTCCGCTCGGGCAGGAGGGCGCGCGCCGCGAGGGTCCTGCCGGCCGCCGTGTCGGGCGCCGCCTCGACGTAGCGCTCGCGCGCCGCACGCGGATCGAGATCGAACTCGAGGTCCTGCACCAGCACCGCGAGGCGGAACTCGTCCGGCGCGCGGGCGAGGGCGTCGCGCGCGCTTGCGAGCGCATTCGCCAACTCGGCGCCGGCCGCTTCGCCGGAGAGGAGCCTGGCGCGCGCGCGCGCCTCGAGCGCCTGGTCGTAGCTCGCGCGCGCCGCGGCCGGGATCACGATCGGCTCGGCGCGCAGCGTCGAGCGGCAGCCGGGCGCGGCGATCGCCGCCGCCGCGACCATGGCCAGGCCGGCGAGGAGTCGCCGCCGCTTCACCCGGCACGCGGCGCGCGCACGCCGATGCGCGAGCGCACCAGCTCCATCGTCGAGCGCGCCAGGTCGCCGGCCGCCCGGCGACCGGCGGCGAGCACCGCCTCGACCTCGTCGGGGCGGGAGCGCAGCGCCGCCTGCCGCTCGCGGATCGGCGCCAGCTCCTCGGTCACCCGGTCGGCGAGCTCCCGCTTGCAATCGACGCACCCGAGCGCCGCGGAACGGCAGTCGCGCTCGATCTCGGCCAGGCGCGCCGGAGCGCGCGGCCCGGTGAAGCAGCCGTGCAGGGTGAAGACGTTGCAGTCCTCGGGGTGGCCCGGGTCGTAACGGCGCAGCCGCGCCGGGTCGGTGAGGGCGACCTTGAACTTCGCGCGGATCGACTGGGGGTCCTCGCCGATGGCGACCGTGTTCCCCTTCGACTTCGACATCTTGGCGCTGCCGTCGAGGCCGCGCACGCGCGCCACCCGCGAGAGCAGCGGCTGCGGCTCGGGAAAGGTATCGCCGTAGCGCCGGTTGAACCGGCGCGCGATCTCGCGCGCGAGCTCGAGGTGCTGCACCTGGTCCTCCCCCACCGGCACGCGGTCGGCCCGGTAGAGCAGGATGTCGGCCGCCTGCAGCACGGGGTAGGTGAAGAGACCGACGTTCACGTTGTCGCGGTTCTGGTCCGCCTTGTCCTTGAACTGCGTCATGCGCTGCAGGTCGCCCATGGCGGCGCAGCAGGAGAGGATCCAGGCGAGCTCCGCGTGCTCGGGAACGTCCGACTGGCGGAAGAGGACCACCCGCCCGGGATCGAGGCCGCAGGCGAGCAGGCTCGCCGCCATGTCGAGCGTGAGCCGGCGGAGCTGCTCGGCCGGCATCTCCACCGTCAGCGCGTGGTAGTCGACGATCGCGTAGAGCGCCTCCGGCGCCTCGGCGGAGCTTTGCAGCTCGACCCACTGCCGGATCGCGCCGAGGTAGTTGCCCAGGTGCGGCTCGCCGGTGGGCTGGATCCCGCTGAAGATGCGGTGTCGGGTCATCGGGGGGCCACCATCGGAGTGCGGCTTATACTTCGATCCCGCATCGGACCGATGCGACGGCGGAGGGGACTTGGTGGCGGGATCGAGGCGGGGCGGCGCTCCATCCACTCTGCGCGTGGTGACGCTCCTGCTGCTGCCGGGCTGCGCCGGCGCCGATCTCGATCTCAATCCGCTCTACGTCGGCCGGGTGAACGAGGCGCCGGGCGGACGCGACGCGCGCGCGCACGTCCTCGGCCCGCTGTGGGACCACTCCGAGCGCCCCGGTCGCGAGGAGGCGGCGCTCCATCCGCTCTGGCGGAAGGTGGTGACGCCGGAGTCGACGCGCGTGCAGGTGCTGGCGCCTCTGTTCGCCTCGCGCTGGACCAACGACGAGGACTCGCACCGGTTCCTCGCGCTCGCGGTCTCGCGGTCGCACCGCTCGCTCAGCACGGAGTCGGACCGCGACTTCATGCTTTTCCCGCTGCTCTGGTTCGGGAGCGGCCCGGGCGACGACGACCGCTACTTCGCGCTCTTCCCGCTGTTCGGCACCATCCAGCGCTTCGCCGCCTTCGCCGAGGTCGGGTTCGTCCTGTTCCCGCTCTACTACTGGGCCAGGAAGGACGTGACCGCGCCCGAGACGCTGCACAGCGTGACGCCCCTGATCGGCTGGACCTCGGGCGGTCCCCGCGAGCGCTCGTGGCGCGTGCTGCCGCTCGCCGGCCGCTGGTCGTGGGAGGGCCGGCACGACAAGTGGACCTTCCTCTGGCCGATCCTGCACTTCCAGCGCAACCGGCTCGACACCGGCGATCCCTCCACCGTGGTCACGGTCTGGCCGCTCTTCGGCATCGAGCGCAGCGAGCGGCTACGCTTCCTGAGCTTCCTGTGGCCCTTCTTCCGCTTCCGCAGCGAGCGCGTGGCGCGCGTCGGCGGCGCCGACGGTCCCCGCGAGGAGGTCCACTTCCGCCACGACTTCCTCTGGCCGCTCTACCGGCGGGAGCACACGCGCGAGCGCGACTACCTGCGCCTGTTCCCGTTCTACGCGCGCCAGCGCAGCGAGGAGGTCGACTACGACGCCTTCGCCATCCCGCTGCTTTGGAGGATCGAGCGGCGCGACCGCGAGTGGACCAAGCGGAGCTTCCATCTCGTGCCGTTCGTCCATCGGTCGCGACGGTCCTGGAAGGCGGCCGACGGGGCGGCCGGGCGCCCCGACGACACCGCCTTCAAGCTCTGGCCGCTCTTCGCCACCGCGAGCGAGGCGGGCGCGGAGGAGACGAAGATCCCGGCCCTGCTGCCGCTCGACATCGAGCGGTTCACCGGCGACTTCGAGGCCAGCTGGGGCCCGCTCTTCGAGCTCTGGCGCTCGCGCAAGGAGGCGGACGGCTCGAGGCGGGGCAACGCGCTCCTGCGGCTGGTCGACTGGGAGTCGCGCGGCGGACGGCGCCGCTTCTCGATCCCGCTGCTCTACTCGGGAGACTGGGGGCCGCGCCGCTCGACCCACTCCCTCCTCCTGGGGATCCTGCGCTTCGGGGGGGGCGAGGGAGGCGCCGAACTCAAGCTCCTCGGGATGCCGATCCTGACCCCGGAGGTGCGTCCACGGTGAACGGATTCTTCGCCTTCCTCGGCCGGACGCTCGAGGGCGCCGTGCAGGGCGCGGGCGCCACCGTCGCGCTCCTCGGCTCCACGGCGGCCTGTCTCCCGCACGCCTGGAAGCGGCGCCGCTTCGTGCTCGACCAGCTCTACACCTGCGGCATCCGGCCGCTGCCGGTGGTGCTGGTGGTGGCGCTCTTCACCGGAATGATCCTGGCGCTGCAGACGGGCATCGAGCTCGACCGCTTCGGGGTGAAGGAGCGCATCGCGTCCATCATCGGGCTGGGGCTGTGCCGCGAGATGGGCCCGTTCATGACCGCGCTCATCCTGACGGCGAGCGTGGGATCGGGGATGGCGGCCGAGCTCGGGACGATGAAGGTGTCGGAGGAGATCGACGCGCTCGAGACCATGTCGATCCGGCCGGAGTCGTTCCTGGTGCTGCCTCGGCTGCTCGCGATGGCGGTCCTCACGCCGCTGCTCACCTTCGTGACCGACGTCGTCGGCGTGCTCGGAGGCTGTCTGGTGAGCGCGACCCGGCTGCGCATCCTGCCCACGCTCTACATGAAGCACGTCACCGATTCGCTGTCCCAGGACCTCGCCGTCTTCGGGCTGCCCAAGGACCTCTACACCGGGCTGGCCAAGGCGTTCGTCTTCGGCGTGATCATCGCCACCGTCGGCTGCGCCTCGGGACTGCGCGCGAGCGGCGGGGCGATCGGCGTGGGACGAGCCACCCGCACCGCCGTGATCCAGAGCTTCCTCCTCATCATCGTCGTCGGGTACTACCTGACGTCGTTCTTCTACTCGTGAGCGCGCCGGTGGGCGGCGGCGACGCGACCACGGGGGCCGGCGACGCGCGGGAGACGGTGATCCGGCTGGCCGACGTCCACAAGGGGTTCGCCGGCAAGCGGGTGCTGCAGGGGCTCGACCTCACGGTGCGGCGCGGCGAGAGCTTCGTGATGATCGGGGCGTCGGGGAGCGGCAAGTCGGTCACGCTCAAGCTCGTCGTCGGGCTGCTGCAGCCCGACCGGGGCGAGGTGTGGGTCGGGCAGGAGCGCGTCGACGGCGCGCCCTCGCGCACCCTGCGCCAGGTGCGCGGCCGGGTCGGCTTCCTGTTCCAGTCGAGCGCGCTGATCAACTGGCTCACGGTGGCCGAGAACGTCGCGCTTCCGCTCGCCGAGCACAGCGGCCTGCCGAGGCAGGAGATCGAACGGCGCGTGGACGAGCACCTCGAGGTGGTGCACATGCTCGGCTCGAAGCAGCAGATGCCGTCGGAGCTCTCGGGCGGCCAGAAGCGGCGGGTCGCGCTCGCGCGCGTCCTCGCCGCTCGGCCGTCGGTGATCCTCTACGACGAGCCCACCGCCGGCCTCGACCCGGTGATGACGGCCCGGATCGCCGAGCTCATCCGCACCGTGCAGCGCGACCTCGGGGTCACCTCGATCCTGGTGACCCACGACCTTTCGTGCGCCTTCGAGGCCGGCGACCGCATCGCGATGATCGACGGCGGCCGCGTGGTGCACGAGGATGAGACTGAAGGGTTCCGGCGCACCGAGAACCCCGTCGTGCGCAACTTTCTGAGCGGCGGCCGCGCGGCCGTCCGCGGGAGCACGCCATGAACACGATCCGCCACGTGATCCTCGGCCTGTTCTTCTTCGGCACGCTCGTCGTGCTCGGGTTCGTGACGATCTACCTGGGCGACTTCGCCGCGATCGGCGGCGCGCGCACCTTCGTGGCCCACTTTCCCGAGGTGGACGGACTCGGGGCCGGCGACTCGGTGCTGGTCTACGGCGTCCCGTCGGGGAGGGTGGTCGACGTCTCGTTCGCCGAGGGCGAGCCGCCGCCCGAGAAGCGGCTCAAGGTCACCTTCACCGTGTCGGGCGAGCTCACGCTGCGCCGGGGCTACGAGATCGCGATCGGCAACAGCTCCTTCCTCGGCGGCAAGCAGCTCGAGGTGATCAAGGGCGAGGGCGAACCGCTCACCGCCGCCGAGTACTCCGACCTGCGCGGCAAGGCGGACGCGAACCTGGTGCGGCAGCTCTCCGGGCTGCTCGGGGAGAACCGCGGCGACGTGCGCCGGATCGTCCACTCGCTGGCGAACGTGGTCGAGGACGTCGACCAGGGCCGGCGCGCGCTGTCGGCGATCCTGCTCGAGAAGGCGGCGCACGACGACCTGAACGCGGCCATCGCCTCCGGGCGCAGCATCCTCGCGAAGGCCGACGGCGGCGAGGGGAGCGTCGGGAGGGCGCTCAACTCGCCCGAGCTCCACGACCGGTTCGTCGGGTTCCTGCGCAACGGCGAGCAGCTGCTCGGCGACGCCCGGGAGAAGCCAGGCGTCATCCACTCGCTGATCTACGACGGGGCGCTGGCCGAGCGCCTGAAGAGCGGGCTGAGCGGCTTCTCGGACGTGGCCGACCGCGTGGGGCGCGGCGAGGGGCTGCTCGGGAAGATGACGAGTCCCGACTCCGACGCCACCTGGAACGACGTGAAGTCGATCGCCGCCGACGCGCGCGCGCTGGCGGCCGACGCGCGCGCCGGGAAGGGGGCCCTCGGGAAGCTCCTCGCCGATCCGCAGACCGAGCAGCAGCTCGTGAACATCGCCGCGCGGTTCAGCGGCATCGCCACCGACGTCGGCGGGCTCGTGGACGGCGCCCGGCGCGGGCGCGGCATCCTGGGCCTGCTGCTCACCGACGACCAGGCGCGCCGCAACGTCGAGCGCATCATCGACCAGGTCGGCCGCGCCATCGAGGACGCCCGCGAGGCCGCGCCGGTCTCGAGCGTCGCCTCCTTCCTCTTCGGGCAGCTGTGATCGGCCGGCGCGCCGTGGCGCCGCCGCCGCGTCAGCCCGGCGCCGCGGCGCAGAAGAGCGAGACGCCGAAGGGGAGGCTGACGGCGTCCATCAGCCCGATCTCCGCGCGCATGACTCCGTAGAGGGCCGCCTCGAGAGGCCGCGGCAGCTTGAGGAAGAAATCGGAGTGCGCCGGCCCGTTTCCGCGCGCGGCGCCGCGCAGCTTGCGCATCACGAAGACCGGGGGGAGGACGGTCATCGAGTAATAGGAGAGCTTGCGCAGCCGCAGGCCGCCCGCCTCGAGCTTGCGCCCCAACTCGCCGCGCGTGTAGCGCCGGAAGTGGTGGTAGGCGACGTCGTGCGGGCTCCAGAGGAACATGAAGGCGGGCACCGTCACCAGCACGAGCGCGCCGGGACGCGCCACCCGCCGGATCTCGCGGATCGCGAGCTCGTCGTCGGGGAAGTGCTCGAGCGCGTCGAGCGCCAGCACCACGTCGAAGCTCCCGTCGCGGAACGGCAGCTTCATGGCGTCGCACTGCACGATGCGGTCGATGCCGCGCGTCCTGCACAGGCGGATCGTCTCGCGGCTGATGTCGATGCCGCGGATGTCGCCGCAGTCGGCGAGGAACCGGAACGACATGCCGGTGGCGCAGGCGATGTCGAGGATGCGCAGCCTCCGTCCCTGGAGCTCGAAGTGGCGCCGCACCCACTTGCGCACCAGCGCGCGGCGGCCGCGGTACCACCAGTTGGTCTCCTCGACCTCGAACATCTTGTCGAATTCGGCGGTGTCCACGGACGCGCGCTCTCCCGGCCCGACCGATCACGAGCCCCGTCGATCGTCCGCGCCCGCCGCGACGCGCGGCGGGACGGACGTCACGCACAGCATGCCGAGCGCGACCGCGCCGATCACGGCGAGCACGAGCCCCCACGCCGCCCCCGGCGCGGGGCGGCGCACGAGCGCGACCGCCGCCGCCGCCGAGCAGGCGACCTGCACCGCGGCGAGGAGCGTCACCGCGCGCGCCTCCCCCACGCCGCGCTCCACCAGACGATGGGTCACGTGCCGGCGATCTCCCACCCACGGCCGCGCGCCCGCCCGCGCGCGCAGCCACGCCACGGTCAGCAGGTCGGCGAGAGGCACCGCGGCGAGCAGCAGGAGCTCCGGCCGCCGCTGCTCGAGCAGCAGCGCCGCGAGCGCGCCGCCGAGCAGCAAGGTACCGCTGTCCCCGAGGAACACCCGCGCGCGCGGGAAGTTGAGGAAAAGGAATCCGGCCGCGGCCCCCGCGATCGCCGCCGCCGGGAGCGCGAGCCCGCCGCCGGTCGCCGCCGCCGCCAGCGCGAGGGCGGCGGCGCCGATCGCCGCGGACAGGCCCGCCAGGCCGTTGGCGTGATCGACCGTGTTCATCGCGTGCAGCGCGACGAACGCCGCGCAGCTCCAGCCGATCCGCTCCCCCGCCGCCAGCGCGGGCGGCGCCGCGAAGGCGAGCAGCAGCGCGGTGGCGGCCGCCTTGCGCGGCGCGCTGGTGCGCTTGCCGAGAAGGTCGTCGACCAGCCCGATCGCGAAGCCGCCGAGCGGGACCAGGAGCAGCCGGCGATCGAACGTGCCCAGACGGTCGGACCGGAGCAGGGCGGCGACCCCCACGCAGGTCGCCGCGCCGATCAGGAGCGCGATCCCCCCCACCAGCGGGATCGGACGCTCGTGCAGCTTGCGGCCGCCCGGCCGGTCGAGAAGCCCGGCGCGCGCTCCCGGCCGCTCGAGCGCGCGCGCCGCCAGCGAGCTCGCGAGCAATGCCGAAACGAACGCGGCGGCGAGCGCGCCCGGCGCACCGTCGGTCACGCCGCCACCGCCGGCGCCGCCAGCACGCGCTGGTAGAGGCGGTGGAGCCGGAGCGCATGGTCGAGCGGCGAGAGGCCCATCGACGGCGCCGCCCCGCGCTCGCCCGGGGCCGCGGCCGGCCGCCCGAGCAGCTCGACGACCGCGCTCGCGGCCGCCGCGGCATCGCGCGGCGGGACCAGCCGGCCGTCGACGCCGTCGCGCACCAGCTCGGGCACGCCCCCGACCGCGGTCGCGACCACCGGGATCCCGAGCGCGCACGCCTCGAGGAGAGCGAGCGGCAGCCCCTCCTGGTCGGAGAGCAGGAGCTCGACGTCGAGGGCCAGGTGCCACGGCCGGACGTCCGGCTGCCAGCCGACGAACCGCACCGACTCGGAGAGCCCGCGCCGCGCGACGGCGGCGAGGAAGCGGTCGCGCAGGTCGCCGTCCCCCACCCAGACGAAACGGGCGTCGGGCCGGTCGGCGCGCACGCGCTCCGCCACGTCGAGGAAGTGCAGCGGCGCCTTCACCTTCGTGAGCCGCGCGAGCGTCCCGACCCACGGCCCCAGCGCGGGGAGCGTGCGCGCGCGCGCCTCCGCGCGCTCCAGCGCCGTCGCCGGACCGGTGCAGTCGGGCAGCAGGACCCCGGGCAGCACCTCGGTGCGCTCGCGCGGGGCGACGCGCCAGGTCCCGCACAGGTCGGCGCGCACGTTCTCGCTCACCGCGATCAGCAGGTCGGTGCGCCGCGCCAGGCGCCGCTCGATCGCCGCCAGCAGCGCGCCCGCCGGGCCGGGGAACGCGCCGCGGAAGAGGTGGCCGTGGAACGTGTGCACGCGGTGCACCGGCCGCCGCAGCACCGCCGTCCGCCCCAGCCAGCCCGCCTTGAAGGTGTGGGTGTGCACCAGGTCGGGCGCGAAGTCGTCGAGCTCGTGCGCCAGCGCGCGCCGGACGGCGGCGTCGGTCCAGGGGCGCAGCGGCCGGCGCAGCCCGGCGACCCGCCGCAGCTCGATGCCGGCCCGCTCGAACTCCGGGGCGAGATCCTCCTCGCCGCGCTCCGGCTCGCCGGCCAGCAGCCGCGAGCGCACGCCGAGCCCGGCCAGGAGCGGCTCGACCGCGAGCAGCGTGCGCGCCGGTCCGCCGCGATTGAGCCGGGTGATCACACGCGCGACGCGCAACCGTTCCTGCTCCCGTCGTTTCGCCGCCCCGCCGGACGGCGCGGAAGGGTCGCTATGCTACGCGGCCCTCCCGCGCCGGCCTCCCGTGCCCTGCGACGCACGCGGCGGGCGACGCCTTCCCGGATCCCGCGATGACCTCGATCCCGCTCCTGCATCCGCTCGAGGTCGCGACCGGCCACGGCGGCGGCAACGCGCCCGCCGAGCTGATCCTGGTCAGCCTGCTCCTGCTGGTCTTCTGGGGCGCGTTCCGCGTCACGCGGAGGAAGCGGAGCTGACCGGACTCGCGCCGACGAGGCGCCCGATCGCGTCCACGAGCCCGGCCCCCGCCTCGTCGACCGCCACCTCCTGCTCGAGCACGAGGTAGCACCCGCTCCCGCCGAGGCGGTCGAGCTTCACGGCGTCCTTGGCCGTCACCACGAGCTCGGCCCCCCGGGCGTCGGCGCGCGCGCGGGCGGCGTCGAGCTCGGCCCGCTCGAACGGGTGGTGGTCGGGGAAGGCGAGCTCCTGCGCGACGCGCGCGCCGAGACGCTCCACCGTCGCGCGCACGGAGGCGGGGCTGCCGACCCCGGTGAGGAGGACGACGTCGCGGCCGTTGAGGAGCGCGGGCGGCTCGCGCGCGTCTCCGCGCCGCAGCGCGCCGATCTCGAAGCGCACGGTCCCGACGCGCGCCCGCGGCGCCGACGCCGCGATCCGCTCGCGCAGGGCGGCGAGCCGCCCGGGAGCGGCGAGCTCGGCGCGGGTCGCGAAGACGAAGCGGGCGCGAGCGAGCGCCGAGAGCGGCTCGCGCAGCGGCCCGCCCGGCAGCAAACGGCCGTTGCCGAACGGGACGCGCGCGTCGACCAGGACGACGTCGAGATCGCGCGCGAGCGCCTCGTGCTGGAAACCGTCGTCGAGCAGCACGAGGTCTGCGGGAGCCTGCGCGAGCGCCGTCCGGGCCGCGCGGAAGCGGTCGGCGGCCTGCACGACGCGCACGGCGGGCAGCACGCGCTCGAGCCATTCGCCCTCCTCGTTGAGCCGCGACCCGGCCGGGCGGCCGTAGCCGCGGCCCACCACGAGGAGCCGCGATCCGCGCTGCGCCAGCTCGCGCGCGAGCCAGGCGACGAACGGCGTCTTGCCCGAGCCGCCGACGGTCACGTTCCCGACGCTCACGACCGGCACCGGCAGGCGGCGGCGGCGGCGCAGCCCCGACGCGTAGAGGCCGCGGTGGATCGTCCGGCCGCAGCGGTAGAGCAGGCTCGCGCACCCGAGGAGCGCGCGCACCGGGGCCGGCGCGACCCGCTCGTCGCTCCACCAGTTCTCGATCGCGTGCCGTCCTTGGCTGCCGCCCGTCATCCGGCGGCGAATCTACCCCGTCCGGATCGCGATCACGGCCGGTCGCGCGGCCCGCCCTGCTCCTTGACCGGAGCCCCTTTCGACGGCTTCGCGGGCGGATTCTGCGGCGCCCCCTCGCGCGACGGCTCACTGCCGCGCACGGGCGCGACGCGACCGTCCGACTTCGGCTTCGCCCCGCCCGGCTCCTCGGTCATCTCCTTCTGCCACGCCTCGTAGAGCGGCAGCCACTCCTCGAAGACGTCGAGGAAGCGCTGCTCGCGAGGATCGGGGAAGCTGCCCACGACGGTGCGCCGCCACTCGATCTGCTTCTTGCGGTCGGGGGACCAGCCGGCCTGGGGCGAGAACTCGGTGAGGAGCGACACCTCCTCCTCCGGATCGGGGAGCTTCTCCTCCTCCGTCTTCGGCGCGTCGGAACCCTCCTCCACCGGCGCGGCGCCGCCGACCGGATCGGCTCCGGCCGGCGCAGGCTCGGTGCCGTCCGGGGTCGCAGGATCGGCCGCCGGCGCGTGGGTCTCGCGCGCGAGCCGCATCCCGGCGTAGACGTCCTCCATCGCGCGCACGCCGGCCGAGTCGAGGATGTCGCGGACCTCGAGACGCGCGATCTGGCTCCAGCCGATCTCGAGCTCGCCGTCGAGCCCGTCGACGAACCGGAGCCGGATCCGATCGGACCGCGCGTAGGCGGCGGTTTCGTGGTGCGCGCCGGAGAAGACGAGGTCGTGGAACGCCCGGTCGCGGCTCACGAGCCCGATGAACCGGCGCCCGTTCTTCATCCGCACCGAGACCTTGTAGCTCGGCACCTCCGGCGCCTTGGGCCGGGGGGCGGGGATCGCGATCGCCGCCTTCTTCTTCGCGGCCGGGCGGGCCGCGCCGTCGGCCGCGGCCTTCGCCGACGGCCTGCTCGCGCGCGGCTTCTTCGCCGGCTTCTTCGCCGGCTCCTTGGCCGGCTCCTTGGCCGGCTCCTCGCGCGGCGCCGACTCCGGCTTCGTCTCCTTCGCGGGAGCGGCGGGCGCCGGCGAGGAGGGCGCCTGCGGGACCGGCGACTCCTGGACCGGCGCGATCGCGAGCAGGAAGTCGAGGATCGCGGCGAGCATCTTCACGCTCCGTCGGGACGAGTGCCTCTTGCTCCATCGAAAGGGGGACGGGGCGAGGTGAAGTCGGCTCGCGGCGCCGCCGGCACGGAATCTTGTTCCGGGTGGCGGGCCCCGGGGCCGTTCGGGCCGCCCGCTCCGGCCGATTCAGGCCGGGAGCGCCGGAGACGGACCGGCGCCTGCCGCGGCCGCGGAAGCCGCGACCGCCGCCGGGGCGGCGCCGCTCCACGCGGCGAGCACCTCTTCGGCGAGTGCGGCGTAGTCCTTCGCGCCCTGCGAGGTCGAGTCGTAGTCGAAGACGGTGCGGCCGTGGCTCGAAGCCTCGGCGAGCCGCACGTTCTGGCGGATCGCCGTCCGGAACACCCGCGTGCCGAAGTGGCGGCGCGCCTCCTCCTCGACCTCGCGCGCGAGCCGCGTGGTCGACTGCAGTCGGCAGAGCACGATCCCGAGCAGCTCCGGCGCCCGCTTGAGGCGTCGCCGCAGCTTCTCGATCACCTCGGTGAGGCGGCTGATCCCGTGGAGGGCGAAGAACTCGGCCTGGAGCGGGATCAGGACCTCGTCGGCGGCCGTGAGCCCGTTGATCGAGAGCAGCCCGAGCGACGGCGGACAGTCGATCAGGACCACGTCGAAGCGCCCGCCCTGGGCGCTCTCCGCCAGCGCGTTGCGCAGGACGGTCTCGCGGCCGATCTCGCCGGCGAGCTCGAGCTCGGCGCTCGCGAGGTCGATGTGGGCGGGAAGCAGCGAGACGTTGCGCGCCGCGGTCGCGACAATCGCCTGTTCGAGCGGGCGCGCCTCGACCAGAACCTCGTAGATCGAGGGCTTGCCCGCGTGCACGTCGTGGTCGAGGTGCAGCGAGAGATGCGCCTGCGGATCGAGGTCGACGACCAGCACGCGGCGGTCGCGCAGGCCCAGCGCGGCGCCGAGATTGCACGCGGTCGTCGTCTTGCCGACGCCGCCCTTCTGGTTCATCACGGCGACCGTCTTCATCGCGCGCCCTCCCCGACGCCCGCGGACGGCGGAATGCTACCCGGCGGCGCGCGGCCGCCCCGCGCTCAGCGCCCGGCGAACTCCATCTCGAGGCCGTTCGAGAGCGAGACGCCGAAGGCCGCGGCCGGGTCGATCAGCGTGAGCTGCAGGTAGATCGTGAGGCCGGCGGCCGACGTGAGATCGCCGCCGTCCAGGTCGAGCGCGCCCTCTCCGGGCTGCCCCACGACTCCGTCGAGGAGGACCGGCAGCGGGATGAAGAACTGGCTGGGGTCGATGTAGAAGCGGCCGCCGTAGAACGGCAGGTCGGCGGTGCCCAGCCCGAGCCAGAGGAATCCGTGGGCGAAGCCCATGCCGTCGCGGATGTGCACCGAGGCGCCGTGAAAGCCCGATCCGCCCTCGCCGTAGAGGCGCGGGACGAGGCCGCCGGTGCCCGGGAACCCGACTCCGAACTCGGTGAACACCACCTCGCACGTGGCGTGCGCGAAGACGTCCACGAAACCGTTGAGGTCGTTGGGATCGAGGGCGGCCGAGGCGCTCTCGAAGCTCACCACTTGGGCGTCCGCGGAGATCTGCGGCACGCGGCAGGCGGCGTCCGCCTCAGCGCCCAGGTTGCTGACGCTCAGCCGGCGCGTGCGCGACAGGTCGCGGTAGCGCGCGAAGACGTCGGCGACGCCGTTGAAATCCTCGGGCACCAGGTTCGACGCCTCGCTGACGAACGCCACGACCGAGCCGTCCTCGCTGATCGACGCCTCGTAGCTGTGGCCGTTGCCCTCGTTTCCCAGGTCGTCGACGCTGATGCGCGTCGTGCGGGCGGCGACGAGGTCGCGCAGGAAGACGTCCTGCCGGCTGTTGCCGTCGGCGGCGACCAGGTTGTTCGCGAGGCTGTCGAAGACCACCTTGGTGCCGTCGCCCGAGATCTCCGGATCCCCGGAGGTCCCGTTCCCGCCCCACCCGGCGTCGTTCACGCTCACCCGGATCGTCGTGGCGTTGGCGCGGTCGTGCAGGAAGATGTCGGCCTTGCCGTTGCCGTCGTTCGGGACCAGGTTGTCGGCCGAGCTCGAGAAGACCACCTTCATGCCGTCGTGCGAGACGCAGGGGCGCACGCTGCGGTTGTTGGCCTGCACCCCCAGCGAACTGACGCTGACGCGCGTGGTGACGCCTGCGGTGACGTCGCGCACGAAGGCGTCCTGCCAGTTGTTCGTGTCGCCAGCGACGAGATCGGTGGCGTTGCTCACGAACACGACGAGCACCGCCGCGACGACACTCACGAATCTCTGCATGCCCTGCATGCACGCAGTCGTGCAGCCGCGCGCGAAGATGCCGCGAGCGTCGCAGGAACTTCGCGTGATCACGCGGTGAAGGCATGGCAAGGC